>JACXTT010001815.1_pt1 | contig 34936 bp, 29 predicted proteins | sample 9270951 | NCBI WGS metagenome assembly JACXTT01 (sample SAMN15532306, study PRJNA645909) | rock metagenome | isolation source: weathered quartz diorite | place: Puerto Rico | collected 2017-06-21 | reverse complement strand
AACGCGGCCAATGAAGTGGCTGTTGCGGCTTTCCTTGATCGCCAAATCGGCTTCCGCGATATCGACCGTGTCGTCAAGCATGTCGTCGACACCCTGCCGCATGAGGCGGCCAGCAGCATTGAGGCCGTGATGGCACAGGACGCGCTGGCGCGCCAGTGCGCGCAGGCCTGGATCGCGCAATAAGCGTACGATCAGCGATCAATCACTCACCGGCCACCAGGTAATGAACATTCTTCAAACCATTCTCGCTTTTCTGTGTGCGCTGGGCCCCCTGATTGTGTTCCATGAACTGGGCCACTATGCTGTTGCACGCTTGTGCGGCGTCAAAGTCCTGCGTTTCTCCGTGGGCATGGGCAAAGTGATCTGGTCACGCACATTCGGTCCCGACCAGACGGAATGGGCGATTTCCGCCTTGCCCCTGGGTGGCTACGTTAAGATGCTGGACGGGCGCGAACAAGATGTGTCCCACCTGCCGGAGGCCGACAAGGCCCGCGAGTTCACGCGCCAGACGGTATGGCGCCGCATCGCCATCGTTGCGGCCGGCCCGGTTACCAATTTCCTGCTGGCCATCGCCTTGTTTACGGGCCTGTTCATGGTGGGCATGGAAGACACCAGCACGCGCATCCGCTTCATGCCCGAGAACACGGTAGCCTGGCAGGCGGGCTTGCGGGGCGGCGATGCCATCGTTTCCGTCAACGGCGTGCCGACGGACGTGTGGTCGGACCTGCGCTGGGAGCTGATGCAAGCCGTGCTGGACAAGAAGGATGTGCAGGTCGAAATCGACCGTCCTGACCGCGGCCGTTACATGATGGTCCTGCCGGAATCGAGCCTGGCTGGCCTGACGGTCGAAAGCGACGTGCTGGGCAAGTTGGGCATCCAGATGCTGCGTCCGCGCGCCGTGCTGGGCCAGGTCGAGCCGGGCGGCCCAGCGGCCCGGGCAGGCCTGCAGGGCGGAGACACGGTCCTGCGCATCGATGGCAAAGACGTGGCCGACATCATCGTGATGCGCGACCTGGTGCGTTCTTCCGCTGGCAAAGCCTTGGAGGTGGAGGTGGAGCGGGGCGGGCGCACCCAGGCGGTGCAACTGCAGCCAGTGCTCGACCCAGCGTCCAAGAGCTACCAGATCCGCGTCGGTTTTGCCAAGGTCGTCGATACGGTGCAGACCTCTTACGGCCTGTTTCCGGCCATCGCCAAAGGCGTGCGCAAGACCTGGCAGACCAGTGTATTGACCGTCCGGATGATCGGCAAAATGATCATTGGTGAGGTTTCGTGGAAAAACGTGACCGGCCCCATCACCATCGCCGACTATGCCGGCCAGACCGCCCGGATCGGATTAAGCAGCTATCTGAGCTTTATTGCCTTTATCAGCGTCAGCCTCGGTGTGATGAATTTGTTACCAATTCCCGTTCTGGATGGGGGGCATTTGCTGTATTATTCGCTGGAAGTTTTGACCGGACGCCCCTTGCCCGAGCGGGTGGGCGAGTTTGCGCAACGCTTAGGCGTCGGTTTGCTGGTGATGTTAATGGCCATTGCCGTCTTTAATGACGTCGTGCGGCTCCTGTAGCGACGTCTCCCACGCTGCCCAGTTTTGAGATAAATGTTGTCGATTGAATTAGCTATTGAATGCACCAATGAAATTACATTCTGACCGTTTTGCCCTGCCTTTCCCTCGCCGTACTACCATTGGCGCCGCCGTCCTGGCCCTGTGCGCCGGCCCAGCTTTCGCTGTCAGCCCATTTGTCGTTAAAGATATTCGTGTAGAAGGCATCCAGCGTACCGAGGCAGGTACGGTCTTTAGCTATTTGCCCGTCCGCGTCGGCGAAACCTTCACCGACGATAAATCCGTCGCCACCATCAAAGCCCTGTATGCCACCGGTTTCTTCAAGGATGTGCGCCTGGAAGTCGATGGCGACGTGCTGGTGGTGCTGGTCGAAGAGCGCCCGGCGATTGCTTCGGTGGACTTTACCGGCACCAAGGAATTTGAAAAGGACATGCTGACCAAGGCGCTGAAGGAAATCGGCGTTGGTGAAACCAAGATTTTCGACAAGGCCTCGGTCGACCGCGCCGAACAGGAACTGAAGCGTCAATACCTGTCGCACGGCCTGTATGGCGTCAAGATCACCACGACGGTCACGCCGATGGAGCGCAACCGCGTGTCCGTCATGTTCAATGTGGACGAAGGCGATGTCGCCCGCATCAAGCAGATCAACCTGGTCGGTAACAAGGCCTTCTCGGACAAGGAATTGCGCGAGATCCTGAGCCTGTCCACCAGCGGCTGGTTCACCTGGTACTCCAAGGCCGACCAGTATTCCAAGACCAAGCTGACGGGCGATATTGAAACCATCAAGTCCTGGTACCTGAACCATGGTTACCTGGAAGCGACGGTGGAATCGACCCAGGTGTCCATTACCCCGGACAAAAAAGACATCTACCTGACGATCAATATCACGGAAGGTGAAAAGTACACCGTGTCGGACATCAAGCTGGAAGGCGAAATGTTTGGCCGCGAAGAAGAACTCAAGCAGCTGATCCTGCTGCGCAAGGGCGCCACCTATTCGGGTGAATTGCTGACCGAATCGAATAAGCGGATCAGCGACCGCCTGGGCACCTTCGGCTATGCCTTCTCCAACGTCAATGCCAATCCAGAACCGGACCGCGAAAAACGCACCGTGGCATTTACCTTCTTTATCGACCCGGGCAAGCGCGCCTATGTGCGCCACATGAATATCGCCGGTAATACCGTCACCCGTGACGAAGTGATCCGCCGCGAATTCCGCCAGTTTGAAGGCAGCTGGTACGACGGCAACAAAATCAAGCTGTCGCGCGACCGCGTTGACCGCTTGGGCTACTTCAAGGAAGTGACGATTGACACGCCGGAGGCGCAAGGCACTTCCGACCAGGTGGACGTGAACCTGACCGTGGTGGAAAAGCCGACCGGTAACTTCACCATTGGCGGTGCCTTCTCGCAGGCGGAAAAATTCACCTTTACGGCATCGATCCAGCAGGCCAACTTTGCCGGTAGTGGCAATACGGTGGGGATTGACCTCAATACCAGCCGTTACAGCCGCACCATCGCTTTCTCGCAAGTGGACCCGTATTACACGGAAGACGGCATTTCGCGCTCGTATGAAGTTTTCCTGCGCACGACCCGTCCGCCTGCACTGAATATCGGCAGCTATACCGTCAAGCAGACGGGCGGCCGCATCAGCTTCGGCGTGCCGTTCTCGGAAGTCGACACCGTGTTCTTTGGTGTTGGCCTGGAACGTACCCTGATCGAAACGGACGATACCAGCCCGCTGCGCTTCAAGAATTATGTCCGAGACTTCGGCAATAACCCCACCGGTGTCGGACAAGCCATCACCAATGCTTTGCCATGGACCGCCTCCTGGCAGCGCGATAGCCGCGACAGCGCACTGACCCCGACCGTTGGCCGCTACCAGCGCGCCAACCTGGAACTGGATCTGTGGGGTGACTCGAAGTATTACCGCGCCGTCTATGAACAGCAATGGTACCGTCCGCTGTACCGCTGGCTGACCCTGGCCCTGCGCGGCGAGATGGACTACGGCCATGGTCTGAAGGGCAAGCCTTATCCAGTCTTCAAGAACTTCTATGCTGGCGGTATTGGCTCGGTGCGCGGCTACCTGTCGTCCTCGCTGGGTATCGTCGACCCACTCACCAATGACGCCCTGGGCGGTGCTTCGCGCCTGCTGGGCGCAGCGGAATTCCAGATGCCATTCCCGGGCAGCGGCGCTGACCGCAGCCTGCGTTGGTTCGGATTCCTCGACGGCGGCCAGATCTACCAGGAAGGCCAGAAGATGCGCATTTCCGAGTTGCGCTATGCTACCGGTCTGGGCATCAGCTGGATTTCCCCGGTGGGTCCGCTCAAGTTGAGTTATGCTAAGCCTTTGAACGCCAAACCGGGCGACCGCCTGGAGCGTTTCCAGTTCCAGATGGGTACCGGTTTCTGATCATTTAGGGCGGTTTCGACCTTCGTTTACGGAGAAATATGTTGAAAATTGCAATTGCGTCAATGTCCAAACGATTTGCCCTGCTGGCCCTGTGCGCCGGGTATTGCGCGCTGGCCCAGGCCCAGACGGTCCCGGCGGCCGGCCAGGCCGGGTCGCGCATCGGTTTTATCAGCCCGGAACGCCTGTTTACCGAGTCCAAACTGGCCGCTGCGGCAGACGCCAAGATCGAAGCCGATTTCTCCAAGCGCCAGAAGGAATTGCAGGATATGGTGGCGCAATTCAAGGCCCTGTCCTCCAAATTCGACAATGACGCACCAATGATGAGTGAAGTGGACCGCACCAAACGTACCCGCGAAATCATCGACCTCGACAAAGACCTGCAACGCAAGCAACGCGAATTCCGCGAAGACCTGATGCAGCGCAAGAATGAAGAACGGGCCAATATCTCGCAAAAAGCCTACAAGCTGATTCAGAAACTGGCCGAAGAAGAAAAGCTCGACATTGTGCTGCAAGAAGCAGCCTGGGTCAGCCCACGGATCGATATCACGGACAAGATCCTCAAGCAACTCGACAAATAATTAGGACTATCAGATGGGCACTCGACTAGGCGAATTGGTCGAACGCTTGGGAGGGGAGTTAGTCGGTGACCCGAATATTGAAGTAACGGGAATTGCACCACTGACGGACGCCGGCGTTTCGCACATCAGCTTCCTTAGCAATAGTAAGTTTCGCACGCAGGCGGCCGAGAGCAAGGCTGCCGCGCTGATTCTTTCTCCCAATGACGATGCCACCGTTGCCGCCTCCTACCAGGGGGCGCGCATTGTCGCCACCAACCCTTATGTCTACTTTGCCCGTGCGGCGCAGTATTTTGAGTCGCTGACGGCCTTTGTTCCAGCGCCTGGCATTGATCCGACGGCCAGCGTGGCCGCGTCGGCCCAGGTGGATGCAACGGCCCATGTCGGCCCGCACGTGACCATCCAGGATGGTGCCATCGTCAAGGCAGGCGCGGTGATTGATGCCGGCTGTTTTATTGGCCGCGATGCCGTCATTGGTGAAGGCACCCATTTCTTCGCCAATGTGACTTTCCATGCGCGTTGCCAGATCGGCGCGCGTGGCATCCTCCATTCGGGCGCCGTCATTGGTACGGACGGCTTTGGTTTTGCCAACGAAGGCGGCGTCTACATCAAGATTCCGCAAACAGGCCGCGTGCTGATCGGCGACGACGTCGATATTGGCGCCAATACCACCGTCGACCGCGGCGCATTGGCCGACACGATCATTGAGGACGGCGTCAAGCTGGACAACCAGATCCAGATTGGCCACAACTGCCATATCGGCGCCCATACGGCCATGGCCGGCTGCGTCGGTGTGGCGGGCAGCGCCAAGATCGGCAAATACTGCACCTTCGGCGGGGCCGCCATGGTGCTGGGCCACCTGACCATTGCCGACCATGTCCATATTTCGTCGGGTAGCATGGTATCGCGCTCGATCCTGGAACCCGGCCAATACACTGGCTTTTACCCATTGGCCAAGAATGCCGAATGGGAGAAAAGTGCTGCAATCGTTCGCAATCTCGGGACGATGCGCGATAAAATTCGCGCGCTTGAAAAAACCATTAAATCGCTCACAGAAGAAAAATGACTACTACAGACAACAAAACCCTCGATATCTGCCAGATCAAAGAACTGCTGCCGCACCGCTATCCGCTGCTGCTGGTGGACCGTGTGCTGACCTGGGAAGCCAATAAGTCGATTACGGCGATCAAAAACGTCACTGCCAACGAAGAATTCTTCAACGGCCACTTTCCGCACAAGCCAGTAATGCCCGGCGTGCTGATGATTGAAGCGCTGGCGCAGACGGCCGCCTTGCTGTCCTTCCTGACGATGGGCGTCAAGCCGGACGAAAATTCGGTGGTCTACTTCGTTGGCATTGACAATGCGCGCTTCAAGCGCCCAGTGGGTCCTGGCGACCAGCTGAAGATGGATGTGGAGATCCTGCGGGCGTCGCGCGGCATCTGGAAGTACAAAGCGGTTGGTTCTGTGGATGGCGCGGTCGCGCTCGAAGCGGAGCTGATGTGCACCATCCGCTCGATCTCCGATGCGAGCCAGCCAGCGGGTTAATCATGGCGAACATCCATCCAACTGCGATCGTTGATCCCAAGGCGGAGCTGCACGGGACGGTTGAAATCGGTCCGTATTCGATCATTGGCCCGCACGTCAGGATTGACGCCGGCACGGTGGTGGGGCCCCACGTTGTCATCGAAGGCAATACGACCATCGGTAAGGACAATAAGTTCTTCCAGTTTTCCTCGATCGGCGCCGCACCACAGGACAAAAAATGGGCCGGCGAGCCGACCCGCTTGGAAGTGGGCGATCGCAACACCATCCGCGAATTCGTCACCTTCAACCTGGGCACCGTGCAGGATGAAGGCGTGACCCGCCTCGGTAACGACAACTGGATTTCGGCCTATGTGCACCTGGCGCATGACTGCCAGGTCGGCAGCAATACCATCTTCTCGAATAACGCCCAACTGGCGGGCCACGTGGAAGTGGGTGACTGGGCCATCCTGTCCGGCTACGCGGGCGTCCACCAGTTCTGCAAAATCGGCGCACACGCCTTTATCGGCATGTACACCAGCCTGACGCAGGACGTGCCACCGTTTGTGCTCGTTTCGGGCAATCCGGCCGGTGCGCGCGGCGTCAATATTGAAGGCATCAAGCGGCGCGGCTTCTCGCGCGAGCAGATTAACGGCATCCGCGCCGCCTACAAGCACATCTACCGCAATAACCTGACGCTGGATGAAGCCAAGGCGGCGCTGGCCTCCTTGCAGGCTGAAATGCCGGAAGCGGCAGGCGACATCGGCAGCATGGCCGCCTTCCTCGACAAAGCCAACCGTGGCATCGTCCGCTGACGTGTCGATTGCTGTCGTCGCCGGCGAGGTGTCCGGCGACATGTTGGCTGGCCGTTTGCTGGCCGGCCTGCGTCCCCAACTGCCTAATGCGCGCTTTCATGGCATCGGCGGCCCCCGCATGATGGAGCAGGGCTTCGTTTCGGACATCGAAATGGAGCGCCTGACCGTGCGCGGCCTGTTTGAAGTCATTCCGCGCTATCGTGAGATTAAGGGTATCCAGAACGCCTTGCGCGACCGTTTGCTCAAGGAGCGGCCGTCCGTCTTCATTGGCGCTGACTATCCGGGCTTTAACCTGGGCCTTGAAATGCAGCTCAAGGAAGCCGGCATCCCGACCATGCACTTCATCAGCCCGCAGATCTGGGCATGGCGCGGTGGGCGCATTAAGAAAATCCAGAAAGCCGTGTCGCATATGCTGGTGATCTTCCCGTTCGAGGAAGAGATTTACCAGAAGGCCGGCGTCCCTGTCACCTATATTGGCCATCCGCTGGCCGAGATGATCCCCATGGAGCCAGATGAGGCGGCAGCACGCCGAAAACTGGGTATTCCCGAGGATGTCAACGTGGTGACCCTGATGCCGGGCAGCCGCATGGCCGAGTTGAAGTACCTGGCTGTACCTTATGTCGCGGCTGCCAAATTGCTGCTGGAGCGGGACAAGACTTTGCGCTTTGTCGTGCCGATGGCGGGCGATCAACAGCGCGCCTACTTTACCGACTTAATCAATCAAGCCGGACTCGGCGATGTGCCCTTGCTGCTGGTGGACGGCCAGTCGCACGACGCCATCGCTGCCGCCGATGCCGTGCTGGTTGCCTCGGGCACGGCGACGCTGGAAGTGGCCTTGTTTAAAAAGCCGATGGTCATCGCTTACAAGGTGATGCGCGCATCATGGGAGATCATGCGACATATGGGTTACCAGCCATGGATTGGCTTGCCGAATATCCTGGCGCGCGAATTCCTGGTGCCAGAACTGCTGCAGCATGAAGTGACGCCGCAAAAGCTGGCCGACGCCGTGTGGTTGCAGCTGACGGATGCGCCTGCACGCCTGCGCCTGATCCAACGATTCACAGACATGCACCACAGCCTGCTGCGCAACAGCGCGCAAGAGAGTGCGAGCGCAGTGCTGCGTCTGCTTGGCAGGGAGGCCGCATGAGCCGTAACGACAAGAACATTGCAGGGCAGCCCGTCAGCGCCTTGAGCATTCAAGGAAGCCTGTTTGACGAAGGCATTGAAGCCGTTGGCGAAATCATTTGCGGTGTCGACGAAGCCGGCCGCGGCCCCTTGGCCGGTCCCGTATTTGCCGCTGCGGTCATCCTCGATCCAAACCGTCCTATCGATGGACTACGCGATTCAAAAAAGCTGACCGAAGCCAAGCGCGACAAACTGGCTCCCTTGATCAAGGAGCATGCCCTGGCTTGGGCGATTGCAGAAGCGTCGGAAGCAGAAATCGACACGCTCAATATCCTGCAAGCGTCGATGCTGGCCATGAAGCGTGCAGTGGAGGCACTGAAGACCGTACCAACCCTCGCACTTATCGATGGCAACCACTGCCCCAAGATGAAGGTTCGTTCCGTGGCCGTCATCGAAGGTGACGACAAAGTGCTGGAGATTTCAGCGGCTTCGATCCTTGCCAAGACGGCCCGCGATGCTGCTTTGGTCGTGCTGCACGAGGCTTACCCGCAGTACGCATTCGACAAGCATAAGGGTTATCCCACAGCCCTGCACCTCGAACGCCTGCGTGAACATGGCGTATCGCCCGTGCACCGCCGCTCCTATGCGCCGGTGCGCAAGCTGCTGAATATTGATTGAACGCCGCGGAACTCAGAAAAATGAAGACCATCACCTCCCGCGACAACGCACAGTACAAAGAGCTCAAGCACTTGGCAGGCAGCTCGCAAGCGCGCCGCAAGGCTGGCCAGACCCTGCTCGATGGCGTGCACCTGTGCCAGTCTTACCTGGGCCTGCGCGGCATGCCGGTGCAGTGCATTGTCGCCCAAGGATCGCTGGCCAATCCTGAAGTCGCCGACATTGTCATGCAAGTCGAAAACGCGCACGCCCATTGCATCAGTTTGCCGGACGCCCTGTACAACGGCCTGAGCCAGGTGGAGCATGGCGTCGGGCTGATGTTCCTGATTGAGACGCCGAAGCTGCCCGTCCAACAGGCACTTCAGCACTCTGCCGTCCTGCTGGACAACCTGCAGGATCCGGGCAATGTTGGCTCCATCTTGCGCAGCGCCGCCGCTGCTGGCGTCAAGCAGGTCTATTGCAGTGAAGGGACGGCATTTTGCTGGTCGCCCAAGGTGCTGCGCGCCGCCATGGGGGCCCACTTCGTCCTCGAGATCTTTGAGCAGGTTGACCTGGCAGCGCTGATCAAGTCGTCAAAAATTGCAGTATTGGCAACAAGTGGCTATGCGAGCCAGCGCCTCTACGATATGGACCTGAGGGGCGACGTGGCTTGGCTGTTTGGCCATGAAGGGCAGGGTGTCGCAGACGATTTGCTGAACCTGGCGACACATCGTGTGGTCATTCCCCATGCGGGCCAGGTGGAGTCCCTGAATGTGGCCGCCTGCGCGGCTGTGTGCTTTTTTGAACAACTCAGGCAAAATCAGGCGTAGACGGCTTGGTTATGGAGTAAGCTTGCTATAGGGATATTTGGAGCACGCATGGAAATCGGGCATTTGCAATTCTTAGTGGCGGAAGGTGAGCAGATTCAACGGCGGGCATTGATCGAGATGCTGGCCGGCCTGGGCGCCACCAAAATCACGGAAGCGCCGGACGGCCATTCAGCATTGCGCTGCTTCCAGGATCCCCTTGCGTCTGCTCCTGTTGATATCGCCGTCATTAACCTGGACCTGCCAGGCATGGACGGGCTGGAACTGCTGCGCCAGCTGGCTGCGATCCAGTGCAAATCCCAAATTATTATCGTCGCCGCGCAAACCAATGCCTTGCTGTTCTCGGTGGAGACGATGGCCCAGGCGTATGGAGTTGACTTGCTGGGTACCATTGGCGTGCCTTACACGGCGCCGAAACTTAGCGCCCTGATTGACCATTATGAGCCACCACAAGCGGCAGGCTCGCGTGCCCGCGGGCCGGTGTTTTCCTTTGCTGAGATTGGTGTCGCTTTGCAAGCACGCCAGTTCGAACCCTTCTTCCAGCCCAAGATTGAGCTTGAAACCGGCCAGGTGAAAGGCCTGGAAGCATTTGCACGCTGGCGCCACCCTGAACATGGCGTACTGGGCCCTGGCGCCTTCATTGATGCGCTTGAACAGAATAACCGGGTCGACTTCCTTGACTGGACCATGATTGAACGCTCGGTCGCTGCCTGCCGCATGTTCCACGACCAGGGCACGCCGATGCCGATTTCGATCAACCTGTCGGCCGAAACGATTGCGCACCCTTCATTCATGCAGCAAATGGCTGCTTGCATGGCCCGTTACCGCATCTTGCCTGATTACCTCACGATTGAAATGACGGAGTCGGCCGTGCTGACGACCGATCCAACATTTATCGAGCGCCTGGTGCGCCTGCGCATGCTGGGCTATGGCCTGGCCATTGACGACTATGGAACTGGCCGTTCCAATTTGCAGCTGCTGGCGCGCATTCCATTTACGGAGCTGAAGATTGACCGCAGCTTTGTCGACGGTGCGTCGCGTAAGCGGGCAATTGGCATGGTGCTCAAGTCCTGCCTTGGCCTGGCCAAGAACCTGGACCGCAAATCAGTCGCAGTGGGTGTCGAGACGAAAAAAGATTGGGACTTCCTGCAAGGCCTGGGCTGCACCTACGCCCAGGGCTACCACATTGCCAAACCGATGGCTGCCAGCGAGCTGAAAGAATGGCTCGAAGACTGGCAGCTGTTCTTCTGACAGTCGACCTGCACTGAGCTGCAGGCGCTGCTCGCCTGAAAAGGCGCACATTCTCACCAATTATCAAACTAACTCTCAGTTATAGTTGGTTTTGCTCTCTCTTTGATTTGATCCACATCAATTACTAAGCGTTTGCTTGTGCGATACATTGAGCTTCATCAAATGCATGATCGAGAGAGCAAGATGAAATTGAGAATCTGCACATCGAGGATCGGGGCTCGCATCACGTGCTTGCTGGGTTTGCTCTTTTTGATGCTCATTGCCGGAGCGTTTGCAGTGGCGCTTGGCGTGCGCAATCAATCCATCCAACATGCGACCGAAAAGATGGATGCATTTTCCAAATCCATCGTCGCCGAACAAGCGTCTACCCTGGAACTGGTGCGCCAGATCGCCAGTATCGTCAGCCAGGACCGGGATATGGATGAGCTGGGCCAAAAGCCCTATTGCTCCGGCTCGTTGAACGCCTTGCGCAAAACGGACAGACATATCCTCAACGTGATGATCGCTGACGCACGCGGCCAACTCGTGTGTGATGCGCTTGGCGGAAAAAAGCCAGTGAACATGGCGCAGCGCGACTTTTTCCGCAGGTTGTTGGTTAATCCAGACCCCGTTGTTGGTGAACCGATTCTTGGCAATGTGACGGGGCGCTGGTTGCTGCCTGTGGCACAGCGCATCGTCGACAAAGAGGGGAACTTCCGCGGCGTGTTTGTCGTGTCCCTGGATCTTGACTGGACCATCCAGGAAAGTATGCGGCAGCATCCTTTGCCGGGCTTGAGGATTGGCTTGTTCAAACCCGACGGTACAGTGGTAGTTTCTTATCCGCAGCTCAATGCCTGGCGCGGCAAGAATATCAAGGACTATCCAGCCTTCCAACAAATGCTGGCGCAAGGCGGCGTTGGTAGCGCCCAACTGGACGCGCACGACGGGGAAGACCGGCTCTACCTGTTTTCGCGCTTTGCTGAAACCATATCAGGTCCGGTGTTTTGGTGGGCGACGGTGCCGATGGACATGGTGACCAGCGAGGCCAATCGCTTCTTCATGTGGTTCTTGCTGGTTGCTACGTCAACGCTCGTGCTCAGTTTCTTCTTTGTCTGGTATCGCAGCGACAAGGAATTGGTCCGGCCGTTGGCGGCGATTGGCGCAGTTGCCACCAATTTGGGTCGGGGCAACCATGTTGTCCGTACCGGCATTGCGCATACCGATGACGACATTGGGCGCCTGGCCAGTGCCTTTGACCAGATGGCGATTGCCTTGTCGTCAAAAAACGAGATTGTCCGGCTTAATCGTGCCTTGCGCGTCATTAGCGAGTGCAACCGCATCCTGATCCAGTCAAAGTGTGACAAAGAGCTGTTCGAAGAACTGTGCCGCATCATGGTAAATATGGGCGGCTACCGCATGGCCTGGGTCGGCGTTCCCGTTCAAGACAGCGCCAAGTCGATTCAGGTGCTGGCAATTGCTGGTCTGAATAATGACTATCTCGACCAGTCCAGAATCACATGGAGCGACGACGAACATCGGCATGGGGCAGCAGGCGTTGCCATGCGCACCGGCCAGTCACAATTTAACCAGGACTTTACCAGGCTGCCGGAAGGATCGGCATTGCGCCTGGTGGCCGAAAAGCATGGTTTCCGCGCCAGTAGTTCGCTGGCCTTGGTGTTGGACGGGCAGGTCTATGGCGCTTTGACCATCTATTCTGGTGCAGTGGAACCGTTCAGTGATGAGGAAATCCATTTGCTGGAACAGTTGGCGCAGGACGTCAGCTTTGGCATTAGCGCCATTGCCCTGCGTACTGCCCGCGACAGCAGTCTGCAAAGGCTTGAACGCAGCCTGGAGTCGACGGTCAGGGCCATTGCCTACACCTTGGAGTTGCGTGATCCTTATACGGCCGGCCATGAACGGCGCGTTGCGCAATTGGCCGTTGCTATCGCGCGCAAGCTTGGCCTGCCAGAATACGATATCCAGGGCATCCAGCTGGCGGCCGAAGTGCATGATTTGGGCAAGATCCGCATACCGGCAGAAATCCTATCCAAACCCACCCGGCTCACCGAACTGGAATACAGGATGATCCAGGAGCACCCGGGATCGGGGTATGACATCTTAAAAGGCATTGATTTCCCCTGGCCGATTGCCGACATGGTGGGGCAACACCATGAACGCATGAACGGCACCGGCTATCCGAAGGGCCTGAAAGGCGAGGAAATCCTGATTGGTGCCCGTATCATTGCCGTCGCCGATGTGGTGGAGGCCATGGCCTCTCACCGCCCCTACCGTGCCGGCCTTGGCATTTCCGTGGCATTGGATGAGTTGGAACGCAACCGGGGCGTGTTTTACGACGCCGCCGTGGTGGATGCCTGCGTGACGCTGATCCGACAGGAACATTACAAGATTGGCTGAGCCTTCCTTTCAGTGACGGCGCATCCGCCACAGCGCAATCCCGCCGAATACCAGGGCAAAGGCCAGTTGCACACCCATGGCGGGCAGGGCCGTTTCCATGCCCAGTCCGCGCCAGGTCATCGCATCAAAGCCGTCGACTGCCCAGCGGGTCGGGATGAACACCGTGATCGACTGGACCCATGGTGGGAAGAAGAAGCTCGGCACCCAGGCGCCTCCCAGCATGACCATGATGATGGTGGCAAACGAAGCGATGCCGCGCGCCGCTTCCGGTGATTTGCCCAGCGCTGCAATCAGCAGGCCGAAGCTGGCGGCCATCAGGGCGAAGCAGGCCGCAATGCCGGCCAGGCCAGCCAGGCTGCCACTGACGTGCACCTTGAAGCCCAGCACGGCGACCGTGAAAATGGCTAGCATGATGCCGAAAGAGATCAGGGCGCTCGACACCAGTCGGGAAATCAGCAGGGTGCTGTTGGACAGGGGTGCCGCCAGCATGCGGTTCCACAGGCCCAGGCGCTGCGCCAACAGGATGCTGATGCCCGCATCAATCGCCATGAACAGGATGAACTGCACTGCCATGCCACCAAAGGAATGGGCATAGCCATTATATTGCGCCGGGTTGGCGCTCAGTGCCTGCATCTCCATGGTGAAGGGAATGTCAAATCCGCGGCCAGCCAAGGCGGCAATGGCCTTACTCGTCGGTGAGCTACCAGCGTCGCTGGCGGCGCCGCCATAGCCAGCCAAGGCATCTGCACTGACGATGCGCATCACGTGTTGGGTGGCGACACCGCGCACCAGGCCCAACGAAGCATTGTCCGAAGGGTCATACAGGACATTGAGCTTGGGTTTGCTCTGGCCATTGAGCAGGGCGCCGCGCGCCGCTTCGCCAAAGCCCGGATTGATCACGAGCGCGGCAGAGAGCTTGCCTTTTCCGACCCGCTGTTTGGCTTCATCCAGCGGCAACAGGATCACATCCAGGGTCGCTTCGGCTTTCAGCGAATCGACCAGCTTGTTGCTGATTGCCCCGCTGTCTTGTTGGACGATGGCGACATGGACCTTGGCAGGCTGGCCGCCGTTGCCGGAGCCGCCAAACAAATAGCCAAAGAAGGCGCCAAGCGCGATCGGCATCAGCAGGTTCAACAGCAATGCGCGTCGGTTGGACAGGTAAAGAATGAGGTCCTTGCGAACCAGGGCGATGAAGGGAGTGAGGTTCATGATTTAGTCGCGCAGGTTGCGGCCGGTCAGGGCCAGGAATACGTCTTCAAGTTTGGTTTTGCCGGAGCTGTAGTGCTCTGGTGCGCAGCCTTGCTGGACCAGCCAGTTCAGTACGGGCAGGCCGTGCGCGCTGTCCTTGAGCTGGATATGGAGGCTGTGGCCATCGGCATCTACTTTGGTTACACCCGCTTGCTGGCCCAGGTCCGCGAGGATGGCTGCGCCAGGCGCTTGCAAGAAGTCCAGCTGTAGCGCCGCTTGCGATGGCAACTGCTGGTGCAGTGCCTTGGGCGTGGCATCGGCGATCACTTTGCCGTGGTCGATAATGATGACGTGGTCGGCCAGGCGTTCCACCTCTTCCATATAGTGGCTGGTGTAGATCAGGGCGCGGCCTTCGCTGCGCAGCACTTCCAGGCAGTCAAAGATGGCGTTGCGGCTCTGTGGGTCAACGCCGACGGTCGGCTCGTCCAGGATCAGCAGCGGCGGTTCATGCAGCAGGGCGGCGGCGATATTGAGGCGGCGTTTCATCCCGCCCGAAAAAGTCGATGGCAGCTCCTTTGCCCGGTCGCGCAGCTGCACCAGGTCCAGCACGGCATCGCAGCGCGATTGCAGGGCCGCGCCTTTCAGGCCGTACAGGGCGCCGAACAGCTTCAGGTTTTCACGGGCGGACAAGTCCTCGTACAGCGCCAAGTCTTGCGGCACCAGGCCGATGGCCTGTTTGGCGGCATTGCCACCCAGGCCAACCTGGTGGCCATTGACGCTGACCACGCCGCTATCGGGTGTGACCAGGCCGGCAATCATGCTGACGGTGGTGGACTTGCCGGCGCCATTGGGGCCGATCAGCCCCAGAGTCTGGCCTTTGGCGACCTGGAAAGACACCTGGTCGACCGCGCGGCGTTGGCCGAACGATTTGGTCACCTTGGTGACCTGGAGGAGGGCATTTGTCATCAAAAAACTCTGCTAGCAGTGGGTGTAAGCAGAGTGTGCTTGGATTGGCGACAAATTCCTAGACCCGGCTGTCACCGATTCAATATGACAAATGTCAGTATTCGCGGCGGTCTGGCTTAATCTCCTGCAGGATGGTGGTCGAAATCTCTTCAATGGACTTGGCGGTCGAGGACAGCCAGCGGATGCCCTCGCGCCGCATCATGGCTTCGGCCTCGTTGACTTCATAGCGGCAATTCTCGATCGAGGCGTATTTGCTGCCTGCCCGGCGCTCATTGCGAATCTCAGACAGGCGTTCTGGGGTAATGGACAGGCCAAATATCTTGTGGCGGAACTCCGGCAGGGCCGAAGGCAGCTTGCCGCGCTCAAAATCGTCCGGAATCAGGGGGTAATTGGCGGCCTTGATTCCGTATTGCATGGCCAGGTAGAGGCTGGTTGGGGTCTTGCCCGAACGGGAAACCCCCACCAGGATCACATCGGCCGAGGCCAGGTTCTTGTGCGACTGGCCGTCATCATGGGCCAGGGAGAAATTAATGGCCTCAATGCGGTTTTTGTACTCCTCGCTGTCTACCACATTGTGGGATCGCCCGATGGTATGGGTCGATTTGACCCCCAATTCCTGCTCCAAAGGGGCCACAAAGGTCTGGATCAGGTCCATATGCATGCCCTTGGACTGGCGAATGACACCAGACAAGTCATGTTTCACGAGGGTGGAAAAGACGATTGGGGCCTGGCCGTCGGCGGCAAAGGCGTCATTGATCTTGCGGGCGGCCTCATGGGCCTTGTCCAGGGTGTCAATAAAGGGCAGGCGGACCTGGCGGAAACGCAGGTCAAATTGGGTCAGCACGGCGTGGCCGAAGGTTTCTGCGGTAATCCCGGTGCCGTCGGAGACGAAAAACACCGTACGGCTGGAGGCGGGATAGGCTTGTCGTACATCAGTATTCATGAGGGGCTACTCGTGTTGGGCGCTGCCAAAAGTGGCGCGCAGGCTGTAGAATGCTTGGCAATGGTTTTATTGTGCTGCACGACGATAAGAATAACAAGAAAACAAGGTCGGTGGATTTTACGGGTCCACAGCTAGCCCGCGTGAGGATTTCTATCATCAAAAGGGTGTTTTTATGTCTAACGCAGCATTGAAGGAGGCAGACGGCAGTCCCGTCTATGTCGCATCGTTCGAGCATTTGCGCATGACGGATGTTGAATCCGTTGGCGGCAAGAATGCTTCTTTGGGGGAAATGATCTCCCAACTGGCCAGCGCCGGGGTGCGCGTGCCCGGTGGCTTTGCCACGACCGCACATGCATTCCGCGATTTCCTGAACCACGCTTTGCCGGATGGCCCGCCATTGGCCGACCGCATTGCCAACCGCCTCAAAGACCTCAATATCGACGATGTGCGTTCGCTGGCCCAGGCCGGCGCCGAGATCCGCCAATGGATCCTGGATACGCCATTCCAGGCCAAGCTGGAAAGCGAAATCCGCGCGTTCTACGACAAATTGGTTGCCGATTCGTCGACCGAGATGTCGTTTGCCGTCCGTTCTTCGGCCACTGCGGAAGACTTGCCGGACGCTTCTTTCGCCGGCCAGCAAGAAACCTTCCTGAACGTAGTCGGCATCGACAATGTGCTCGAAGCGATGAAGCATGTTTTCGCCTCCCTGTACAACGACCGCGCGATCTCCTACCGCGTGCACAAGGGATTCACCCATTCCGAGGTGGCATTGTCTGCCGGTGTGCAGCGCATGGTCCGCTCTGACCTGGGCGCCGCCGGTGTGATGTTTACGATCGATACCGAATCGGGCTTCAAGGATGTCGTCTTCGTTACCTCCAGCTATGGCCTGGGCGAGACGGTGGTGCAAGGCGCCGTGAATCCGGACGAGTTCTATGTCCATAAGCCGATGCTCGAACTGGGCAAATCGCCTGTCATTCGCCGCAATATCGGCTCCAAGCTGCTGAAGATGGAATTCACCAGCGAAGCCAAGGCCGGCCGATCAGTGAAAACCGTTGATGTGCCGATCGAAATGCGCAACCGCTATTCGCTCAACGATGCAGAAGTCGTTGAGCTGGCAAAATACGCGGTCATCATTGAGCGCCACTATGGCCGCCCGATGGATATCGAATGGGGCAAAGATGGCCGCGACGGCAAGCTGTATATCCTGCAAGCGCGTCCTGAGACGGTCAAATCGCAGCACAAAGCGGGCGATGCCCAGCAGAAGTTCAAACTCAAAGGCACCGGTACTGTGCTGGCCAGCGGCCGTGCCATTGGCCAGAAAATCGGCGCCGGGCCCGTGCGGGTGATCCACGATCCGTCCGAAATGGAACGGGTACAGCCAGGCGACGTGCTGGTGGCCGATATGACCGACCCGAACTGGGAACCGGTCATGAAGCGCGCTTCGGCTATTGTCACCAACCGGGGCGGCCGCACCTGCCACGCCGCGATTATCGCCCGAGAACTGGGTGTCCCGGCCGTCGTCGGTTGCGGCGACGCGACCGAAACGCTAAAAGATGGCAACCTGGTGACCGTGTCCTGTGCGGAAGGCGATGAAGGCCATATCTACGACGGCCTGCTGGAAACGGAAGTGACCGAAGTCATGCGCGGCGAATTGCCGAAGATTGCCACCAAGATCATGCTCAATGTGGGCAACCCGCAGCTGGCATTCGATTTCCAGTCGATTCCAAATGGTGGCGTTGGACTGGCGCGTCTTGAATTCATCATCAATAACAATATCGGAGTGCATCCAAAGGCCATCCTTGAATACCCGAATATTGATGCCGACCTGAAAAAGGCGGTCGAATCCGTGGCGCGTGGCCATGCTTCGCCCAAGGCCTTCTATGTCGACAAGCTGGCCGAAGGTGTTGCGACGATTGCTGCGGCCTTCTGGCCAAAGCCGGTGATTGTGCGCCTGTCGGACTTCAAGTCCAATGAGTACAAGAAGCTCATTGGTGGTTCGCGCTATGAGCCCGACGAAGAAAACCCGATGCTGGGCTTCCGCGGTGCAGCGCGTTACCTGTCGCCAGATTTTGCCGAGTCCTTCGAAATGGAATGCGCTGCCATGAAGCGCGTCCGTAACGATATGGGCCTGACCAATGTCGAGATCATGGTGCCATTCGTGCGTACCTTGGGCCAGGCTGAAAAGGTCGTCGGTTTGCTGGCCAAGAATGGCCTCAAGCGTGGCGAAAACGGCCTGCGCCTGATCATGATGTGCGAAGTGCCTTCGAACGCCATCCTGGCTGAACGCTTCCTGGAGCATTTCGACGGCTTCTCGATCGGTTCTAACGACCTGACCCAGCTGACCCTGGGCCTGGACCGCGATTCCGGCATGGCCTTGCTGGCAGCGGACTTTGATGAACGCGATCCCGCCGTTAAGGAATTGCTGTCGCTGGCCATCAAGGCTTGCCGCAAGCAGGGCAAGTACATCGGCATTTGCGGCCAGGGGCCTTCGGACCACCCGGACTTTGCTGCATGGCTGATGAGCGAAGGCATTGAATCGATGTCGCTGAATCCCGATTCCGTGATCGACACTTGGCAAAAGCTGGCGGCGCGTTAAATAGGTGCTACACTGATGTTATCGCATTGTTAAAGACATCAGACTATTAACAAGCTCCTGACAACTCGAAAACCCTCGTCGCCTTGCGGGCAGCGGGGGTTTTTGCTTTTTGAATTGCGCTCTGTAAAGGAAGAATGATGGCTGACTGGATCAATTGGTTGTCCATGGCGGGTGTCCTGGTCATTCTCGAATTGTTCACGGGTACCTTCTACTTGTTGATGTTCGCCATTGGCCTGGCTGTTGGAGGCGCCGCGGCATTGCTGGGCGCGCCGCTGGCTTTGCAAACGGTGGCGGCCGGTGTTGTCGGTATCGCGGCAACTTTGGCGCTGCGACAAAGCCGCCTGGGCAAGCCTGAGTCCGTTGACGCGGCGCGCGACCCGAATGTGAATCTAGATATCGGCCAGAGTATCGCCGTACCCGGCTGGAACGACGGTGCGGCGCGCGTCATGTACCGCGGCGCGCAATGGGACCTGGAACTGGCGCCAGGCGCCCGTGCCGAGCCTGGTAACTTCAAGATTGTTGAAGTGCGCGGCAGCCGACTCGTGGTGAGCAATAGCTGAAAACGTTTTTGTATTCCGGTTTGTACTTTGTCGTGAACACTTTGAGAGATCAACATGGAATTTAATTTCGGTAGTGTGGCACTTGTGATTTTTATCCTCGCGCTGGTCTTCGTCTTCAAGACGATCAATGTCGTGCCGCAGCAGCACGCCTGGGTGGTGGAGCGTCTGGGCAAATACCATGCAACGCTGGCACCTGGCCTAAATATCGTCGTCCCGTTTGTGGACCGGATTGCCTATAAACACATTCTCAAGGAGATACCCCTGGATGTGCCGCCGCAGGTGTGTATTACGCGCGATAACACGCAGCTGCAAGTGGACGGCATCTTGTACTTCCAGATCACTGATGCCATGCGCGCTTCTTATGGTTCGTCCAATTACATCTCAGCGATTACCCAATTGGCCCAGACGACCCTGCGTTCAGTGATCGGCAAAATGGAACTGGACAAGACCTTTGAAGAACGCGACCACATCAACACTGCCATCGTCAATGCGATTGACGAATCGGCCGCCAACTGGGGCGTGAAGGTGTTGCGCTACGAAATCAAGGACCTGACGCCTCCCAAAGAAATCCTGCATGCAATGCAAGCCCAAATTACGGCCGAACGCGAAAAGCGTGCTTTGATCGCCGCTTCAGAAGGCCGCAAGCAAGAACAAATCAATATTGCCAATGGCCAGCGCGAAGCGGAAATCGCCCGCTCCGAAGGCGAAAAGCAGGCGTCGATCAACCGTGCCGAAGGCCAGGCCAAGGCCGTCGTGGCGCTGGCAGAGGCGAGTGCGGAAGCTTTGCGCCAGATTGCGGCGGCGATCCGGGAGCCCGGTGGTGCAGATGCCGTCAACCTGAAAGTGGCGGAACAATACGTGCACGCATTCGGCGAACTGGCCAAGACCAATAATTCGATCATCGTACCGGCCAACCTGGGCGAGATGAGTGGCTTGATTGCAAGCGCCATGCAAATTGTGAAGGCGCAGAAATGAAGCGCGTTATTATCATTACCGGCAGTTCGGATGGCATTGGCGCAGAAATGGCGCGCCAGCTGGCAACGACCCTTCGCAACGGCGTGGGTCTTGTGCTTGCAGCGCGCAATGAAAGCGCCTTGCAGGTCGTCGCCAAAGAATGCAGTGCGCTTGGCGCCGAAGTGCTGGTTGTGGCCACCGATGTATCAATCCAGGAACAATGCCGTGCGCTGGTGCAAACAGCGGTGGACCGTTTTGGCCGTATCGATGCCTTGATTAATAACGCGGGCCGCTCTGGACACGCCCTGTTCTCGGACGTGAAGGACCTGGGCTGGTACGAGGACATGATGCGGGTAAACCTGTGGGGCGCCATCTGGTGCACCCATGCGGCCTTGCCTTACCTGAAAGCGAGCCAGGGCAGCATTGTTGCCGTGTCTTCGCTGGCTGGGCTGGTTGGCGTGCCCGGGCGGACGGCTTATGGTGCTTCCAAGTTTGCCATGTCCGGCTTTTTTGAGGCCTTGCGCGGCGAATTGAGGCCGTCGAATGTGAGCGTGACCACGGCGTATCCCGGTGTGGTGCTAACTCAGATCCGCCACCGCGGTTTTAGTGCGGATGGCAGCGAGTCCGGTTCCAGCACCTTGAAAGAAGAGGGCGCAATGACGGCAGAAACCTGCGCTGCGCTAATTATCGAAGGCATGAACAAACGCAAACGCGAAGTGGTGATGACAGCCAAAGGCAAGATTGGTCGCTTCCTCAAATTGATCGCGCCAGGCTTGATCGAAAAAATGGCGCTGGCCGCCGTCAAAGACCACGCCAAACCTTGATCGGTAATTGACGGTAGAATCGCTTCTCATCATTGAGGGGCGAATCAGTATGCATAGATTGTTGACGGTGATCCTGGCTTTGCTTGGCATGGTTGGTGCGCTTGCCATTGATACCTACTTGCCCTCCATGCCGGCCATTGGCGTCGCCTTCGACGTGGGGCCAGTCGCGGTCCAGCAAACGCTGTCCATTTTCTTGTTCACGTTTGCCTTCATGATGCTTTTCTACGGCACGCTGTCTGATTCCTTCGGGCGGCGTCCGGTCATCCTGGTTGCGCTGGTTGTCTATCTGGTCGCATCGATCATTGCAGCCCGGACCAATGATTTCAGCGTCTTGTTGTTGTGCCGTGCTTTCCAGGGCTTGGCTGCTGGTGCCGGCACGGTCATCGGCCAGGCCATCGTGCAGGACCGCTTTGAAGGCGCAGAAGCCCAACGCATGCTGTCGAACATGATGATGGTGTTTGGCCTGGCACCGGCCATTGCGCCGATCCTGGGCGGCTACTTGCAGGTGAATTTTGGCTGGCGTTCCACCTTTGTGTTCCTTGCCCTGTTCAGCGGCACCATGATTGCCTTCGCCTACAAAGCGCTGCCAGAAAGCCTGCCCGTAGAAAAACGACATGCTTTCCATCCTATTATTATTGCCAAGAATTACATAAAAGTACTGGGGCAAGGCCAATTTGTCCTGCTGGCGTTCTCGTTGGGGCTGGCATTTGGCGGCCTATCGCTCTACATCAGCGCAGCGGCCCATTTCGTCATCGACATCCTGCATTTGCCTGAAACCGCCTTTGGCTGGATGTTTATTCCCATGATTGGCGGCATGACGGTCGGTTCGGCGATCGGCAGCAAATACGCCACGCACATTGCTCCTTCACGCATGATCTGGCTTGGTTTTGCCTTGATGGGAGCGGCGGGACTGGGCGGCATGGCCTATACCGCCAATGTCACGGCAGCAGTTCCATGGGCGGTCATTCCACTGGCCGTCTATACCTTTGGCCTGGCGTTTGCCATGCCGGCCTTGCAAGTGAAGGCCTTGGCCCTGTTCCCGGATAACCGCGGCCTTGCCTCGTCGATGCAGGCATTTGTCCAGATGATGACGTTTGCGCTGGTCGCCGGCCTGGTCGCGCCGCTGTTGTTCCACAGCGCCTACTGGCTGGCTAGCGGTTTGACGGCGGGCATTGCGTTGAGCTTTGTGTGCTGGCGCCTGGCTTGCCGATTTGATGGGGAAGCGCCTGTTTAGCAGGTTAGAACTTCGCTAAGGCCTCATGCCGGATTAGCGGCGGTGGGTTTTCATCGCTGCAGCCACTTCGCGCTTGCCATCGCGGTCTTTCTCGGTGGCGCGCTTATCGTGCTGCTTTTTACCTTTGGCCAGGCCAATTTCGCACTTCACGCGGCCGCCCTTGTAGTGCAGGTTCAGTGGAACCAGGGTATAGCCAGAGCGTTCAACTTTGCCAATGAGCTTGTCCATTTCGGCGCGGTTGAGCAGCAGCTTGCGGGTACGCACTGCGTCCGGGTGGCTGAAGGCCGAAGCCGTAGCAAGGGCGCTGATGTGCGCGCCAAACAGGAACAGCTCGTCACCACGAACGACAACGTAAGCTTCCTTGATCTGCACGCGCGAATCGCGGATGGCTTTGACTTCCCAACCCTCGAGCACGATCCCCGCTTCATAGCGGTCTTCGATGAAATAGTCGTGGAAGGCTTTACGGTTATCTACAATGCTCATGAGGTGCAACACCACGCGGGTGAGTTAAACTACGGTCTGACAGAATCCGACATCATATCAAACGGTTGACCCATGGCAGTAGTTCACAAGACAGTTTTTCTCGGTTATAGCGCCCAACAGATGTTTGACCTGGTTGCCCACGTCGAGGAATACCCCAAGTTTTTGCCATGGTGCGGGGGTGTCAAGGTGCTGGAAAAGGGCGATGAACGCCTGGTTGCCAGCCTGGATATCCACTACCACGGCATCAAACAGAGCTTTACTACGTCCAATGTCAACACGCCGCCAACCCAAATGAAGATGACCTTGGTGGACGGCCCGTTCAAGTGCCTGGATGGTACCTGGCACTTCAAGCCCCTGCGGGAGGACGCCTGCAAGGTCGAATTTGACCTGCATTACGAGTTTTCAAACCGGGTGTTGGAAAATCTGATTGGGCCTGTTTTTGGCGTCATCGCCAACAGCATGGTCGATTCCTTCTGCAAGCGCGCGGAGACCGTGTATGGTTGAGCGCATCCGCGTCCAGCTGTGCCATGCAACGCCGGACCACGAGTTGCTGCAGGACCTGGACGTCGACGCTGGAACGACGATTGAAGGAGCGATCAAGGCGAGCGGCTTCTTCCCCGATATCGATTTGCAGCACACTCCGGTAGGCATCTTCGGCAAAAAGAAAGAGCTGGCGACCGTGCTGCGCGCCGGCGACCGTATCGAAATCTACCGTCCAATGCACCCGGATCCCGAAGAAACCAAACGCCGGCGTGCGGCCAAGCGGGCAGCACGCAAGGTGTAAGACCTTTGCGGGGAACGGCTTCCCAGTTCGATTCCACCACCGGGTGCCTTGCCTGTACCAGCTTTGCGTTTCTAGAGAATCGTAATCGGCAAATCCCGGCCGCTTTCCGCCAGGTTGCCCGCATAGTCCGCCGCGGTAATGCGGATGATGTAATCGCCCGCTGGGAACTGCCCCGGCATCCAATATCCCTCAAACGCATGGCCGTCGCGCACCGAATTGGTCACGACGTACAAGAAGCGAGTCACCTTTGCCCCGTGTACCGTAATACCGCTGTCACCGGCATAGGCCACTTTGACGCTTTCGCGATCCGGCGGCAGGCGGTTAAACTCGATATTGAATAGCGGCTGCTCATAACCCGGCATTGGCGTACCGTCCGCACGCAGTACCTGGTAGCCTACTTTGTACAGGCCAAGGCGGCGGCGCGCAGCATTGCCATCCATTTGGTCGTACGCACCAACGACAATGGACACGCCAGTTGACTGATGCGGCACTTGAATGCGTCCGCTGCCTTTCTTGCCTCGTTTTCCAAGTAATTTTCCACCCTCGAACAGTTCAATGCTTTCGATATGCGGAGCGATCGTGTCGCGCGCGCCATAGAAGGGCAGCGCCAGCGGATTGCTCTCTAATCCCTCTGCCGTGTGTGCCAGGTGAACGTGGAACATGCGATTGACCGTGCCCAGCGTGTCGCCCACCGCAAAGCGGGTGCCACGTTTGATGCGCACCCGGTAGGCCTTACCTTTTTCGTCATAGAGGATCTGGAAGCGGGACGGGTCGATATTGGCGTCTTTGAGGGACCGCCCAACGCGCATGTGGATATAAGCGACCGTATCGATATTCATCCCTTCGCCGATGTCGCCATAACCCCAATTGGCGATTGGATCGTTCACTTTTTCGGCCAGGATGGCCAGCACGGGCGTACCCATGTCCGCTTGCACGTCCAAGCCATTGTGAAAATGATCGCGGCTCTCGCCACTGTAATTGCCACGCACTTCGCCCATTGTGCCAACGATCTCGTGCCAGCTGCTTTGCGGTTGCAATGGCCACGGATAGATTTTCTTGGACTGTGTCACATCGGATTGCGAGCTTGTCAGTGTTGCCGCTACGGCGCTGCCTGGTGCAGCCTTGGCCGGGCCGGGCGCAGCCACTTTGCGGACGGCACCAATCACGGAATCCGTGACGAGCAGGGTGCCATCGGCGGCCAGGGCAATGCCATTTGGCGCGCGCAGGCGCATGGCAACGGCGTCGCCAATTGGATAGCTGATGCCAACGCCGACCAGGCCACGCACTTCGCCAGCAGGCGTTACCTGGACAATGCGCCCGAGGCGGCTGTCCGCGACATAGGCAACTCCATCGTGGGTGACGGCCAGGCTAACGGGGCGGCGCAACAGGGCATCGCGTTCATCGGACCCGGCCTGGGCCAAGGTACGCACGGTGCCATTGGGGCTGATCGCGCGAATGGCACTGTTGCGTGTATCCGCGACCAGCACTTCCCCATTTGGTGCCAAGGCAATGGCGCAGGGCGTATCAAACTGTGCCTGTGGCCCATCCACAAAACCCGGTTGTCCGTTGCCGGCCAGCGTGCTGACCTTGCCGTCAGCGTTGACGCGCTGGATGCGGTCGTTATAGGTATCAGCGACATAGACATTGCCAGCTTTGTCGACGGCGACGCCAAGCGGGCCGTTAAATTGCTTTTCTGCCTTGCCTCCTGCAAGCGTCGTCACAACACCTTCTGGCGTCACTTTGCGAATCGCATTATTGCCCGTGTCGGCCACATACAGGTTGCCGTCCTTATCGATGGCAAGGCCCGACGGCGTGTTGAAAGCGGCGAGGGCGCCAGCGCCGTCAGCAAAGCCTTCCTTGCTGCCAGCGAGTGTGGTGGTGACGCCGTCCGGCGTAATTTTGATGATGCGATTGTGCTCGCCACCCTCGGATGCGTAGATGTTGCCGTGCTTATCGACGACGACACCGTAGGGATCATTGAGGCCATTGCTGCCCCCGGCCAGCGGCGCTAGCGCGGCGGGCCATCCCAGCACGGTAGGGGCTGGGCCGCGCTTAAGGAAGGACGGGCTTGCCCCGGGGGCTACATTGCTTTGTGATTGAAGGACAAACCAGGCTCCATAAGCGAGAAAGCCTGCTGCTGCGAAGATCGGAATCCAAAGTCGTTTTTGCACTGTACCTACCTAATTTATTATTTGTTGCAGTCGGCCAGGACCCGGTCGACCTTTTGCTGTTCCTGGGCGCGTTGCTGCTCATCCATGATGCCACGTTCGCCGTTGCTTTCTGTGATGCCGATGCGCGCACCAGAATCCAGGGTCTGTTTCTGCTGGCGGGCGGCTGCGCAGTTGGCGGCATTGGCGGCGCGCACACGCTCTTCCTCCTGGGCCTTAGCGGTTTTTTCCGCCTGGTCGGCAACGCGCTTGCGGTAGTCGGCATCGCGTTCTGCAAGGCTTGGCGGGCCTTTGGGAGCCTTGTCATTGGCTGCGGCACCGGCTTTGGCGCCGGCACCCGCCTGCCCGCTGGCAGGATCGGGTGGCACCTCGAACACCGGCACGATGGGCGCCGGCGACTTCAGGATCTTGTTCAGTGGCGTATTTGGCGGCGGCGGGCGGTCCGAGAACTGCTTGACGCCCTTTTCATCGATCCACATATATTGTGCTTGTGATAAGCCGGCCCACAGCAGCAGTAGGGCAGCCAGGGACAGGCGATGCCAGATAAACGTTTTCATCGGTTTCCCTCTCAAGAAACATGTTTTACCTAGGCAATTTTAATGCACCGGAAGACGAGATGGCGGAACTTCTGTATAATCTACTTTTGCGCCTATAGGAAAACACTATGCGTCTCCTCCAGAAAGCACTCACCTTCGATGACGTGCTCCTCGTACCGGCTTACTCGAACATCCTGCCAGCCGATACCTCTCTTAAGACTCGTCTGACCCGCAATATCAGCCTGAATATTCCCTTGCTTTCCGCAGCAATGGACACCGTCACCGAAGCGCGCCTGGCCATCGCCATGGCCCAGGAAGGCGGCATTGGCATTATCCACAAGAATTTGTCCGCCAAGGACCAGGCCCGCGAAGTTGCGCGTGTCAAACGATTTGAAGCCGGTGTGCTGCGTGACCCGATCACCATTCCACCAACCATGAAGATTCGCGAAGTGGTTGCCCTGACCGAACAGCACGGCATCAGCGGTTTCCCTGTTGTCGAAGGCAAGGTCGTTGTCGGCATCATCACCAACCGCGACTTGCGCTTTGAAGAAGAACTGGACGCAGAAGTACGCGCCAAGATGACCCCGCGCGAAAAGCTCGTTTACGTCAAGGAAGGCGCTGATCCGCTGGACGCCAAGCGCCTGATGAACAAGCACCGCCTGGAGCGCGTGCTGGTGGTCAATGATGCGTTCGAGCTGCGCGGCCTGATCACCGTCAAAGACATGCAAAAGTCGACCGAGCACCCATCGGCATCCAAAGATGCACAGGGCAAGCTACTGGTTGGCGCCGCCGTTGGCGTATCGCCGCGCGATGAAGAACGTGTTGAATTGCTCGTCGCTGCCGGCGTGGATGTGCTGGTGGTGGACACGGCCCACGGCCACTCGCAAGGTATCCTGAACCGCGTGAAGTGGATCAAACAGAAATATCCGCATGTTGATGTTATCGGCGGCAATATTGCTACGGCTGCTGCGGCCAAGGCCCTGGTTGAGCATGGCGCTGACGCGGTTAAAGTCGGCATTGGCCCCGGCTCGATTTGCACCACCCGTATCGTTGCTGGTGTCGGCGTTCCACAAATCACGGCCATTTCGAATGTGGCTGATGCCCTCAAGGGCACCGGCGTTCCCTGTATCGCTGACGGCGGCATTCGCTTCTCCGGCGATATCTCCAAGGCGTTGGCCGCTGGCGCGTCGACCGTCATGATGGGTTCGATGTTTGCTGGTACCGAAGAAGCACCGGGTGAAGTGATCCTGTACCAGGGCCGCAGCTACAAGTCCTACCGTGGCATGGGCAGCCTGGGCGCGATGGCCGATGGTTCGGCAGACCGCTACTTCCAGGACGCTTCGGCCAAGGCCGACAAGTTTGTGCCGGAAGGCATCGAAGGCCGTGTTGCTTACAAGGGCAGCGTGCTGGCCATCATTTACCAGTTGGTCGGCGGCGTGCGCCAGTCGATGGGCTACTGCGGCTGCGCGTCGATTGATGAACTGCGCGAAAAAGCGGAATTCGTCGAAATTACCTCGGCAGGGATGCGTGAGTCGCACGTGCATGACGTGCAAATCACCAAGGAAGCACCTAACTACCGTTCGGGAGACTAAGGCTTTGACGCACGCAAAAATCCTTATTCTCGATTTTGGTTCCCAAGTCACCCAGCTGATCGCACGCCGCGTGCGCGACGCTGGCGTGTTCTCGGAAGTCTATCCTTACGACGTTTCTGAGGAATTCATTCGCAACTACGGCGCGGCCGGCATCATCTTGTCGGGCAGCCACAGCTCCACGCTGGAAGGCGATGCACCACGTGCACCGGACGCCGTCTTTACGGCAGGCGTGCCTGTGCTGGGCATTTGCTACGGCATGCAAACCATGGCAGCCCAGTTGGGCGGCAAGGTTGAAAACGGTAAAGTGCGTGAATTCGGTTACGCCGAAGTGCGCGCCCGTGGCCACTCGGCCCTGCTGAACGGTATCAATGACTTCGTGACGAGCGAAGGCCATGGCATGCTGAAGGTATGGATGAGCCACGGCGACAAAGTGCTGGAGATGCCGCCAGGCTTCAAGTTGATGGGCAATAGCGAAAGCTGCGAGATCGCCGCCATGTTCGACGAATCGCGCCGCTTCTATGCTGTGCAGTTCCACCCTGAAGTCACCCATACGCTGCAAGGCAAGGCCTTGCTGGGCCGCTTTGTGCACGAGATATGCGGCTGCAAGTCGGACTGGAACATGCCTGACTACATCAGCGAAGCCGTCGCCAAGATTCGCGAACAAGTGGGCAAGGATGAAGTGATCCTGGGCCTGTCGGGCGGTGTGGATTCGAGCGTTGCAGCAGCACTGATCCACCGCGCCATTGGCGACCAACTCACCTGCGTGTTTGTCGATCACGGCCTATTGCGCCTCGACGAAGGCAAGATGGTCATGGACATGTTCGCCAAGAACCTGGGCGTTAAGGTCGTCCGCGTGGATGCGGAGAACCAGTTCATGGGCCACCTGGCCGGCGTGACGGATCCTGAGATGAAGCGCAAGATCATTGGCCGCGAGTTTGTCGAAGTCTTCAATGCCGAATCTGGCAAGTTGACCAGCGCCAAATGGCTGGCGCAGGGCACGATCTATCCGGATGTGATCGAATCGGCCGGCAAGGGTAAGAAAGGCCAGACCATCAAGTCGCACCACAATGTGGGCGGCCTGCCAGAGCACATGAAGCTGCAATTGCTGGAACCCCTGCGCGAACTGTTCAAGGACGAAGTGCGCAAGCTGGGTGTGGCCCTGGGCTTACCGCACGCGATGGTGTATCGCCATCCATTCCCTGGTCCAGGCCTGGGCGTGCGCATCCTGGGCGAAGTGAAGAAGGAATATGCCGACCTGCTGCGCCGTGCTGATGCGATCTTCATTGAAGAACTGCGCAATTCCTCGTTTGACATGCCGCCTGTACCAGGTGTCGATCCGTCGGAAGTGCCGACCAACTGGTACGACGCGACCAGCCAGGCATTTGCCGTTTTCCTGCCGGTTAAGTCTGTGGGCGTGATGGGTGACGGCCGAACCTACGAATATGTGGTTGCACTGCGTGCCGTACAGACGCAGGATTTCATGACGGCGCACTGGGCGCACTTGCCCCATGAGTTGCTGGGAAAGGTATCAAACCGCATCATCAACGAAGTGCGCGGCATTAACCGCGTTGTCTACGATATCTCCGGTAAGCCGCCTGCGACGATTGAGTGGGAGTGAGGCAGTTTTTAACCCATTGATTTAATTGAGTTAAATGAATGCCATTGATGATCTTGGTTGTGTCATCAATGGCATTTTTCATGGCATGGTGTCTGCGTTGAGCCGGAGTGCGTAAAAAAGGTCTTGATGCGCGTTTTTAAAAATTGGTATATGATGACCATCATGCGCAAGAAAACCCCCAATCAGAAGTTGCTAAACCGCAAAGAAGAAACGCACGAGCGTATCGTGGAAGTTGCGGCTCGTGCCATTCGCCGCACCGGCTATAGCGGTACTGGTGTCGCAGACATCATGAAGGAAGCCGGCCTGACGCACGGCGGCTTCTACGCGCACTTCGATTCTCGCGATGCGCTGCTGGCGGAAGCCGGGGATCGCGCTGGTGCCGAGTCAGTTGCGTTGGCGGCGCGCGTGGCGGCGGCGGCTCCACCTGGGCTTGCGTTGCAGGCCATGATGCAGGCGTATTTGTCCCCGGAGCACGTAGCGGCCATCGAAACAGGATGCCCCGTTTCGGCATTGGGATCGGAAATGCCAAGACAAGCACCGGAGGTGCGGCGTGCGGCGACCATCCATATTAAGGAAATGATTGACTTGTTCGCGCGTCAACTGCCTGATTGGGGCCAGCCCCATGCGCACGAACAGGCAATGGCGTTGGTGTGCGGCTTGATTGGTACGACGATGGTGGCGCGTGCTGTCGACGATCCCAAACTGTCGCAAGCGCTGTGTGCCGCCGCGCTAAGACAATTTTCGCTGGTCGCCGAGCCAAGGGCTGATTAAGCATGCTTTTTTTTGCCGAATAATATGATGATCGTCATATTGAAAATTTGATCCAGAGAGGAACCTGAATGAAAAAAATTGCATTGGTTACCGGCGCCTCGTCCGGCATTGGTGAAGCGACTGCAACTCGCCTGTCAGAGGCTGGCTTCAAGGTCTACGGTAGCAGCCGCCGTGGCGCCCACGGGCCGAAGAAAGGGTACGAGATGCTTGCCCTCGATGTGACAAGCGACGCTTCGGTGCAAGCCGCCGTCGCGGCGGTGATCGCGCAGAAAGGACGCATCGATCTGTTGGTCAATAATGCGGGCTTCGGGGTGGCCCCTGCGGGTGCCGAAGAAAGCTCGCTCGAACAGGCGCAGGCGATTTTCGACACGAACTTCTTCGGAGTGGTCCGCATGACGCGCGCCGTGCTGCCCCATATGCGGGCGAGGGGGGAAGGCCGTATTCTCCACATCGGTTCTGTGCTGGGTTTTCTGCCGATGCCCTACGGCGCTTTATACGCCGCCAGCAAGCATGCTATCGAAGGCTATTCCGAGTCCCTGGACCACGAGTTGCGCAACTGGGGCATCCGTTCCATCGTGATCGAACCGGCGTACACCAAGACGCCATTCGATGCCAACCTGCTGGAACCTGACGCCAAGCTGAATGCCTACGACGAAGTGCGGAGTGCCGTGGCCCGCCGGGTGCAGGAGGCGATGGCCGGTGCCGAGGGGCCGGACGTCGTCGCGGAGACGGTATTGTTGGCCGCGCTGGCAAGCAAGCCGAAACTGCGCTACACCGCTGGCTCCCTGGCAAAGCGCTTGCGCTTATTGCGCTCGTTCGCCCCGGCGGGCCTAGTGGACGCAGGGCTGCGCAAGGATTTAAGCCTGGCGTAGGCCGCCACAGGTTTCTCTCACCATTTCGCAAATCATCAGGGAACAAAAGCAATGAAAGCACTTGTCTTGAAACGCTACGGCGGCGCAAAGAACGTCGAGTTCGCAGACCTGCCCCGGCCAACCGTCAAGCCGGATGAGATCTTGGTCCAGGTTCACGCGGCAGGCCTCAATCCCATTGATAACATGATCGCTACCGGGAGCTTCAAACCCATTATCAAGCTCCAACTGCCGGCGACCATGGGCAGCGACCTCGCTGGCGTGGTGGTCGAAACAGGTAGCCGGGTGACCCGCTTTAAAATCGGCGATGCGGTATTTGCCAGCACCTTTGACCTGGGTGTCGGCGCGCTTGCCGAGTACGCAGCGGTGCCTGAGCATGTGGCAGCGCTTAAGCCGGACAAGCTAGACTTTGTCCAGGCCGCATCGATACCGATGGTGGGGCTCACTTCGTGGCAAGCCTTGATCGAGCGGGCCCAGCTGCAGCCTGGCCAGAAAGTATTCATTCCGGCGGGCGCCGGCGGTATTGGCAGCTTTGCCATCCAGTTGGCGAAACTGCTCGGGGCCAAGGTAGCGACGACGACCAGCACTGCCAATGTGGAATTGGTGCGTCAGCTCGGCGCTGACGAAGTGATCGATTATAAGAAGCAGGAATTTGAATCGCTGCTGCGCGATTACGACGTGGTACTGGCAACACTGCGCGGCGGCGAACTGGAAAAATCCCTGCAGGTTGTTGGGCCGGGCAGCCAGATCATATCGTTGATCGGCCCGCCGGATGCCGCATTCGCGCGCAAGCGCGGGATGAATTTCCTGATGAGATTCGTGTTCAGCCTGCTGAGCGGGAAGATCATCCGGCTTGCGAAACAGCGCAATGCCAGCTACTCCTTCCTGTTCGTGCGTCCGGATGGCCAGCAATTGGCCGAGATTGGCGGTCATCTTGCTGCGTCACGGCTGCGTCCGGTAGTCGATAAAATATTTCCGTTCACTCAGGCCAGAGAGGGCCTGGCTTACCTCGAACAGGGCAGGGCGAAAGGCAAGGTGGTTGTGCAGCTCGTGGCGCCCGTTTCGCAAAGGTAGACCTTTGAAGCGACTGTACTGGCTCTGCTGAAACGAAACAATCTCAATATGGTATTTTTCATGGTATTGGGAGACTATCTGTTGATCGTTCCTTGTTTTTAGAATGATTTATTCCTCTGTTAACAATAGAGTGGGAGTAAGGCTGGCGTCACAGTATTGAGCCAGGAAGAAAGGGGAGCGCAGTTCCCCTTTTTGCTTTCTATAGTGGCTGTATGTATAGATTGTTTTTTTGGAAAGTGGTAAGGTTCGGAGTCTGTAAACCAACGCTTCTTGCTGCCACTCACCTATGCATATTACTTCCCGTCCGTCCCTGTCTGTCCTGGCCACGACCATCGCCGCTCTAATGCTGAGCTGGCAAGCCCAGGCCCAAACTATTGAGGCTACCCGGCCGCAGGCTAAAGAAGAAGCGAAGCCCCAACCCAAAGACGAGGCCAAGCCGCAAGCCAAGGAAGAAGCCAAGCCCCAGGCCAAAGACGAAACGAAGTCAGGTTCCGTGCAAGCAGCCGGCAAGATCGCCGCCCAGCTTGCGACTACCCAGCAAGACACGGCGCCGTCAGCCGTGGTCAATGTGGTCAGCGAGCGCCAGACCAACCGCATTGACCGCCAGGTGTATGACATCAAGGCTGACGCCAGCACGGCAGGCGCCTCTGTTGGCGACGTGCTCAACAATGTGCCTTCCGTCAACGTCGATCCCAATGGCGTCGTTCGCTTGCGTGGCAGCGAGCGTGTGACTGTGCTGGTCGATGGCAAGCCGACTGCACAGTTGCAAGGCGAGAACCGCGCTGCCGCCATCAACGCACTGCCGGCCGAAAACTTCGAAGCGGTCCAGGTGATTAATAATCCTGGTGCAGAATTTGGCAATGAAGCGGGCGGCGGCCCTATCCTTAACTTGATCTCGCGCCGCTATACCAAGCCCGGTGGAAATGGCACCATGGCAGGAACGGTGGGTCCAGCAGGGCGCAAGAGCGCCTTCGCCACCGGCAGCTACAGCGCCGGTTATGCGTCCGTGAACGGCACATTCAACTTCCGCCGCGACGGCAATGAGACCGACACGGTCTACTCGCGCGATCGTATTGACCCTTCAGGCGGCAATGCGGGCCACTTGCAACAGACGGCGCACCGCAGCGGCCTGACTGACTTCATCCAGGGCGGTGTGGGCGGCCGGTACAACTATAACGAGAATGACACCCTGACTGGTTCGGTGTCCCTCAACAAACGCAGCAACGATTCCGGCACTAGTGAACACTTGACGGACTTCGGCACGGGCAGTTCGCCGCTGACCGAATACCTGACCCGGCGTACCGCCAGCGGCGACGCGCTCAACCATGAGCTCGTGGCTGGTTGGGAACGCCGCTTCAACAGCGACGGCGAAAGTTTGAAGGTTGACCTGCGCCATTCCTCCAACAATAGTAATGTGGACACGGCTGCGCTGTACCAGGCCATTATGCTGCCGGCCACAGGCGCGCCGGTGCTGCGCAATTACACGCAAAACGTTGATAACCAGGTGCGCCTGACAGACCTGAGCACCGATTATTCGGGCAAGGCCGGCCCCGGCTTGCTCACTGCTGGCGGCCGCTGGCAGCGCACCCGCCAGTCCAGCGACTACCGTTACCTGTTCCTCGACACCGGATCCCTGGATACCAAGCGCAGCAACCTGTTCGAACTGGAGCAGGATGTCAGTGCGGCATACGCGACCTATGAAATGCCGCTCAATCCGTTGTGGTCGGTCAAAGGCGGCCTGCGTGTGGAACATACGGAGTTGGACCTGGACCAGGTAACGACCAATATCCAGGCCAACAACAGCTACACCAATTACCTGCCCAGCTTGTTCCTGACCTACAAGCTGGATAAGTTTTCTAACCTGCGTTTTTCTTTCTCGGATCGCATTTCGCGCCCGGCCTCCGGCGATTTGAACCCCTTCATTAACTACGCCAGTGACTACTCGATCAGCGCCGGCAATCCAAGCCTGCACCCGGTTAAGCTGCATTCGCTGGAATTGGGTTACGAAACGAGAATCATGGGCCTGATGCCGGCCAGCCTGCGTGGCTACCTACGCCACGAGTCGGATGTGATTACCGAACACCGCACTTTCGTCAGCCCGACGACGCTGCTGACGACCAAGGTCAATGAGGGCGACCGTGATGCTGGCGGCGTCGAGTTTTCGATCATGGCCATGGTGCCGCCGAATATGGTGTGGAATGGCATTTCGGTTCCGGCCATCCGATTCATGTTCAACGGCAATTGGGGCTTCGTCGAGCAAGACCGCCTGGGCCTGCTCGGCCCAACGGGTGAAAAGCGTCGCACTCCGTCGCTGCACTTGCAAGGTGGTGCCCAGTGGCCGATCACACCGGAAGACACGCTGACCTTTATGACTTTCCGCCAAGGCAAACAGCTGTCGGGAGAAGGTTATCGTGAGCCATACAGCATCGTGAACCTTGCGCTGGAACACAAGTTCTCGCCGCGTCTGTCACTGAATATCCGGGCGAATGACGTGTTCCAGACGACAGATCAGCATTTCCGTGTCGACACCGACACCGTGCGTGATCGAACTGATGTGGCCGTGCACCAGCGTCGTGTTTACGTGGGCCTGCGCTATACCTTCGGTGGTGTAACGGGCAATGACGCGGTGCGCAATGCGATGCAGGC
>JACXTT010001814.1_pt1 | contig 34966 bp, 40 predicted proteins | sample 9270951 | NCBI WGS metagenome assembly JACXTT01 (sample SAMN15532306, study PRJNA645909) | rock metagenome | isolation source: weathered quartz diorite | place: Puerto Rico | collected 2017-06-21 | reverse complement strand
CCGGCGCGCCGCGGGCCGGCCGTTCGCCGGCGCCTTCCCCCGTCGGGTGCGGGCGGCGCTCATCCCGGTGCCGGGCCGGCGTCTCAGAGGTGGATGCCGCGCGAGAGCAGGCTCAACGCGGCCTCGCCCATCGCCTCGGACAGCGTCGGGTGGGCATGGATCGCCTGGAACAGATCCTCGACGGTCGATTCCAGACGCAGCGCCATCCCGCCTTCACCGATGAGCTCGGTGGCCCTCGGCCCCACGATGTGGATGCCGAGAAGCTCGTCGTAGCGCTCGGCGCCGACCAGCTTGACGAAGCCCTCCTGGGCCGCCATGATGCGCGCCTTCCCGAGCACGGGGATCGGGAACCGCCCGACGCGCACGGCGTGGCCGCGCTGCCGCGCCGCCTGCTCGGTCAGCCCGATGCTGGCGACTTCCGGATCGGAGTAGGTGCAATTGGGGATCTGGTCGTAGTTGATCGGGGCGGGATCCTTCCCGGCGATCGCCTCGACGGCGACGATCCCTTCATGCGAGGCCACGTGCGCGAGCGCCGGCGTCGCCAGGAGATCGCCGATGGCGTAGACCGACGGCTCGCCGGTGCGCATGCGCGCATCCACCTTCACGAAACCGCGCTCGATCGCGACCCGGGTCCCCTCCAGACCGAGATCCTCGGTCACCGCCCGCCGTCCCACCGCCACGAGCAGGACGTCGGCCTTCAGGATCTCCTTGCCGGCTTTCTCGGACTGCACCTGGACCTCGACGCCCTTGCCCGCGACCTTCACGTTCTCCACCCGGCTGCCGACCCGGACGTCGATCCCGCGCTTGCGGAACGCCTTGTGCAGCTCGGCGGACGATTCCTCGTCCTCGATCGGCAGCACCCTCGGGAGCATCTCGACCAGCGTGACGGTGCTGCCGAAGCGCGCGTAGATCGAGGCGAACTCGACGCCGACCGCGCCGGCCCCGAGAATCAGGAGCGTCTTAGGAACGAACTCCAGCGCCAGCGCCTCGGTGCTGGTGACCACCCGGGCGCCGTCCACTTTGAGACCCGGAAGCATCTTCGGCACCGAGCCGGTCGCCAGGATGATCGCCTTCGACGACACGCTCTGCCGGGCTCCGTCGCGGGAGGTGACCTCGACGGCGCCCGGGCCCTTCAGGCGGCCGTGCCCCTGGAGCACCGTGATGCCGTTCTTCTTCATCAGGAACTCGATCCCTTTCGCGTCGCGGCGCACCACGTCGGTCTTGTGCTTGTGGACCGCCTCGAGATCGAGCCGGATGTCGCCGGTCCTGACGCCGAAGCGGGCGGCGTCGCGGACGAGATCGAGGATCTCCGCGCTGTACAGGAGCGCCTTGGTCGGGATGCAGCCGACGTGCAGACAGGTGCCGCCCAGCGCCGGGGACTTCTCGACCAGGGCGGTCCTCAGGCCGAGCTGCGCCGCCCGGATGGCGGCCACATAGCCGCCCGGGCCGCTGCCGATGATGGTGACGTCGAAGCCCGCCTGTGGTTCGGCCACGGTGACCTCCCGTCGTGCCCTGGCGCTTCCGGCCGTCGGACCCCGACGGCGCGCGCGCGCCGGCCGGCGGCGCCCCCGACCGGATGGATTATAACCGCTCACGCGCCGGCGACCTCCGCCCCCGAGGACCCGGGCGCGGGCCGCGGCGCGGCCGCGCCGCACTTCCCTGCCTTCTGGCGTCTCCTCATCGGTCGCGTTCCCGGCCGCCGGCCAAGGCGCACGAGCGTTTCGAGGGGGGTTGCATCATACACCGCCTCCCGCCGCGTTGATCGTCCCGGCGACGCGCCGGTATAATCGGCCCGTGACCCCGCCCGCGGCGCGTTCGGCATCCGGCACCGAAGCCGGCCGGGACGACCGGCGTTTTCTCTCCCCGCCGCCGGACGTGCGTCTCACCAACTTCTTCGCGCGCGCTTTCGACAACGTCGTGGCCGCCGCCAGGACCTGCTACTCGGGCAGCGGCATCGTCTCCGACGATCAGATTCTCGGCGACCCCGACGCGCCGCCCGAGAAGCGCGAGGAGAGGAAGCGCCGGCGCGACTCGCTGGCGCGCGATCTCTACCAGGCGGGTCACCACACGACGCTGCAGCACGCTCACTTCCAGTTCGCGCTGAGCAACGTCAGCCGGCATTTCCTGTGGTCGTTCCTGCACAGCCACCCGTTCTACAACTCGGAGCAGGTCAGCCAGCGCTACGTGACGGTCCGACCGGGAACCTACGCCGTGCCGCCTCTCGAGGGCGGCGCGCTCGCGGCGTACCACGAGACGATCACGCGTCTGCAGCAGGCCTACGAGGATCTGTGCCGCCTGCTCGAAGGGCCCGCCTCCAGCGCCTATTACGCCCGCTACCCGGCGCGCCGGCACTACGCCGCCCGATACGACAAGGAGGTGCGGAAGAAGGCGCAGGAGGTGGCGCGCTACGTCCTGCCGGTCGCGACCTTCGCGTACCTGTATCACACGATCAGCGGCCTCACGCTCCTGCGCTACCACCGCATCTGCGCGGAGCCGGACACGCCTCTGGAGCAGCGCATCGTCGTCGGCCGGATGATGCAGGAGCTTCTGGCGCGCGAGCCCGCGTATGCCGCGATCGTCGAGGAGCCGATTCCCGAGGAGGACACGGCGGAATACGGAGCGGCCACGCTGGCCGGTCGCCGCGACGACGCCGGACGGAAGGAGTTCCTGCGGGAGTTCGACCGCGAGCTGGGCGAGCGCGTGTCGGTCCTGGCGGACTATCCGGCGAGGAACGAGGAGACCCTGGCGCGCGCCGTGCGCGAGGTGCTCGGGCTGACGGGCAATCGTCTGTCCGACGACGACGCCATCGATCTGGTGATGGACCCCGGCCGCAACCGCCACCTGGGCGAGGCGCTCAATCTCACGACGCTGAGCAAGCTCTCGCGCTCCATGGTCCACTGCCACTACACCTTCCGCAAGCGCCTGAGCCACACCGCCGATTCACAGAACCAGCGGCACCGCATGACGCCCGCTTCGCGGCCGATCCTGCACACGCATCTGACCGCGGAGCCGGATTACGTGACGCCCTCCCTGGTGCTCGCGGACGATCGCTCCCATGCGCGCTACCGCGAGGCGATGCAGGCGGCCTGGGACGGGTTCGGCCGGCTGCGTGCCCTGGGGGTCGCGGACGAGTTCGCCAGCTACCTGCTCCCCAACGCCCTGTCGATCCGCTTCACCGAATCGGCGAACCTTCTCGACCTGCATCACAAGCACGCCATGCGCCTGTGCTACAACGCCCAGGAGGAGATCTGGCGCGCCTCCCTCGACGAGGCCCTGCAGATCGGCGCGGTCAACCCGCGCATCGGGCGCTACCTGCTGCCGCCCTGCAATCTCCGTCTCATGGCCGGGTCCCGGCCGATCTGCCCGGAGGGAAGGCGCTACTGCGGGGAGCGTGTGTGGACCTATCGCCTCGAAGACTACCGCCGCGTCATCTGATGCGACCCGACGGGTTCGGGCCCGAGAGCCAGCCGGCCCGCCGCCTCCCGGCGCTGGCGCCGCCCGTCGTGGAGATCCCGCCGGGCGGTGTCAGCGGGCACCTCGACTTCGCCGCGCTGTTCGGCAACGCTCGCCCCGTCGAGATGGAGATCGGGACCGGCAAGGGACGCTTCCTCCTCTTCCAGGCGGAGACGCGACCGAGCGTCAACTTTCTGGGCATCGAGTGGTCGCTCAAGTATCTGCGGGTGGCGCGGGAGCGGGCGGAGCGCCGCGGCCTGGCGAACGTCCGCCTGTACCGCGCCGACGCGCGCCACGTTCTCGCCGACCTCCTTCCCGACGGATCGATCGCGCGGGTGCACGTCTACTGCCCCGATCCGTGGCCCAAGAAACGGCATCGCAAGCGTCGGCTGTTCAATCCTGCCACGGCGGCGCACCTGGGACGCGTCCTGGCCGCGGGCGGCTATCTCCATCTGTCGACGGACGTGCGCGAGTACTTCGAGGAGATCCAGGCGCTCATCCCCGCGCACGGCGGGCTCGTGGAGGCCGCCGACCCCCACTTTCCGGTCGGCGGGGAGGGCCGCACCAGCTACGAGATCAAATATCTGGCCCTGGCGCGCGCCATCCACCGCGCCACTTATGCCCGGACGGCCGGACCGCGACCGCCCGAGCCGCCGTTCAGGGAATCTCGAGAATGATATCGCCCGACTCCACGCGCACGGGGTAGCAGCGGACCCTCATCTCGGGATCCATCGGCGACTCGCCGGTCCTCACGTCGAACGTCCAGCCGTGCCACGGACACGAGATCATCGCGGTCTCCTCCAGGTACCCTTCCCCCAGCGGTCCCCCCTGATGCGGGCAGGTGTTGTCGATGGCGTGCAGGCGACCGTCGATGTTGAAGATCGCCACCACGTGCTCGTCGACCTGCACGACCTTGCTGGAGCCCGGCGGGATGTCGTCCGCGCGCCCGCAGCGCGCCTTGATCGGCATGCGCCTCCCCTTCAGCGGACGAGGTCGGTCTCGATGTTGGTTTTTCCATACCGCGCCCCGGTGGCGGATGCCAGCCGATGGGCCACGTGGGCGATCGAGCGGCGCACGCCCGGCGTCTTCTCCGGGTCCGTCAACGGCTCGAGTCTCACGGTCAGACCGGCCTCCCTGGGCGACAGCTGGATGAAGAACTTCTGGGTGTGTCCGGGCGCGACCACGACCATCTCCACCAGCCCCGCGCGTCCGTCCCGCTCGCGGTAGAAGCGCTCCGCTTTGATCACCAGATCCCGCTCCCGGATCACGAACGGCTCGAAATGACGCGCGGCGTCGTCGATGGTGAGGCGTCCTTCCAGGACGATGTGTGGCACGGCCGCATCCGTCGCGGTGCCGCGGGAATCCGCCCGCGCGGCGGAGAACTCAGGACGCGCTCCTAAGCCAGATCGCTCGTGATGAATTGCAGCACCTCCTGCGCGTGCTCCCGCACCTTGATCCGGGGATAGACGCGGCAGATGGTGCCGGTGGCGTCGATGACGAAGGTGGTCCTGTGGATGCCGAAGAACTCGCGGCCGAGGAAGCTCTTCTTGCCGTAGACCCCGTACGCCGAGCAGGCCTCTCCGTCGGGGTCGCTCAAGAGAAGGAACGGCAGGCGGTGCTTGCCCGAGAACTTTTCGTGCGACTCCAGGCCGTCGCGGCTCACCCCGAGAATGACCGTGTTCTTCTCCTCGAACCGGCTGTAGGCGTCGCGGAAGCCACACGCCTCCATCGTGCATCCCGGAGTGGAGTCCTTCGGGTAGAAGTAGAGAACCAGGTTTTTCTTGCCGAGGAAATCCTTCAGTCCGATCCGCTTGCCCCCGGTCCCGAGCAGCGTGAAGTCGGGGGCCTTCGAGCCGACCTGGGGTATCGCGTCCATCTCCATGCGGCGCCTCCTGTCGATCTCCCGGCCCCGGCGTGTCCCGACTCTCCGGTCCCGGATCTTCTGGATTCCTTGAGATTCTAGCACAGCCCCTCGCGGTTCTCTGGCGCGGCGGCCGCCGCTCTGCTAGCATCGGCGGCCGAAGGTCCGACCGATGAGACGAAGGCCAGGCGCCGCGAGAGATCGCATCGAGAAGGACGCGCTCGGGAGTCTTGCGGTTCCCGAGGGCGCCTACTACGGCATCCAGACGCGCCGGGCCATGCTGAACTTCCCGATCAGCGGACAGCGCCTTCCGTCGTCGTTCGTGCGCGCCTACGCCCGGATCAAGGATGCGGCGGCCGAGGTCAACACGGGGCTCGGTCTGCTCGATCGGCGGCGTGGCGCCGCGATCCGCCGCGCCGCAGCCGAGATCGTCGGGGGCCGCCATCTGGATCAGTTCGTGGTCGACGTGTACCAGGCGGGCGCGGGCACCTCGCAGAACATGAACCTCAACGAGGTGATCGCGAACCGGGCCATCGAGATCCTCGGGGGCCGTCGCGGAGACTACTCGGCGATCCACCCGAACGACCACGTGAACATGTCGCAGTCCACCAACGACACCTTCCCGGCCGCGTTGCGCCTCGCGATCCTCCTGCGGCTGCCCGGCCTCCTGGTCTCTCTGCGTCAGTGCGCGACCGCGCTGCGCGCTCTTGCGCGCCGGTTCCGGCGCACGGTCAAGACCGCCCGGACGCATCTGCAGGATGCGGTGCCGATCATGCTCGGCCAGGAGTTCGGCGCCTATGAGGCCATGGTGGAGCGCGCCGCGCGGCGCATCGAGGCGGCCGCCGCGCCGCTGCGGCGCCTGAATCTCGGCGCCACGGCGGCCGGCACGGGTCTGAACGCCCATCCCGGGTATGCCCGGCGGGTCGCCCGCGCGTTGTCCCGGCGGACCGGCCTGAGACTTCGCCCCCCCGAGCATCCGATCGAGACGGCGATGAGCACGGCCGATTTCGCCTCGTTCTCGTCCTCCCTGCGGGGTCTCGCGCAGGACCTCGGGAAGATCGCCAACGATCTGCGCCTGATGGCGTCGGGCCCGACCGCGGGGCTGGCGGAGATCGCTCTGCCCGCGGTGCAGCCCGGCTCCTCCATCATGCCCGGCAAGATCAATCCGGTGATGTGCGAGATGCTCAACATGGTCTGCTTCCAGGTCATCGGCTACGACGAGACCGTCTTGTGGGCCTCCGCCGCGTCACAGCTCGAGCTCAACGTGATGATGCCGGTGATGGCGCACAGCCTGCTCGAGTCGATGTCGATTCTCGAGGCGGCCGTGGCGGCCTTCACGCGGCGCGGCCTGCGCGGCCTCCGCGCGGAGACCGCGCGCTGCCGCCAGTACTTCGAGAGAAGCCCGTCCCTCGCCACGTGCCTGACGCCCGTGATCGGGTACGCGCGCGCCGCGGAGCTGGCGAAAGAAGCGGTCCGCACCGGACGCACGATCGGGGATCTGGCGCGCGCGGAAAGGCTGATCGATCCGCGCGCCCTCCGTAAGGCGCTCGACCCGGTCCGTCTGACGCGGCCCGGTGTCTACGGCAGGCGACGCGAGCCGCTCAGGCGCCGCCCGGGCGCCGGCGCAGGAACCGCCCGATCGCGACGAGGCTGATCGCCGTCCACACGCCTTCCAGGACGACGAAGCCGATCTGGCGCGCCTCGAGGGCCACGACGCAGAGGGCCAGGCCCCCGACCGCGTTGAGGGCGTGGTAGACGAAGGACTCGCGTCCCATGCGGCCGGCCTGATGCGCGCCGTACGCCGCCAGGATCAGCCCGGCCCCGACCAGGGACACCAGCTGGATCAGCGGACGCTCCTCGACCCTCGACGGGGGCGCGGGTGACCGGGGCGTCTCAGGACGCGGCCGGGAGGTTGCGCTCGACCCGGGCCTGCTCCTTGAGCTGGTCCACGTAGGCCCGGAGCTTGTCCTGCCGTTCGCGAGCGGCCAGACGCGCCCGAATCTTCTCCTTCGCCTGCTCGAACGGAATCGTGCCCTCCGGCCGCTTCTCGGTGACCTGGATGATGTGGAAACCGCGCCGCGATTCGATCACGTCGCTGATCTGGCCCGGCTGCAGCGTGAAGGCCGCCTGCTCGATGGCGGGAGGTCCTTTCCCTTTGATGAGGATCCCGACGTCCCCGCCCTTGGAGGCCTCCGGACCCTCGGAGTGCCTGCGGGCGAGGACCGCGAAGTCCCCTCCGGAGCGGAGCTCCTTGAGGATCTCCTCGATCTTCTGGCGCGCCCGGGCGCGGGTCTCCACGGAGGCGTCCGGCGCCACGTGCACGACGATCTGCCTCAGGCTCACCGCCTCGTGCCGTGCCATCTCCGTGGGATTCTGATCGTAGTAGTGCTTCACATCGTCGTCCGTGACGCGCACGTCGGCGACGACCACCTGCTCGACGAAGCGCGTGACGATCAGGGTTCTCCGAATCTGGCTCCTGAACTCGGCCTCGCTCACTCCGTTGTCCCGCAGGGTCTGCGAGAAATCGTCGACCGAGGGGAAGCCGTCCCTGATCTTCTGGTACTCGAGGTCGACGTCCTTGTCCGGCACGGTGCCGTCCGTCTTGGAGGCTTTCTGATAGAGGAGCTCGTTCTCGATGAGGTGCTCGAGCACTTTCGCCCGGGCCGCCTGCAGCTCCTTGAGGCCGACATTGGAGGGACGGCGGCCGCGGAACTGGATCTGAACGGCCAGGTCGAAGTCCCGCCTCAGGATCGGCCGGCCGTTGACTCGGGCGACCACGTCGGCGGCCGAGTCGCCGGACGCCGCCCGGGTCTTTGCGTCCGGCGCCGCGGCGGCACCGCCGTCCGCGGCGAACGCCCGTCCGATCGGCCCGGCGAGGAGCAGGAGCGCGCCGAGCGCGGCCGTCGCCAGCCCGCGCCGCCCCCCGCCGCGCCTCGACGGCGCAGGGTCTGTTTTCTGGGGTCTCATCTCACCGTCCTGCCACGATTTCCGGCTCGAGCTTCTTGAACGTGTTCACGCTGATGATCGCCGCGAGCTTCTCGGACATCTCCTTGAAGGCCAGGGCGGGGCCGGATTTGGGATCGTGGACGACCACCGGTCTCCCCTCGTCCCCTCCCTGTCGCACCCGCACGTCGAGCGGGATCTCACCGAGGAACGTCGTGCCGAACTGCTCGGCCACCCGCTTGCCACCGCCGTGGCTGAAGACCTCCACCCGCTCGCCGCAATGCGGGCAGTTGAAGTAGGACATGTTCTCGATCACGCCGAGGATCGGGACGTTCACCTTCCGGAACATCGCGGCTGCCTTGCGCACGTCGAGGAGCGCCACGTCCTGGGGCGTGGTGACGAGAACGGCCCCGGTCAGCGGAATGATCTGCGACAGGGTGAGCTGGACGTCGCCGGTGCCGGGCGGCAGGTCGATGAACAGGTAATCCAGCTTGCCCCACAGGACGTCGCCCAGGAACTGCTTCATGGCGCCGTGCAGCATCGGGCCCCGCCACACCACCGGCTCGTCCTCCTTGAGGAAGAACGCCATGGACATCATCTTGATGCCGTGCACCGTGACCGGGACGAGCTTGCGGTCCTGCACCTCGGGCTTCGTCTTCAGCCCGAGCATCTGCGGGTCGTTGGGACCGTAGATGTCGGCGTCCATGAGCCCCACGGTCGCTCCGGCGCGGGCGAAGGCCAGGGCGAGGTTGACGCTCACGGTCGATTTCCCGACGCCTCCCTTGCCTGAGCCGATCGCCACGGCGTTGGCGACCTCGGGGATCAGGTCGCCGGTGCTCTCGAGGCTCCTGCGGACGCGCGCGCCCATCTTGAGGTGGATCGACTCGACCCCCGGCACGCCCGACAGCGCCTCCTTCACGTCCTTCTCGATTTGCGCCTTCAGCGGGCAGCCGGGGGTGGTGAGATTCACCGTCAGCGAGACACCGCCACCCTCGACCTTCAGATCCTCGACCATGCCGAGCGACACGATGTCGACGTGCAGCTCCGGGTCGATCACCGCCCTGAGGGCCTCCAGGATCTTCGCCTCGACCGCGTGCGCGACGCTCAACGACGCTCCTCGCTCTCCCCGGCCAGGGCGGCGCCGCGCGGTGGCGCCATCGGCGCGGCCCCGGCCGTGTCCTCGGGGCGAGCCCAGGGTCTGGAGAGACCGACCAGATCCCTCGGGACATCCCCCACACCGAGCACCTGCGCCCGGAAGCGGTCGCCCATCCCGCCCGGCAGGATCAGCTGCTTCAGCGCTTCGCGATCCTTCAGGATCTCGACGAGCCGTCCCGTCGGCTCGCTCTCCACGGCCCCCTCCGTCCGAACGGGCTCCCGCATGAAATCGAGCGCTCCGAGGGCGAGAAGGAAGCGGGCCTGGGTGGTCAGCCCGATCTGCCGGGCGCCGGCCGTCTCCGCGGCGCGACGGGTCGCCGTGAAATCGACATGCGCGGTCAGGTCCTGCTCTCCGGGCCGCTCGAGGTACTCCTCGTTCACCCGGTGCCGGTGGTAGGCCAGGAGCGTGCCGCGCCGGCGCCGCGGCGCGTACAGCTCCTGCGCCTCGTGGCCGTAGTCGACGATGATCAGGTAGCCGCGCTGCAGGAGTCCGACCGCCCACGACACCCAGCACGGGGCCGCGAGATTGAGATCGATCTCCTGACCCTCCTCCGCCACGAGGCCGCTTTCGGCGAGGAACCGCGCCAGTGCCTCGCACGACAGGGGCGCCAGCGTCTCCGCGAGACGGCCGGCGCGGACCTCCACGTGGATCTCGCGCGGTCCCTCCGCGGTCCCGACCACACGGTGGACCGGGAACGCGTCCAGCACCTCGTTCGCGAACAGGCAGCCGGCGAACTTGGCGCGACGGTCGAGGTCCTGCTCGGTCAGCCAGTGCACGACGGTCGACGCATGGCCGGCCAGACGGGTCTTCTGGCGCTGGGCCAGGGCCGGGCTGGGCTCGACCATCACGTACCGGAGCGCTGTCGCGAACCCCTCGCTGCGCGCCACCTCCTGCAGGAAGTCGAGGGCGAAGAATCCCTCCCCCGGCCCGAACTCCACGAAGTGATACGGGTCGGGCCGCCCGGCCCGACGCCACATCTCCTCGACCTGGCGCGCCAGGAGCCGCCCGAACGCGCCGTGGATTCCGCTGCTGGTGAGGTAATCGCGGCCGCCTCCGCCGCCGATGCCACGTGTGTAGTATCCAAGCGCCGGATGGTAGAGGCACATCTCCATGTAGCGCGCAAAGGGGATCGGCCCGCGCGCCTCGATCTCGGCGGCGATCTCCGCCCGCAGGCGATCGCTGGCGTCAGCGGACGGCATCGTTCACCGGACGACGCAGGGGTGGCGCGCCGCCCCGCGCCGCTCTCGCCGCCTCTTCGACGAGCTGCTGGACCTTCATGACGCCCTCGATCAGTGCCTCGGGGCGCGGCGGGCACCCGGGGACGTAGACGTCGACGGGGATGATCTCATCCACGCCCTGGACGACCGGGTAGGAGCGGAACATGCCTCCCGAGGAGGCGCACGCCCCCATCGAGATCACCCACTTCGGCTCGGGCATCTGATCGAAGATCCGCTTGACCGCGGGAGCCATCTTCTTGGTCACGGTGCCGGCGACGATCATCAGATCGGCCTGGCGCGGCGAGAAGCGCAGCGCCTCGGCGCCGAAGCGCGCGACGTCGTAGCGCGGGGCGACCATCGCCATCAGCTCGATGGCGCAGCACGCCAGCCCCATCGGCATCGGCCAGAGCGAGTTCTTCCGCCCCCAGGCGACGTAGTCGGCCAGGCGCGTCGTCAGGATCCATTCCTCGAGTCCGTGACCGATCCCGGGATCGGACGGGACGACCGCCGTCGAGCCGCTCATCGCGTCGCGCTCCTCTCCGCGCCGATCGCCGCGCCGTGGCGCCCGCCGTCCTGTTTCGGGGCCAGGCGCCCCCATTTCCTGATCGGGTCGGGGCGGACGCCGCCCATCTCCAGAAGCTTGTCCTTCGGGAAGATCATCTCCTCGCGGCTCAGGCCGACCGTGGTGGATTCCTTGGTCAGGAAAATCGCCTGCTCCGGACACACCTCCTCGCAGTAGCCGCACATGATGCAGCGCAGCATGTTGATGTCGAAGACGCGAGGGCCCTTCTCCACGCCCGTCTCGATCTCCTGCGCCTCGATGCGGATCGCCTTGGGAGGGCAGACGTACTCGCACAGGAAGCAGGCCACGCACTTCACCCTCCCGTCCTGGTCGCGCACCAGGGCCGGCAGGCCGCGGTAATTCTCCGGCAGGCGCCAGGTCTGCTCCGGATACTGCATCGTGACTTTCGGCCGGAACATGTGCCGGAGAGTGATCCACATCCCCTTCAGGATCGACGGAAGATACGTGAGCTCCAAAGGCCCCGGCCGGCCGGGGCGCGTGACCGGCTTGCCGCTCACAGGCACCGCGCGACCTCCGGCGCCCCGACGACCGCCGCCCGATGCCGCCGCAGCGCCTCCTGGATCGCCTGCTGCGCCAGGACCGAGCACTGCATCTTCGAGTCGGGCAGGCCGCCGAGGGCGCGCACCACCTCCACGTTGGTGAGCCGTCCCGCCTCCTCGACGGTTTTTCCCACGACGAGCGTGGTGGCCATGCTGCCCGAGGCGATGGCGGCGGTGCAGCCGAAGCTCTTGAACATCGCCTGCACGACCCTCCCGTCCACGATCCTCAGGCTGATCTTCAGGACGTCCCCCGTGGACGGATCGCCGACCTGGGCGACCGCCGGGGACTCCGCGATTTCGCCCACATTGCGCGGATTCAGGTAGTGGTCCATGACCGCGTCGCTGTACCTGAGGGACTCCGTCATCAGCTCGCCTGCCCACCCGCCGGTGCGCGCGCGGCGCTCCCCGAGCGCCGCGGAGGCACCCCGACGATCGTATGGGGGGATGGAGATCGCTGTCAAGGCAAGGCCCGGCGGGCCTCCGCGTCCAGAGACTCGAGAGCCGCGTGCGCGGCCGCTCGGATCGGCTCGCTCGGGGCCGACGCGGAGGCCCGCTTCAGGGCCGAGCGCGCCGCGTCGTCCTTGAGGAGGGCCAGGGCGCGGATGGCGTTGAGAGCCGGCGAGCCCTCGTCGGCCGCGACGGCATCATCCGCCGGCGACGTCTCCGTCGTTCCGTTCGCCAGGATCTCGAGGAGCTGCGGCTCCCCGGAGGCATCGCCGACGCGCGCCAGCGAGATGGCCGCGTTCCAGCGCACGTCCTGGACGGCGTCCTCGAGCGCTCGTCTCAGCAGGGGCACGCTCTCATGGTCGCCCATCTGACCCAGGGCGAACACGGCCATCGTGCGGACGCCGGCATCGGGATCGATCATGGCCGCGCGCACGTCCGCGAGCGTCCCGGGGGCGCCGATCTGCATCAGGCTCCAGACGCAGAACAGCCGCGTGTCGCCGTCCGCGTCTTTCAGCCCGTCGCGCAGCGCCGCCGCGGCGCGCGGATCACCGCTGCGGCCCAGGGCCAGGGCCAGGTATCTCCGGAGCTTCCGGTCGCCGCGAGAACCCGCCTCGCGGAATGCGTCCGTCATGTCCTCGACCAGGCTGCCCGCGCTTCCGGCGCGCCCCGAGCGCAACAGCAGCGAGAGATCGTAGCCGGACTGCCAGCGCTTCGGGTCGCCCACCCACGGCAGGAGGAACGCCCTGCGACCCTTGAGATCGCCCAGGGCGGCCTGCGGGTCCGGGTGCCGGGAGCGCAGCACCTGGAGGCCGAAGAAGACGCTCACCAGCACGGCCACCAGGCTCAGCGGCACGATGAAGAACTGCAGGACGACTTTCCAGTCGTTGCGGTCGTCGGCCATGCTCTCCTCAGGCCGTGCGGGCCAGGCGATCGACCGCTTCCTGGGTGTGGATGTCGAACGGACCGTGCGCGGGGTTGCTGCCGAAGCCCCGGTGCACGGCGCCGCAGCCATAGCACAGGATGGCGTCGCCGAGCGCGTAATAAAGAACCAGGTCGATGATCGTGGCCGCCAGCAGGCTCAACCCCCAGGTCGGCACGCTCAATGCGGCGGCCACGAGGAACACGCACAGCCCCGCTTTCTTGCTGAAATCCTTCTGGACATACAGGCGGTCCAGCCCGCAGCACACACAGCGCGCCAGCGCGGCCGAGGTCGCGGCGTGCCCGCCGGCGTGCAGCGTGTACGCCCGTCCGCAACCCGGGCAGGCGCCTCCGGTCACGGCCTCACCGATCGTCCGGACGTTCTCCCGCCGGCAACCTGGGCAGAGAAAGGCGACGCTGGGGCGGCCGCCGATGCGGCCGACCAGGGTCACATCGGCCCCGCGCCGGCGACCGAGAGGTAGCGTGCCAGGAACTCGCCGTACACCACGAAGATCACCGCGATGTAGAGGATGCCCGTCGCCGACTGGGTCGAACGGATCCGCGCCGTCTCGTACGCCATGCCGGCGAGCGCCGCCGGCCCCATGATTCCGAAGAACATCCTCTGCCAGAAGAACACGCCGCGGTCGACCGCCAGGGTCCTGAGGAAGTGCTCGAGACCCGCGGGCGACCGGAATCCGGTCACCAGAAGGCCCGCGAGCCAGAGTCCGGCGCGCGCCGCGACCGTCACGGCGAAAAAACGGGAGAAGCGAACGAGGTGCGAGACGTCCAGCCGTGACCGCACCAGGTACCAGTGCCCCAGGAGCATCCCCACCGTGACCGCGCCCAGGAGCGTCGCCGCCGCCAGCGCATTGGCGCCGAAGAGCCATCCCGAGCCGGCCTCGCCGGCCGCTCTCCAGCCGTCCGCCGCGGTCGCGAGGAGCGTCGCGCCGGCGGCGGCGATCAGCAGGCCGGTGGAGGAGCGGCCGCGACGCAGGAGGAGAAGCGACGCGAGATAAGCCATCACCAGCGCCATCGCCACGACAGCCAGCGCGAGCGTGTCCGGCGCGGCGGCGAGGGTTCCGACCCGGTAGGGCGCCGCGACGCAGAGGAACAGGAAGGCCAGGAAGGCGTTCAGGACGAAGAAGAACCGCCCCAGCTCACGGAATGGAGCGAGCAGCAGCGCCGCCAGAATGCCCGCCGCCGCACTGGTGAAGAAACCGATGGCGATCGCGCCCGACACGCTCTCCTCGCGACGAGTGGAGGTCCGAAGAATAGCACAGCAGGCCGGAGCGCCGGAGTTCAGCCGCCGATCTGCCACATCTTGCGTGGCAGCCGCTCGCGATAGAACTGGTGCAGATCGAGACACCCGCCCGCCTCCTTGCCCGCGACCGCGGCCCGGAGGGCGTCGGCGATCCGCTCGTCCGTGACGCCGCGGCGCAGGAGGGCGGCGATGTCGGTCTCGCCGCGGGAGAACAGACAGGTGCGGATCCGGCCGTCCGCCGTGAGCCGGATCCGATCGCAGTCGGCGCAGAAGGGCTCGGTGACGGCATTGATGAACCCGATGTCGCCCACCCCGCCCGCCACGCGGAATACGCTCGCTGGCGCCGACGCCCGCTCGCGGCCAACCGGCAGGAGAGCGTGGGTCGACTCGATGCGTCGTTTCACTTCGTGGCCCGGGACGAGACGATCCATCTCGAAAGGCTCCCCGCCGCCCAGGGGCATGAGCTCGATGAAACGGACCTGGTAGGGGCGACGCAACGCCAGATCGACGAATCGCGGGATCTGATCCTCGTTCAGGCCGCGCAGGAGAACGACGTTGATCTTGACCGGGGTCGCCCCGAGACGCTCGAGCTCCTCGAGGCCGGACAGAACCCGGTCGAGTCCGCCGCGCCGGCTCATGTCCTCGAAGCCGTCGGGCTCCAGGGAATCGAGGTGCACGTTGAAGCGTCGCACACCGGCGTCCACGAGCGGACCGGCCATCTCGTTCAGCAGAAGCCCGTTGGTGGTGACCGCCAGATCCTCGATTCCCTCGATGCGCTTCAGCAGGCGCACGAGCAGAGGCAGGTCCCTGCGCAGCAGGGGCTCACCCCCCGTCATACGGAGCTCGCGCACCCCGAGCGACGAGAGGATCGCCGCCACGCGCCCGATCTCCTCGAACGTCAGGATGCGTTGCTTGGGGAACCAGGGGATCGGCCCGTCCGGCATGCAGTAGAGGCAGCGAAGATTGCAGCGGTCGGTCACAGAGATGCGCAGGCTGCGGACCACCCGACCGAAGCGGTCGATCAGGCAGCCGGCTCGCGTTGCGACTTCGGAGGGCATGCCGGAATTATAACCGGAGTCGATGGAACCCTACAGGGGGGAGCCGGAGGGATCCGCGTCGCCGGGCTGGACATCCGGATCCCTCTTCTTGAAGAGCAGCCGCTGCACCACCCGTCCCCCCACCAGGTGGTCGCGGACGATCTCCGCCACGTCCTGCGGGCGGACGCCGCTGTACACGACGCCGTCCGGATAGACGATGACGTTGGGACCGTAGGAGCACAGCCCGAAGCAGATGCACGCAGTGTCCTTGACCGACGCCGGCAGCGCCTGGCGGACGAACTGCTTGCGGAATTCCTGACGGATGCGTTCGGAGTTGCGCTCTCCACCGCAGCGCGGGCCGGTGCAGATCAGGACATGCTGCCGGAAGGGAAGATTCACGCCGGTCTACTCGACCTCGAGTATCGCCTCGAGCTGCAGGCAGGCGTTGAGGGGCAGCTCGGAGACTCCCATGCTGAACCGGGTGTGCTTGCCGCGCTCGCCGTACACCTTCACGAAGACCTCCGAGGCTCCCTCGATCACCTCGAACGCGTCGAGAAACCCAGGAGCCGCCGCCACGTGACCGACCAGCTGGACGACCCGCTTGACGCGATCGAGATCCTCCACCGCCTGCTTGGCCGTCGCCAGGACGCTGAGCGCCGCCAGACGGGCCGCTTCCTTCCCCTCCTCGACGGTCACCTCGCGCCCGATTTTGCCGGGATACTTCAGGCGGCCGTTCTCCTTGGGCAGCTTGGCGGAGATGAACAGCAGGTTACCGGCCCGCACGCTCTGTACGTACGCCCCGAGAGGCTTGCCGACCTCCGGGAGACGGTAGCCGAGGGCCTCCAGGTTCTTTTCGACGTCTCCAGCCATCCGAAACCCCTCCCTGCCGGCGGGTGAATCGTCGCGCGCCGCACGGCGTCGTCACGACGGGCGTTCTGTGGCTAATATTAGCATTGCGTGACGCGCTGTCCACAGATTTCGCGCGGTCGCGGCCGCCACGCCGAGGGCGGCGACACCGTCGACCGGAGCGGCGGCGCGCGTCTTTTCTTTTTGACATGCCCGACAGCGGTGGGCTAACATTCCCCGATGCGGCACAGCACGCCCGAGGCAGCCCTGCATGCCGTCGGTGTGATCCCGGCCCGCTACCAGTCGTCCCGCTTCCCCGGAAAACCTCTCGCTCTCATCGGTGGCAAGGCGCTCGTGGAGAGGGTTTTCGAGCGCGCCAGCGCCGCACGTCGCATCGATCGTCTCGTGGTGGCGACCGACGACGCGCGCATCGCGGAGGCGGTTCGCGCGTTCGGTGGCGACGCGTTGATGACGTCTCCGGGCCATGCCTCGGGCACCGATCGACTCGCCGAGGTGGCGCGCGCCCTCCCCGCCGACCTGTTCGTCAACGTCCAGGGGGACGAGCCGCTCCTGGACCCGCGCGACATCGACGATCTGGTCGAATGCCTGGAGCAGGATCGCTCGCTCGACATGGCGACGCTGGCCGACACGCTCCTGGAGCCCGAGGCGGCGCGCGACCCCAACGTGGTGAAGGTGGTATGCGACGCGGGAGGTCGGGCGCTCTACTTCTCGAGAAGCCCGATCCCTTACGTAAGAGACCCTGCCGCGACCGGAGGCGGGTGGCCGGAGCCGGGCCGGGATGCTTCTGCCCCGCCCTGGCTGCGCCACGTCGGTCTGTATGCCTACCGCCGCGGCTTTCTTCTGGAGTTCGCCTCGTGGAGCCCCGGCGTGCTCGAGTCTCTCGAGGGCCTCGAGCAGCTCCGCACCCTGGAGCGCGGCCGCGCCATCCGGGTTCTGAAGGCGCACGGACATTACCAGGGCGTCGATACTCCGGCCGATGTCCGCGCGGTCGAACGCGCGCTTCTGCTATCCTCATGAGGAGCTGAACGTGCCGACCAAGTACATCTTCATCACCGGTGGCGTGGTCTCGTCCCTGGGCAAGGGTCTGGCGGCGGCTTCGATCGGGCGTCTCATGGAGGCGCGCGGCTTCAGCGTCACCCTGCAGAAGCTCGACCCCTACCTGAACGTCGACCCGGGGACCATGAGCCCCTTCCAGCACGGCGAGGTGTACGTGACGGAGGACGGCGTCGAGACGGATCTCGATCTCGGGCACTACGAGCGGTTCACGTCCTCCGTCTGCTCCCGCGACCACAATTTCACGAGCGGACGCATCTACGAGCAGGTGATCTCCAAGGAGCGGCGCGGCGACTATCTGGGCGGCACCGTCCAGGTGATTCCTCATGTCACCGACGAGATCAAACAGGCGATCCGAAAAATCTCGAAGGGCGTCGACATCCAGATCGTCGAGATCGGCGGCACGGTCGGCGACATCGAGTCCCTCCCGTTCCTGGAGGCGATCCGTCAGTTCCGTCTGGAGGCCGGCCGGAGCGACGCGGTCTTCGTGCACCTGACGCTGGTGCCTTATATTGGTCCGGCCGGCGAGCTGAAGACGAAGCCGACCCAGCATTCCGTGCGCGATTTGCGGGCGATCGGCATCCAGCCCGACGTCCTTCTCTGCCGCACCGACCGATTCATCCCCAAGGAGATCAAGAAGAAGATCGCGCTCTTCTGCAACGTGCCCGAAGAGGCGGTCATCACCGCGAAGGACGTCGAAACGATCTATGAAGTCCCCCTCGTCCTGGCCAAGGAGGGGCTCGATGCCATCCTCCTGAAGCTGCTCGACCTGCCCTACCGCGACAAGAACATGGACGACTGGGTGCGCATGGTCGACAAGGTCAAGAGTCCCGCCGCCGGCGAGGTGACCGTCGGAATCGTCGGCAAGTACGTGACCTACGAGGACTCCTACAAGAGCCTGAACGAGGCCCTCGGGCACGGCGGCATCGCCAACGACGTGCGGGTGCGGCTGAAATGGGTCGAAGCGGACAACCTGGGCGACGGCCAGCTCGAGGAGGCGATCGCGCCGTGCCACGGGATCCTCGTGCCGGGCGGGTTCGGCATCCGGGGCGTGGCCGGCATGCTGGAGGCGATCCGGCACGCGCGCGAGAAGCGTATCCCGTTCTTCGGGATCTGCCTGGGCCTGCAGTGCGCCATCATCGAGTTCGCCCGGAACATGTGCGGGCTGAAGGACGCGGACTCCTCCGAGTTCAGTCCTTCCACGCCGTATCCGGTCATCTACAAACTGCGCGAGCTGGAAGGTGTCGAGCGGATGGGCGGGAACATGCGTCTGGGACGGTGGCCCTGCGTCCTGCTGCCAGGCTCGCACGCGCACCAGGCTTACGGCAAGCCGGAGATCAGCGAGCGCCACCGCCATCGCTACGAGGTCAATCGGGAGTATCTGGACGGCATGGTGAAGAAGGGGCTGCGGGTGACCGGCGAGACGCCGGACCGCCGTTTCGTGGAGATCGTGGAGATACCCGACCACCCCTATTTCCTGTCGTGCCAGTTTCATCCGGAATTCAAATCGAAGCCGATGCTCCCGCACCCACTCTTCAGGAGCTTCATCGGTGCCTGCAGGCAATTCCGGCAGACCCAGCGCTGAGCCGGGTCCGGCGCGGACGCGACGGGTGGAGATCGCCCGCGGCCTGGCCGTCGGGGGCGGGGCGCCGCTCGCCTTCATCGGCGGGCCCTGCGTGATCGAGAGCGAGGCGCACGCCCTGACGATGGCGCGCGCCCTGTCCACCATCGCCGCGAGAGCCGGCGTCCCGTTCATCTTCAAGGCCTCCTTCGACAAGGCCAACCGGAGCTCGGTCGCGTCGTTTCGCGGTCCCGGACTGCGCGAAGGGCTGCGCATTCTGGAGAAGGTCCGGTCCGACGTCGGAGCACCGGTCCTGTCGGACATTCACGAAGCGCCGCAGGCGGACGCCGCGGCCGGGGTCCTCGACGTCCTGCAGATACCGGCTTTCCTCTGCCGGCAGACGGATCTCCTGCTGGCGGCGGGGCGGAGCGGCAAGCCGGTCAACATCAAGAAGGGCCAGTTCCTGTCGCCCTGGGAGATGGGCAACGCGGTCGAGAAGGTGCGGTCGACGGGGAACGACCGCGTGCTGGTCACCGAGAGAGGCACCTCCTTCGGCTATCAGAATCTGGTCGTCGACTACCGCTCGCTCGTGGTGATGCGCGGACTCGGATGTCCGGTCGTGATGGACGCGACGCACTCGGTGCAGCGTCCCGGCGGTCTCGGCGATCGGAGCGGCGGGGACGCGCAGTTCATCCCCGTGCTGGCGCGGGCGGCGGCGGCGGTCGGGATCGACGCGCTGTTCTGTGAGGTCCATGACGACCCGCCATCGGCCCGAAGCGACGGACCGAACGCGCTGCATCTGGATGCCGTCGAGGCGCTCCTTCGTGCCGTGGTCTCGATCGACGCGCTGAGCCGGACGACCTGATGGCCCGCGACATCGCCCGCAAGGTTCTCGAGCTCGAGGCGCGCGCCATCCTGAACCTCGTCCCCCGCCTGAACGAGGCGTTCGATCGGGCGGTCGAGGCGCTGCACGCCTGCAAGGGGCGTGTCGTGGTCACCGGAATGGGAAAATCGGGTCTCATCGGGACCAAGATCGCCGCCACGTTCAGCAGCACCGGGACGCCGTCGCTCTTTTTGCACCCGGCCGAGGCCGTGCACGGCGACATCGGCATGGTGGTCCCGGGAGACGTGGTCCTGGCGATCTCCCACAGCGGCGAGACGGACGAGCTGATCCGCCTGATGGAGCTGCTGCGGCGGCTGGATGTCGGTCTCATCTCGCTGACGGGGCACCCCGGCTCGACCCTGGCGCGCCACTCGCGCGTGGTGCTCGACGTGCATATCGACGAGGAGGCCTCCCCCCTCGGGCTGGTTCCGACCGCGAGCACCACCGCGGCTCTGGCGATGGGCGACGCCCTGGCCATGGCCCTCCTCGAGAAGCGTGGGTTCACACCCGACGATTTCGCGCGCTTCCACCCAGGCGGGCGCATCGGGAAGCGGGTCGTCACGGTCGGTCATTTGATGCATGGCGGTGGCGGCGCGCCGATCGTCCGCGAGGGATCGCCGATGCGTGACGCCGTCCGTGTCATCAGCGACAAGAAGCTCGGGATGACCTGCGTCGTCGGCGACGACGGCACGCTCGCCGGGGTGATCACCGACGGGGATCTTCGCCGGCACCTGGGTCGGGGAGACAATCTCCTGGCGCTGACCGTGGATGACGTCATGACACGCGAGGCGGCGACCATCGGCAAGCAGGATCTCGCGGTGTCCGCGCTCAACATGCTCGAGGCCAGGAAGATCACGTCTCTGGTGGTCGTCGATGGCGAGCGCCGGGTCGAGGGGGTCCTGCACATCCACGATCTCTGGCGCACGCAGCTCTTTTGAGCGGGACGAAAGGACCACCGCCCGGCGGGAGTCACCCTTGAGATGCCGTCGGCCTCTCATTCCGAGAGCGCGATCGATCGCCCTCCTCCTGATGGACGTCGACGGCGTCCTGACGGACGGCCGCGTGTCGTTCGCGGGGAGGGAGCCGGAGTCGAAGGCCTTCGACGTCAAGGACGGCGTGGGCCTTTGGCTCGCGCGGCGGGTCGGCCTGCTGACCGGCGTGATTTCCGGTCGTGGGGGCGTCGGCGTGGCCCGCCGTGCCGAGGAGCTCGGAATGAGCGAGGTGCATCTGGGGGTCGACGACAAGCTTCAGACCTATCAGCGCGTGGCACGCCGGTTGAAGCTCGGTGACGCGCAGATCTGCTATGTCGGCGATGACGTCACCGATCTGCCGATTCTGGCCCGTGTCGGCATGCCGGTGGCGGTGGCCGACGCGCATGACGAGGTGATCCGACGCGTCCCGTTCGTGACGCGGGCGCCGGGTGGCCGGGGCGCCGTGCGCGAGGTCGTCGACGCGATTCTCAGGGCGCAGGGAAAATGGAGAGACGTCCTCGGGTGGTTCGATCCGGAACGGACCCGGGCGCGCCGAAGCAAGCGCACCGTCGCGACGGAGGGATCGCGGTGAACATCCTCGTCTACCTGATCGTCTTCTTTTTTTTCGTCGTGCTGTTCGTCGCCGGGGTGAAAAACAGCTTCGATGTCACCGTGAATCTCGTCTTCTGGCAGATCGGCCCCGTGCCGATGGGTGCGGTGATGGCGACGGCGGCGATTTTCGGAGTCGCCTTCGCCTGCGCCATCGGGGTCATCGACGGCATCAAGATTCGCATCACCAACCGACAGCTCCGGAGACAATTGCGACAGCTCGAGGAGGAGTCCGACGCTCTGCGTCTCCGGCTCGCTCGCCACGAGGGCCCCGATCGGGGGCGCGGCGCGGCGGAAGGCGCCCCGGTTTGGGGAGAGCCCCGCGCCTGACCGCTGCGTCGGTCGGATCGCTCAGGCCTCTGTCACAAGGGGATCGGGCTACTTCTTCTTGGTGAACCCGTCGCCGCCGGAGGGAGTGCCTCCTCCGCCCGGAACGGGGGGGGCGTTCAGCGGAGGGATGGGGTTGTCCATCAGGCTCGCGGCGCTGTCGATCAGGAGGAGAGACTCGAAGCTCCGGGTTGCCGGACCGCTCGGGGTCTGATACGTGATCGCCGCCGTCGTGCCACGCACGGCAATCGACGGCCCGCGACTGTCGACGGAGGGGTCGCTGACCAGAAGCGGCGGCGTCCACACACCGCTGATCAGCGTGCTGAAATAGACCTTGGCCGTCTGCTCCGATCTCGACCAGACAAGGTAGGGTGTGCCGCCCACGTCGAACGCCAGCGCGGGGGCAAGATCGTCGAAGACGAGCGGAGTGCCCGGCGTGATCGGCTTCGGGTCGGTCCACTTTCTTCCGTTGACGTCCCAGGTGGAGTAGGCGAGCTGTTTCAGGTTCCCGAAGTTCTTCGGCCAGACGACCCATGGCAGGCCCGTGCTCGGTGAGAGCGCGATCGCCGGCGGAAGGTCGCCCAGGTTGTCGCCCATCGGATTGAGCAGGACGAACTGCGGCGACCACGAACGCATCTGCGACCAGATGACATCCGCAGGTCCGCGCTTGCGCGTGAGAAAGAAGAACCGCTTGAAACTCCCGCGGGCGTCCAACTGTGCGCCCACTTCGGCCAGTGCCAAGGACGGAAGCAGGGCCAGGACGGCAGCGGCGATCCACCGACGCGGTCCGTGCGATCGGTTCATCTCCTCACCTGCTCTTCCCCTGCTCGATGAACTGATCGAACTTCTCGACTTCGAGGAAATGCCTGTCGAGCTGCGAGCGCAGGAACTTCAGGCGACCGAAGTACACCTTCTCCTGCACTTGATTCCCCGAGATTCGGGCCATCTCCCACAGGTGGTACGCCGTCTGGAAGAGGATGTCGACGAAGCGCTCCTCTCCCCCGTGGGCCATGAGCTCGGCCTCTTCGAAGTAGTCACGCGCCTTCGCCAGCTCCTGCTGACTGAAATGGATCTGCCCGAGATAGAGGAGAGCGTAGGTGGAACACCGTCGGAATCCATCCCGACCGGCGACCTGGAGCGCCTCCTTGAGCTCGCGGACGCCTCGCTCCACTTTGCCTATCATCGCCTGGCAGAAGCCGATGTTGATGCGAATGAGCGTCAGGTCGTAGCGGCTCGCCTTGTCTTCCAGCAGGGTGCGCGCCTGACGGAAGCTCTCGAGCGCGCGCGCGTAGTCGCTTTCGAGGAAATGCAGACGTCCGATGCGGTGCAGAGCGTACCCCTCGTACTCGACGTTGCCGCATTGCCGGGCAATGGCGAGGCCCTTCTCCGATTCGAGGAGGGCCAGGTATCGATCACCCTTGTCCTCGTGCGCATCCGCAAGCGCTCCGAGAACGGCGACCTCCGTCGTCGGGGTGATGTCCCGGTGCCGTCTCAGGATGAGGCGCAGCTCGGTTTCTGCAAGGCTCACCTTCCCCATGCGCAGCAGCGTCCGCGCCAGGTTGAACCGCGCCCGGGCCAGCGTCTCCGGGTCGACTTCCTGCTCCCGCCCGTCCTCGAGGCGGGCCAGGGCGGTCTCGTAGATCGAGTAGGCGCGCGCGTAGTTGCCCTGGTCCCATTCCCGGCTTGCCTCCGTCTTGATCTCCTCATAGGTGGCCGAGGCGGGTGGTTCGTACAGCTCGACCCTTTCCAGATCGAGCACGTCCGAAAAATTCTGGATGGGAACATTAAAGATGTTGGCCAGAAGGCACAGCTTGTCGAACGAGGGGTAGCACTTGCCGCGCTCGTAGCGCGACAGTTGTGAGTTGTCGATCTCGCCGCCGCCCGTCTTCGCCTTGTCCTCGACGCGGCGCAGCGACAGTCCGTACCCGACCCTCAACCGACGGAGGTAGTTACCTAGCCGAGTACTTCCCCGCAGCTCCTGCTCCATCTGTTCGACTCCCCGATGTCCGCGCTGCGCTTTGAGAGGTTGCACGTTTTCCCACGAAACGCCGAACCGAGGTCCCCGACGCCCCAGAGATCCCGAAGAGTACGCGGAAGCGTCGACTGGTGCAATGGTGCCCTCATATAAAAGCACTGTCAAGAAACTATTGTAATCCATTCGCGGCTCGTTTGCAGCAAATGCCAAGTGTCTGCTGGCATGGCAGTTATGGCGATTTTGTGGGCTTCAACGTGAACCCGCCTCTCCTTGACAATTCGGTCCCCCGCCCCTACCGTACAGGCGACCTGGGGACGGGGGGATGGAAATCCAGAGCCTCATTCGCGAGGGGGTTCTCTCCAGCACGACGTTTCCCGGCCTGGTGTACTCGATTCTGGGCCGGCGGGAGACGGGTGTCCTGAGCCTGACCGGCGATAACATCGAAAAATCCATCTATATCCAGTCCGGCCGGCCGGTGTTCGCCACCTCGAACGACCGTGACGATCGTCTCGGTCAGCTCTTCTTCAAGACGGGTCTGGTCTCCCTGGAAGGCCTCATCAGCGCCCTGGAACGTGCCAACCGCGAGGGCAAGAAACTCGGCACCGTCTGTGTCGAGATGGGACTGATCCAGCCGCACGATCTGGTGGAGGGAGTCCGGACCCAGGTGCGAAACATCGTCTGCAGCCTGTTCCTCTGGACTCGAGGCCGCTATCGGTATCGGGCCGGCGCGCTACCTTCGGACGAGGTGATCACGCTGAAGCTCAGCGCGGGTAACACGATTCTGGAAGGGATCCGGAGGATCGAGAGCTGGGAAAGAATCTGGGAGGCGGTCGGCGGCCTGGATGCGCAGTATCAAACGGCCACCGGTATCGAGGAGCTGAGTCGCGATCTGAGCCTGTCCCTTGACGAATGGACGCTCCTTTCCTACTGCGAGCGCGCCGTCCCGCTCAGGCAGCTCTGTCATGGATCGACGTTGAAGGACTTCGAGATTTGTCGCTTACTCTGGGCCCTGATGACCCTCGGGATCGTCGTCCGGGTCTCCCCGCGAGGTTGAATCTCGGCGATCCCGGCCCGCGATTGAGTCGAGAAGCTCCCTCGAGGTCAGAGTCGCCGCTCCGACCTTTCCGACGACTACACCCGCCGCGTGGTTCGCGAGCAGGGCCGCTTCCAGCAGGCTCGCCCCGGAGGCGAGCGCGAGGCCCAAAGTCGCCACCACCGTGTCCCCCGCTCCCGTGACGTCGAAGACTTCCCGTGCCGTCGCGGGAATGAGCAGCGTCGGGCCGCCGTGCTCCTTCAGTAACATGCCCCGATCACCGCGTGTGATGAGGAGCGCGGACCCCTGCAGGCGCTCCAACAGCCGGCGGCTGAGCGCCTCGAACTCCTCGTCGGTACGCGCGATCATGCCGGCGGCTTCCATGGCCTCGCGCGCATTGGGCGTCACGACGGTCGCCGGGTGATACTGACCGAACAGACGCACCTTCGGATCGACCACGATTGGCAGGCGACGCCGGGCGGCTTCGGGGAGCAGGGTGGCGAGGAGTGACGGCGACAGGGCGCCTTTGTCGTAGTCCGATACGATGAGACCCTGCACCTGCCCCAGGAGCTTGACGGATTTGTCCAGAAGCGTCCCGGCGACCGCGGTCCCGATTGGATCGTCGATTTCGCGATCGACCCGCACGACCTGCTGGTGATGGGCGATCACGCGGGTCTTGACTGTGGTGGGTCGCCCCCGTTCGACGATCAGCGCATCCGTCGGCAGTCCGGCGTCGCGGCAGAATCCCTCCAGGATCTCTCCCTGGCGATCGTCCCCGCGCACTCCCGCCGGAATCGCGCGCGCGCCCAATGCGACCAGATTGCTGATGACATTGCCCGCGCCACCCATCCCGAAGCTCTCCCGCTCCAGACGCACCACGGGCACCGGCGCCTCGGGAGAGATCCGCGAGACCTTCCCCCACAGGTACTGGTCGACCATCAGATCGCCGAGCACCAGAAAGGAGGCGTCTCGGAACCGCGCCGTGATAGCCGTGGCGCGCCGGCGGTCGATAGAAAGGGGATGAGGAACGCTCAGGACCGATCCTCGGGAAGAATCGTCGCCTCGTCGACCAGCATCACCGGGATCTCGTCCACGATCGGATAGCGCCTGCGACAGGAACGACAGACGAGCCCTGAACCGTCGGCGGTCAACGTGACCTCCGTCTTGCAGAGCGGGCACGCCAGGATCTCCAGGAGTCGGGGGTCGACGGCCATCGCATGTCTCCTTGCTGCGCCGACTTATAGCACCCGCCAGAAAATCTTGTCAAACCGCGATGTCAGGGAGGCGATGTAAGATGCGAGCGTTCATGGACCGGCCATCTGCTCGTCTCGAGGATCACGATCGCGTGCTCCTCATCCGCCTTGGAGCGGTGGGAGACGTGCTGCGCACGCTGCCCGCCCTTCACCTGATTCGCGCCTCCTACCCGGGCACCCATCTCTCGTGGATCGTCGAAGATCCGGCCCGCGAGCTGCTGGTCGATCACCCTGAACTCGACGAGGTGATCGTTTTCCCGCGTCGCGAGATGGCCCAGGCGGCGGCCCGGCCCCACACGCTGCCTCGCCGCGTGGCGGCACTGGCGGAGACTCTGCGCGGACGGCGGTTCTCCGTGGCGGTCGATTTTCAGGGGAGCTTCAAGAGCGGGCTCCTGGCACGCCTCTCGGGCGCGCGCCGACGCCTGGGATTCGCGCCCGGGCATTGCCGGGAATTCAGCTTTCTCTTCACCAACGAGTGGGTCCGCCCCCGGCAGCGCTATGTGAACCGAGTCGAGCGGAACCTGGTCATGGCGGAGCAGATGGGTGCGACGGGCGATGCGATCGAGATTGTGCTGACCGAACGACCCGATGAACGCGGAGCCGCCGAAATGCTCCTGCGATCCTTCAACCCGGAGGGTCGACCGATCGTCCTCCTGTCCCCCGGGACGAGCCGGCGCCAGCGCTGGAAGCGCTGGCCTACGGAACACTATTGCCGACTGGCCTCCCATTTGCGATCCGCCGTGGGCGCGCTCCCTCTGGTCGCCTGGGGTCCCGGAGAAGAGGGGCTGGCGCAGTCGATCGTGTCCGGGTCCCGGGGCGATGCCGTCGCGGCTCCACCGACCTCGCTCCGGCTCCTGGCCGCCATCCTCAGGCGATGCTCGCTCTTCGTCGGCGCGGATACCGGTCCGATGCACCTGGCCTGGGGAGTAGGCTGCCCCGTCGTCGCCTTGTTCGGACCCACCGATCCGCGACTCAACGCGCCCTTGGGGCCCGGACACATCGTTCTCCGCGCCGGACGGTCCGCATCACACATCTCACCGGAACAGGTGCTCGCTGCAGTCGGAACCATCCTTGGGCGAAGAGCCCCGCGAAGCGCGACGCCACGGCTCTCGCGCGCGGTCCTGTTCCCGGAGACCGCGGGCGCCGGTTCGTGACGCACATCGATCCCGGGCACGTCCGGCGCGTGGTGATTCGAGTCAATAACTGGATCGGCGACGTGGTGATGATCTCGCCGGCGGTAAGGGCCATTCGCGCGCACTTCGGACAGGCGCGCATCGCCATTCTCGCCAAGCGGTGGGTGCTGGACACGCTGCGTGGCGATCCCTCTTACGACGATCTCATCGAATACGACAGCGCCGGAGCACATCGGGGCGTCGCCGGCCGTCTCCGACTCGCGGCGGCGCTGCGGGCCTGCCGGTTCGACCTGGCGATCCTGTTCCAGAAAGCCTTCGACGCGGCGGTCCTGGCATTCCTAGGTGGAGCGCGATTCCGGGTGGGGTACGGGAGCGACCGTCGCTCGTGGCTCCTGACGCATCCGCTGAAGCCGCCGCCACCCGAGACCCATCACGTGGAGGCGTTTCTTGGGATCGCGCGCGCCCTTGGTTGCCCCATCCTCGACGCGCTTCCTTCGTTCCATCTGCGTGCGGAGGACCGGGCCGAAGCGGCCTCTCTGCTGGCCGCCGCGGGCCTGCGCGGGGTGGAGCCCCTCGTGACTCTCCATCCCGGGGCGTCCAAAGAGCCGCGCGCCTGGCAGCCGGATCGGTTCGCGGCCCTGGGTCGACGTCTCGCCGAGCGGACCGGGGCTCGTATCATCCTACTCGGGAGCCCCGGCGAGCGTCGGCTGCTCGAGCAAATCGGCGCCGCGATTCCCAAGGAGGCTCTGTTCCTTCCCGCCCCGGACCTGTCGATCAAGGTGACGGCCGGCATCGTCGAGCGATGTCATCTCTTCGTGGGCAATGACAGCGGCCCGATGCACATCGCCGCCGCGCTCGGTGTCCCGACGGTGGGGATCTTCGGACCGGGAAGCCCGCTGCGTACGGCACCTCTTTCCGCTCGCTCCAAGGTGGTGACCGTGACGAAGGACTATCCTTGCTCCCCCTGCCGGCAGGACTTTTTTCGCGAGTGCGCCCCCGCGCCTTCCGGAAAGCCCTTCTGTCTCGAGGAAGTTCTGCTCGAAGACGTGGAGCGGGCCGCAGCTCAGCTACTCCACCGGCCGGTTGACCGCGCCTCCTGATCGTGTGGCCGCGGACACGCGCCAGGAGATCCGCCTCAAAGCGAGGCGACCGCGGTATCGCCTGAGACGTCCGAGAAGTTGCCGCGTCAAGAGGCGATTCCCTCCCGTGTACCGCCGTACGAAGGAGACCTCCTCTCGGCGTGACAGCCTGACCCGGCCGGCGATCCATTTCTCATAGGAGCGGAGCAGGCGGGCGAGATTCCTGAAGCGATCGTCCGTGGAAGGGGCGCGCACGAACCGACCTCGATCCAGATCCAGGACGTGCAGGGTCTCCCCTTCGGGCCCGCGCTCCAGGACAAGATTTGTGACGTTCAGGTCCGCGTGAAGGAAGCCTGCCTCGTGCATGGCTCGAATGAGATCGGCGCATTGCTGAAGAACCAGGCGGCGCCGCGCGGGCGACACGCTCTCGCCGGCCAGCTCGAACAGGTTCCGCGCCGCTGCGAGTTCGTGCATGACGATCGCCTGCACGTGCAACCACCACGCCGTCCTGCGGGAGCCTGCCGCCAGGACCGCGGGTGTTCGGACGCCGGCCTCGTGGAGCCGCGCGGCCGCCTCCACCTGGCGGATCGGCCGCGACGATCCCAGATACAACCCATGCAGCAGGCGCCCGGCAATTCCTCCTCGAAGACATCTTTTCCCAACGGCCGGGTAGCCCGCGAGAACGAATCGTACGATCGGACCGCGCCCCCGGCCAGGAGCGGTCGTCCTCGGAATCGGACCGCAGAGGAGAAAATCGGCCTCCCCTCTTTGGATGGCTGCGACGCACTCCGCCCGGGCGCTCCAGACACCCTTGGGCGAGCGTGCGGTCACGTACACCGACGATCGGCCCTTCGCACGATGCGGCACCGACTCGACCCCCATCACGTCTCCTCGCCGGCTGTGGCTGAAGCGCGGGCCCTGCCGAAGACATGTGCGACCAGGATACCGATGAGATAGAGAAGGATCATGGGGCCGGCGAAAACGCACTGCGTGACCACATCGGGTGTCGGGGTAATCACCGCCGCGATGATGAAGATGATCAGCACGGCGTACTTGAAGTTGCGCCACAGGAAGGAGGCGGACACCAAGCCGAGCCACGCCAGAAAGCCGATCACGATTGGGAGCTCGAAGACCAGCCCCATCCCCAGGACGACCTTGCTCTCGAAGTTGAACAGGCTGCTGACCCGGAGCGCGGGTGTAAAACCTTCCGCGATGCTCATCAGGAATCGGCACGCCGTGGGGAACCCCACCGCGTAACCGAACACGCCACCCGTCAGGAAGAGCAGGGTCGCGAAGACGATGAAGGGGGTCGCATAACGCCGCTCCCTCGGGTACAGACCCGGACTGATGAACGCCCACAACTGATAGAGCACGATCGGGGACGCGAGGAATAGCGCGGCGACGAAGGCGACCTTCATGTACAGCATGAACGGCTCGGTCAGATCGAGAAAGACCGGCTTCTCGCCGTGCAGGAATGGCAGCAGCGGGGCAAGGAAGAGGTCCAGGATCCGGCGCGCATACGCGAGGCACAGAGCGAACGCCGCCGCGATGGCGATCGCGGACCGCAGCAGACGCTTTCGGAGCTCTTCCAGGTGCTCCAGAAAGCTCATGGTGGGGAGATCAGGTGCGGCGGTCCCGCGTTTCGGCATCAGGGGTGGTGTCTTGGTTCCGCTCGTCGAGTGGACTCACGAGCGCGCGGTCCTTTGTCGACGCGGCCTCTGTGCGGGACACCTCGGCATCGAGCGTGTCCCGCAAATCCGTGGCCGCCTTGCGGAACTCCGCCACGCCCTTGCCGAGGGTGCGTCCGATCTCGGAGAGCTTGCGCGGCCCGAAGATGAGAAGGGCGATGACAAAAATGAGCAGCAGCTCGGGCCCGCCGATCGATCCGAACATCGTGACTCTCCCTGGCGAACTGGCCGGGTGGGACCGGCATCGCCAATCCCTGACTCCATCTTAGCACCATCGTTCGCAGGGGAGGGGTGACGTTCCCGTCGAGTCGCACGTCAAGGAAGCGACGCCAGCCACGTCTCGATTTCCCTCAGTTTCTTTACACCAAGCCGACCGGGCACTATAATTTGCCCATAGCGTCAAGGTGGAGAGCGCGGTGCGCAGGGAAACGGTTCTCGGTGGGATGGCCTTTGTCATCGCCGGCGGTCTGGTGGGTGGACTCCTGGGCGGCCGGACTGCATCCGTCTCCGAGCGCACGGGCGAGCAACTCGCGACCTACACCAATCTCCTGAGCCTGGTGCAAGCCCGCGCCGCCGATCCGGTCGAGGCACGAGTCGCCATCGAGGGCTCGATCCGTGGAATGCTCCGGACCATGGATCCTCACTCCAATTATCTGGACCCGGAAGACTACAAGCACATGCTTGAGGAGCAGCAGGGCAGCTTCTCGGGGCTGGGGATCGTCATCTCGAAGCCATCCAACGACAAGCCGCTGACCGTCATGTCGCCACTGGAGGGGACCCCGGCATGGACTGCCGGGATTCGCGCCGGCGACGTCATTTCGCAGATCGAAGGAGTGGACACCCTGGACATGACCATCGACGATGCCCTGAAGAGGCTCAAGGGCCCCAAGGGGACGAAGGTCACGATCACGGTCAATCGTCCGGGAGACACTGAAGTTCTGCACTTTACCATCACGCGGGACGACATTCCGACCAACAGCATCCGGCAGGCCTTCCTGGTCAAGCCTGGCGTCGGTTATATCAAGATCGAGAACTTCACTCGCACGACGGATCACGAGTTGGAGGAGCACATCCGGGCTTTGCAGAAACAGGGCATGACGCGGCTCATCGTCGATCTGAGACGGAACCCTGGCGGGTTGCTGGAGCAGGCGGTCCGGGTCGCCGACCGATTCCTGAGGAAGGACCAGATGATCGTCTATACGCGCGGGCGGATCAGCGGCGCCGATCAGGAGTACCGTGCCACGGCCGCAGGGGATCATCTCGACCTTCCGCTCGTGATGCTCGTCGACAAGTTCAGCGCCAGCGCCTCCGAAATCGTCGCCGGCGCCATTCAGGACCACGACCGTGGCCTCATCGTCGGGGAGACAACGTGGGGGAAGGGTCTGGTGCAGACGGTCTATCCCCTCAGCCAGGACGCGGCGCTGGCGCTGACGACGGCGCGCTATTACACGCCCAGCGGCCGCCTGATTCAGAGGGATTACAACTCGCTCGAGGATTATCTTTCGCACGAGGAGAAAGACGAGGACCTGATCAGCGAGTCGAAGGATATCCGACGCACGGACGGCGGCCGGACCGTTTACGGGGGAGGCGGAATCCACCCCGATGTCGTCGTGACCGATACGACACCGCCGTTCGTCGATTTGCTCGAGCGTGCTCAGATGTTCTTCCACTTCGCCGTGGACTACAACGCAAAGCACAAAGGCCTGTCCCGCACGTTCGAAGTGACGCCGGCGGTCCTTCAGGAATTCCAGGAGTTTCTCAAGGATCGGCAGGACTTCCAGGAGTTCCTGAAGGCACGCCGGGTGAAATGGACGCCCGCCGACATCGAGGCCAACGTTGACCGGATCCGTGGCGAGATCAAGGAGTCGATCGTGTCCGCGCTCTGGGGACTCGAGGAGGCCTACAAGGTGCATGCCGAGATCGATCGACAAATCCAGAAGGCGCTCGATCTCTTTCCGAGGGCCCAGGAGCTCGCCGCGCTCCCGGCATCGAACTCCCCCACGGAGCGCTGAGGCAGGATACCGCCCGCAGATTGGCCTCGCGTCAGTTCAAACCGCTTTGGTACAGCACGTCGCGGAACGGACGTCGATGGTAGGCACGGATCTCTCGGCTGCGGCATTCCGGGGGCACGGCCTCGAGACGGCGAAGGTACTGCCAGGCAAGCCGGGCCGCCTCGCGATACCTCCCTCCCTCCTCCCCCTCACTGTATCTCTCGAAGAGATGGAAACGGGCCCATTGCTTCAAAGCCTCACCGAGGCGCCGGCGACCCGTCTGCCGGCCGAGGAAGTGAAGGACCATGAGGTACTTGGTGACACAGGCGTGATGCTCCAGCTCGAGCAGGCTCACGCGCCTGCGTTCGGCGGCCCGACTCGCCAGCGTGAGCAGATGGTCGATTTCCTCGACCAGAACCGCGAAGGCGGTAATGTTCTCATCGCCGACGCCTTGGAGAGGATTGAAGGTTTCCAGATGCCTCACCAGCGCGTCCGGGTAGTAGAGGGCGGCCCTGAGGTAATCGTCGCCCTCGCGGACCAGGACGCGCGCCCCATGTTCCGGTCGTGCGCTCGGTCTCTCCCCATAAAGGACCCTAAGACCCTCATTGCCCACGATGAATCTACCTATATCGCCGATGACCGGAGGAATTCCGTAAGTTCTTTCGATTATAGCCTTTAGAATCTCAACGAGAGAAAGCATCAGAATTCGGTTTGGGCCTCGATGCAGGAGTATAGCCTCCGGCCGACCTCCTCGGCCAGTTGAGCGCCTGCGAATCTGCGTTTCGAACTCGATCTCCCCCCTTGACAGACCTCAGCGAGTCCAGTTACTATTAGCACTCGTTCCAGTTGAGTGCTAATAGAAGTCTGGGGTATGGGACGTCGCGAACAACCATCCAGGGTGCAAACCCGTGAGGAGGGAAACGCAATGAAGGTGAAGCCTCTACACGACCGGGTACTTGTGAAGAGAGTGGATCCCGAGGAGAAAGTCAAGGGTGGCATCATCATCCCCGACACGGCCAAGGAGAAGCCGCTCGAGGGCAAAGTGGTCGCGGTCGGCGCCGGCAAGCTGGACGACAACGGGAAGAGAATCCCTCTCGAGGTGAAGGCCGGTGATCGTGTCCTCATTGGCAAGTACGCCGGCACAGAAATCAAGATCGACGAGATCGAGCACGTGATCGTCCGCGAAGAAGAGATCCTCGGAGTGATCAGCTGAACGGGCCACTCGCCCATTGACATCTCAAGGTCCTAACCCCAAGGAGGTCATTGAACCATGCCAGCGAAGGACATCATTTACGCAGAAGAGTGCCGACAGGCGATCCTGCGCGGCGTCAACAAACTGGCCGAAGCGGTCAAGGTGACGCTTGGCCCACGCGGCCGGAACGTCGTCCTCGAGAAGAAATTCGGGTCCCCGACGAGCACCAAGGACGGGGTCACGGTGGCCAAGGAGATCGAACTCGAGGACCCGAAGGAGAACATGGGCGCGCAGCTGGTGCGCGAGGTCGCCAGCAAGACCTCGGAGGTCGCCGGGGACGGTACGACCACCGCGACAGTCCTCGCGCAAGCCATCTATCGCGAGGGCGTCAAGGCGGTGACCGCCGGCGCCAACCCGATGGATCTCAAGCGTGGCATCGAGAAAGCCGTCGAGAAGGCGGTCGAGGAGATCAAGAAGCTCTCCAAGCCGGTCAGTGGCAAGGCCATTGCCCAGGTCGGCACGATCTCCGCCAACAACGACGAGACGATCGGTGAGATCATCGCCCAGGCGATGGAGAAGGTCGGCAAGGACGGCGTCATCACGGTGGAGGAGGCCAAGGGTCTGGAGACCTCGCTCGAGATCGTCGAAGGGATGCAGTTCGATCGCGGCTATCTGAGCCCCTACTTCGTCACCGACGCGGAGCGCATGGAGTGCGTGCTGGAGAATCCCTACATCCTGGTCCATGAGAAGAAGATCTCCAACATGCGAGACCTGCTGCCCCTGCTGGAGCAGGTCGCCAAGAGCGGCAGGCCGTTGCTGCTCATCGCCGAGGACGTCGAGGGAGAGGCCCTGGCGACGCTGGTGGTCAACAAGCTGCGGGGGACTCTGCAGGTGTGCGGCGTGAAAGCCCCCGGGTTCGGCGACCGCCGCAAGGCCATGCTCGAGGACATCGCCATCCTCAGCGGAGGCAAGTGCATCACGGAAGACCTCGGCATCAAGCTGGAGAACGTCAAGGTCGAGGACCTCGGACAGGCCAAGAAAATCACTGCCGACAAAGACAACACCACCATCGTCGAAGGCAAGGGGAAGCGCGCCGATATCGAGGGCCGGGTGAAGCAGATCCGGACGCAAATCGAGGAGACGACCTCCGACTACGATCGGGAGAAATTGCAGGAGAGGCTTGCGAAGCTGGTCGGAGGCGTCGCCATCATCAAAGTCGGTGCGGCAACCGAGACCGAGATGAAGGAAAAGAAGGCGCGTGTCGAGGATGCGATGCACGCGACCAAGGCGGCCGTCGAGGAGGGGATCGTCCCTGGCGGCGGCATCGCACTGGTGCGTGCCGTGCCGGCCCTGGAGAAGCTGAAGGAGAAGCACGACGATGTCCAGACTGGACTGAACATCGTGCGCAGGGCCCTGGAGGAGCCCATCCGGCAGATCGCCATCAATGCGGGATACGAGGGCTCCATCATCGTCCAGCAGGCGAAGGAGAAGGACAAGGCGCCGATGGGGTTTGATGCGTACACCGGCAAGTGGGTCGATATGTTCGATGCTGGAATCATCGATCCGACCAAGGTGTGCCGCACGGCCCTGCAGAATGCGGCCAGCATCGCCGCGTTGATGCTGACGACCGAGGCGCTGGTGCACGAGTTGCCCGAGAAGGAGAAGGCGGCCGCACCCGGTGGTCCGCGCATGGGCGGTGACATGTACTAAAGCCGTCCGCCCGCCGCGTCCCGGCGACGGGCTTGGCCGCGCACTGAGACGAAGAGCCCCTCGCAGTCCGAGGGGCTCTTTTTTGCTCCAAGGTGCTGAAGCGATCCGGACTAGCCCGGATTTCTCACCGCGGGTCTGTTCGCCTCGCTGAAGCTGCGGATCGGGGGAGTGGCGAAGGGCAACGGTGGTGACGACCGCTGTACGCCGGCCTCTTGGTTGGTGATCG
>JACXTT010001813.1_pt1 | contig 34980 bp, 45 predicted proteins | sample 9270951 | NCBI WGS metagenome assembly JACXTT01 (sample SAMN15532306, study PRJNA645909) | rock metagenome | isolation source: weathered quartz diorite | place: Puerto Rico | collected 2017-06-21 | reverse complement strand
AACTGCTTCCATAAAATTGAGCGGCCAGTCTTTAGAGTCGGCCACGGATAGGCCCTCGAAAATCCTATCCTCCAGCCGCGCGATAATTCGCGGGATACCAAGCACTGTTTCGTAACGTTTATTTAATCCCGAAACGTTAAAATGGTAATTTGTAGGGTGTAGCGGTTGTCTGGTATTTTGACTATGATGGTGCCGTCGATGAGTATGCTGCTGATGCTCATGATGCTTGTGCTAATGATGATGCTGCTGCTGCTGCTGCTGCTGCTGCTTCTGATGCTGCTGCTGCTGCTGCTGCTGCTGCTGATGCTTATGCTGCTGCTGCTGCTGATGCTGATGCTGATGCTGATGCTGCTGCTGCTGATGCTGATGCTGCTGATGCTGATGCTGATGCTGCTGATGCTGATGCTGCTTATGCTGATGCTGATGCTTATGCTGCTTATATTGCTGATGCGCGCCAGCAGCATTTTAAAAAGATAGCGGATAAATTAATTGAACTTTTAATGGAGGCTGCGCTATGCAATTAAAAATGGAATTTTTTCAACCTGCGGTTGAAAAGGAACACAAGGCGCTGCCCGTTTCGGGCGCGCCAAGGGAAGTGCTGGAGCATTATGTAAATACTTTCGGCTTGGTGGCTTATAAGGATTTTTATATGAAGATAAAAGGCGGCATCGTTTCGATACCCGAGGGAATCACAAAAGAGAACTACCTGGTGCTGGCCCGGGAAGTATACGAAAGCCGTGCGGCCCGTGTTGAGCGCCAGGCAAACCGTTCGAAGTTTTTTGCGGTGCGCAACCGGATAAAAAAACAAAAGGAGGGCAGGTTATGATCACAGAAACAACAACCCCGCAGCTGGACCGGTCGCATATTAAAGAAAGTTATCAGGCTGCACCGCGCCCAACAGGCAGGCCCGGCGACCTTCCCGTAAATAACGTTTGGCAGGATGTATTTGCCTATTTTAAAGAGCGATTCGACGAGGCGCCCACCTTAGAGGTAATAGCCCTGACCGAAGAGTCATTGGTTAGCCAGATGCGTGTTAGGTTTGGTAACAAGTATAATCCTGAGATGATCGCCAAATTATTAAAGAACGGCTTCTGGAAAGAAAAAAATGTCGGGCCTCTAAAATTTAAGTATGAATTTAAACGCGAAGATTTTATACGGGAAACCGTAAAAAGAGAAGAGGAGGTGCAATCATGATCAAAACCTATAAAGTTGAGCACCGCAATACATACTGGACCTGCGAAATCGGAATTAATCATGATCTGGCAAAAACCGACGATCTATTATCGATGGTTAAGTTTTGGGCTGGCGGAGATTATCGCCTCGACATTAATGACGGTGATGTGATTAAAACATTTGTCCAACAACTTGCTCGGGAGATATTTTTGATTGCGGCAGCCAACAATTTTAATAAACTGGGTGTCATTAAAGAATTTGTAAATCGCGAGGGATGGTGCATGATGGATGGCAGTTGGGGAATAACGATTGAAGATGTGGACGATTTGGACTTTGATCATGACGAATTTGAAGTCAAAGAGGAGGTAGCGTCATGAAAAAAAGTGAGCTGATTGCAGCGCTGCAGGCCATGCCCGGTGGCGACGATATTGAAGTATTCGTGTTCGATTATTTAAAAAACCAAAATACCGACACAGGCGAAGGATCGTCTGAAGGGATGTATAAAGCGATCGAGATCGACATACACAACCATAACCTGACCGATGAAGAGGCTGAATGGTATCGGGAGCTATGGGACACAGATCCCATAGCTTTTCTAACCCTGGGATTTAAAAATCCCGAGGAGAAAGATCATTCGGAAGAACCAAAACCAGCCTTTCTTATTCAAAATAAATCCTGTTTTGACGCGGCCATGAAACACATGGAGTTAATCAATAAGCCACATGTATTTAAATCAAAATTGGTGTACAAGGCGGATTATTTATATCTGTTGGTCGAGGATAATTATTTTCTTTTTTATACCAAGCGCGACATTGTGGAAGACGTTGAAAAAAGCGGTTATCATATAACGCCATTTAGCGAACTGTTCAGGTTGAAAAGAAAGGAGATACAGCCATGAAACTATACATCATCGCCATAGCGGCAGGCTTTGCGGCCGTTTTCTCAATGGTATTTTTCTTCAGTGCACTGATTATTAATTACCCTAGGGTATTTATCTGCCTGGGTATAGTTAGCATCCTGGGCATAGCCGTGATCCTGTGGCGTGCGATGAAAACACTGCGTGAAATTAACGACGAAGTTCAAAGATGGGAAGAGGAGGAATATAGTGGCTAAAATCGACGCGATAATTTTGACACTGGGTGTTAATTTTTTCAAAATGTATCCGGGTGGTGAACCCCAGGTTAGGAAAATATTAGAAAATTTAAATAATTCTGACGACAACCACTGGTGCCAGCTTTGCGGCAGCGGAATTCCTAAATTAAAGGTAGAATGGGCATACCTGGTATGGAATGGTAAAATACAGTACCGGTTGGACGTTGAACGCTACGGCCGTAATGAAACTGGCTCGTTTAACGACGGCGGGATTACCAGGCGATATCGCAACTGTAACTGGGTTTATATGATAGGCCCGGTGATACAAGCGCCATATGACATACCGATGAAGGGATTCCAGGGATTTAGGTACACAGAAATAATTTTTTAATTATGGATCTAACCCTATTCGACGTGCCGGCTACCGGCAAAAAACGCACGATGCCCTATGCCAGTACTCGCGAGAAACTAAAGGTGGACCGCGAGCTGGCGAGGCGCCGGTATTACCTGCACAGGCAGATACAGGACCTTTTTAATATCGAGGTGAACGGCGCAAAGCGCACCATCAATATCGCGCCTTATAAAACTTTCGCAGATATACCTGTTGGCTACCGTTTTTATGTAGGCCAACTGATGAAAATGGGTTATAACATTCAATTTGAAATTCTATGATCACCGACCAGAATGACCCGCAGCACTTTGCCTGGCACGGACTTTTTTGTCTGCACAGCTGGTGGATCAACAGCGATAACCAGGTATTTGTGATCGTCCTCCGGATGCATGCCGAAACGGGTGCTGACAACCCAGACGGCCGCGCCATGGAATACGTGGAACTGCTATATAAAAATAAAGAATTCCCTGTCAGGATGGAATGGCTCGACCTGGTTAATAAATTCAAAGCCGGCCAGTTGCGCCGGACTTCCACGCAGGATTAAAGCCTCATCCCAACCCTGTTCAAAAGACAGGGTATTTTTATAATTCGCGCGAAAGCGCTCCACCTGCTCCAACCGCTCCAATAAAACAGAGCAATTCCGTACCGGAAAACACCCCCGTTCCATTAGTTCCATATTTTAGCGATAAAGCCCTTTATCGCTAAAATATGTCCGTACGTTAAAAATTTGGCGGGTGGGTGTGTGAATTCAGTTTTTTTATACGAAATCGAAAAACCTGCTCCAACCGCCCATAATGTTCCAATAATAAGTAAAAAGTTGATTTAAAGTATTATTAAGCTATATTTTGTTGATAAAAATGTATTGGAGCATATTGGAACACGTGGAGCGTATTGGAGCATTGGAGCGGTTTTTCGCAAAAGTTTACGTTCGCCGGGATTTTTGTGATTTTTTTACTGTTTTCGTTTTCCACAGGGTATTTTTTTTCACGAATTGGATGTGTATATTAAGGCACCTCAATTAATTCATGAACATCGAAATAAGTATCGACGTATCGCCAGCTGTAAAAAAATATATCGCCCACCGGCATGATATAAAACCGTTTGTCGTTTCCCGCACTAACTATTTTGGAATATTTCTGCATAATTGCCTGGCTCGGGTAAAAGACGAAATTGTCGCAGCGCCCATAAATCCACAGGTGTATACACAGAAGCTTATGCTCGGACTGAGCGAAGACCTTTACAACCGAAAGGGCTGGTATATCCATCCAAAAAAACAGTACGATTTTAACCGCCTTGTTGAGCTGATGATCGAGCAGGATTTTTACTATTTCGTAGAACTACAAACCCAGGTAGCAAGGCAGACAATGGACGCCGCTTTTTATGAGTTTCGTGATTTTTTTCACTTCACCGAGGACGATCTGACGCTCAAAACCATGCAAAAACGGTATGAAAGATACCGGGCGCAGTTAAGAGCCTGATTTACAGGTAAATAAAAGTTATGGGCAAAATGTCGGTATTTTAACCGCTTTTTTTGCCTGGTTGCCGGTAACATGATGTGTCGTTTTGAACCTGGTATTTTTAATATTCATTTGTTTATGATCACAAACTTTCCCGCAAATCCCCTTGCAAATATGTCAGGGTTGCAGTTATTCAGTTTCTCGCCGTATCAAAATATAAACACGCTGCCGGCGATAGCTAAAATGAAAATCATTGCGCCGGTGGTATTTAAGGCCGGATATTCATTTTTAAGCGGTTACTCAACCATCGGCCAGCTAAATTTTACCGAAAAGTTTACGAACGATGAAAATGGCGGCTTGTATTCCTGGCTGATCACCGGCTACGCTCCGGGCGACTCGGATACATTGGTTAATCTTTTTGAGGAAATGAAAACATGCCGGCACCTGGTTACCACAGTGGATAACAACCGTGTAAAGCGCCTGGTAGGTTACAATGCCCCGCTAGATTTTTCCGCCGACTACGACTCGGGTAAGATACCCGGAACCGATATGCGCGGATACGCGTTCACGTTTTCAGGTCAAGGCAAATCCCGCGCCCCTGTGTATAACGTGTAAATCGTGTCGTTTTAAAGGCCTTATGCGCGCAATATCATTGTATCAATGGATTTGCGCGACCGTATTTTACTTCAGCCCTGGGCTATAAACCTTGAATATGCTCTTACCTATCAATCAGCAATGGTGGCATTGCTCGAAGGGCGTGACCCATTTCCGGCTACTGATAAAAGCCGGTGGCGCCAGCGCAATAGAACTCTTTTTATAAAGCAGGATGACGAAGGTCTGGACGACGATGGCGACGGAAACGATGAACTGGTTGATAACGATGATACCGACGGTATTGTTGAAGAAAATACTATTTCTGAAGGAAGTGTGGCCCACATGCGGCTGCGCGGCCCAATTGTAAAATACAACCAGTTTTGCGGCCCCCGCGGCACGGTCGATTACGCTCAGGAGCTAACTACCCTGGCTAATGATCCGAACTGTATCGGCGGTGTCTTCGAAATAGAAAGCGGCGGCGGCGAATTCTACGCCGTTAAGCCGCTGGCCGATGCAATGAAATATTTTAAAAGTAAAAAACCGCTCATTGTTTTGGGTGGGGATTTTCTTTGCAGCGCAGCTTATTATCTGGCAGTATATGCCGATGAGGTTTGGTTCAATCACCCGAAAGCTATAATCGGCAGTATAGGAACCATGATCAGCTTTGCTGATGTAAAACCATATTTTGAAAAGCAGGGCATTGTCTTCCACGAGATATACGCAACAGCATCATCGCTTAAAAACAAAACGACTTCCGAGGCCTATAAAGGCAACTATAAACCCATCATCGATAAGATGCTGGACCCCGTGAATAATGATTTTATTGATGATGTAAAATTACTCCGCGGGAAAAACCTGAACTCAAATAAGGCAATACTACAGGGAGAAACATTTTTCGGCACCGTGGCGCTCAACCTCGGTATGGTCGATGCTCAGGGCGACCTGAAGGGCGCCGTATCGCGTGTCCGCGAGTTAGCAGCTAAACCCAAACCAGCCACAACCACCAGCACCCAACAAACTAACATGAAATACCCAAAATTAACAGCATTACTCACAGCCCTCGAGGGCGGCGCCACAGCTACTCAGGAGGAGTTGGAAGTGGTGAATGCGGAATTATCGGAGGCTGGTATAACCAGCGTTGGATTGTTCCATGAATCGCTTGCTACTGACGCGGCCCAGGCCACGACAGACCTGGCAGCACAAACAGCGGAAGTTACCCGGTTATCGACCGAGTTGACCGGCGCTAAGGAATCGGTAACCAGCCTGACAACTGAGAATACCACCTTAAAAGCTAAGGTAGCGAAAGCGCCTGCAGCTGCCGCGCCAGTTACCGGTAAAACCGACCCGGCTACCGAGGAAAGCGCGGAGCAAAAAGGCGCCAAGATCATTAATTCACTGCCCCATAACCAGGGCTTATTAGATAACCCATTATTTCAAAAAAATTAAGCTATGGATATTAACGATATCATAACCGAATTTGGCGCCTATTACATAGCTGGTGGCCAAAACATGAACCGCCTGGTTAAGCAGGTGAATTTCCCGGCTACAACCGAGACGATGCTGACGCCGATGATCACCGACGAAACGCGTTATCGCGGAGCGGAGAGCCAGTTCGACAGGGTAGTGCAGCCATTCCAGATCGGGTGGACGCCGATCGGTAACCTGAAGTTCGTTCCGATCGAAATTCAGTTGTATAACCAGAAAGTCGACCTACAGGAGAACCCGCATGTGCTTGAGGCAAGCTGGTTAGGTTTCTTATCAGGTCCGGAGGTGGATCCCGCCGCATGGCCGTTCATTCGCTGGTACCTGGAAGTTTGGGTGTTACCTAAAACACAGGAAGACATCGAGCTAAATGAAATTTATAACGGCGTTTACGTGGCACCTGCTGCAGGTGTTGCGGGCGTGGCTGGCTCTTCCATGAATGGTATCAAAAAAATCATTAATGGCCACATCAATGATGGCCGTACATCTCCGATAGCGGATATCGGCCCTATCCCGGTTGGCGGCAGCGACCTGGACGTTTATAACTATTTCGAAATGTTCGCCGACCGTATAGGTAAAAAATACTGGAACCAGCCAATGGTTATCGGTACCGATCAGGCTATACAGCGTCGTGCGCTTAGGGGCAAGCGTGTAAAATATGGCAAGGACGTCAACCAGGGGCCAGCAATCGACTCGACAATTGCAGATACAAACCTGCAAATATTGGGTCTGCCTTCAATGGCGGGTGCTGGTAAAATATGGTGCACACCAAAATGGAACGTTTGCTATTTCCGCAAGAAAACGCAAAACCAACAGCTGTTCAAAATCGAGTCGAAACAAAGGATATTAAGCCTTTACAGCGACTGGTGGAATGGTGTGGGTTTCCACATCCCGGAAATTATTTACACCAACGCGGAAGACCTTGTTTAATTAACTGATTTTAACATTCGCCCCCGGTAACACGGGGGCTTAATACTTTTTCAATAATGGATTTAAAAGCATTTTTTGCCGGGGTGGATGCCCTGGCCACACCCGACGAAAAGATTGCGTCGTTAACCAAAGCGGTAAACGACCTGAATGATGCTAATGACAAGGTAACAGCCGACTTTGATGCTGTATCAGCAAAACTTGGCCCTTTACAGGATAAATACAACGCCCTGGAAAAAGAGTCAACCGACGAGATAGCGCGCCTGAGCAAGGAGCTTTCTTTTGCCACTTCTGAAGCAGGTAAAACCACTCTATCGGTAGTAGTTGGCGATCAGCGTTATGTAACGCCTGCCGGCCGTAAATACAATATTGGCGGCAAAGATGGTATCGCCATCGAAGACATCGTGAAAGACGATGACCTGGTTGCGAAGCTTGTCAGCCAGAAGTCGGGGATTTTTACTCCGTCAGCTGAATAATTATTCACCACTTTAATTATCAATTTAAATGAAAACTTCATTAAAAATACTCTCTTTTCTTACCATCGTATTGATGGCGATCTGCGCCGGGTTATTTATCCGGCACATTGGATCAGAAATGTATGGCCTGACGCAAAGCGTGGCTAATTTAACGGGCTTAGTTATCGCTGGCTTGGTAGTTGCCTCAGCATATATTCCCGATATATGGCCGCACGGCGCTTTATTTATGGCTATTACGGCCAAGGCAATTGTGCGCAATGCCAACCCGAAAAATATAGCGGGGATAGGAGATGCTCATTATTATGCTTTTTGCGAGGATATTGAAACATACCCTGCAGCGCTTACACCCGATTTTGTTGCTGCAGCGGCTTTTGGTGCTTTGGTATCTATCCCTATCGGCGATGTGTTTGTTATGCAAGCGGGTAAATTTTTTCACCCTTTTCCCTGTACGCCCGAAACCGGTGACGTAAAGTCAACAATGGTTGGGCCTAACGATAGTAAAGCTTTTGAAAATGTTGCGTCATTTTCGAATGCCGGCAATAACGACGCGCTCGCTGGCGCAATTGGCTACACAGCAAATAAGCCGGTAATCATTGTCGTTAAAGAGCTTAATGGGACAATGAAAGTTGTGGGAACACAGGATTATCCAGCCAGGTTGGATACTGCAGACCGCACAAGTGGCGTGAAAGTTGCCGATGGGGCAATGATCAAACATGCATATAAGGCTTACGCGCCCGTTCCATGCCCTACGCTGCTGTCGCCGCTGCCTTTGGATCCAACTGAGTAATTAACCAGGTTTTAATTTCTAATCGATAAAGATGGATTCTATTCAATTACCGGCAGATGTAGCCGACAAATACAGCGCTAACGTTCCGGTTGGATGTTACGAGTTCCCTGGCTTCGGTAAAATCGACCTGGCTAAACTGAGCGTTGAGCAAGCCGACCAACTCACCGGCCGAGGGTTCCCGCACCTGGTAGCCAAAGAGGCCCAAAGCGCGCCGGCTCCTGCCGATCAGGCGAAAACCAAACCGGCTGTAAAAGCAGCGCCGGCAGTACCAGCTGCTGACCAGGATAATCAGCCTGCACCTTGATTTGTTCTTATAAATGTTTTAGTTAAATAGTTTGACAATCCCCGAAAGGGGATTGTTTTTTATAATTCGGGTAAACAAAGCAAAATAAACCTTTAATTATAAAAACGATGTCAAACCCGAAAATGAAAACGCCGATCAGCTATTACGGCGGTAAACAAAAGTTAGCAGAGAAAATTTGTTCTTTGATACCCGATGATCATATTTTATATGGAGAGCCATTTATTGGCGGCGGCGCAATTTTCTTTGCAAAGCAGCCATCACCGGTAGAGGTGCTTAACGATACCAATAGAGAGTTGATCAATTTTTACCGTGTGGCACAAAACGACTTTATTGGCTTGGAAAAGGAGATCAGGATAACACTTCACAGCCGGGACCTGCATCGTAAAGCATCGGTAATTTATAATAACCCAGACATGTTCAGCGAAATTAAGCGCGCTTGGGCCGTATGGCTTCTAAGCTGCCAAAGCTTCAGCGCGATACTGGATGGATCCTTCGGCTACGACCGCTCAAAGAATACCACAACAAAGAAGATCATCAACAAGCGGGACAGCTTTACGGAGGAATTAGCAATAAGGCTGCAAAACGTGCAGCTGGAATGCGCTGACGCTTTGTATGTTATTCGAAGCCGTGATAGTGCCGGCAGTTTCTTTTATTGCGACCCGCCATACTTTAATAGTGATTGCGGCCATTATGATGGTTACAGCGAGCAGGATTTTGAAAACCTACTGATCGAACTTAGCAAAATTCAAGGAAGATTTTTATTATCATCCTATCCCTCGCCTATTCTGCTGAAGCATGCAAAAAAATTCGGCTGGCAAACCTGGTCGGTTGAGCAAAATGTAACGGTAAATAATAAAAGCGGGTATTTAAAACGAAAGGTTGAAGTGTTGACGGCTAACTATCCGATAGGTTAAAAAAGGCCCGGACAGATAAAAGCGCTAACATTTCATCATAACAGAAGCCGCCCGAAAGCGGCCTTTGCGTCCGGGCTTTACCTATAATTGGGTATACAAAGCCAGGCGGGTATATAATGAAATGTTAGCGCTTCAAATGTAGTAAAAAAGTTGATTTTATGGAGTTCACCGCAGAAATTGTAAAGCTGATCAACATCCTGGATAAGTTTTTTAAAAAGGCAGATGATGCCCAGGTACCGCTTTTATACACGACCGGCGATGTCTTCGCCCGACTGCAATCGGTTTACCCTTCAGATACCTACGCGCCGACGGACGTGTACGAAATACTGTCTTATAAAGAATTTGAGTTCATCAACAGCGAAGGGACGAATAAGATATACTGGTTGATACAGGAGACGGATACTGACATTTAACCGACTGCCTTCGCCTGTCGTTTTTTTAGCAATTGCCGGTTTGCATATTTAAAATATGGCAAATGCAACTGTTACAGCCTGGTTAATCCAACCGCAAAAGGACTACCAAACCGGAGTGGCGCTATATGGCCAATTCGGCACGAGCGGGCTGCTGAAAACTTTTTTTTCCAAGGGTAAAGGCGCTTATCACCTTACCAGGCTAATCGAAACCCTCACCAAATTAAACCTGGAATTATCAAATATACCGGTGCAATTTGTTGCACCCGTGGAAGCGTTGCCGGCGAAGGACCTGTCGCGCCCGCGGATATACTCGCTTACCGATGTCGAGTGGGATGCGGCGCCGGACGAAATAAAAGACTTGTACACCGAAAACACCAGGTTAAAATCCCACGCCGAATTATTATTCCACCAGATCCGGATCACCGGCACCGCGCAGGATCGCTTGGCAATGGCGCTGCAACTGCTCGACGATCGCGACAAGCGCTCAGAAAATTTCAAAGCAATTAAGGAATTCCAGGAAACCGGCAAGGTTAAGGAAAAGATAGTACAGGACGCCGGCAAAACGATCGACCAGCTGACGATGGCTGAAATTGCCGCTGTGTTGAAAAACTTTCCAACATACATTTCGAAAGACAAGGCGCGTATGGACGCTATGGCTGATGGCCCTAAAAAAGACAAAGTGATCAGCAGGCTGCTTGAACGGGAAATATTTTTGAAGCTGGCAAAAGAAAGGGTAACGGGTTTATGAAGCTGCTTGACCGCGACACGAATAAAGATTCGATAATTGCCTACCTGAAGGACCCGGACGGCGATATCGAAAACCTGAGCATAAAGCAGCGGCAATTGCTGAAATATTTCATGGATGGCTATACACTGATGCGGAATTATAATTCGATGGCCGATGCTGTAAATATCCTGGTTAAAATGTCGAAAGTTTCCGGCGAAGTAATAAGCACGGCCACAGCGCGCCGGTACATTATTGCCGGCCGCGATATTTTCGGCGATGTAAACAAGGTTAGCAAACAGGCTGCATTGGATTACGGCTTGAGCGTCATTCAGGATGCGATTTCGCTTGCGCGCGACCAGAACGACCCGAAAACCATGATCCTGGGCGCGAAGGAATATATCGAGAAATCGACGAAAGAAGATCCGGAAGCTTTTGACCCGGAAATGCTGCAGCAGCATGTTATCGAAATTATGCTTGATGCAAAAGGCTCAAAAATAATGGATTCGCTCGCCAGCAAAGGTAATATCGACCTGGATATGCTTACCGGAAATGTAATGAATTCAATGGCCACTGACGCGGAGATAACGGATGAGCCAGCCTGATATCGGATTACCCAGGAAAAGAATCAGCCGCAATTTGATGCAGCTAATGGTGCGACAGGCAAAGCAGCCGGTTAAAGTAGTAGAAGGCGGCCGCGGCGTTGGCAAATCAACGGTTCTGGCTGATGAGATGATCGATGTGGTACACAACATGCCGCGCAGTACGAATTTCCTCCAGGCCGCAACTTATCAGCAGGCCCTAACCAGGACGCTGCCATCAACCATTCAATCGCTTGAATCGCTCGGTTATAAAAAAGATCTTCATTTTTTTTGCTGCAGAAAACCGCCAACCAAATGGCGCTGGCCAGAAGCATACGAACCGCCATTGGATTACTCGAGGGCAATTTATTGGTATAATGGATCGACATACCTGCTATTAAGCCAGGATGTGAATTCGCGTGGCTTAAACACGGCTTCAGGCATGGCCGATGAATTTGCTTTACTGGATCCGGTAAAATTTCAAGCGGAAACATTGGCAACGGTGCGCGGTCAAAAAGCAAGGTTCGAAAACTGCCGGCGATATCGCAATCAAACCTACACGTCATCAATACCCAGGACACAGGTCGGAAAATTTATGTATAAGTACCAGGAGGAAGCGCTGCTGCATCCTGAAGAAATTATATATATCCGTGCCAGCGCGCATATCAATGCTGCGAATTTACCGGCAGCCTGGTTCACTGATCAGAAGCGGATCATGTCGCCTTATGAATATTCGATTGAAATTGATAACATCAGACCGCGCGCTTTAAAGGGTGGATTTTACCCGTTGTTTAGTGATAAAGATGTACAGTACGGCGGTCATACCTATACAGCCTATAATAATGATTTCCTTGCCGGGATAGTTGACAAGAATGGTTACAACCTGTTAGACTTTCAGAACCTGGACTGCCGGCAGGATGGTGATCACCGTCCAAACTCTCCTCTTGATATCTCGCTCGATTACGGAAAATTCAACTGTATCGTTACAGGCCAGGAAACATTCGACGAGTTTAAATACCTCAGTGCTTTCAGTGTGGAATCGCCCAAATTAACCGAGGATCTCGTTAATCTATGGTGCGACTACTACACCTTTCATTTTGACAAGACGGTGTACTATTGGTATGATCAAACAGCAACCGGCCGTGATGGGAAGTCGCCACGCACCTACGCAGAGATTGTAATGGATACGCTGCGCGATCGTGGTTGGGTTGTGATCCCGCAATACTATGGGCAAGCAGCTGCGCACGTCGACAAGTATAATTTCTGGGGTATTGCCATGCGTAATAACCACAACGCTCTGCCACGCTTCAGCTGGAACCGTGACAATTGTAAGTACGGTATCGAATCAATGAACAACGCTGAAGCTAAGGAAGGCACCAACGGTATCGAGAAGGTGAAGAGCGACGAGCGAAAAGAACACCTGGATCAGCGCTACACCACACACATCTCTGATGCCATTGATATGTTGGCTTATTACAAGTACTCCCACCTCCTAAAGGCCAACCTCTGGATGCCTGCCACTCAGGTTCGATAGCAACCAACTTCCCGCCCCGAGACTGCCAACGGCTACCAGCCCGGAAAATTATCGTCAATCATATTTCGGTGTTAAACAAAGGGGCAATTGCCTTTTTTGGACAGGGCTCGTGGGGTTCCGAAACAAAATTTTGACAAAAAACTATGCAGTTGGAAATAACAACAGCCTGAATTTCACCAATTAGCAATTTTAAAACGGGAATTTTTTGAAAAAAAGGTCAAAATCTCAATCTGCCGGTACAAAACCGGTGCGCAGGTTGTAGGTTCCGAGCTTACGGCGGGTGGTTGAGCCCAGGTCGTAGAGCACTAAAACACGTTTGTAGCGGTCAACCTCAGCGTGCATTATGCACCAGTAGGTTAAAATATTGGTACACCAGGCGTCCTTAAATGTTCCGTCGCGGCCATCCCAGTGCTCGGGTTTAAACGCGGCCTCGCATTTTTGGCTGTCAATGTATAAAAAGCCTTTTTCAACCAGCTTTGTTACGATGGCAATCAATCCTTTCACGTCGGCCTGCGTGGCCTGGCGGTTTTGTTTATTCAGTTTCTTTATTGTGCTCATAATTAATAATGGTCTGGGTCGGGCGGAAATAAATCGTTTAAAGTATATATTTCAGTCTCAGTAAAAGGAAAGTTGCTATGCACAAGGCTGACAATGTCCAAAAAGCCTTCCTTCTCGTTTTGCTTTACGTGGGCAAGGTATTTTTCAAGCAGTACTTTGTAATCAACGCTCGGCTCGCTTTCACCTTTCTCTCTTAACTTCTTAAAATACACATCCGCCATCTGTACCCGCTGCATAAAATCGCAATCATCAGGGAACATGTGGCTGTGCAGTTCAATCCAGTTACCGATCGCCTTGTACTGATCCTCGGGTATATCCATTAAAAACTGCATTTCGCTGGTCGGCTCAACGCCAGCCCACTGCTTCTCAACCACAACCTTATACCCGGCTTTTTCCAATATCCCCTCAATCTTTTCCGTGCTGATGCTTTCCCCGTCACGGAACCTTTTCGCTATGCTCCAGGCAGCTTCTGGCGTCAGACCTACGGTTTTGTACCAGGCTCGCTGCCCGATCAGTTGTTTAAAAGCTTCCTCCGTTGTCATAAGCCAAACCTAAATAAATACTTTCAATTATGCAAGGGTTTATATACCACATTGCCTGTCGTTTATCCCGGGCGCTATGAATTGCATATTCGTATCGATGAGTGCAATTCATTACAGCGAGATGCTTAAAATATTCGATGCGGCCGACCACGAAAACGGCACTAAACGCATCAAGTCGCTTACTTATCTCGACTGTAACCGTGGCAAACGCACCGGAGGTAACTGGATCACCATGGAGGATATCGCTAAATGCGGTCTTCCTTACCACTGTGCCGACCACGAAATGCGCGGCATCATCGACCAAACAGGCAAAAAAACAGCAGTTCACCTGCGCCTGGTATTTGAAATTAACGGCCAAACAGTATATCCATGAGCGCAACCATACAATATAACAGCAACGGGGAACCGGTTTTAGGTTTCAGTACCGGCAGATCGTTCGTTATGTCGGCTTCGGGTTATGGCTCTGCTGCCGATGATCCAAAGGAGGGCGCCGGTGTAGTTCAACCATCACTGCTCGAGGCATTCCCCGGCGCATTTCCCTGGGTAAACTGGGGACCCGGTAATAACTATCCTTTGCTCGCCGCTGCCGACTTCCGCAAAAACGGCGTCGCGTCTCAAGGCTTCAAAAAGAAGATCGACATGCTTTACGGCAAGCAGGTTGTGCCCTGCCGCATTACCGGCTATGATGATGATGCATCAAAAGAGATTGTCGAGGTAGTACTCGACGATCCGCGCATCAACGAGTTCCTGCGCCGCTCTAACATTGATATTTTCCGTGGCCGATGCATAGCCGATTTTGTGTACTGGGGCATGTTTTACCCCATGTTTTTATTGAACCCCGACCGCAGCGAGATATCCATGGTCGCGCACGATAAGGCTGCGAAATACCGCCTGGCGCCGATGGACCTGGAGCTGGGGCGAATCGACTCCGTTTTCCGCTCAGCAAACTGGCCGTTCCCGTACATGGGCGGTTATGAGGAAATTAAAGCCATCGACGCCGTGACCGATTACCTCGAGGTCGATCGTATCAAATATGACTCAGGTTTCCGCTACGTAATGCCGATCGTCAGCTATGATATCTTAAACGACTACTACCCGGTTACGATCCACGAGTCGCTCCGGATCAACGGCACCCTGCAAAATTCAAATGACATCCCCGCGATCGTAAAATCCATGATCAAGAATGTCACCACCATAAAATACCACATCCGCATACCGGTAAGCTACTGGAAGGGCTTGTACCCGAACTGGGACCGGATGGATCAGGGGGCAAAAGACGCCGTTGTAAACGCGAAGCTCGACGAGATCGACCGCTTCCTTTCCGGTAAGGACAATCAAATGAAGGCCTTTATCAGCCACTACGCGGTTGACCAGGCTACCGGTAAGGAGGTTGCAGGTTGGGAGATCCTGCCGCTCGATGATAAAATGAAATACGATGCCTGGAACAATGTCGACGTGGCCACTACCGCGCAGATCCTGTTTGCCATCGGAATCAACCCGGCCATTTTCGGCCTGGGCGTACCCGGAAGTAATGCTGGCGGGGGCACCAACACCGGCGGCAGTTCAATTCGCGAAGCGTGGCTCACCATGATCGCCGGCTCATCGGGAGACCGCAACGTGCTATACAGCTGGTGGCCTTTCGTTCGCGACTATAATGGTTATGACTCAAGTATAGTGTTGAGAACCATCGACCAGGTATTAACAACGCTCGACCAGGGCAAAGGCACCCAAAAAACAATAAGCTAATGGCAGTAATTAAAACGATCGACGAGCTGGTAAAATATGTTGAGGCCGGCAGCCTTACGGAGATAGCTACCGTGATGCCATCCATCCGTACCGCCGAACGCCGACACCTGGTACCCATCCTGGGCGACGACCAATATGCGCAGCTGATCGAGTTGTACAATGATACGTCAAACACCTTGAGCGACACCGAGCAAAACCTGCTCGACCTTTGCCAGGAAGCTGTGGCCAATATTGCCATGGGCGTGGCCGTAACCCGTCTTGCCGTAACCATTAGCGACTCAGGCGTGCGGCGGTCTGAGTCGGATACCCTAAAATCCGCATTTCAGTACCAGGAGAAAAACGTCCGCGAGTCGTTCGCGCAGGCCGGCTTCGATACGCTCGAGGATTTGCTTGCTTTCCTGGATGCAAACAAGGCAGCTTTCACCGCCTGGGCCAATAGCCCGGCATTTAAGGAATACAAGCAATATTTCATTCCTTCAGCGGTCGAATTTTCGAAGCATTACCAGATCCGGCAATCCAGGCTTGTATATCTTACCGTGGCGCCCATCATGCGCAACGTCGAGAACTTTGCTTTGCGCGATATCATCGGCAAACCGCTGTTTACGGCCCTAAAAGCCGGGCAAATGGCAGGCAACCTGAGCGATGATTACAAGGCGCTGCTAAACGATTACATCTGCCCGGGTGTCGCCTTCCATACCATAGCTAAAGGCATGATGCAGCGGTCGCTGGATCTTACCGAAAACGGCGTATCCATCAGCCTGATCGGCCGCACGCTCAGCATCGAAACAAAGGAGCAGGGTGTAATTGAAAAGTTCCAGGCAATTATCACCGAGCTGAAAGCTGAAGGCGACGAAACATTCAAACGCCTGGGCGAAGAGTTGGCAGCCAATCCGGACAAATACCCGGACTTCGTGGCGCCTGCAGAGCGGCCCAGCCTGATGACCATCAATAACACACAGTGTAAATCTTATTTCGGCGTATGAAAGTAAAAATGAAATTATCGGCATCGGGATTCGCATCGATAAAGCTTTTTGAAGGGCTCAAGCTGCGCGCGTACAAAGATAAAGCCGGCGTGTGGACAATTGGCTATGGCAGCACCTGTTTGGATAATGGACGCGCCGTAAAAGCCGGCGATGTGCTCGGTAGCGCAGCCGTGGCGGATGCCCTGTTTCGTGTTACCATGCAGCAGTACGAAGCGGCGGTAAATTACCGTGTAACGGTACAGTTGAACCAAAACGAATTCGACGCCCTCGTATCATTTACCTATAACGAAGGCGTTGGCGCCCTTGCTAAGTCGACTTTACTCCAGCTGTTAAATGCCGGTAACCGCCACGCCGCGGCCGACGAGTTTTTACAATGGGATAAAATTACCGACCCAAACACCGGCGCGCATGTTGTATGCGATGACCTGGTGCTGCGCCGGCGGAAAGAACGATTAACCTTTTTAAAACCTGCAGCATGAAACTAACACTACAGCGCGGCATATTCACCGCGGAATCCAGTATTGGCAAATTATCAATAAACGATGTTTTTGAGTGCGATACGCTCGAGGACTTTGACCGTGGGCTCAAACAAACCATGGATCCGGCCGAAATCGCTAAAATAAAAGTATTCGGAAAAACGGCAATTCCTGCCGGTACGTACGAGGTCGTGATTAAATGGAGCGCCAAACACGGGCGGATGCTGCCGCACCTGCTCAATGTACCAGGTTACGGAGAAATTGAGATTCACCCAGGCAACAGCGCGGTTGATACGCTCGGTTGCATTCTGGTAGGAGAATCTGAGTCAACCAACTGGATCAGCAGCAGCGTCGCCGCGTTCGATAAGCTTTTCGCGAAGCTGCAGGCCGTTCCGCCAACCGAGAAAATTTTTATCACCATAATTTCAAACAAATCATCATGAATCCAACACCAACCATTACCTTAAAGCAGCGTATTCTCGCTGATGAAGGTCCATTTTTCAAGATCGTTCAGATCTTTTGCGTTTTCTGTGTAATTGCGTCTGCATTACTGGCTAAATTCCAGCTTGGCAGCGTGTTTGTACGCGAGGCGCTTGGTATCGCCGGCACTACCGGTTACACCTTTACCTTGCTTGTCGCGGATGGCCTCAACGCCATTTTAAACAATGGTTTTTCGGTCCCCGCTGTGCTCGAAGCGGCTAACGATGCGTCAAAAGCTATCGATACTATAAAAACCGCGGCTGCGAATCCGCCGGTAATTGATTTTTCAACCGCCGTTAAATCAGCCGAACAGGCAAACTCCTCGCCTGCCGTTGTATTGAACCTAACCGGCACCGCAGCGCCTGCCGATCAACCGGGTAACGAAGTTAAAACCAACTAAAAACAATGATCCATGCCATTACCTTTCGGAGAAATCGCCACAAAGGATCTTTTAAAATATCCCAAAACAGTTGTTCTGTACGCGTGCCTCGTGGGTATTGGCTGGATTGCTGATAAAATTATTCCGAACGATTGCCAAAAGGAAGTGCAGCGCTGGCAGTCGGCGTTTGAACGCGAAGAGCGGCGTGCCGATCACCTTAGCTCTGCGAATAACGCGCTCAATGCGCAGCACAACCAGGACGTGGTACTGACCAAACAGCAAAGTCAAACCATAAAAACAATCGACAGCCTGCTGAACCCGCTGGGTAATAAGGCCAAGGAAATAATTAAACAATCAAAGCCATGAACTTAAATTTCAAGTCAAACTGGAAAAATTACCTGCTCCTAGGACTGGTAATTCTTTGCGCTATTTTTGCCTTTACGGCGAATTACTATTACCGGCAGCATATTAGTTCAAACGCCCTTGCAAAGGCTGAAAAAGTACTGGATAATCCGTCGACGTCCATCATAAAACAAACGGTAAACCAGGCCGGCCAGCACATTGCCGAAACAAAAGCGGACGACAACGATATTCCAGCAGCTGCGGTAATAACCGCCGATGCAGGCCGAAAGCGCCTGATCGATACCGTACGCGAAGCGCTTAATCTTAAAAATGTTCAGCAGATCGAGGAGCTTACCCAAGAGGTTTTCCGGCTTAAAGCCCTGGTAAAATTACATGCGGCCACCGATAGTCAGGGCAAGCGAACGTTAAATTATAGCGATAAATGGCTGCACCTAGCGTATAACCCGATTGATAGCACCGCGCTGCTCGGTTACGACGCATCGCTCACCTCAGTCAGGTTTTATAAAAAGAGCTGGATCCCGCTCATAAAACCACTGGATTATATCGATTTCTATGGTGATGACCCGCGGATTACAATAAACGGCGTCAGGCACTTCAAAGTAATACCCGCTCCGCCATTGTTCGGCCTTTCGGCGGATGTTAAAACCAGTGTTGTTTTTCCCTTGCGCATCGTACCGTCGCTCGGCCTGGGCCTGCGCATCAATAAATGGACGCTGGAGGGCCGCGAGTATTTCGATTCCCGGACGAATAAAGCCCGGCCGCTCGTATCGGCCAGCTACAAATTTATGGACCTCTAATTTTTTGATTTAAAAATATCTTTTATCTTGAACACGATGAAAAAGTTGCTTTTTTTCTGCTTAACGGTACTGGCTTCCTGCTCTCAAGCGGCTCTGGCGCAAGCCACTATTCCGCGCCCCGACGTTTGCCCCGCATGCGTGCAGGATACCACCGACGGCTATGTATCCATTGCCGATACCATGAAGCACAACCCCATTTGTAATTACGAGTTGCTGACGGCAGCTCACCTGCAACTGGTGCACGCGCTCAAGATCGACCGTGCCGGTATCCCGTTTTTTCCGCACGCAATTGATGTCCTTTATAAAAACTCCGGGGACAGCCGCGGGCACGTGATTCCGTTCGAGGATCTTGCCTATTCGCTTCGGACGGCGGTCGGCAGTATGAATCTGCGCCGAAACCTGGCCCGGCAACCGCAGGATGAAAATATCGGCACCAAATACGCCTGCGAGCAGCTGTGCCGCAAGCTGGCAATGCAATATGGATCGGTTAAAGTGTATGGCGGCACATTCGGATCGCTCAGCGACGAGCGCGGCCTCAATAAGCCCGAATTTTACTGGACAATGGTAGTCACACCCGGTCAAACGCTGATCTATTGGATGCCGACCACCGGTCAGTCGATTGGTTTTAATAGCCTGAACGACCTTGGCATTGGTATCAGCTATACTGTACTGGTTAAAAAACTGGGCTTCGACCCGCAAAAGGTCATTAAGTGAGCCCACAGGACAAGCATATCGCGGCCTATGCAATGCTGGGTTATATGTGGATGCTGATCCTTGGATTTATTCACCGTTTAAAAAAATGAAGAAAGTCGATATCGATATCCAAACCCTGGGCGAAATACCAGTTAAAGCCTCATTTAACCTGCCTGAAAAGTGGGACGAAGTACCGGAAAAGCTTTATCTATTCCTTGCTGCTATTTACCTGGCTGATGCCGTCGAAATGAACAAGTTTGACAAAACGGTTCAAGCCTTTAGGCTGCTGAGTATTGAGCATCGCACTGTTATCGAGAACCTGGATGCTGAAGAGTTATACGACCTGCTTCCGCTGGTCGACTGGGTTTTTGATAAGCTCGACCTGCGCAAAAACCTAATACCGGTTATCACGATCGATAAAAAGAAATATTTGGGCCCCGCGGACGAGCTGGAGAACCTGCGCTTTGCTGAATGGTGCGCGGCGGATACTTTTTTCATGAATTATACGGTAAGCGGCGACATTTATCAGCTGCAGCAGCTTGCGGCCGTGCTCTACCGGCCTGCCGGCACAGGCGACGAATATAGCCCAGAGCATGTGACCTGGCGCGGCGACCGGCGCGAAAAGTTTAATGATCAGCTGCTTAAAAACCGCACGGCGTTGATGGCGCAATTACCAAAAGCTGTACTGCAGGGAATTTTCCTGTTCTATACATCAGCACGCGCCATTATACTGGAAGGTTATCCGGAAGTATTTTCCGGGAACTCAAAAAGTCGTGAAGATACCCGGCAGGGCTGGCTCGATATCTATGATGATCTGCGCGCGGATCCGAAGTACGCGGGGCCTGACCGCCTCGACGAGGAAATGATGCACTCCGTATTCTTCTCGCTCGAGCGCAATAATATTAAAATGGCCAAAATAAAGGAGCAGTATGACATTTGAAGAAATAAAAACCTATTTCGCCAACTACGCGGCCATTCACCCGGCGCTGCGGCACGATCCCGTGGCCAATAAATCCTTTATCGCTGTGCATAGCGAAAAAAATGCGGACGATTTCATAAAGACCTGCAAAAATCAAACGATCCTGGTACTGGTTACGCCCGATAAAAAGCTCTTTCCGCCCAGGGGTGAAAACTACAACTGGGAAAAGTTTATCTGCTTTTTTATCCTGCAAAAGGTAGGCCGCAAAAACGAGGATGCGGTGACCGCTACCCAGGACACCTGCGAGCAGGTGGGAAACGACTTCTTTTCGCGAATCATCGCAGATCGATATACCCTTATTCGGAGCGTTCTCCAGGAAAGCATCGTGATGCAGCCGGTTGGCCCGATGGCTGACGACTTCTATGGACAGGCCTGCATGTTTACGCTGGTTGACGAGTACGCTTACCAGGTCGATCCGGCGCGATGGCTGGTATAAACCAAAAACATTCACTGTCGTTTTAAAACAACCGGGCTAAAGGCAATTTAGCGATATGCCGGCAATGCTAACCCCCGCCCTTCCTGTTATCGCTTTCAGCAAAAACACGCTGATGCTTAAAATCCAAAGCGACGATTACCTGGCGGCCGTTCCGGCAAAAGCGGTAAATTATATAGAATTTATCGGGCCCATTGCGCCCGAATATGAATTTATAATAGCCTGGACCGGCGGCGCTGGTGAGATGACCGCTAAGGCCGTCCCGGACGATAGCGGCACACAGTTTCCTTCCGGTGATGGCGGAAGTGTTTATGTCGCTGCCCTGGTGGATTGGTTCCAGGGAAATTTCTTTATTGACCAGGCCTATGTCGTTAGCGCAGATGTCAGCGGGCCCCACCCGCGCCTGATATTTACTGCCAGGCTATACGGCGCAAATTTTACATTTACGGATACTGCGGCGCCTTATGGCGTTACCACACCCGGAGCGGATAACCGCAGCGCTCAAAATTTCGCGCACCATATCGAGTTGTGGTTAAAAACATCGGACAATTCACCTGATCAACTCGCCTATACCGCTAATGTTCCGCTCGACGAGCCGCAAACAGGTGTAACAACCATAGATATTCACGATTCGCTGCATAGTCTCCTTTCGAGCGATACGCCGGTATTGTTAACTGCTTACGAGCAATGCAAAAAAAGCATCCGCCAATATTATCCTAAATATGCCCAGTACCTGGGCGAGCCGGCGGCAGTGCAGCGGGTTAAAACCGGAGCCAACTGCTGGGTTAACAAAGGAGGCCTGGGGATGCGGGCGGCACTGGTACGCAACATTTCAACCGAGTTGAGTCCGTCTGCCGGGCATCCGGAGCAAAATCGTTTCATGCGCCAGGGCAGCATCAACAAGCCGGTTACAAAAGAACAGCCGGAGTGGCTTACCTGGATCAATTTAACCAACGGCACTGTTAATGTGAGCCTGGAAGTCATCATTTATAATGAAGATGGCACAACGTTTACTTTTTCTCCTTTTGCCGCGTTCGATATTAACGCTTACGAAAAGTACCAGTTTCAAACCGGCTTTACCCAGTTAGCGATACAGGAGCGACAGGACATTGCGATTGTACCCGTTTATTATACCGTCCGGTTAAAGCAGGGCGACAATTACCTTAGCGCCGCCTATGCTTACGTTATCGACTATAACTTTCGCGAATTCCCGAGGTACTTTGTTTACGAAAATAGCTATGGCGCATTTCAAACACTGGCTACCATCGGGCGCGGGCAAGCTGAAGCTGACCGGAATAAAACAGACGTTCAGCTTACCGCCGATCGTGCCACCGCTGCCGCGATCGGTGAGTTTATTGAGGCAAATATTACTTTCCAGGATAAATTTACAGTTGCCATTGGTTACCAGCGGTCAACCGATCGCATTATCCGGCTCCTGCGTGATCTGCTGGCTTCACGCACAAAATATATATGGGATAACGGCGCGCTTATCCCGATCGGCCTTAACACAAAAAACTTAAAAGATACGCCCGACGGCATTAACGCATACGCCGTGGCGATCGAGTATTATCCGCTTTACCTTGAGGAAACATTTACAGAAGACATCAGCCAGGTAAGTGACGATGAGATCACCGCGCTACTGGGCGAAACCGGCGGCGGCCTTATAGTTCCGCATCCGGATCTGACCTCCGCCGGAACGATCGACGTTGAATTTGGCGACATCCACCTAAGCATGGTTGCCGGGCAGCAGGTGTACACCGCTCCGTATTGGTTGGAAGGTAAAGAAAACTACCAGGTATGGACGAGTCAAGAATCGCGTTACTTCCTTTCGGCCGATATCGAGTACGATACGGTTGTTGGCAGCTTCAAAATACTCGTGCCGGGCTTTGTTCTTCAGCCGGGCGATAAATTAATTATATGGCCTTTTATACTAAACCCTGATTCATAATGAAAAAGTTAATTTTTATTTGCCTTTCGCTTTTCGCTTTCAGCCTTCGGCTATCAGCTCAACAGTACCCGCCAGTCGACCGCACGCGCGAGAACCTGGTACTGGACGACCGCGCCACTTGGTCACGTGATTTTATGCGCATGCCTTCGGGCGCGTTGCTCGCGATCCCGGCTTATGTTCCGGATAGCCTGAAATGCGGCGCCATCAGGTATAAAATAAGCCCCCATGTCGACACCGCAGTTTATGTTTACAATTGTCTTAATTCAACCTGGGAGCGTTTAGCGAAATCAAAGGAAATAGCGGCGTTGGCGGCAAACCCTGCAACAGATATAAACCTGGGCGGACATAGCGTCACCAATGTTGCCGTTTTGACTACGAGCTTATTAAACGCTAATTCTTTAGCCCTCGACTCGCACGTTTTTGAGTGGAGAAATACAAATAAGGGAGGCACGGCAACAACTGGCGGATTAATTACCAGTATTGCAAATAACGGGTATAACTCGGTAATGATGCTGAACTCATGGGCGGGTGGCGTGCACAGCGATAGTCTAAAGTCGATGCCGGTTGACAGCTTAAAAAATTTTATCCTGGCAGGAATTGCCCCCGCCATTAGTGCCAATACTTCAAATATTGCCACTAATACGACCGGTATTGCCGCTAATACGACCGGTATTGCCGCTCTGCAAAACCGGAATATAAACACTGGGTACGGCTTAACTGGAGGTGGAAATCTTACAGCCGACAGGACATTAAAAGCGGACACCATCACGGCAATTCAGACAATTGCTAATCTCTTTCCACGAGGCGACAGCAGGTATTATACCAAGACATTGTCGGACGCTCGATATCAGCCTACTTTAACGGCAGGGAACAATATTGAAATCGCCAGTAACCGGCTTTCTGAACACCGGGCCACAACTGTATACAGCGGCAGTTATTATAAAAATTATAGCGATTTTACGGCAACGGGAACCACGCCAACAATTTTAAGCAACGCTATTGAGTTGACGGGCGGTACGGGCAGCTATAGTACGCAGTATTTAACCTTAAATAATGCCATACAGTCGGATGAGAACAAGGTATATGATTTAGTGTTCAAAGCGGTTGTATTGGGCACTGGAATAGGCCCTGGGCATCACAGCACCATTTCAAACTTTTATGCGGAATCCGTTTATGTAGATGTCAACACGCTGGCCAATACCGTAACCATTGGCGCCGTCAATTCCGGCTATATTATCAAAACGGCAACATTGCCATATACTATTTCTGCTGGTGATATTATCAGGGTCCGCTATACGCAGAACATCACAACCATAACTGCTACTGTCGAGGACATCTCTAAAGGGACTATCAACAACTATTCAGCGACAGCGATGCTTTCAAACGGCGCTCCTTATCTCATGCCGTCGATGGGCGCTCCGTGCATTTGGAATTTTGGCGGAACAAACGATGTAATTAGCTTCAGTTTCATATCAACCACAAACACAAATTTAGATGTGCTTGTAGTGGGTAACAGTAAGACGGCCGGGTTATTTGCTGGCAGTTGGAACTTACGTTTCGCATCTCAATTATCCCGACTAGGTACGGTTGGCGTACTTGGTGCGAATTCCGCGGCGACGGCTGACTTTTTAACGGAAGTGCCTTACATTATATCGCTTCATCCAAAATACGTTATCCTCGCCGACCTCGTTCGTAATGACATCGCCGGAGGCGTTCCCGCAGCTACCTGGCAGGCGAATTATACTTCTATAGTTAATTCTTTAACAGCCGCAGGTATTACGGTCGTTCACCTGTACGGAATGGATGAGCCGACATTGAGCCAAACAGCTTGGTACACTTGGTTGCCCGCCAACTTTACATCAAACCTGATAAATATTTTGCCGGGATGGAATAATTCTACCATGGTCGGAGCTGATGGCGTTCACCCTATTTACTTTGGCCACTCGTATGCTGCGTCACAAATTGTAAATTCAGGTGTAATACCGCTTAAAAACAACTACGCACTAAACATTTACGACTATCTGCAATCTCCTTTATCTTCAGGCGGAACGGCTGCATCTGTAATGAACGGTGTTTATACCACTGGTAGTTACGCGAATCCAACCTGGATAACCGCAATTCCTTATTCAATATTATCTGGAACTGTTCCGACCTGGAATCAAAACACTACCGGTAACGCGGCGACTGCAACGACGTTGGCTTCTGTTCGCAGCATTTGGGGGCAGAATTTTAACGGTTCGGGAAACATCAGTGGAACATTAAGCAATGTAGCGAACATCGGCATGTCAGGCTCAATAACCTTTTCCGCCGGAAATAATTCACAGCTTTATAATGCAAATGGGGCAACAACAGGTTATCTGTATACAACAATTCAAAATACAGGCGGAAATACACGTACAGGAACTGAAGGTAACGTAGGGGGTGGGTTAGGAACGGGTACGTCGGCTTATTCGTCGGTATTTGGCAACGCCGGAACCGGTGGTGTTGACATCATAGCAGGAGGCGGGTCGAGGTTGTATATAGACGGAATGGGTCATGCGACATTTGTAAGCACCGTTACCGGAAGCTCATTTATAAAATCGTCAGCAACCACAACAAATTATCTGCAAGCTGGGGGTGCTGATAGGACACCCGCACAGGTATTTAGCGACCTTGGATTTGGCACAATTGCCGGAGCGAGCGGAAATACCGTAACGCACAAAATTCCAATTGTCATCAGCGGTACTACCTACTATATTTTAGCATCAACTTCAAGTTTATAATTATGAAAAAAGTAACAATAATCATCGCCCTGCTTACCATAGTGGTGAGCGGTATGGCGCAGAGTGTAAGCTTCACGGGGCTTAACTCTGGTGCTGTTTATGGAAAGACATTCAACGATTTGACCTTAACCAATTGCAGTAATGTGATCATAACGGACAATGTGATAAAGAATAGCCTTAATTCGGGCATCCGGCTGATCAATTGCACGAACATCACCATCGCGCACGACACGATCAGCAATGTGAAATCGGGTGTGTACGCTGAAGGATGCTGGGCTATCAATGTCCACGATAACTACATGCTGGATATGCAGGGCCCGATGCCGCAGGCGCAGTTTGTGCAGTTCAATAATTCGACTGGCAGGATAACCAACAATAACCTGGTAAACGAGCCGGGCAAATCCAACCCGGAGGACGCAATTAATATTTATAAGTCGTTTGGCACGGCCGACAACCCGATAATGATATCCGGTAATAAAATACGTGGCGGCGGTCCGTCTGCCAGCGGTGGCGGCATCATGCTTGGCGACACGGGCGGAGCCTGGCAGATCGCCCAAAACAACACGGTAATTAATCCTGGTGAATACGGTATGGCCGTTGCCGGTGGCGATCACATCAGCATCATCAACAATACCATTTACGCTAAACAAGCGCCGTTTACCAACGTGGCTTTATATGCCTGGGCACAGGGCGGCGTTACCGCCTCAAACATCAACATTTCGGGTAATCGCGTCAATTGGACGAACAACGCTGGTGTGGTGAACTGCTTTTGGAACGGCGGCAACGTGGGGGTGATAACGGGCTGGGTAAGCAATATTTATGACAAAACATTAACAGAAAACTAAATAATGAAAAAAGCAATTTTAATCGTGGCGGCGCTGGCCATCACCGCGACAACGTTCGCGCAAAGCAAAACAGACACGGCAAAAACAGTAAAACCGGCTACCACGCCGAAAAAAGCGGAGTATGTTAAAAATCCGAAAATGATAATTCATATCGACCTGCAGGTGGATGACGTGGAGAGCATACTAACCGTTGCACCGGCCGGGCTCTTCCCATTCCTGAAAACAACCCAGCTGCCAATGAACCAATTCGACAGTATAGAGGACAATTTCAAGAACACCCTGCTTAAATTAAAAAAACAGAAAGATGACCAGGTTGAAGCCGACCGGGTCAGATTCGTTATTGCGGATAGCTTGAAAAACGCAGCAAAAACCAAAAAGTAAAGTATGCTGCGTCTCCAGATCATTTCTACCGGCACTTTTTTTGTAATGCCCGCTGATCAGTCGCTGACCATCGACATTCAAACGGTATTATTTAATGCCAGCAACGCGCTGCTCGGCAGTATCAGTTACCCGGGCAAGCTGGAATTGGTAGAAGAGAATAAAGCGGCGATAAAAAACGCGCAGCATATTTTAACCAGCAAAAGCCTGCGCAAACTGGATGTGCTGATGTGGCTCGGCTGGATGCCGTATAAGCAGGTTGTATTTGAATTCACGATCGAAAACGGTTATATCAACTACAACCTGAATATTGACATGACCATATTTGCCAACCGGTTAAAGACATTAACCATGTCCCAGCTGGTGCTGCCAGAGGCTGATCAGGTTTCGTTTGACAATCCCGCGGCGCAACAGGCCTATATGCTGGCCACCGCCACCGATGTGCCGGGCACGCACCCGGCTATCTATTTCCCCTTTAAAAATAATGGCGCTTATAAAACCATCGATCCGTCGGCCTACGGGGATTACCGGGACATTGCGCTGCCGTGGAATCCGTACATTAATCCTTGGCAAGTAGTGGCCGGGGTCGGCTCGTTTATCGCCAACACCTCGGCGCCGTATAACAATACGAACATCCCGGCCTTTTGCCTGCCGTATATCTTCAGGCGCATAGCTACTTTTTTTGGCTTTAAGATCACCGGAAAGTGGCTTACCGAAGATACCTCTAACCGTATCCTGGTACTACCTATGGTGCCCAGCATTTCGGGCATCCAGGCAGATATGACATATTATATGCCCAACATGCTGGTAGCTGATTTTATTACCGAGATAAGATCCAACCTTGGCTTATTTGTTGACTTTGATGTTACCCGCGGGGTTTGCATCTGCGAAAGCCTGGCTAACCTGGTAGCATCGCCGGATACGGTTGATCTGCGCGGCAAGCAACTGCTCGGATATAGGGAGACCGGCACTGTGCCCGACGCGTATACCATTACACAGGTTTTTGATGATAAGGATACCGCCTTTACCGATGCTGAAAAAACGCTTCCGGTTGCGCTGGAGGTGGGCGATGTAAACACGGCGATATCCGTCACAGCGGTGCAGCTGTCGGCCGTGGCCACAAAAATGCTCGCTGAAGTTTCTCCGGCTGCTGCGGGCGCCCAAACCTGGCGCATCCCCTGGGTAACACAGCCGGTCAATGGCGCCACGCCTTTCGACCAGATCAGTGACGTGGGTTATGTCGATCGCGATAAATTTAAGCTCCGCCTGGTATTTTACCACGGTATGCAGCCCGATGCAGGGGGCTTTAATTATCCCTACGCATCGTCGGACAATCTGGACTTTAACGGCAATCCGCTAACGGCCTTCACCCTGGCGCTTAATGCTGCCGGCGCGGCTTATTTATCGATTAAAAAATACTTTACGTTTATAAAAAGTTCAAAGCCGGCCGAGTTTGACTTTGAACTTTCCGCTATGGAGCTCATTAGTATTAAGGCAAATTCGCGCATCCTGGTGAAAGATTTTAACCAGGCGACGGTAACTTGCCTGCTGGATCAATTAAGCGCCGATATCAACCGCGACGAAACCTATATGGTTAAGCTTACCATGTACCCGATTTTGTTTGAAGATAACACTGCGCAGGTTTTGCCGCTTATACCGGTGGTACCGCCACCTCCGCCGGTCGACAACGGTACCGTTTGGGTACGTTTGTCGCTGCGCAACCCTACTACATTTGTTTCGATGATACCGCCCCACTATGAAACCTTTCAAAATGACATATGGGTTGAGTTTTATGAAGATGAAGCGGCAACTATACCTAAAAATGTCACTTCCCTTAATGTAAGCTTTCAGTCGCAGTGGTTCGATAACGGGTTTTTGTTCTCGTCAGGAACCATTACCGAAATCTGCAATACCTTAACGCATGATTTTCAGCTCGAGCCAAATGCGTCAACATCCAGCAACCAGGGCGAACACAATTATAATTGGACGTACACGCTAATCCCAAATATCCATTATAACATTATCTCGTAAACTTTTCAACCTTATCACGCAAAAACGGCACCCGCATAACAACGGGTGTCGTTTTTTTTTGCATGCCGGTGGATGACCTTTATTACCATGGCATCACAAGAAGAAATCCGGAAGGTATCCATATTCATTAACGGCACCGCTGCCGACATGACCCTCAAGGAGCTTTCCGCCGGCTCCAATAAATTAACCGCCGAACTTGGCCGTCTCACCATCGGTACCGATGCTTATAATAAAAAATTGCTCGAGGTTGGCAAGGCGCGGTCGGTTTTAGCCGATGTGCGCGAGGATATCAACAAGGTCACCGAAGCGATGAGCAAAAAGGGATTTTTTGAGGATTGGAAAAACGGGTTCGAAGAAATAAAGCACATTGCCGAGGGGGTGACGATCGGAACCATCTTGAGTATGGGAATCCGCTCAGCTATCGAGGGTATAAAGGATTTTTCAAAAGAGCTGCTTAAGGTTGCCATAGAAGCTGACGGGGTCGGGATGGCCTTTTCTAAAATCGGCAATACAGAGGGACTGATCGAAAGGCTTCGTGAATCATCCCGCGGGCTGATATCCGATCTCGACCTGGAGAAGATCGCGGTCAAAGCGAATAATGCAAATATCCCGATATCAAAACTGGGCACCCTCTTGGCGTTCGCGCAACAACGTGCAAAGGATACCGGACAGGACGTGACCGAGCTTAGTAATAAATTAATTGAAGGACTTGGCAAAAATTCGGTAAAGGCGGTTCAGGATCTGGGCCTCGATATGAAAGAGGTCAAGGAGGAGTTTAAAAAGACCGGCGACATGACCGAGGCTTTATCTACCATTATCAAGCGCGAGATGGATGCAAGTGGCCAAGCTGTTGAACAGCTCGGCGATAAGGTTGGTAAGACAAAAACAAGCTGGGCGAATTTCGTTGAGGGACTGGGCAAGGTTTGGAAGTTTATTGTCGCTCCGGAGCAGGCGAATGCTGAAAATGTCGCAGAAATGGTTAACCAGGAAATGAAGCAATTCGGCGAACTGGAAAAATTAAAAGACGACCAGTTATCGGTAAAAATAAAAAATGAGCAGGCCCGTGTCAAAAAACTCGGCGAAGCCAATAAAAAAGCTGAGGCCGAAACTCACAATAATCAGGTCGGTGAATCACTTGTCGATTTTCAAAAAAAGGTCGATGCGGTTAAACGAAGCGGTGAGGCGTACCAGGCTGCCCAAAATGCGCTCGCAGCGTTACATCACGAAGAAAACCGTCGGGCAAATAAAACTGGTCGAAACGATGGCACCGTCGACGGTATTGATGAAGTGATATCGCGTTTAAAGCAGCAGCAAAAAGAGCTTTCTAAAACATCGGTTGAATGGAAGAAATACCAAGATCAGATTGACAAGCTGGAAAAACAAAAAATAGCCATAACAGGAAAGGACCCGGCTGGCGACGCAGCCAGGCGAAAAGAGGAGGAAGCTGCAAAACGACGCCAGGCCTTTATGGAACAATCGAAGGCGATATCTGAAAAAATAAAAGAATTCAATGCGTCGGAGCTTACCAGCACCATGTCGAAAAACGACAAGGAAATTGAAAGCACAAAAAACAAGTATGATAAAGAGATAGCAGCTGCGCAGGCCTTTATCGATAAGAATAAAAACAACAAAGACGCCAGCCCGGCCGAACTGAAAAAACACCAGGATGAAATTGCCAAACTAAAAATAGGCAAGGATAAAGAAGTCGGCGAAATACTGCTTAAGCAAAACCGCGAGTTGAGCGATGCGATCAATAAAATACAGGAAGAGGATAATGTGCGCAGCGGAACAGAACTGGATAAAAAAATAGCCAGTATCAATTCAAAATACGATGCCCTCATAAAAAACCTCGCAAAGGGTGATTACACAAGCCTTATCGCTATTACCGCCGCCAGGTATGCAGATATAGCTAATGCTGAGCTGGAAGAAAAGAAAAAGCTTATCCAGGAAAAAGAGCGATTGGATGATCAGTATGATGAAATTACCGATAATAAAGCGGTAAGCGGGATTGCCAAAATTAATAAGAAATACGACGACGAGCTTAGGGCGCTAAAGAAAAGCTACGAGGGTAAATTAACAGCGACAAAAGAGTTCAAAGATGCCGAGGCTGCTATAAAAAGAAACAAGGACGCAGAGATAGCCAAATTTGAAAAGGACCAGGAGAAAATAGAATTCAATGCGGCGATCCAGGCTGTGCAGGACATCTCTAACGCCGAATTTACCATATCAGCAAATAATCGTCATGCTGAGACTGATGCCAAAATAAAGCAGCTCAACGATCAGATGACCGCCGAACTGGCGAATACGAATTTAACAGCCGCGCAGCAACAGGCCATCAAAGATAAATACGCAAAGCAGGAAGCCGACCTGAAGCTACAGGCCTGGGAGGCAGATCAAGCCGCATCCGAGGAGCAGGCCGTAATAAACGGCGCTCTGGCCATCACCAAAACATTTGCCGATTATGGCTTTACGCCGGCTGGATGGATTGCGGCCGGCGCGCAAGCCATAGCTACCGCCGCGCAAATAGCGGTAATAGCCGATGCTAAACCGCCCCAGTTTGCCGACGGGGGCTATTCGGCCGTCGATTATTCAATCCCGCAAGGTTTCGTAAACCGGCCTACCTTGTTCAAAGGCAGCCAGAGCGGGCGCCCATTCGTGGCGGGCGAAGGCAACAAAACCGAATACATCGTTAGCAGCGAGCAGCTGAAGGATCCCGTGGTTGCCGATTTTGTTAAAACAATGGAATCGTACCGTGGCGTCCGCCGGTTCGAAAGCGGTGGGTATAGCAATGCCCAGCCCAGGCAAGCGGCCGGATCAGTAAGCAAACCAGCGCCGGCACAGTCATCAAGCGACATGCAGGCGCTCCTGGCCGAGGTGCAACTGCTCCGCCAAAGCATCCGCGACCAGGAGGTATATATCAACTATAAAACATTCACCAGCGAAATGGACAAAATTGCCCGTATAAAAACCAATGCCAATGCCAAGCGATAATAATATAGACGTATCCGCGCAAAATGAAGCGGTAGCCGGCTGGTTTACCGGTACGCTGCGCGCCGTTCGCACCAGGTACATGCAATTAATACACGGCCCGGGCCGCAGTGGCGACGGGCTTGATAGCCTGAAGATGACAACCCACAAATCCTACGGCGAAATTGACGGCGGGGCTTTCAGATTTGCAAGGTATTTGATATTCCCCCACAAAGGCGCCGGCAAGGGAATGGGCGGTAACGTCGGCTCGCGTTGGATGGATACGCATGGCAATATGAAAACGACTAATCCGCTTTCGATGGGTAAGATGAATACCGGCAGCCGACATGCCGAGCCCTGGCTTAATCCGGTACTGGACGAGGAAGTGCCCAAGCTGGCCGACATCGTAGCCGGCTTCAAAGCCGACCAGGCTATTAAGGCAATACAGATAAAGTAGTTCGCTTCTGATTTTGATTTCTTTTTTATACGTTTAGGGAAACTTAAACCTTAAATCAAAATGGATGTAATTGTTGCACTAATTAGCGTTGTATCGCTAATTGTCTTTTTCGTTATGGCCGCTAACCTGGCCGTCATCAAAAATATTTTAAGAACAGATCGGCGAAAGCAGGCCAGGCTGGAGTATTTAAAAAACCGAGCCGCAGGTAACAAAAAAGAAGCGTACGAGGAACTTCTATATATTGTATATTATGAACTCGATGAAACCAGCTCGGAAAGTTCAAGAAAAAACAAGTACGCCGAGTTGGAGCATAGTTTTACAGGATTATTTAAGGATTTAGGATATGAATTTCCTGTCGACCTTGGAGCCGCAAAATAGGTTAAGCTATAATAAAATATTAACTCCGTTTAATTAAATATTGATACATTGTTACCCCTTAATTAATTAAACGATGAGCAAAGGTCCATAAACTAAAAAAAATATAACTTCGTGCAGTATTAGATATTTGTACTGAAGCGGCGCTCGTCAAAATTACCACACTTACCATCCAGCGCAACGCAAATAATTCAGTACGCCGATCATGGCGTAGCTGCGTGTTTTTGCGTTGGATAGGATGTGGTAATCCTTGACGGGCGAAATATCGCAGTCTACGTCATTTTTTTGCCCGTTCCCTAACCGGGCTTTATATAACCAATTATATTTACTACACCTTTTTTATGCACAATAATATAATGCTGGCGCGTACATGCATCGGCTTTAATAACCGCAAAATTTCAGTTTTTGCGGATGAAATAACAACCTTTTTGATCGAGTGTGAAAAGATAAGCCTTGATTCAATACCCGCGATCACGGATGCCCTCGACGATATCGGCGACCTGGTAATTAATAGCAATTGCAAAAACGCCGATGACCTTAAACGCTATTTAAAGCTGCTCAAGCTCATCGGCTTATCGATGAAGGGGTGTTTATTTGAAGAGCCGCTATAACTTATTAAAGTTACCCATCAATTGTTTCTTTCGGTTCTCGCTCATTTTTACGTATATCTCAGTAGTTTTCACGGATCCATGACCGAGGATATCCTTTAATGTAAAAACATCGCCGCCCATCTCGATAAAGATGGTGGCGAAGGTATCGCGGCTCACGTGGAAAGTGAGCCGCTTTTCAATATTTGCTTTCTCTGCTATAACCTTGAGCCATATATTGCATTTCTGATCGGATATTTTTTTGAACAGCACACCCGCCCTACCGGTGATCAGTTCTTTTGCATAGTCAGGTAGCGGAATTTGCACAACCTTTCCAAATGTGCGGCCCTTCACCAGGGAAACTTTCAACTGCCCGTTGCTGATCATTTGGCGGGTGATCTGCGCGCTGTCGCTGATGCGGAGGCCGGTATAACAGCTGAACAAGAATTTGCGCAGCACCTCGCGATGGATATCGGTAATTTTGCTGGACTTTAATTGCTTGCGCAGTGCGGCCAGCTCGTCGCGATCCAGCGCCTGGCGCTCGCCGGGTTTATAGCTCAGGGGTATGTTTTTAAATGGGTCCTCAATTTTATAGCCGTCCTCGATAGCGTGGTTAATATAAGTATGTAAAGTTTTCAAGGCGTTGACCGATGTGTTGTACATCAGCTTCTTTTTTTTGCGCAGCCAGGTTTGGTACTGAAGCATATTGTCTCGCGTAAGCTCGGCCATAGATAAAAACTGTATTGTGCCCAAAAATTCTGTAAACCGGTTAAAATTGAGCTTGTGGCGTATGGCGGTATCTTTCGATATAATCGACTTACCTAATAAATTGGCTTGTTTCTCACGCCAGTAAAAAAGGAAGTTATCCCGGCTTTCGTAATTTTCGAACTCCTTTTGAAAAGCATCGAGCGATAATACCCTGCTATCGCTGAAGTAGCGGAGCTTGATCCTGGCAGCGCGGCCCTTCGCCTCGTTGATGATCATATTCACCTGTTCAGCTTCCTTATCGCGTACGTGTCTTGGCTTCGCTTCCTGGCGCTCATCATCGAAAAAAACCTTGGGCCAAGTAGTTTTTAAGTTAAACTCCCGCTTCCTACGGTCTATGATCACTCGCAAATAAACGGTATTGGTGCCGTCGGCCCGCTCATGGCCATGTAAAAACACCTTAAAGGTGACGCCTTGGTTAAACTCACTCCTTTTCATGCGAAACAGGTTGAAACAAATGTGAAACAATTATTAATGGAGGCCCAAATCGGGGCTTAAACGATATATATGGAGGTGGTTGTGAAACATAAAAACAGCCTCCACGTATATCTGAAGGCTGTTTTTGATTAGGAGTGTGATCCCGCTGG
>JACXTT010001812.1_pt1 | contig 35003 bp, 30 predicted proteins | sample 9270951 | NCBI WGS metagenome assembly JACXTT01 (sample SAMN15532306, study PRJNA645909) | rock metagenome | isolation source: weathered quartz diorite | place: Puerto Rico | collected 2017-06-21 | reverse complement strand
GCTACCACGAACAAAGTGGCGGGCTCGACCTCCAGGTCTACCTCGCCCCAGATGAAGCGCTGCAGCTCGACGCCGCGTTTAAATTCCTCGACCCCTTCGCATTTTCGAATGACAATCCCTTCGCTCATTTGCTCCGCGCTGCCTCATTCGCACTCTTGACCGCGGCTCCCCTTTCATCGCGCTTTATTGTTTCCCAGTAAAACTCCATTTCCGTTCTCGGAACGTCCGCCAGCTTACGCCCGCTCGATTCCGCAAGGCGCTCCATGGCCTGAAATCTTTTCAGGAATTTTGCGTTGGCTTTTTTCAGCGCGATTTCGGGGTCCACATTGACAAATCGCGCCAAGTTGATTGCCGCGAAGAGCAGGTCCCCGATTTCTCCCTCGATCCGAGATGGCTCCATTGTGCTTAGCGCATGACACACTTCAGCGCCCTCTTCCTGGATTTTCTCGAAAATGCCGTTTACATCATGCCAGTCGAAGCCGATGCGCGCCGCGCGCCGGGTTAGTTGATATCCCTCGAGCGCCGCCGGTAGACCACGCGGGAGGCCTGCCATGAGGGACTTTGTTCCAATTTGATCTTCCTCTCTTGGTGGGGCTTGCGTGATCTCCTTTGCCCGGCGTTCTTCGGTTTTGATCTGCTCCCAATTTCTCAGCACTTCGGCGGCGTCCTTCGCGCGCTTCTCGCCGAACACGTGCGGGTGACGGCGGACCATCTTCTGGTGCACTTCGCGGATCACGTCCACGACGCTGAAGCGGCCTTCTTCCCATGCGATCTGTGAATGAAACACGATCTGCAGCAGAAGGTCGCCCATTTCCTCGGCGAATTTGGCGTCGTCGCCGCTTTCGAGCGCGTCCAGAACTTCGTAAGTCTCCTCGATCAGATAAGTTCGCAAGGACGAGTGGGTCTGCTCCCGGTCCCAAGGACAGCCCTTTGCGGCACGAAGCCGAGCTTGCAGAGCCACCAGTTTTTCAAACCATTGGCCTGCGTCCAATGGTTTTTGCTGCGCCGGCCGAGTGGGCGAGGCGCGGCGTTTTTTCAGTTTCTTGGCAGGCTTTTTACGCGGAGCCATTGTTCTTCCGGTTCAACAGCGAACACAGCAAGCGTTCCACTTTACGGTGTGACTTCTGCTTTGACAAGGCCCGTCACAACGCGCGGATTGCCCTGTCGGCGCTACCAAATGATTCACGCCGATGCTAAACTGAGGCCTGACACGCATTTGAGGGGCACCCTTTGTCTGAACCGAAACACGACGATTCTTTCCGCGTAATCGATCGCAGGCCATTCACCGCTGAGGGAGAGCGCCGCGAAGAAGTGATCAAGGAAGGTGACCGCGAATCCCGGAGCGAGGCCGTTCCTACTTTGTCGAAGACGCCGCCCGAGCAAAGCAAAGCCGCTGCTCCAACTCCCGCACCGCCAGCGGATGCTCCCACGCGCATCCCCGCGTTCGAAAATCTTATCCGCATGCTGGGCAGCAACGCAGCTATGGTCTTGGGCGCGTATGCCGACCCCCGGACAGGACAGCCGGTGATTGATCCCGAAGCGGCGCGCGAGCTGATCGATATGCTGGACGCGTTGCGCGAAAAGACGCGAGGGAATCTCGCGCCCGAGGAGGACGATCTCGTCCTCGATCTTTTGGGTAAGTTAAAAATGACCTACCTGGAGATCAACCAGGCCATCGCTAAGCAAGCTACTCAAGCCAAGGCGAATACGCGCTCCTGACCGGACGCACGAGCTTCTGCTGGCGTTGCCCTCTCAGGCCGGCCCGCGATACCTTTGAAGATGTCTTTGGCTCCGCTCAAGATCACCGTTCTCGGCTCAGGCACTTCCATGGGCGTGCCCACGCTCGGCTGCCACTGCCGCGTCTGCCGCTCAAGTGATCCGCACGACAACCGCTTGCGCCCCTCCCTGCTGCTTTCTCGAAACGGCCAGAATGCGGTTATCGACACCACTCCGGACTTTCGGCAGCAAGCTCTGCGCGCCGGACTCGATCGCGTCGATGCGATCCTGCTCACTCACGGCCATGCCGACCATATCCTTGGATTCGACGATATTCGCCCCTATAACATCCACCAGCGCGCCGCGCTCACTGTTTATGGAAACGAGGAAACTTTCGCCACTGTCCGCCGCGCATTCGCTTATGTCTTTGACGAAAAACCCACTCTCAGCACCGTTCCCAAAGTTTCTCTGACGCGAATCGATGGGCCAATCGATCTGCTTGGTCTGCACATCGTCCCCATACGGCTCCTCCACGGCGACATGGAAGTTCTCGGCTTTCGCTTTGGGCGGGCAGCCTACCTGACGGACTTCAGTGAGGTCCCGGAATCCTCGTGCGCTTTATTGAAAGACCTCGACGATTTAATTATCGACGCTCTCCGCGACGTGCCGCATCCCATGCACCAGACTGTCGAGCAAGCGCTCGCCCTCATTCAGGAGCTCAAACCGCGCCGCGCGTGGTTCACGCACATCGCCCACGACCTGCCGCATGAGGAAACCAATGCGCGCTTGCTCCGGCTGGGATTTCCCCACGTGCAGCTTGCGTACGACGGCTTGCAATTCGAGGTGCGAGTCGAAGAGGAAGCGACGCCACAATCCCGCGCCACGGTCTTGCCCCGCGGCGCTAAAACCCTCTTTGGCTGCACGTCCGCAGCGGAATGGGCGGCACACTACTTCCCTTCCGACCGCGGCAGTGTGCTGGCGATTGGGAATTTCGACGGCATCCACCTGGGCCATCAAGCCATCCTGCGTGCCGCTGTCGACCGCGCCCACGAGACCAACTCCGTCGCCACCGCTCTGACCTTCGATCCGCCGCCCCTCAAAGTGCTGCGACCGGAATCCGCCCCGCTGCGTCTTTCCACGAACGCGCAGCGCATGGATTGGTTCCGCTTTGGGGAACTCGAAGCTGCTGTCGTGCTGCCTTTCACGCTGGAGCTCTCCAAGTTATCGCCGGAGGAGTTTGTCGAACAGATTCTTGTCCGTGGCTTGCGCGTGCGAGCTGTGCTGGTTGGAGAAAATTTCCGCTTCGGACATAAGCAGGCCGGGGACGTCCAGTTGTTGCGAGACCTCGGCGCAAAACATGGATTCGAGGTGGTGGTTATTCCACCGGTTGTCGATCATGGAGAGGTTGTTTCCAGCACGCTTCTGCGCCGCAAAATCGCCGGCGGCGACGTCACGCATGCCGGGCGTCTCTTTGGGCGGCCGTTTGTCTTGACCGGCGAAGTCGTGTCGGGCACGGGGACCGGTCGCCGCTTTACTTTTCCCACCCTGAATCTCTCTCCAGAGCAGGAGCTTCTTCCGGCCCGCGGGGTGTACATCACCCGCACACAAATCGATGGACATCCGCGCCGCTATCGTTCGGTAACGAACATCGGCGTTCGCCCCACTTTCAACGGATCAAAATTGAGCGTGGAAACGCATCTCCTCGATTTTCACGTGGAAGCCACACCAAGACGCATTGAGGTGCACTTTTGGAAGCGCCTTCGCGAAGAAAAGAAATTCAGCGGCCCCGAGGAATTACGCGAGCAGATCGCTCGTGACATTGCAGCCGCGAACCGCTTCTTCTCCCGCCTCCGCCGTTTCCGATCGGCTCGTCAACTTAACCCGATTTAGCTCGTTGTTCGTGAAAAATTTGTTTTCCGTGGTAACACGGTCCATCAAGCCCCTAATCCACTGTGTATGCGGCACTCGATCCACGACTCATGTAGCGGCCGCGGACCTTCACGGGCATCTTCTCCCAACGCCTTGGACGAAGCCTCCGCTGCTTCCAGGGGCCTCCTGTTTACCCCGAGCGAAGCCGAGGGACTCGGGCGGACGACTTCAATCCCGCCGGCTGAATTACTTTGGGATTTGGGAAAGACACTCCGCGCAATAGCCGCCCACTTCCGTTCGAGAAACCGTGACCTTCATGCCGAAATCGCGGGCGATCTGCTCTTTCAACTGCTCGTAGAGCCGGCTTTCGAACTCCCGCACTTTTCCGCAACGCAAGCAAGCCACGTGAATGTGGTCGCGCGGCCCGTGCGTTTCGTAATAGTGCCGGTCTCCGCGAAGATGCAGCAAATCGAGTTCGTCGATCAAGCCATGTTTTTTGAGGAGATCGATGGTGCGGTAAACGGTAACGAGGTGTACGTCCGAGTCCGTCTTTTGTGCGCGTTCGAGGATCTGATCCACGTCCAGATGCTGTTCGGCGTCGTCCATCACTTGCAGAATGACGCGCCGCTGCCGTGTAAGCCGAATTCCCAGCCGCCGGACTGCCTGCTGTAATCTGCCGGTGGTTTCGGCGGTGTTGAGGCGTTCACCACTGGAAACCCGGTGCGCTGGCGCTAAGGCCATGGTTCGCTCTCCGGACGTGCGGAACACTCGCGGATTTAGGAATGTGAAGGAAGCAGCCGCACCACGTCATTGTACATAACGAAAGCGAGGAGCGCCAAAAGGAACACCAATCCCACCTGGACAAAACGCTCCTTGAACGCCAAACTGAAATCTCGGCGACGGATTCCTTCCATGGCCAACAGCAACAGGTTTCCGCCATCAAGAATCGGAATCGGCAGGAGGTTCAAGATACCCAGATTCAGGCTGATCATGGCCATCATGGTGATAACATCCACCGGCCCGTCCTGCACGGCTTGGCCAGCCTGCACCGCGATTCCGACAAAGCTTTGCAACTGTCGGACCGACAGTTTGCCGGAAAATAGCCGTCCCACAACCCCGAGCAACTTTCCTGTGGCCTCCACGGTTTCCTGTGAAGATTCCTTCACCGCCGCCCCAAAGCTCATTTTCCGGAATGCCCATTCACCTCCGGGACCTACTCCAATTCTCCAAACCGGCTGTCCTTGTTCGTCTTTATCTTGAACGGGCCGGATTTCGAGGTTGACAGTCTCCCCATTCCGCTTGAGCACTATCTTGAGCGTTTCCCCCTTGGAATGTTTGATCAGGACAACAAATTCCGGCCAGGCCCGCAGTGTCGTCCCGTTCACCGAAACAATCAGATCGCCGCGCTTCAATCCCGCGCGTTTCGCTGGCATTCCTGCGCTCACTTGTCCCACAAGCGGAGGCACAGGAAGATAGCCCAGTGGTTCGTCCGCGTTTCGAAATTCCGCACCTTTTACTTCGACGATTTCCTCGCTTCCCTGCCGATCGATTCTAAACCGCAGAGTCGAGTCCGGGGAAATTTGGGCTAAGAGCGAATCCGCTTTGGACCAACTAGGTGTGGGAGCATCATTAATGGCTACCACGCGGTCTCCGTCGCTCACACCAGCTTTGGCCAGAGGGCTAGTTTTCGGAAGGCCCTGAATCAGCAGCGGCTTATCGAGGTAGGCAGGATAGGGAAAGCCTCTAAGAAAGAAAAAGCCGCCCAGGAGCACGATCGGCAGCAAGAGATTGACTGCGGGGCCCGCAAAAGAAATGAACGCACGCTGCCAGCGCGGCTTGCTCATTAACTCATCGGGTGCGCCAGTGGGTGCTTCTTTGCTCGAATCCACCTCGGAAAGATCCTGGCCGGCCATCCGAACGTATCCGCCCAGCGGCAAAGCGCTGATGCGGTAGTCGGTCGCCCCTCGCTTGATGCCGAAAAGCCGCGGGCCAAACCCGATCGAAAAAACGTCCACGCGCACGCCAAACAGCCGGGCGACGATGAAGTGCCCCCACTCGTGCACCAAAATCATGACGCCGAGTACGAGAAAGACGCCGATCAATGTATCCATGAACTCGAACTACTCCTTTTCCGCTTCACCGTGCGGCTGCGGCAGTCACCGCCAGCCGATCCACCGCTTCTTTGGCCATTCGACGCGCTTCGGCATCTGCCGTAAGCACATCCTCCATCTTGTCAAAACGCATCCGCGGAGTTTGACCGAGAACGCTCTCGATCACTTCCGGGATACCCAGGAACGGCAACCGTCTCTCCAGGAATGCCCCGACCGCGACTTCATCCGCGGCATTTAGCGCGCATGGCAGCCCCCCACCCATCTTCATCGCCTCCCGAGCCAGCCCCAGGCAACGAAAACGGCGCGTGGAAACTTTCTCGAAATCCAATCTCTTGAGTCTCCGCCAATCTAGGGCTACCTGGTTAGATGCGACCCTCTCTGGATAGGTTAACGCATACTGGATGGGCATGCGCATATCTGTCGGTCCCAGTTGTGCGAGAACTGAACCATCCACAAACTCCACCATGGAGTGAATCGTGGACTGCGGGTGAATCACAACATCGATCTGCTCCGGCTGCATCCCGAACAGCCAATGCGCTTCGATGACCTCAAATCCTTTGTTCATCATCGTCGCCGAATCGACGGTGATGCGGTTTCCCATCCGCCAGTTGGGATGCGCCAGCGCTTGCTCCAGCGTAACGCTCTCGAGCGCCTTCACGGGAGTCTTGCGGAAGGGGCCACCGGAAGCCGTCAGCACCAAACGCCGCACTTCACCGCGCGTCCCGCCTCGCAGACATTGATGCACCGCGTTGTGTTCGCTGTCGACCGGGAGAAGCTCTTTCCCCGCTTGCTTCGCGGCGGCCATCACCAATTCACCCGCCGCCACGAGAACTTCTTTGTTTGACAGTGCCACGGTCTTTCCGTGTTTGATCGCTTCGTACGTCGCTTCCAGCCCCACCACACCGACCGCAGCGGAAACTACTATATGCGCGTCCGAAGCTGTGCCCACCGCCAACATGCCCGCGCGCCCGTGTTGAATCTCCGGCAGCGGCGCGATGCCCTTCGACCGCAAACGTTCCGCCAGTTCGTCGGCCTTCTTGGCATGACCCACGGATACGACTTTGGGCTTGTGCCTTTCAATCTGTCCGGCCAGCTCGTCCAGATTCCCGCCAGCCGCCAGTGCCACGACGCCAAAACGATCTTTCAACGATTCCACGACGGACAGACACTGGCGCCCGATCGATCCAGTCGAACCCAAGATGGAGAGTTGTTTCACGAAGTCGTTACTGTCCGTTTCTGCGCGCTGGAGAAGCCCCGAGACCTAACTCTTCGGCGAGTAGACCAATATCCAATAATACCAGACAACCGGGATGGCCAGAATCAGAGCGTCAATGCGATCCAACACGCCGCCATGTCCTGGCAATAACCCCCCGGAATCCTTCACCCCCGCGCTGCGCTTGTACGCCGATTCAAGCAAATCCCCCATCTGTCCCGCAACATTTCCCACCGCCGCCATGGCCAATAGATGTGATACCGGCACGATCAGCCACCGTGTAAACGCTAACCCTACAAGGAGAGAGCCCGCGAAGCTTCCCATCGTTCCTTCCCACGTTTTCTGGGGACTCAAATGCGGGGCCAGTGCATGTTTTCCAAATGACCGTCCGACATAGTACGCCACCGTATCGCCAACCCAAGTAATGACCAGCGCAAACAGAAGAAGCAATGAGCCTCCCCTGCCCAAGCCGTGCAACCGGATTGCAAATGTCAGTGGAAACGCGACCAACAATAGTCCGCTTGCGCTGATCCCCGCGGCCGGTAACGCCTCTACTAACGGTCGCCTCGTCCACAAGGTGAGGGCCGCAATACCTATAACGAACAGAAAGAATGCCGCCTCAAGCGAAGAAGCACCTCCACTTGCCCACCCTTCCGCTCGATGCAGCGTTAATCCGCCAATGAGTTCATACGCGGGCGCTGCCACGGATCGCCACTGTACATACACCAGCACGAGTGCGCTCGTCGCCGTCCAGAACCGGTACGCACGGTGACCGATTGCGTCTCCCAGCGCGAAGTATTCAAACAGTGCCAGCAGTGTCACTAGCGCCGTAGCCAGGGCTACAATCGCCGTCGAGCCGCACAGCACCAGCCCCACGACGAACGGAATCAACACCGCTGCCGTCGCTATTCGCTTCCACGTCATGAAAGGCAACTTCTCCGGCGCGCGGATCTTTTTATCATTTTTGCGGACGAACTCCCGCCCTCATCTCATCATATTGAAGGGAATAAATCACCTACGAGGGTCGGAATGATGCTGAGATTTGAGGGTCGGATTGCTTACTGGCCGGCGACTCGCGCCGTCTTTTCGTCCGACTGCTGGTCTTCCCGAATCCCCCCGTATCGCCTTTCGCGTCGTTGAAATTCCAGCAGCGCTTCGAGAAGACGAGTGCGGCTAAAATCGGGCCACAGGGTTTCGGTGACAAAAATCTCCGAATAAGCAATCTGCCACAGCAGGAAATTGCTCACGCGCATCTCGCCGCTCGAGCGGATCAGCAGATCGGGGTCCGGTAGACCGGCGGTGTACAAGTGCCGTGAAACCTGCTCTTCCGTGATGCGCCCATTGTTTCCATGCCCATTTCGTTCGGCAAGAATCGCATTCATGGCGTCAGCAATCTCCGCGCGCCCTCCGTAATTGAGCGCAAGGCACAGCACCATGCCGCTGTTCTCTGCGGTCTTCTCCACCGCCTCACGCACATCCTTTTGCACACCTTCGGGCAATTCTTCGATCCGGCCTAAGAAGCGCATGCGGATATTGTTCCGCTGGATGAGCGGCATCTCTTTGCGCAAGTATTCCCGGAGGAGTGCCATCAGAAAGTCGGTCTCCGTTTTCGGGCGCCTCCAGTTCTCCACCGAAAAGGCATAGAGCGTTAGCGCTTCGATATTCAGCTTGGCGCAGGTTTCAATGGTGGTCCGCGCTGATTGCGTGCCTTTGCGGTGGCCGGCGGCTCGGGGCAGGTGCCGTCGCTGTGCCCAGCGGCCGTTGCCGTCCATGATGACCGCAACGTGCCGCGGCAATCGTTCCAGGTCCAGTTTTTCGAGCAACTCTAGTTCTTCCGAGGTCACGGGACCCAGCGCGCCCAGCGCCGCGGTCTGGAGTTTTGTGTGTGGCTTGGTTTGTGTCACGGGGTAGGGGGTGCTTCTCCTTTACGCCGCAAAGTTAACACACCGTTTGGCCGGGACGCAATGCTCAGATGCCGTGTCGTGTACGGGCAATGTGTATCAGCATCGTCTATCAGCGCCCTGCACGGGGCTAACCAATTGGGGGAGCGTTCTGGAAAAAAGCCGTATATGTCAGCACCAGCGTTAATACAATCATGGCGATGGCGGTTACCCAGGCAATGATATTGAAGGTCGTCGTATTGACGTAATCACCCATGAGGTCCCTTCGGTTCACCAGCAACAGAATGAAAATCACCACGACCGGCAGCCAAATCCCGTTGCCCACCTGGGAAAAAATCAGAATCTTCCATAGCGGTGCGTGCGGCAGCAGGACAATTGCGGCTCCCACTCCGATAAGAACGGTGTAAAGCCAATAGAATATGGGCGCTTCGCTGAATTTGTGATCGATACCCGCTTCAAAACCTAGCCCTTCGCAGATCACATGCGCGGTCGAAAGCGGCAGTATGGACGCCGCAAACAACGATGCGTTCAATAAACCAAACGCGAACAGGATTCCGGCGCCCTTTCCCGCCAGCGGTATCAGCGCTTGCGCCGCCTGTCCGGCGTCGGTTATATCGCGGTGACCCGTCACGTACAACGTCGCCGCTGTGCAGACGATAATAAAGAACACGATTACCATGCAGCTCACGCTGCCGACCAGCACGTCTGCCCGGGCCTGCGGATACTGCCGGGGGTTGACCTTCTTCTCCACAAAACCGGCTTGCAAATAGAAAAATTGCCACGGCGCGATGGTCGTTCCAATTAACCCGGTCAGCATCACCAGGTAACCTGATTCAAACCGCAGATTGGGGATTACCGTGTGCTTGGCTGCCTCGAACCAGTCCGGTTTGGCAAAGAATGCAGAAAACAGGTACGACAGATACAAAACACAAGCGAACAAAAAAACGACTTCGACTTGACGATACGTTCCTCGCAGCACTAAAACCCAGACGATGATGGCCGCAGCAGGCACGGCAATGTACTTGTTCACATGGAAGATCTGCATCGCCGCCGCCACGCCGGCGAACTCCGCCACCACGTTCGCAAGATCCACGAAAAACCCGATTACCATCACGAAGAAAGTCGAGCGGAATCCGAATTCTTCCCGGATCAGGTCGGAGAGCCCTTTGCCGGTGATCACGCCCATCCGCGCGCACATCTCTTCCGTGACATACAGTGCAATCGTCATGGGGATCAGCGCCCACAGCAAGGTGTAGCCATACTGTGCCCCGGCCTGCGTATAGACCGATATCCCTCCCGCGTCGTTGTCCACATTCGAGGTGATGATCCCCGGGCCCACGACGGCCAGCAACAAAGTCAGCCGGTGCCGCAAGGCGCGGATACGCTTCTGCAAATCGTTCCCGCGCGTCCGCAGGCCTTCGACACTCGAGGTTAAGTTTCCCCAATTCATGGATTCGTCTCTCGGCCTTCTATCTCTTCACCAGCCGCGATACCACGTCGTCGACCGTGATTGTTCCAATGGGTCTCTTTTCTTGATCCACCACAGTCAACATCCGCAGGTTGTACTTGTCGAACAGTTCAAATGCCTCTTTTTCATCCGCATCCGCAGGAACGCTCAAGAGCGGCTCGGTTTTCAGCTCCGCCATCTGCTGTTCTGGAACTGCGAGCAAGAGCTTGGCTACCGGCACCGTCCCCGAGAATTGAGCCGCACTGTCCAGGAGCACGATCGTGTCCAGTTGATCGAAATTCAATTCCTGCCCCCTCATCCATTGCAGGACTTCTTCCCGGGTGGAGCCCTCGCCGACAAATACGAATTCCGGGTTCATCATACCGCCCGCGGTTGCGGGGTCGAATGTCAGCAATCCGCGCACCTCGTCCGCTTCCTGCCCGGGCATCTCTTCCAACAGCTCGTCCGAAGTTTCCTTGGATAGTCCCGCGAGAACGTCTGCGGCGGCGTCCGGTGCCATCTCTTCGAGGATATCGGCCGCTTTGCCAGGATCCAGTTTCTCGACGATCTGCGTGGTCAGCCGGGCATCGAGTTCCGCAAGGACCGCCGCTGCCGTCTCTTCATCCAACGACGCGATGATCCCCTGACGTTCCGCGGCAGACAGGTGCTCCATGATCTCCGCAAGGTCTGCGGGATGCAGGTCCTCGAGCTTCTCGTGGGTAATTCGCAGTTTTACCCGGCGCAGCGGGTCTGGTTCGATCAAATTGACGAACTCCCAGCGAATCACCCGTTGAGGAAGCTTGCTTTGCAGCTTTCGAACCACCCCGGGAGAGACCACTCCCTGGAGCAACCGGCGCACCGCTCCTGGCAGCCCGACATCCACCTGTGTGAGACGTAGCTCGACGTTTCCGTTGGTGCGCTGTTCCATCAGGTCGACGTCGTTCACACGCACAACTTTTCGTCCGCTGATGTCGATAATTTGCTGGTCCAGCAAATCCTTCTGGACGGCCAGCAACGATTCATTCGGTTCGTACAACGCCAGGGCGCGCTCGCCGACGCTGAGCCGCATCGTTCCCGGTGCCAGCGAAGCGATCTGGTCGTGCCGCGCCATGAGGGGCTGAAATTTCCCCCGCGAAAGCAGAAAGTGCGAGATCCGGTTTGGCTGCTCCGCCGGTTCAATGAAAAATTCCCGCACGCGTCCGACGAAATTGCCTTGCGCGTCGTAGGCCTCTGCGCCTATCAGTTCCGTGGCATACAGTTGCATAGGTTTGCCTCCCCCGCAGTCCCGAGTGGTGCAAACGGGAACACAGCGACTCCCCGATCAAGTTTGCCAACAAAAAACCCGCATGCCGAATCGTCTCGGCCGCGGGCAAGTACCTCATACAAATGGACTTACCTTTAGCCTGCGCCGAACCCTCCCCACCCGACTCCCTGGGCAAGACCTTGGGCCGCAACCTGATTGCACTTGCCCATAAAGCTACTAGGGCCAGGTTCGAGTTCGCCGCAAACGTTCATCGCTGGAGAATTCACTCCCCACATGGTGCTAGCGCTGCTCTCACCAAAGCAGTGATAAGCCGTGCGCCTAGCTAATGTCAAGACAAGAATCCTAATTCTGAGAATTTTTTCAAAAAAAGTTGCGTATCGGCAATTATCGAGATTTGGGGAAAATCATGTCGTGTGGTTCTTCATTCTTTTGTCGGCATTCCTCGACGTAAAGAGTCAGATAATTCTTCAGAATATAGTCCCGCGGCGAGAAGCCCAATTCCCTTGCGGCGCGATCGATGGCTTCGGCTGGCCCTTCCAGTTCCACATAGGTGCCGACCGGCGTCTCGTCCAATTCAATCAGCAGGCCCTCTGCCCAGTGAGCCTCAGCAGGCAATTTGAATGTCGTGCGGTATTTTTCGTAGCGAAACCATCCGCGCATCCCCAACCCTTCCAAAATCTTGGTCAGGTTCCCAGCCTCTGCTAATTCAACCTCAATTTCTTCGCGAACCTTGTGCCGCCCCGCTCCAGCGACCCTGTCTCCCGTCTCCAGGTTGATCTTGGCCAGTTCTGCCGGACGCTTGAAGGTGAGCACCACTCGACTTCTGCCCGCACCGGCGCTTCTCTTGGTTCGTCCATCGGGCGTCTCTGTGCGAATGCGTAGCAGCTGCCCGTGCTTGGCAAGCCCTCCCTGGGGCGTATCAAATATGACGTTCCATTCGTGAACCCGCCCGGAGCCATCGGAGACTCGCTTGGCCCCGAGTTTTTTCAAAGCTCGCGCCAGAGCCTTCAGATTTTCAATCCTAAGTTTGACTTCCCGCTCGTGTGCCATTCCTTCTTCCGTATTTCCAAGCGTACGGCTTTCTCCCGTCGCTAACTTGCTTTAGTATAACCAACGCGCTCGAATCATCGTTTCGCCGGTATCCTGTTCCGCCAGGCTCTCGAGCCTTCGAACGACATGAAACCTGACACCAGCATGGTAACTCCAAGTTTCGCTCCGGACGCCACCGAGGACCGAAATCTCCAGCCACCCCGCGCCCGCCGCGAGCCTGTCGAACGCATTCTTCACGACGATCTCCAAGTCGATGACTATGCGTGGCTCCGTCAGAGGGAAAACCCGGAAGTCATTCGCCATCTCGATGCGGAAAACGCTTATACCGGCGCCTTTCTCAAGCCAACCGAGGCTTTTCAGGAGAAGCTCTTCCAGGAAATGCTGGGAAGAATTCTTCAGACGGACCTGTCCGTCCCTTACCGTCTGCGCGGCTATTTCGATTTCACGCGAACCGAGGAAGGTAAACAGTATCCCATCCACTGCCGCCGCCTTGATGTCGAGGGCTCTCCCGAAGATCTCTTGCTCGAACTCAACGAACTCGCGCGGGGGTATTCCTTCCTCGGTCTCGGTACCTTTGAGGTCAGCGACGACAACCAGCTCCTGGCCTACTCTCTGGATACCACTGGCTTTCGCCAGTACACGTTGCGGATCAAGGACCTGCGCGCGGGAGCCGATCTCCCCGAAAGCTTCGATCGCGTAACCAGCGCCTCCTGGGCCGCGGATAATCGCACCCTCTTCTACACCGTCGAAGACGAAACCACGAAGCGCTCCTATCGCCTCCTTCGCCACATCCTCGGTGGTGCTGAACCCGACAAACTTCTCTATGAGGAAACGGACGAGCGCTTTCAAGTCCAAGTGGAACGTACCCGCAGCGGCTTCTTCCTATTGTTGACCGCGGCGAGCCATACCGCGAGTGAGGTTCGCTACCTGCCCGCCGGCCTTCCCGAAAATGAATTTAGCCTGATCGCAACCCGCGAAGACGAACACGAATACTACGTCGATCATCATCCTGGCCGTCCCGGAAAACCTTCGGCCGGTATTTTCTACATCCGCACGAATTCCGGAGGGCGCACTTTCCGCCTGATGACTGCTCCCGTTGCGAACCCGCAGCGGAATTTCTGGCGCGAATTTATCCCCAATCGCCCGGAGGTCATGCTGGCCGGAGTGGACGCGTTCGAGTCCCACCTCGTCCTCTTCGAGCGGCAGGATGGTCTTCCCAACCTTCGCGTCGTTGACCTGCACAGAGTCGACCTGAACATCACTGACTCGAGCAAGGACTCGCCCGATACTCTCTCGGTCTCGAGTCGCATCGAATTTGCGGAACCTGCCTACACCGTGGCCCTCGGCGCCAATCCCGAATTCAAAACCTCTCATGTCCGCTTTCAATATGAATCCTTCATCACGCCGCGGTCCATCTTTGACTATGACCTCTCGACCCGCGAGCGGATTCTTCGCAAGCAGCAACCATGCCTCGGGGGGTACGACTCCGCTCGCTATGTGAGCGAGCGTCTCCACGCTACTGCCTCGGACCGCGCGCGCATTCCGATTTCGATCGTGTATCGCCTTGACACTCCTCGCGACGGCAGCGCGCCGCTCCTTCTTTACGGATACGGCAGCTATGGCATCTCCATTCCTGCCACCTTCAACTCGAACCGTTTGAGTCTTCTCGACCGCGGTGCGATGTATGCCATTGCGCATATCCGTGGCGGCGGCGAACTTGGAAAGCCTTGGCACGATGCCGGCCGCATGAGGAACAAGCGCAACACCTTTACCGATTTCATTGCCCCTGCGGAATTCCTCGTCGCCAAGCGCTACACGGACTCGCGACGCCTGATTATCCAGGGCGGCAGCGCCGCCGGTCTCCTTATGGGCGCCGTCGCGAACATGCGCCCCGATTTGTTCCGCATCGTGATCAGTCAGGTCCCGTTTGTAGATGTGCTCAACACCATGCTCGACACAACTCTTCCGCTCACCGTCGGTGAATTCGAGGAATGGGGCAATCCGCAGAATGCAGATGACTATTTTTATATAAAGACCTACTGTTCCTACACCAATCTCGAGCGGAAGGCTTATCCCACGATGCTCGTAAAAACTTCGTTGAACGACAGCCAGGTCATGTATTGGGAGCCCGCGAAATATGTCGCGAAATTGCGCACCCTCAAGACCGACAAAAATCCGTTGCTCCTGAAAATCAATATGGGCGCGGGGCACGGAGGCGCTTCCGGCCGTTACGACTACCTGCGCGAGATTGCCCTGGACTACGCTTTTCTGCTCACGCAGCTAGGCATCCAGGAATGATCGAAGCGCGAACGAGATGACTGAACCAACCACACCTTTGATGCAGCAGTATCACGCGATCAAGACGCGCTACCCGCACGCGTTGCTGCTCTTCCGGCTCGGCGATTTCTACGAGCTTTTCTACGAAGATGCCATGATCGCCGCGCGCGAGTTGCAAATCACCCTTACCTCTCGCAACCGGGAAAAGGGCCAGCCGATTCCCATGTGCGGCGTGCCTTACCATGCAGCCGACGGTTACATCGCGAAACTCATTCGGGGTGGCTTCAAGGTGGCCATCTGTGACCAGATGGAACTGCCCGGCCCCGGAAAGAAAATCGTCCGCCGCGAAGTCGTTCGCGTCATTACACCGGGCACGGCCACGGACATCTCCGTGCTTGACGCGCGCGAAAATAATTTTCTTGCGGGGGTGGCGAAACATCCTGATGGCTCGCCCATCGGCCTGGCTTTTGTGGATCTTTCCACCGGTGAATTCCAGGCCACCGAGTTTTTCGGCCAGCGGGCCGACGAATCGCTCCGCGACGAACTCCTCCTCCTTCGTCCGCGCGAAACGCTCCTTCCTCGCCCGCAACAGCTCTTCGACACTGCAAAACCTTCGCTTCTCGAGGGCGCCGGCGGCGTCGAGACCCGCCTTGAAGATTGGATTTTCCAGCGCGATTACGCCGAGCGCATCCTGCGCGAACAATTCGGCGTCGCCGAACTTACCGGCTTCGGCCTCGGCGATCATTCCCAAGCCCTTTCCGCATCCGGTGCGATCGTCCACTATCTCCGTGAAAACTCCGCTCGCGGCGAAGAAGCGCCCAGCGTCGAGGCTCTCCGCCATCTCGACCGCGTACGATATTACGAGCAGCACGAATCGCTGGTCCTCGACCCGATTACCGTCCGGAATCTTGAGCTGCTCACGCCGATTTTTTCTGAAGACACTAGCCGAAGCGGCCCCGTCACACTCATCTCCGCGCTCGACGCTACCGTCACCGGCATGGGCGCCCGCCTCCTGCGCTCTTGGATCCTTCGCCCTCTGATCGACAGCGAAAACATCGAGGCCCGCCTCAGCGCCGTCTCGCATTTGCTCCAGCAAACCGTTGTGCGCGGCGAAATCCGCAAGGAATTACGCGGCATCCTCGACCTCGAGCGGCTGACCAGCCGCATCACTCTCGGTCTTGCCTCCCCTCGTGAACTCGTGGCTCTCCGCAAGTCGCTCGCCCAGTTGCCGGTCTTGAAAAATTTCCTCACGCCGCCACCCGCAGGTGGGAGCGAACTTCTCCGCCACTTGCACGCGGAAATTGATGAGCTCACCGATGTTCGCGAGAGGCTAGACCGCGCCATCGCCGATGAACCTCCGGCTGTGGCCACGGAACCCGGAATGATTCGCAGCGGCTATCATGGCGAGCTCGACGAGCTGCGCGAGCTGAGCCAGCACAGCAAGCAGATCATCGCCGCCATGGAAGAACGCGAGCGCAAGCGCACCAACATCGCCTCATTGAAAATCCGCTTCAATCAAATTTTTGGCTATTACATCGAAATCTCGAAGCCTAACCTGCATCTCGCGCCAGCGGATTACGAACGCAAACAAACTCTTGTCAATGCCGAGCGCTTCACCTCTTCGGAACTGAAAGAGTACGAACGTAAGATCCTGGCCGCCGACGAGCGCATTCTTGAAATCGAGAAGCAGCTCTTCGTCGATATCCGCTCTGGGGTTGCGGCAAAAGCCGCCCGGCTGCGCCAAACCGCCGCGGCCGTTGCCCAGCTCGATGTCCTCACTTCTTTCGCCAAGCTCGCCGCCGACCGCGGCTATGTCCGCCCGCAATTCAACTCCGCCGGCGAATTGCTCATCGTCGCCGGTCGCCATCCCGTCATCGAGGAACTTCTCCGCCAGCGCGGCGAACGCTTCGTTCCCAATGATCTTTGCTTCGAGCCCGGTCGCCAGCAGCTTCTCCTCATCACCGGCCCGAATATGGGGGGCAAATCCACCTATCTTCGCCAAGCCGCGCTGATCATGCTTATGGCGCAAATGGGTTCGTTCGTACCCGCGCGGCAGGCCAAGCTCCCGCTCACCGATCGCATCTTCACGCGGATCGGCGCCAGCGATAACCTCGCGCGCGGCCGCTCCACTTTTCTCGTCGAAATGAGTGAGGTCGCCGCCATTCTTACCCACGCGACTCCCGCGAGTCTCGTGCTGCTCGACGAAGTCGGCCGCGGCACCTCCACGTTTGACGGACTCTCCATCGCTTGGGCAGTCGTCGAATTTCTTCAAAAAAACATTCGCGCTCGCACCCTCTTCGCTACCCACTATCACGAGCTCACGGAGCTGGCTGATATCCTGCCCGGCGTGAAAAACATTCACGTCTCGGTCAAGGAAACGCCCAACGAGATTATTTTTCTCCGCCGCGTCGAACCCGGCAGCGCAAACAAAAGTTACGGCATTGAAGTCGCGCGCCTCGCAGGTCTTCCTCGCAGCGTGATCGAACGCGCTCGCGAAGTCCTCAAGAAGCACGAGCAGAGTGAACACCAGCTGACGGAGACTTTGTCCCCCGGCGCCGTCGCGGCGCACGGCAACGGCCATCAAACGCAGCTATTCACACCTCTCGACCGCGCCGTCCTCGACAAACTCCGCGACGCCGACCTCGATCAACTCAAACCCCTCGACGCCCTCAACCTTCTGGCTGAGTTAAAGAAACAAATCACTTAGATGTCTGGAGCCCACGACTCGGCGATCCTCTCCTTCGCCGAGTTCACTCTTTATCCGCTCTTCCTAGGTGTACTCTGTGTTCTTTGTGTCCTCTGTGTTTAAATCCTTTCTCGCACCATGAAAGCAAAACCCATGCTGGTCCTCGGTCTCATGTCTGGCACCTCCGCCGACGGAATCGACGTAGCTCTCGCCCGCGTCTCCGGCCAACCGCCCCAGCTCGCGGCAAAACTACTCGGCCATACCTCGTTTAAATTTCCTCCCGCGGTGCAAAAAGAAATCCTGCGTGTCGCCGAAGGTGGACGCGTCACCGCTGGCAACCTCAGCCAATTGAATTTTCGTCTGGGGGAATTGTTTGCAGAAGCTGCCCTCGCAGCCTGTCGCCGCTTTCGAATCTCGCTGCGGCGTATCTCCTTAATCGGCAGCCACGGGCAGACTGTTTTTCATCAAGGTCGCCCTGTTCCTTTTCTCGGCCGTCCCACTGCCTCCACGCTCCAGATCGGCGACCCTTCAATCATCGCCGCGCGCACCGGCATCACCACCGTCGCCGACTTCCGGCCCGCCGACATCGCCCTCGGCGGTCAAGGCGCTCCGCTCGTTCCCTACCCCGATTATTTGCTCTACCGTCACAAAAACATCGGCCGCGTCTCTCTCAATCTCGGCGGCATCGCCAATATCACCGTCATTCCCGGCACCGCTCGCCCAGAGCAAATCCTCGCCTTCGACACCGGCCCCGCCAACATGCTCATTGACGCCCTCGTCTTTCACTTTACGCGCGGCAGAAAACTCTTTGACGAAAACGCTCGGCTCGCCTCTCGCGGCCGCAGTCTCCCCAACCTCGTCCACGAACTTATGCACGACCCGTATTTGCGAAGCGCTCCCCCCAAGAGCACGGGCCGCGAATATTATGGCCGCGCCTACGTCGAAAAAGTTCTCGCCCTCGGCCGCCGGAATCGTGCGAAACCCGCTGACCTCATCCGGGCCGCCACTATCTTCTCCGCTCTTTCCGTAGTGGACGCCCTCAACCGCTTCGTCCTGCCCAAGACGAAGATCCACCAGATCATCGTTTCCGGCGGAGGAGCGCACAATCCGTTGATCATGGCTCAACTCGCCGCCGCTCTCCCCAGTATTGAAATGCTGTCCTCTTCCGATCTCGGCATTCCCGCCGATGCCAAAGAAGCTTTCGCTTTCGCGATTCTCGCTTACGAAACCTTTCACCAGCGCCCAGCGAATCTCCCCTCCGCAACCGGCGCCCTTGGTCCCGCCATTCTCGGTAAAATCTCATATGCCACGCCCCGCTAACTCCCGCTTGTCAATCCAAGACGTGAGTCGGAACATTCAGGGCTCTATAAGTCCTTTTTTATTTTGCTTCCGGACTTCTCTGCGCCCTTTGTGCCTACTTCGTGCTCTCTGTGTTAATTCTTCCTTTTTGATTTTTCATCTAGTCCTTCTCGTCGCCGTTTCAGTTTCTGGCTGTTCTCATCGTGCCGCTTCCGATCCTTCCTCTCTTACTTTCCTCATCGAATCCAACCCCACCAATCTTGACCCGCGCTTCGCCACCGACGCGCAATCCCAGCACATCGACGGCTTGCTCTTCAGCAGTCTCCTCGAGCGCGACGACCAGATGAATTTCCACGGCGATCTCGCCGATTCCTGGGACACGCCCGACCCGCTCACCTACGTCTTCCACCTCCGCCGCGGCGTGCGCTTTCACGATGGCCGCCTCCTCACCGCCTCCGACGTCAAAGCCACTCTCGACTTCATCCTCGATCCCGCCAATCGTTCCCCGAAGCGCGGCGGCTACCGCATGGTCTCCGCCGTCGACGCCCGCGATGCCTCCACCGTCGTCATTCATCTCAAAGAGCCTTACGCCTCGTTCACCGTAAATCTCATCCGTCCGGTTTTCGGCATCGTTCCCGCAAACGCTCCCGCTGACTTTTTTCGACATCCCGTCGGCTCAGGTGCATTTCGATTCGTCAGCCAGTCGCAGGACGAAGAAGTGGTCCTCGACCGCAATCCCGATTATTTCCGTTTGTTCCGTAGCGATAGCGAAAGGACAGCGCTAGTCACCCACGTCCGCTTCCGCGTCGTCCCTGACGCCGTCGTCCGCGCCCTTGAGCTCCGTAAAGGTTCCGCCGACCTCGAAATGAGCTCTCTCGCTCCCGACATGGTTCCCGTTCTCGCGCGCCAACCCTATCTTTCCGTCACCCAGCGGCCAGGCACCAACTTCACCTATATCGGCTTCAATTTCGAAGACCCCATCCTTTCCCGCCGTGAAGTTCGTCAGGCGCTCGCTTTCGCTACCGATCGCGCCGCCCTCATCCGCTACCTTGTCCACGGACAAGCCCGCATCGCCCCCGGCATTCTCCCGCCCAATCACTGGGCGTTCGAACCGAACGTCGCCCAATACATGCTCGACCCTTCGCGCTCGGAGAAACTTCTCGACGACGCCGGCTTTCCTCGCAAACAAAATGGCATTCGCTTCCACCTCACCCTGAAAACCTCCACCGATGAACTATACCGTCTTATCGGCGCCGCGCTTCAAGATCAATGGCGGCGCGTCGGCATCGATCTCGAACTTCGACCCCTCGAACTCGCCACGCTCCTTTCCGACGCCCTCAAAGGCAACTTCCAGACCAATCTTCTCCGCTGGGTCGGTGCCAACACCGATCCCGACGTCTTCGAATTTGTTTTTTCCACGCGGCGGTTTCCGCCCGACGGCGCGAACCGCGGACACTATCGCAACGCGCGCATCGACGCGCTCACGGCCCAGATTCATGTGGAAATGGATCGAGAAAAGCGCAAGGCTCTATGCAGTGAAGCTCAGAAAATCCTCGCCGAGGATTTGCCCTACTTGCCGATGTGGTTCTCCGATGTGGTTTCCGTCCACCGCCGGTTTACCCCGAGCGGTTCGCGCGAGGGGTCAGGCGATCTCCCTCTCTCCCCCACGGCCGACTTCGACTTCCTCACAACTCTTCATTCTGACAGGCAAAGTTCCGCCCATCCAAACGAGTAAGAAGCCCGTTTCATCCTGAGGCTATCCGACGAGGAGCCGAGGGACTTCAACTGAGAATTAGCCGGGAATTCGCGCCGGAGGCAGAAAACCAATTACTGTAGAGCCTTCTCAATCTCCGCGACTGGGATCGCGCCTTCCCGCAGAATCTTCCACGTATCCCCGTGCAATTCCACAATCGTGGAGGCCAGCGCCGCTCCAGTGTCTCCCGCATCTAACACGAGCGGCAGCCGATCTCCCAGTTGCTTCATTACCTGCTCGGCATTCAAACAAGGCGCAAATCCCGAAACATTTGCGCTTGTTCCCGTAATCGGTCCGCCAAATTCGTCAATAAGTTGGGTAACCACCTCGCTCTTCGGCCACCGCAGCGCGATGCGTCCCGTTCCCGCCGTTACCTTCAACGGCAAACGGTGTGACGCATCGACGACCAGCGTCAGCGCGCCCGGCCAAAACGCTTCTACCAGCCGGGTAAATTTCTGCGGTGCAATGGGAAGTCCGGTAATCTCTTCCTTGCGGTCGCGTAGCAGCATCAGCGCCTGCTCTTGGCAATTCACGAGAATCGGCAGCGCTCGCGTTTCCGGCCGCCCTTTCACGCGGTAGATTTCATCTACCGCCGCAAGATTGAATGGGTCTGCAGCCAGCCCGTACAGCGTATCCGTGGGAATCCCGATGACACTCCCGCGCGCAAGGAAATGCGCCGCATAGCGCAACACATCCGCCTCGGGGGTTTGTGGGTTGACGCGCAGCAATTCAGCTGGCAATTTTTTGGCCTTTGGCGAAGTCGTAGTGCCATCCCGCAGCGTTCCGACCGCGCTGCCCTAATTTGGGCACGCTACCACACGCCCCCATCCGGCGCAATAAGAGCTTGCGCTTCAAGCTCTTGCCGCTCCACCAGTTTGCGCTCGTGAAAACATTTCCCTGCTGCTCTACGCTGCGTTAGCCTCCCCGTGTTGAAATTTGATACGCTCCCTTGTGATGGCCGCTTCCAGCAAAGGCGCGCGATTGCCTCAACCGGCGAGCCCTCCAGCGATTCTCACGAGCCGCGACAATCGCTGGCTCAAGACCTTTCGCATCGCCTTGCGCGGAGGTCTGCCCACAGAATCCGGTTATGTTGGTGTCGAAGGCGTCCGCCTGGTCGAAGAAGCGCTGCACTCCGGCTGCCGCATCGAAGCCGTGCTCTTCAGCGAAACCGGCCAACGCCATCACGACCGATTGGCTCCTCTCATTGACCGTCCCGAGATCGCCTTCCCCATTCTCCGCACGACCGACCGCCTTTTCGAAGGCCTCGCGGACACCGAACATCCTCAAGGCGTGGCCGCGCTCGTCGAACCGCGAAAAACTTCCCTGGATGAAATCTTGCGCACGCCGGACTCTGCCTGCGCACCGCTTCTTGTCATCCTCGCGGGCGTTCAGGATCCCGGCAACGTCGGCACGATCATTCGCACCGCTGCCGCCTTCGGCGCAACCGGTGCCGTAACCTCTCCCTCCGGCCAATCGGGCACGGCCAGTCCGTTTTCTCCGAAAGCTCTGCGTGCTTCGGCAGGCGCGGCACTCCATCTTCCCATTCTCCCGGGAATGTCGCTCCCCATTTTGCTCACGCAATTCAAAATTGGCGGCATACGTACACTTGCTTCGTGCGTTCACGAATCGCAAGACCGCGAGCAGCCCTTACTCGCCCCCTGGGAAGTGGATTGGTGCGAACCCATAGCGCTACTCGTTGGCAATGAAGGCGTCGGCCTGCCCGAAGAAATCGAGCGCAGCGCGGACGCCCGCATTCGCATCCCCATGGCTACGGGCATCGATTCCTTGAACGCTGCCGCAGCGGCCGCGGTTCTTTTCTACGAAGCGGCGCACCAGCGCAATTTGCTCTCGACGCGGGGTCAGCAATAACTGTGAGCCTCTTCTCCAAACTACCGCTGCCGCCGGCAGGCCACCGTTCGGCCGCGGAATCCGACGCGCCCGCTGCGCTCCAGCCTCTCGCCGAACGGATGCGACCGCGCACGCTCGACGAATTCATTGGCCAGGAAAAACTTCTCGGCCCCGGCAAGCCGCTGCGCATCCAAATCGAAAATGACAACGTGAGCTCCATGCTGTTCTGGGGACCGCCAGGCTGCGGGAAGACTACTCTCGCCCGTCTTATCGCGCGCCTCACGCGCTCCGAATTTGTCTCCTTCAGCGCCGTCCTGTCCGGCATCAAGGAAATCAAGGAAGTGATGGCGGCCGCCGAACAACTATCCCATTCCGGCCACCGCACCATCGTGTTCATCGATGAAGTCCACCGCTTCAACAAAGCGCAGCAGGACGCCTTTCTTCCTTACGTCGAGGCCGGCCACATCACTTTCATCGGCGCAACCACGGAGAATCCTTCCTTCGAAGTGATCTCCCCGCTTCTTTCTCGCACCAAGGTCTATGTCCTCGATCCGCTTCCGACCCCGCTTATCGTCGAGCTTCTCCGCCGCGCCATCGCCGACACAGAGCGCGGTTTGGGGAACGAAAATTTAGGCGCGAGCGAAGAAATCCTGTTCCGTATGGCCTCCTTCGCCAATGGCGACGCGCGTACCGCATACAACACGCTCGAACTCGCCGCCCGCAGCGCTGGCCCCGATTCGAACGGCGCCCGCACCGTCACGCGTGAGCTTCTCGAAGATGTTCTTCAGCGCAAACTTCTGCGCTACGACAAGGCCGGCGAAGAGCACTACAACCTCATCTCGGCTCTTCACAAATCCGTGCGCAACTCCGACCCCGACGCCGCGCTATACTGGCTGGTGCGCATGCTCGAATCCGGAGAAGACCCGCTCTATCTCGCTCGCCGCATGGTTCGCATGGCCAGCGAAGACATCGGCCTCGCTGAACCCGGCGCACTAGCCGTCACTCTCGCCGCCAAGGATGCTTTCGACTTCCTCGGCGCGCCGGAAGGTCTTCTGGCCCTGGCGCAGGCCGCCGTTTATCTTTCTCTCGCGCCAAAATCGAATGCCGTCTACACGGCGTATGGGACCGTCTCCGAAGACGTGCGCAAGACGGAAGCCGATCCCGTTCCGCTCCATCTTCGCAACGCCGTCACCGGCCTCATGAAAAATATCGGCTACGGAGAAGGCTACAAGTACGCCCACAATTTTGACGACAAAGTCACCGACATGTCTTGCCTTCCCGACAATCTTTCCGGCCGCGTCTACTACAAACCCACGGACCAGGGCTTCGAGCAGCGCCTTCGCCAGCGCCTCGACGAAATTCGCAAACTCAAATCTCGCGCCGCTTCGAAATCCCCGGAGAACCCATGAGACACGCTCTACTCTTCCTGTCCACCACTCTCTTGTGTCTTCCGCTCGCCGCTCAGGAGCAGCCCCCTCGGCCAAAAATCACCGGCATCGCTCACGTCCGCGTTTACGCCACCAACCTCGACAATTCGCGCGCCTTCTTGACCAAAATGCTCGGCCTTCCCGCCGCTGGTGGACCTTGCGCGGGCCTCACACAGCCCTGTTTTCCCGTCAACGAGCACCAGCAGATCGAGCTCCAGCAAGCGCCCACGCCCGCGCCAACCGATTTTCTTGCCGAAGTCGCGTTCGCCACCAACGACGTCGCGCAAATGCGCCGCTATCTCCTCGTCCGCAACATCAAGGCCGGCCCCATCTCCAAAGATGCCAGCGGCGCGCGGCATTTTGACCTTCGCGACCCCGAAGGCCATCCCATATCTTTCGTCCAGCTCCCGAGCCAGCCGAGCAATTACCGAAGCCCCGATGCGCAAGTGAGTTCCCGCCTGCTGCACGCTGGCTTCGTCGTCAAGAACCCCGCCGTCGAGGACCATTTCTATCGCGGCCTGCTGGGCTTCCGCATGTATTGGCACGGTGGCAGCGAAGATTCTTCGAGCGACGATTGGATCGAACTGCAAGTTCCCGACGGCAGCGATTGGATCGAGTACATGCTCAACGTCCTGCCCATCGCGGATCACGACGAGCTCGGCGTTGTCAATCATTTCGCGCTCGGTGTCATCAGCATGCCCCACACCTTTGACCGCCTGAAAGCCAACGGCCTCCAAAACAACGAAGCCCCTGAAATCGGCCGCGATGGCAAATGGCAATTTGATGTTTTCGATCCCGACGCCACGCGCGTCGAATTCATGGAGTTCAAGCCCGCGCGAGATCCCTGCTGCAATCCTTACGAGGCAGCACATCCTGAACAGCCATGATCCGTCTCGGTTGCTCCAGCCCTTCCCTCAATCTCCTACGTTTCTGCCGTATCTCTTGCGCGATCGCTGTCCTTTGCTCCGTTTCCGCGTCCCCCCCCCAAAACATCGATCTCAGCAAGCCCCTCCAGTCCATCGATGAGGACATTACGGGCTTCTCCTACGCCCCCGACGGTCGCATCATCTACTCCGTCCGCCGCATGTTCAAAACCAAGCTCTACGACCTGCAGCGCGACGACATCTGGCTCCAGGAATCCAACGGCAAACGCCGCCGCCTCCTCGCGGGAGAAAAATTCACGCGCGGCAACACCCCCTTTACCTACGCGGTCACTTCCTACCGCTGGTCTCCCAACGGCCGCCTCATTCTCGCCCAGCTCCTCACCACGTCCGTCGTCGACGAGAGCGGCAAAACCGAAGACGCCCTCATGACCCTCCTCCTCGACGACAACGGCAAGGAACTCCATCCCGGCGGCCTCGATAGCGTCATCAAGGACTCCTTCGACGCTTCCTGGATGAAGGACAATTCCACCATCATCTATCTCACCGAAGTGATGAAGCCCCGTGTCCTCTTCTCCTTCAAATTTATCAACCTCGCTTCCGGCCCTGGGGGTCCAGCCTTCGACGGACGCACTTTTCTCGACGTCGATTATCTTCCTCACACCAACATTGCCATCGCTGTGGAGCGCGATCGCAACCTCTCCGGGCCGCCGCGTCTCCAGCGTCTCGATCTCCTCGCGCAAGACGACAAGGAGCTCGCCACTCTCGAAGGCTACGAAGGCGGCATGACGCTCTCCCCCAGCGGCAGGAAAGTCGCCTACTACATTGATAAGGAGGTTCTGGAAATCCGCGATCTCGCCGCGCCAAATCATGTTGCTCGCGTCCGCATCGGCCTCGGCAACTATCAGTGGTCTCCTGACGAAAACCGCATTCTCTTGAAGCGTGCCACCGAGAAAAAATCCGGCGACATCGTGTGGATCGATCTTCCTCCCCTCGTCTTCGCGCCCCCGTCGGCCTCCGCAAGCCCCAACATTCCCGTCAGCCAGCCCATTCCCGTTCCCATCCTCCACGGCCTCACCTTCCGCGATTTCGCCATCTCCCCCGACGGCCGCTTCCTCGCCGTCAGTCCCCCCGGCAAACGCAATCTCCTTGTCTTTCCTCTCTCCCACTGACTCGCATTCTCGTTTTCCTTTGTAGGGGTGCAGCATGCTGCGCCCCATCCTGCTTAGGCCCTTGCATCTCGTCGAGCGCTCCCTCCAAAAAACAAAACGCCCGCGCAACTCTTCCGCGCGGGCCCTTTCCGAATTTTCTTCCGCCTCAGAGCATTCCCGCTCGTTTCCGCTTCTTGTGTTCCACAAACATGCAGGCATCCTCGACCACGATCAGCCCAGCCTCTCGCGCCTTCTCCGCCGCCTTATCATCTTCTATTCCCAACTGCATCCAAACCACTGTCGCTCCCACCCGGATCGCGCTATCCACAACAGGTGGAACCTCTTCCACGCGTCGGAATATTTCCACAATTTCGATTTTTCCCGGCACGTCTTCCAGCCGCGCGTAACTCTTCTCTCCGAGCACTTCCCTCTCGTTCGGGTTCACGGGGATAATCCGGTACCCCGCCGACTGCAAATATTCCGCCACGCCGTGGCTCGGCCGCGCCGGGTCTGACGACAAACCCACCACGGCAATGGTTTTATAGTTCTTCAAAATATCCAGAATAGGATCAGTGCTTGAGTTCGCGGAGTAGTTTGCACCCCCGGGAATCAGCACTCTCATAGCGCGGCCATCTCGCTCTTGTCTGCCCTTTTCCCCAGAACCAGTCCCAGGGCTTCGAGGCATTTGTCATTCTCCTCCGCGGTCCCGATCGAAATCCGAATCGCTTCCGGAAATCCCATCCAACCGAGCGGCCTCACAATCACTCCCATGTGCAGCAGCTCGTCGCTGATCTCTTTCGCCTCCGGACCCACAGGAATGAACACAAAATTCGTTTCGCTTCGCACCGGACGCAACCCCAGCTTCGCAAGCGCTTCGCTCAACCGCTTTCTTTCAATAGCGTTTGTCTCGATGCAGCGGGTCACGTGCGCGTGGTCGTCCAGCGCCGCCAGCGCCGCGGCTTGCGCCACGCCAGAAGTATTGAAAGGAGTTTTCAGCTTGGTCATCGCTGCAAGCAACTCGGGCCGCCCAATGGCGTACCCAATCCGCAGTCCCGCCAGACCGTACACTTTCGAAAACGTGCGCAAGATCAGCAGATTTTTTCTTTTGCGGTACGCCTCTTCCGCGCTCTGCCGCTCCACGCTTACTGCGTAGTGGATGTACGCTTCATCCAGCACCACGAGCACGCCGTCCGGAACTGCTTCGAGAAACTTCCCGAGCTCTTCCGCCGTAAACGCTGTCCCCGTCGGATTGTTCGGATTCGCCAGATAAATCACGCCGGTCTTCGGCGTGATCGCCTTCGCCATCGCTTCGAGATCAAACGCAAACTCGCGTTGCGGCACGGTCACCAGTTCCGCGCCGCTCGCGCGAATGGCGATCGAAAACGGCACGTAGCTTCCTTCCGACGTCAGCCCCTGCAACCCCGCGCGCAGCGGCACGCGCGACGCCAGGTCAATAAGCTCGCTCGACCCTAGCCCCACGAAAATCTCTTCCGGCGTAACGCCGCAGAGTTCCGCCAACTTCCGTCGCAGCAGGTGCGTTCCCCCGTCGGGATACCGGTGCGACTCCCCCGCCACCCGGTGAAGCGCCTCCATCGCCATCGCCGACGGCCCCAGCGGGTTCTCGTTCGACGCGAGCTTGATGGCGTGAATCTTCAGCTCGCGCTCGACTTCTTCGATCGGCTTTCCGGGAACATAGACGGGCAGCCCGCGCAGATAATCCGGTATCAAGTCTTCAATCGTCCGTGTCATTGCGCCTCATTGCACCAAGTCGATTTCCATTCAGCCAGCCATGCTGCATCTTTCTCTTTTCCTCACTTCGTCACTTTCTTGCTTTCCTGCTGCTTCGTGTTCTCTGTGCGTCTCTGTGCCCTCTGTGCTAAATCCTTCTTTTGGTTCTCTTTTGCCTTCGTTTTCAGTCCTTTCCTAACCCCCTCCACTTCTTTCTCATCCAGCATCCGGTATCTCCCCGGCGGCAAGCCTTCCAATGTTAACGGCCCCAGTCCGATCCGCTTCAATTTCTCCACCGGATGTTGCTCAGCGAACAGCACCCGCCGCAGCTCATCTCTCTTCGAATCTCGAAGCATCGCCTCATACCAGTAATTTGCCGCGTGACCCCGTGTTGCGTCTGGCTGCCGGATCATCCGCATCTTCGCTCCGGCCTGCTTTCCCAACCGCTCCAAATCTTCCGCCGTCAAGCGCCCTTTTATCTTCAGCTGATAAATCTGCGGAAGGTTTCCCCACTCTCGCAGCATTTCCGCCGCCAGGTCGCCGTCGTTTGTCAGGAACACAAGCCCGGCCGCTGCGTAATCCAGACGTCCCACCGGGTAAACACGCTCGGGTAATCCACGCAAACAATTCCGCAGCGTCTTGCGACCTGCGGGGTCCGCCATTGAAGCGACGACTTCCGGTGGCTTATTTAAAATCAAGTGAACGCGGCGCTCCTCCGCCGTCACCACGCGCCCCGCCGCCTCGATTCGGTCCTCGGACGCGTCGGCCTTCGTTCCCAGCTTCCGCACCACCTGACCATTCACGCGCACCTGCCCGCTCAAGATCAACTGTTCCGCATGCCTCCGCGAAGCAATCCCCGCCCTCGCAATTATCTTCTGCAATCTTTCCTGCATATTTTCTTTTTAGGATCTTCTCTGGCAGGGGCACGATACATCGTGCCCTTCTTTCCTGTGGCATGTGGCCCTAGATTTCTATTGGTTGAACCTCGCAAGGGGATCTTTATTTCCTTACTTCGTTGCTTCTTTATTCCGCCCCTTCATTCCCCCGCCGCCGCGGATTTCGTTGTCACGTCACTCGGAGGTTCCGGCATGCCTTCATTATTTGCCGCCGTCTCTTCGAGCAATTCCTCCCGCGCCTCCATCCGTTCATGCACGGCGTCTGCCGCGGCCTCACTCGCCACTCGCTTGTCCTGAGCCGAGCCGAAGGGCCACTCGTCACTCGCCACTTCCGTAATTCCCTCATCGCTCCCCAGCGCTTCCCGTGCCAGCGCCTCAAACTCTTTCAAGCTCGGCAACTCCTCGAGATCGCTCAGCCCAAACCTCATCAAGAATTCTTTCGACGTCCGGTACAAAATCGGCCGTCCAATCACTTCCTTGCGCCCCGCCGTCACAATCATTCGCTTGTCCAGCAGCGTCTTCAGCACTCCCGAAGTATTCACTCCGCGAATCTCGCCAATTTCCGGGCCGGTCACCGGCTGCTTGTAGGCGATCACCGCCAGCGTCTCCAGCGCCGGCATCGTCAGCCGCAACGCTGGCCGCAAACTCTTGATGAACCGCCGCACCACATCATGCTGCTGCGGCTTCGTGTACATCTTGTACCCGCCCGCCACCGCGCGGATCTCGACCCCGCGCTCTTCCGCGCAATAGCTCGCCACCAACTCATCAAGCGACGCCTGCACCACCAGCTTCTCTTCTCCCAGCGCCGCGGCCAGTTGCTCGATCGTCGCCGGCTCATCCGCCGCGTAAATAATCGCTTCCAGTGCCGCTCTTCTCTCTTCGTTCGTCATTCCCACTCTCTCGTCGTCGGCTTCTTTTTGCCTGTTTCCCTATTCCGGCCGTCTCCCCGCTTCCCTCTTCTCAGGGCACTCTGTGCCTCTTAGTGTCCTCTGTGTTAGATCCTTTCTTCACTCTCTGCGAATCTCCGCGTCCTCAGCGTCTCTGCGTTATCTTTTCTCTTCACCAGTTACCAATCACTAGTCACCAGTCACTTCTCACTTGTACTCCTCATCCACCTGCCGTATCGCCCCATTCTCATCCAGCACCGCATCCAACGCCTTGGCCTTCCGCAATAGAATCTCTCCAAACTGTTTCTCCTGCACCATCGCGATGGCCTGCAGCTTCACCATTTCCAGCACCGCCAGGAACGCCACGATCATCGCGTGCCGCGAAGGACACGCCTCAAAAAATTGAATCAGGTTTACGCTGTTCGTCTCGCTCGCCAGGATCTGCCCGCGCAACTGCGCCATCATCTGCGCCACGCTGAACTGCTCGTGCTGCAGCTCGATCCGCGAAATCTCTTTCTTTCTCTCCAGCACTTGCTGGAAAACTTTGATCAAATCCACCAGCGAAACGACCAGCTCGCCCTCCGTCCCCTCGTCCTTGTAGAGCGACTTGTCCGGCTTCGACCACACGTTTTCTTCAATCTGCTGCTTCTGGTACAAAAGCTGCGCCGCGTTCTTGTACTTCTCGTGCTCCACCAACCGCTGCACCAGTTCCGCGCGCGGATCAGCCGCCGCTTCTTCCGGTCCAGCCAACGGGTCCGGCGGCAGCAGCATCCTGCTCTTGATGTAGATCAGCGTCGCCGCCATATAAATGAAATCCGCGGACACATCCACGTTGAGCTCGTCGAGCTTGTGCAGATATTCCAGGTATTGCGAAGTGATTTTCGCGATGGGGATGTCGTGAATATTCATCTCCTGCTTGCGGATCAGATCCAGCAGCAGGTCCAGTGGCCCTTCATACATCGGTATCGTTATTTTGTACGGCGTTGCCATTCTCTTCTATTGTAGTGGCCGGTCTTTAGACCGGTGCTTTCCCTTCTTCCTTCATGATCTCCCTGCTCCGACCTCTGTGCTTTCTGTGTTAAATTTCGTTCTGTTTCTTATGCCTTTGCGCTGCCCGCCGAGCCGTCAATCTCTCTTTTCTTTTTCTCCCAACCAAACACTGCTTCTCTCACTCTCTCCATCGTCCCCTGTGCTACGTTCCGCGCTTTCTTCGAACCTTCGTCCAAAATCTCCACCACTTTTTTCGGGTGCTTCTCGTACTCCACTCTTCGCTCGCGCACCGGCTTAATCCACCTGATCAAGTTCGTTGCCATCGCGTCCTTGCATTCGATGCACCCAATCCCTGCTGTCGTACACCCTTGGCGCACCCACTCCAGCCGCCCGGGCTCTTCCGTCGAGAACAGTTTATGCCAGTCGTACACCGGACACACGTCCGGATTTCCAGGATCTGTCCTTCTCTTTCTTGCCGGGTCCGTCACCATCACTTTCGTCTTCGCTCGTATGTCCGCATCGCTCTCACTCAACGTAATCGTATTCCCATAACTCTTCGACATCTTCCGCCCATCAAGCCCCGGTATCCTCGGCGTCTGTGTCAGCATCACTCCTGGCTCGCAAAGTGTTTCCAAAACAGGAATCCTTGCGTTAGCAAGCTTAGAACACCGAAGGTCTAGAGGTAATCCACGGAGCATGATTTCCAGCTGTTCTCTTAAAGCGCGCGACTCCCCTTCCGTCGGGGGCGGACCGACTGTCCCTGTAACCGCTCTGGCATATGGTGAGATTGAGCTATGCAATTTACTTGTAGTCTTAGCGGCGGCAAAAGACATATTCAACTCGTCGACCTGAATGTTGTTCGTTTTCGCCCAATCAGGGCGGCCATACGCAGAATTAAATCGCCGCACGATTTCTCGGCTCGTCTCCACATGCGAAACCTGATCCTCCCCTACTGGAACAAACAGCTGCGCACCCTCTTCACCATAAATCACAATGTCCGCGCACTGCAGCACGGGGTATCCCAGGAACCCGTAATTGTGCAGGTCCTTGTCTTTGACGTTCTCCAGCGCTTCTTTATACGTCGGCACCCGCTCCAGCCAACCCAGCGGCGTCACCATGGACAACAACAAATGCAACTCAGCATGTTCTGGCACCAGCGATTGCTGAAACAGTACGCTTTTTTCAGGATCGAGTCCTACCGCCAGGTAATCCGTCATAATCTCGATCGTGTTCTGCGCCACCGCCGACGTGTCCGCGTAGTCGCTCGTCAGGGCGTGCCAATCCGCAATGAAGTGGAAGCATTCGTACTCTTTCTTCCCATCCGCCGTGGTGGCATTCTGCAACCGCACCCAATTCTGCAGCGCCCCAAAATAATGCCCGATGTGCAGCCGCCCCGTCGGCCGCATCCCGCTCACCACGCGTTTCTTCTTCGCCTCAGCCCCTGTCGTCACCCTTGGGTCTCCTGTCCGTCTAACCGCATGGGCACGATGTATCGTGCCCCTACTGCCTAAAACCGGAAATTGAAGTCCCTTAACAAAACATACAAAGATAGCGCACCAAAACACCCTGCAAGCAAAAGGCAAACGAGTCGCGCCCAGTTTGGGATGGGAAACCCACCTTCCAGTCCTCGACCTCCCCTGCCCCTCTGCCCAGCCTCTCACTAACGGCCCCAATTAGGAAATAAAGTCCAATGAAGGCCGGGAACAGGAACTTTAATACGATATCCACTGCCCTTTCCCCATAACACAAGATGAAGCCTGCCCGGCGGCAGGCGGGTACAGCAGTGCTGTGCCCCCACAAAATGCTTGCAGGAATTACAATTGCCCCAACAAATCCCGCGCAATGATCATTCTCTGAACCTCGCTAGTCCCCTCATAAATCGTAATTACCCGCGCATCGCGGTACATCCGCTCGACATCCGTCTCCCGCGAATACCCCACACTGCCATGAATTTGCACCGCCTTGGCCACCACGCGGTTCACCATCTCGCTCGAATAGAGCTTCGCCTTCGACGACGCCGACCCCATCCGCCCGCCGGAATCCTTCAGCCACGCCGCGTAGTGGGTGAGCGCGCGCGCCGCCTCAATCTCCGTCTGCATGTCCGCGATCATCCACTGGATCGCTTGAAATTCGCTGATCGTTTTTCCAAACGCCCGCCGCTGCTTCGCGTACTTCACGGACTCTTCCAGCGCCCCTTGCGCCAGCCCCACCGCCAGCGCCCCAATTCCGATGCGCCCGCCATCCAGCGCGCTCAGCGCAATCTTCAGTCCTTGCCCTTCCTCGCCGAGCCGATTCTCGACCGGCACTTCGCAATCGTTCAGCAGCACTTCCACTGACGGCGACGACCGCTGCCCCATTTTTTCTTCATGCCGCCCTACCCGGAATCCCTTGAATCCCGGCTCGACCAGAAACGCGGTTACGCCCTTGCCGCCGGCGGCGGGGTCCGTCTTCGCAAACACGATGAACACGCCCGCCACGCTTCCGTTCGTCACCCACGTCTTCGTTCCGTTCAGGCGGTATTTTTCGCAGCACCGCACCGCCGTGCTCTGTATGCCCGCGGCGTCGGATCCCGCCTGCGGCTCGGTCAAACAGAATGCGCCAAGATATTCCCCACTCGCGAGCGGCGGAAGATATTTTTTTTTCTGCGCGTCGTTCCCAAATGCGAGCAGCGGCATCTGCACTGCGGAGTTGGTCACCCCGAGCGAAGTGGCCATGGCGGCGTCCACCCGCGCGACTTCCTCCAGCATCAACACGTAGGAAACCGTATCCAGCCCCGAGCCGGCCCACTGTTCAGGGGTCATCATGCCGCAGCAGCCCAGCGCGGCAAGTTTTTTGATCTCTTCGGCGGGAAAACGCTCTTCGCGGTCGCGTTGACGGATCCCCGGCCGCACTTCGGCTTCCATGAATTGACGGACGGTTTCGCGAATCAGTTTTTGGTGGTCGCTAAGTGAAAAATCCATCGTGTCGAGTGTACGCGGGGTACGAATGATGCTAACACGGAATGAAAAGACGAGGTAAAGAGGTAAGGATAGGAGGATAGGGGAGGTAAGGAAAAGGCGGAGAAATGGCCGCAAGCTAGACGTAAGATAAAAGCTCTGGAAAGAGAGAAAAAGGATAGCGAGGAGACGCAGTGTACACAGAGGAAGCGCAGAGAAGGCGGGAGATTGGGAGAAAGGTCGGCTGTAATGGGTAAGGACAAGCCTGCGATTTCGTTGACCTGTCCCGCGACAGGCAATTAAGATTCCCGTCGTTGACGGGCCTGCAGTGTCGCTATCTTGGTTTCCGGCCAGTATGAGAAATCATTCATGACCAAAGAGACGCCTCGCAAGGCCCGGCGACACCAACGTATCTCCTTGCCCAAAGGCATGTCCGTCGCCTGGTACGGTGGCGGCCAGCAACAGGTTTCTCGCGCCAAATCATTAAGTATGGGAGGTGTGTTCCTCTGCAGGCCCATTACGGTGCAAGTAGGCTCGGACCTGACCGTTGTTTTTGAAGTACCCGGAGGCATGGTTTTCGCGGAGGCGGTTGTCCGAAACACCGTGCCTGGTGAGGGGATGGGTGTCGAATTTTCTAAGACGAATCCTGAAAGCCGAGCTCCGCTAGACGCATTGCTCACGCGGTTGTTGCGCTAAACTTGCGCCGACCCATTGAGCCTGCAGCATTAATCAGGGACTGACTCTCTTCCGTACCTGCTTTGCCTTTCAAGCAGAGCAGATTTGTTGACTTGTCTTAGGCTAGCCACCTACTATGACCGCGCTCACATCTTGTGATTCCGTAGGAGGGCATGATGAATCGAGAGCGAGCGCTGAAGGTCTTGCTGGTGTTGGTGGGATTGTTCTTTTCGGCCCTCATTTATCCCGTGGCTATGGACTTATGGCAGGCAAATGCTCCCGATCCGGGCGACGATATGATGCTTAGCCTCTACATCACGCTCGGCATTTTCTTGCTGCTCGCGGCGCGTGATCCAGCGGCGCATCGCAGCCTCATCGGCTTTACCGCCTGGTCGAGTTTCGCTCACGCGGTGGTGATGTCGGCGCTCGGATTCCAGCCCAAATTTGCGAGCGAGCGCGTAGGATTTTGGATCGGCTCGGGTGTGCTCGTCCTCATCGGTGCAACATTCCTCGCGCTGGCGCAGGCAAAGCAGCCCGTCGAGCGGACTTCCGCAGCGGCCGCTGGTTAAAGCGAAGCAAAGAATTGCCCACCCTTTGCACAAAACAAAATCGCAAAGGCCACCCAGAACCGTCTCAACCTGTTAAGGATGCGCCACCCGGCATGAATCGTCTTTATCACTTCACTAAAGCAAAGTACGCCTTCGACAATCTGCGCAACCGAAGACTCAAGATCGCCCAGTTGGATGACCTGAATGATCCCTTCGAGCTCAAATCCGTCAATCTATGCAATCTACTCCATGCACAGGCTTTCGATGAGACCGACAAATTTGCGCGGCGCAAGAAGAAAAGGTGACAACCGATAGTTAAGAGTCAAAAAAAGGAGGATGTCCGAGTTTTAGTTGATTGCAGCGACTCTCGATGTTCGGCACTGTAAGGCTACCTGCAACCAAGTTCAAGCAACTTCTACTTTCCGGTCAAACTGCTCCCTTTTTCTTTCT
>JACXTT010001811.1_pt1 | contig 35004 bp, 19 predicted proteins | sample 9270951 | NCBI WGS metagenome assembly JACXTT01 (sample SAMN15532306, study PRJNA645909) | rock metagenome | isolation source: weathered quartz diorite | place: Puerto Rico | collected 2017-06-21 | reverse complement strand
TTCATCGACGAGTAGCTGATCTATTTTCGGGTCTATGCTTCGCCGGCTTATGCGGTTTCGTCAATCACGGTTGTCTCCGTCACCGTCTTTGGAACCTACACGCTATGCGTGTTGCGTTCGGAGGACGGCTCAGTGGAATGGGCCACGTCGATCTTCGACGCCAATTACCGCTTCCCCGCCGCCACGACGTTTACCGGGATGCACGTCCATGAAGGCTCCATCGACGTCTCCGGCCCTGTGCGGCTGGATTCGGGGATACCCCGCACCACCTCGCCCGACAACGGCTCCGGCAATGTTTACCTGATCACAGCGCCCTACAACTCGGGCGATGCCATCGGCGCCGCCGATAAGCTGGTGGCCAACCCGGCGGGCTTCTACTTCAACATTCACAACGTCGACTTTCCGGGCGGCGTCGCTCGCGGGCAGCTCCAGCAGCCGTCGAACGCAGCGCCGGTGATCACGGGCATCGTCACCTCCAACCTGGACCCGTCGGCCACAACGCTGGCCCCGGGGAGCCTGTTTACCATCTTCGGACGGAATCTTTCGCGTCTGACGGGCACGCTGGACGGCTGGCAGGGCCGTACGCTGCCCAGCAGCCTGAACGGCGCGGCGGTCGGCGTCGGCTCGGGCCTGGCTCCGTTGTTGTACGTTTCCCCCACTCAGATTAACGCCCAGGTGCCGTTCGAAACCGCGCCTGGTTCCACGGCTGTCGCCGTCAATAACGGCGCCGCCGTGGGCGCTGCAACCAATGTGACAGTCGCCGCCACGGCGCCGGCCGTATTCCTGGTGGTGAAAGCCGGTGACTTCTCCGTAGTGTCGCCCGCGAATCCGGCCTCGGCGGGGGAAATCCTCGTGGTGGCGTCCACTGGCCTCGGCGTCACCACGCCGAAGCTCGCCACCGGCGCTCTCGCTTCCGCGGATAACCGCTACGACACTGCTACCGCGACGGTAACTCTGGGCGGCCAGACCGCCAGCGTCGTCGGGTCGGCCGCGCTACCCGGCTACGCCGGCGTATACATCACCGGCTTCGTCGCTCCGGCCAGCCTTACCACCGGTTCGCGTCCGCTGGTTCTTACCGTTGGGGGCGCTTCGTCGAGCGCCTTCCCGGTCGCCATCAAGTAGCTCCGGGTGAGGCGCCGGCTCGATACCGAGCCACGATTGTAACGGACGTAGAAAACTCCAGGGCGGGCTTTCAGCACACCTGAAAGTCTGCCCGGCATCGCGATACAACCCGCTACCGGCTTCGCATCTCGTGAACCTTTTCAAGCGTCATTCGTATAAGCCATCATGAAGAGTCCTTCGCGAGCCGCGCGTGAGATCGCCGAATGGGCGATGAACTTTGTCATCCTTCTGTTCGCGACCACGACCATTGCCCAGCCCTTCGTCGTCCCCACGGGATCCATGGAGAACACCGTGCTGGTCGGCGACCACCTCATCGTCGACAAGCTCGCGTATGCTCCGCCGGACTCCCTGGCGCGCCTCATTCTGCCCTACAGCGATATCAAACGCGGGGACGTGATCGTCTTCCGCTATCCACTCAATCTCCGCGAGAACTACGTCAAGCGGGTGATCGGGGCGCCCGGGGATCGCGTCCGCATTCGCGGAAAGCAGGTCTTCATCAACGGGACCCCTCTGGAGGAGCCTTACAAAGTGGTTCGGTCCGGCTTCGGCGCTCCCTACCTGGACGAATTTCCCTCGCTGCCGCCGGCTCTCTTCCCTATCTATGACCGCGGCGCCGACATGCTCCGCGACCATGTCGTGGGTGGCGAGTTGGTCGTCCCCGCAGGCAGTTATTTCGCCATGGGCGACAATCGCGACAATTCCTCTGACAGCCGCTTCTGGGGCCTGGTTCCGAGAGAGAACATCATCGGCAAGCCCTGGATAATCTTCTGGTCCTATGACGCGCCCACCGATCACCTCACCGGTGTGGTCAACGCGGAACATCTGAAAGACCTTGCGCTGAACTTTTTCAGCAAGACCCGCTGGGACCGCACAATGCGCGTGGTTCGCTGACCAAGGGGCCGATCTACCGGGCAAGGCACGCAAGACCCTTGACGGCGGTACGGCATGCCAGTATAATTCCTGCCATCGGATGGTCAGACCATTGGAGGAGTTGCCATGTCGACATTTCTCGCACGTCTCTGCCTCACCCTTACTTTGACGGTGTTTGCCGACAACTGCCTGGCCCAAACCACCGGAACGATACATGGCCAAGTCACGGATCCGGGGGGAGCCAGCGTCTCAGCGTCGAAAGTGCGGGTTGAGTATCTGGCTACAGCCTTGGCGGCAAATGGAACGACTAATGACGAAGACGGCTATCTGGTACCGTCGCTGCCGCCCGGCAATTATCGGGTAACCGTAGAGGCTCCGGGGTTCAAAGTCTTCTCACAGTCCGGCGTTGTCGTGGAAGTGGGACTGAACGCTCGCGTGAATGCGATGCTGCAGTTGGGGTCGGTGAACGAATCGGTGGAAGTGCAGGGCGCGGCGTTCTCGGTGGACACGCAGTCGGCCACGGTGGGCGCAACCGTGGATAACCGCCGCCTGACGACTATTCCGCTTAATGGGCGGAACGTGCTAACGCTGGCTCAATTGCTCCCCGGCGTGGGAACGGGCAATATCCAGACGGCGGTGCCGAACGCGCGAACCGGACCCACCATCAACGTGTCGGGCGGCCGCGATACCGACAACAACATGATGCTGGACGGAACCTCGCTGGTGGAGCTAATGTACAACCGCGGGGTGAACCTGCCGAATCCGGACGCGTTGCAGGAGTTCCGCGTCCTGACCAATACGTACAGCGCGGAGTATGGCCGGACGGCCGGCGGCGTATTCCTGGCCGTCACGAAGTCGGGAACGAACGCCCTGCATGGCAGCCTCTTCGAGTTCCTGCGCAACGACGCGCTGAACGCCCGCAACTTCTTCGCGGCGTCCAACCCCAAACTGCGGCAGAATCAATTCGGGGGCAGCGTGGGCGGTCCGGTCATGCTGCCGGGCTACGACGGCCGCAATCGGACATTTATCTTTGGTTCCTATCAAGGCATCCGCATTCGCCAAGAGTCGATCTTCACCAGCTTCCCGGCGACCGCGGCGGAACGCGCCGGCGATTTCTCGGCGGCGACCCGAGCCATTATCGACCCTTCGACGCGTCAGGCTTTCCCGGGAAATCGGATACCAGCGTCGCAGATCGATCCGGTGGCCCGCGCGGCCGCCGACCTGTATATGCCCCTGCCGAATCAGGCCGACGGCAGGCTGCTGGTGACTCGCAATGTTCCCACCACAGGGGACCAGTTCATCGTCAAAGGCGACCACCTCTTCAATGCGGCGGACCGGCTTTCGATGCGGTACTACCGCAACAAAGAGACGACGGACAAACAGGGAGGCGGAGACTCGGCGGTGCTTTCAGGTCCGCAGTTCACGACCAACACCACGGGCAATATCACCGAGACCCATATTTTCAGCCCATCGCTACTCAGTGAGTTTCGTATCTCGTACTTGAGGCTGGAGCCGACCTACACACCGGCCAGCGCCAACAAAGTCCCGCGGGACCTGGGTGGCAACTGGTCCGCCGACGGGCCCTTTCCGCTGGCGCCAACATTAAACATCAGCGGGCGCTTCAATATCTCGCCGCTGATCTTTTTCACCGAACCCGAGGACACGTTCGAGTTCGTCGAGAAGCTCTCCTGGATCAAGGGCCGGCATTCCATGCGCGGCGGAGCCGAGGTCAGGAGGCTGCGTCACGTGACGCGGGCGCAGTTTACTTCGGCGACGATGGGCTTCGACGCTTCGTTCACCGGCCTCGCGATGTCGGATTACTTCCTTGGAAAGGCGAACAATCTCTTCCAGCAAAGTTACCTGGAGGATGTTTCCCGCGCCGGCCAGTATCAGTTCTATTTCCAGGACGATTTCAAAGTGAATCGCAGGCTGACGCTGAATGCGGGAATCCGCTATGAGCTGAACACGCCCTGGGTCCAGTTGTTCGATCACACGGCGACGATCCGGTTCGGGCAGCAATCGAAGATCTTCCCGACCGCGCCTCCCGGACTGTTGTATCCGGGCGATGAGGGAGTTCCCCGCGGACTGTACCCCACGGACAAGAATGACTTCGGGCCCCGCTTCGGATTCGCCTATGACCCGCTTGGAAAAGGGCGCACGTCCATTCGCGGCGCCTACGGAATTTTCTACACTTATTCGGGGGCCATCATCTCGTCCACCGTCAATCAGACGCCTCCTTATATTCTTCCGCTTTCGTTTCCCACTCCGTACTCGCTAGCCGACCCTTTCCGCGGACGCGTCAACCCGTTCCCCTACGTGGTGGACACCAAGAACCCCCGGTACGAATATCCGACGCAGCAGTATTCGGTGGATCCGCAGTATCGCGACGGCTACGTGCAGCAGTTCAACTTGAACCTTCAGCACCAGTTTGGATCGAACCTGGTGGTTCAGGCCGGATACGTCGGCAGGCTGGCCCGGAAGCTGACGCTGGTGCGCGAAATCAACGCGGCAAAGTGGTCGCCGGACGCGAGCCCGGCCAACATCCAGCAGCGGCGTCCATATTCTCCGCAGTTCTACGGGCCTATCTCCTGGATCTCTTCGGACATCAACGCCAACTATCACTCTCTGCAAGTAAGCGTAGATAAGAAATTTTCAAAGGGCTACACGATCCAAATGGCTTATACGCTTTCGAAGGCGATCGACGAGCGCTCCGCCAATCCGGTTGACGGCGGGGACACGCCGCAGGATCCCGGCAACTACCGGCGGGGCTCGCGCGGCCTGTCGAACTTTGACCAGCGGCATATTCTGGCCATCAACGGAATTTGGGATCTTCCTTTCCTGCGTAACCAGGGTCTGCTGACGACTGCTTTCGGCGGATGGCAGTTGGCCGGGACTACACGCATCGGCAGCGGCTTCCCGTTCTCGGTGGCGACCGGACGCGACACGATTTTCGCCGGCACGGGCAGAAGCGCGGGCGCCCAGCGACCCGACGTGGCCGGCGACCCCAAACTGGACACGGGGCGGGCCAGGAAGGACCTGGTTGCGGCCTACTTCAGCCCGTCCGCCTTCATCCTCAACGGAGGTCCCGGCCGCGAAGGACTGTTCGGCAATGCCGGGCGAAACAGCTTGATCGGCCCCGGCTTCGCTCAGACGGATCTGGCCGTGCTGAAGCGATTCTCTTTACTGCGCGAGCGCCTGGGCTACTTCGAGTTCCGCGGAGAAATATTCAATTTATTGAACCAGGTGAATTTCATGAATCCGACGAACACGATGACCTCGCCGGCGTTCGGACGGCTGCTTGCGGCCAGAGACGCACGCGTGATTCAGTTCGGACTCAGGTATGATTTCTAAGGAATCCTAGACCTGGAATGATTGCGAGAGCAGCAGAAGTATCCGTGTTGATTGCGCTCATCGCGGGCAACGGCACAACTGTACTCGCGGCCGATCCGCAAGTGCGCTTTGAATCCCAGGTGCTTCCCCTGTTTCAGGCGAAGTGTCTTCCCTGCCACAGCGCTAAAACCAGGCAGGGCGGGCTCTCGCTGGAAACGCGAGACGAAGTGCTGAGAGGCGGCAAGACAGGCGCCGCCGCGGTTCCGGGAAAGCCGAGCGACAGCATCCTGCTGAGCGTGGTGATCTCGGGGAAGATGCCAATGGGCGGGGCGCGGCTTTCTGAGCCCGAGATCGACCTGCTTCGAAGCTGGATCGAGTCCGGCGCGCTGAAGGACGGCGAGACGGTTTCGGCCAAGTTGGTATCGGAGCGGGAAGTCTTTGCGATTCTCGGGGGGAAGTGCCTGGTATGCCATGGCCGGCGGGTGCAGAAAGCGGGCTTGGATCTGCGTTCGCGTGAGAGCCTGCTGAAGGGCGGTAAGTCGGGGCCGGCGATCACACCGGGAGACCCCGAAAAGAGCCTGCTTGTCCAGCGGATCGCGTCGCAGCAGATGCCGCCTCCGGCGTTGCAGGAGCAGTTCTCCGTCCGCGGCCTGATGCAGGACGAACTGGAAAAAGTGAAGGCCTGGATCGCGCGGGGCGCGCCGCCGGAAGGCTCGGAGCAGGGGCTTCAAACAAGTGGCGGCCCGGGGGTGAGTGAGAAAGACCGACAGCACTGGGCATTCCGACCGCCGGTACGGCCCGCTGTTCCCGCTGTGCAGGCCCAGCAGGCGCGAAATCCGGTCGACACGTTTCTGCTGGCCAAGCTGGCGGAGAAGAGCCTCAGCTACTCCGAACCCGCCGATCGGGCGACTCTGCTGCGTCGGGCAACGCTCGATATGACCGGACTGCCGCCGACGGCGGCGGAGTTGGAGGCGTTTCTTGCGGATCGCAGCCCGGATGCATACGGGAAGGTAGTGGATCGCTTGCTTGCGTCGCCGCGTTACGGAGAGCGTTGGGCGCGGTTCTGGCTGGATGCGGCCGGCTACGCCGACTCGGAAGGAGCGGTCTCGGCGGACAACATCCGGCACTTCGCCTGGCGCTATCGCGATTACGTGATTCGCTCACTCAACGCCGACAAGCCTTACGACGTGTTTCTCACGGAACAGATCGCCGGCGACGAACTGTTCGACTACAAGGCGCAGAAGGAGCTGACGGCCGATCAGATCGAGAAGTTGGTGGCTACTGGGTTCCTGCGCATGGGTCCGGACTCGACCTACTCGACGGAGCAGAATTTCATCCCGGAGCGTTTCGATACGATCGCAGGCGAGATCGAGATCCTGGGCACCTCCGTAATGGGGCTGACCATCGGTTGCGCGAGATGTCATGACCATAAGTACGACCCGATTCCGCAGCGCGACTACTATCGCCTCAGCGCGGTTTTGCAGACAGCGTACGATCCGTTCGACTGGATGTCGCCGAGCCAGGAATGCGTCGGGGTGGGCGCAAAATGCGACGATGCAAATACCCGGTTCCTGCCGCTGCAATCGGCCAAAGAACAGCAAGAGGTGGAAGAATCGAACCGGCCGGTGAAGAAGCGAATCGAGGAGCTGGAAGCGAAGCTCGATACCGAGGCTGCGCCATTTCGCGAGAAGCTGCGGGCGGAGAAACTGGAGAAGCTTCCGGCGGCGGTGCGGCAGGATCTGCTGAACGCTTTGTCGACTCCGGCCGGGAATCGAACCGCGGCCCAGGTGTATCTGGTCGAGAAGGTGGAGCCCTCGTTGAAGGCCGCCTATCGAGAGGTAGCGGATCGTTTCCGCGAGTTCGATAAGACTCTGGAAAAGTTGCAGCCGCAGATTCGCGCCGAGCGGGCGAAGCTGAAACCCACGCCGCGGATTCGCGCGCTGTTCGACATGGGGGGCCAGCCGACGCCAAATCGCGTCCTGCTTCGCGGCGATCCGGCAAATCCGGGGGCGCTGGTGGAACCGGGCGGGCCGTCGATCCTTAGCGCGTCGGTTCCGGCGTTTCGAGTGGAGAAGCCCGATTTCAAGAGCGAGACGAGTGGCCGGCGTCTTGCGCTGGCGCGCTGGCTGACTCATCCTAACCATCCGCTGACGAGCCGCGTGATCGTCAACCGGATATGGCAGCATCATTTCGGGACAGGCCTGGTGGCCAGCTCGGCGAATTTCGGGAAGACAGGGACGCCGCCGACGCATCCGGAATTGCTGGATTGGCTGGCGACGGAGCTGGTTCGCAGCGGCTGGAAGCTGAAGGCGATTCACCGGCTGATCCTGACGTCGGACGCCTATATGCAAACGTCGCACGTAGAAGCGAACCGGCGCGCGGCGGACCCGGACAACCGCCTGCTTTCGCGGTTCCCCTTGCGGCGGATGGATGCCGATATGGTCTACGATTCCGTGCTTCGTGTCGCGGAACGGCTGGACGAAACTATGTACGGGCCGCCGGCGGAGATTGCGGTGAAAGAAGACGGCGAGGTTGTGGGTGTGGCGGGCAAGCACGGTTACCGGCGGGCGATTTATCTGGAGCAGCGCCGGTCCCGGCCGGTGACGATGCTGGAGACATTCGACGCTCCGCTACTCAGCCCGAACTGTATTCGCCGCGGCCAGTCCGTGGTCAGCCTGCAGGCTCTTCAGTTGCTCAACAGCGCTTTCGTGCGGGAGAGCGCGAGCTACCTGGCGGGGCGCGTGATCGATGCGGCTGGAGACGATCCGAAGAAGCAGGCCGAGCGCGCTTACCTGGCGATCCTTTCACGCCGGCCGTCGGAGGAGGAGTCGGCGGAGGCGGTGAGGATTCTGCTCGATATGCGGGCGTCGTGGAGACAGCAGTTGCAGAAGGAAAAGCCGGCTGAGCCGGTGGAAGCCAAGGCGCAATGGAAGGCGGCGGGCAGCCTTTGCCATACTCTTATTAACTCCGCGGAGTTCAGCTATGTCGATTGAGCGAGTGTCGCGGCGCGGATTTTTCTCGCGGGTCGCGGATGGTTTTTACGGCGCGTCCCTGGCGTATATTCTGCAGCAGGAGCGGCTGGCCGGCGATAGCGTTGAACCGAGAGTGTATGACCTGAAGCCGAAGGCTCGTCATCATCCGGCCAAAGCCAAATCGATCATCCACCTGTTCATGAACGGCGGGCCGAGCCAGGTGGATCTGTTCGACTACAAGCCGGCGCTGCTCAAGTATGCGGGACAGCCGCCGGGGCGGGACCTGGCAAGCGAAATCCGGGCGGTCCGCGAGGCGGGCGGGCTGATGCCGTCTCCCTTCGAATTCCGAAAATACGGGCAGGCCGGGATCGAGGTTTCCGAGCTGTTGCCGCACACAGCAAAGCATGTCGACGACATGGCGATTGTCCGCTCGATGTACACGACCCACCTGGCGCACGAAGCGGCCTTGTTCATTATTCATTCGGGGCGAATGCTGCCGGGCCGGCCGGCGCTGGGCGCCTGGGTGGTGTACGGGCTGGGCACGGAAAACCAGAACCTGCCGGCCTATGTGGTGCTGGACGATCCCAAGGGCCTGCCCATTAACCATATTCAAAACTGGCAGACGGCTTATATTCCGGGGATCTATCAGGGCACGCGCGTGCGCTCAGAGGGCGCGCCGCTTTTGAATCTGCGCCCGGCGGAGGATTGGCCGGGCTCGGTGACGGATTCCAGCCGGACGCTGATGCACAGCATCGACCAGCGGCACCGTGCGGCAAGGCCGTATCAGCCGGATCTGGATGCGCGGATCGCGTCCTACGAGCTTGCGGCGAAGATGCAATTGGAAGCCACGGACGCGTTCGACATGTCTCAGGAGAGCGATTCCACTCGCGAGATGTACGGAATGAACGACGAGCTTACGGAATCCTACGGGAGACGCTGCCTGATGGCGCGCCGCCTGGTGGAGCGCGGCGTGCGGATCGTGCAGATTTATACCGAGGGGAATGTCTGGGATCACCACAATAACCTGGCACGCGACCTGCGGTACTGCTGCGGCAAGACCGACAAGCCGATCGGGGCGCTGCTGACGGATTTGAAGCAGCGCGGGTTGCTGGACACCACGCTAGTGGTTTGGGGCGGCGAGTTCGGACGTCTGCCGATCGCGCAAGCGCCCGGGCCGACGGCGGGCCGCGATCACGGCCCGTCGGGATTCACGGTCTGGTTCGCGGGCGGCGGCGTCAAAGCGGGGACGGTTTACGGTTCAACCGACGACATCGGCTATAAGGCCGCGGAGAACCGGGTGAGCGTCCACGATTTCCACGCTACGATCCTGCACCTGCTCGGGATGAATCATCGCGAGCTGTTCTTTGAGCGGGAAGGCCGGCACGAGCGCATCACCGACGAGTTTCCGGCGCGGGTAGTGAAGGAAATCATCGCCTGAGCGTCAGGCTTGCTACAGTGGCCGCACGATGACGGAGCGGTGTTCGATCAGGCCGGTCCTGGGTTCCAACTCGCTGCGCTTCCATCCGTCGAAGGCCGTTGCGGGCAGCATCCAGGTGACCTTGTTTGCGGAATCCAGCTCGAACAGTTGAATGCGGTTATCGTCTTTTTTCTGCACATGCCAGTCGTCGTTGACGACGAGCAGGTGGTGACCGGGCATTTCGACAACACCCCAGGCGATCAACAGGGGAAAGTGCGGAGCGGCGTCGGCGCGGGTGAACGTCCAGGTGCTCTTCCAATCGGCGTCCAGCTTGACCATGCCGAATCGTCCGGTGGCCATCGTGGAGCCATCGGCAAGACGCTGCGCGACTACCGGAAGATCGGGCACGGCGTAGGAGTGCAGGAGGGTCCCGGCGGGGCTTACCTCCACGAACTTCTGTTCCGCACGCAGTGCGACGAGATAATTCCCTTCCGGCGTCCGGCGCATCAGCATATAGCGCGTGTGATCGGTGCCTTTTGCAGGGACCGGAATGCGGCGCAACACTTTGCCGGTGCCGGATTCGAGTTCCAGGACGGCCTGTTCCTGGCTGTTCAGCACCGCGACTCCGCCCTTGGGCAGCGGAACCCCGCTCTTCACTTCCACGGGGGCTTGGACGCGGTACTCCCAGACGGTGCGCTTGTCCCGGTCGATCTCACGAAGGTACTGGTGCGTGGAGTAGAGGAAGTGGCCGTTCGGCAACGTCCAGCCGTCGTATATGATGTCTTCCTCCATTCCGCGGACCTGCTTGCCTTGCGGCGCGGGGTTGTATGACCAGGAGCAGCGGCCGTCCGCTTCCACCACGTACAGGCCTTCGCTGGCGACCAGCAGGAAGCGGCCGAGGGGAGACTTTGCCGTGGGCTTTCCGCGATCCTCCGCGCTGATAAGGCCAACACCGAGTGTGATCCCCAGGATCACCGGGCAACAGGGGACGGCTTTCAAATATTTTGAGAAGTAGCTCATAGGTTTTTGCCGCGGGTCACGCCCACAGGGGTTCGATGTCGCCCACGTCGAGAAATGTGGTGCCTGAGACGGGCTCGAGATACTCGAAGGCCCGGCCCGACGGCGTGTTCGTGATTTTCTTGGTCCAGTCGATGCCGAGGGCGGAGTAGATCGTGGCTGCCACGTCTTCGGTGTAGATCGACCGCTTTTTTGCCCAGCCGGGGTCGATCACTTTTCCACCCGCATCGTCGGTCGCGCCGATGATTTGTCCGCCCTTCACGCCGCCGCCGGCAAAGAGGCTTGTGGAGGCGAAGCGCAGATGGTCGCGGCCCTTATTAACGGTGAGGTCGCCGGTGGTGCGGCCAAATTCACCCATGCAGACGATCAGCGTTTTCTCCAGTTGCCCCGCCTTCTTCAGGTCGGTCAGCAGGCTGTCAAAGGCCGCATCGAGTTCCTGGCACAACGTGTACTGGTTCACCGGCTTGGTCTTGTCGTAGATATTGGCGTGGAGGTCCCAGCCGTTGTGCGAGATAAAGATATGCCGCGTGCCGGCCTTCGCGTTGAGGAGGTTTCGGGCCAGGATGCAGGCATCGCCGAGAGGGGAATGCCCGTATCGAGCGCGATCCGCCTCCGCCAGTTGCAGCACGTCGCCGAGCCCCTTCGCCAGCATCATCGAATGAGCACCGTCGTAGTGCGAGCGGTACTCGTCCACCAGCCGGTGGGAGGACACGCCGGATTCGGACTCGAGGCGCTGCAACAGGCTCCAGCGGCGGTCGAAACGGGCGCGCTCGGGTTCGGGGACGACAAAGTTCATGTCTCCCTTCGTCTCGATCGTCAGCGGATTGGACTTCGGATCGAGACATCCGGCGCCGATGATTCCCGCCCCGCCGCCGGTCCCGAAATTCAGCGCGACGAAGGGCGGAAGATAGTCCGAGGCTTTGCGCCGGGCCTCCATCTCCCAGGCAATCACCGAGCCGATCGATGGCATCTCATTGCGGCGGGCCGGGCTGATGGGGTGCGCCACCTGCAAATAGAATTGGGCGCGAGAGTGGCCGGCTTCCCATGCTTCCACGGAACGCACGATCGCCAGATCGTCCAGCTTGCCGGCGAGGCGTGGGAACAGGCCATACGGCAGCTTCATCAGACCGCCTTTGACCGTGCGCAGATCGAAATCGGGCGGGGTCCAACGGCCTTCCTTGAAATCGAACGTGTCGACCTGGCTTGGGCCGCCGCTCAAGAAGAGGAAGATGCATTGCTCGGCCGTGGCGCGGAGTTTCGGCCTGCCGGACGCCTGGACATTGAAGGGACGCGCCAGGGGCAGCAAATAGTAGCAGGACATGGCGGTCTTCCCGACGCGGAAGATGTCGCGGCGAGTGAGTGCGGGCAGGGCGGTCTGAAACCCGGCGGTGGTTTTCATCGGTTTTGCGCCTAATGCTGAAAGAGAAATTCAGTTTTGTTCAATAGAGCCCAGAGAACGTCTTCGGCGCCGCTTTCACGGTACTGCTCGAGCTGTGCGGTCGCCAGTTGTTTCTCGCTTGAAGATGGGAATCTGCCCAGAGCGCTGAGAAACAGCTCCTCGACAATGGCTTCGTTACTCACGTGCGGATCAGCCTTGAGCAGTTTCTGGAGCCGGCCCTGATCCGCCCGGACGCGCTGCTTCACCAGATTGCTGTTGAGAAGCACCGAGGCCTGGACGATGGAGCCGGCTACGCTTTTTTCGCCCTGGTCGCGATTGCTTTGACCGAAGTCCGCCAGGAAGCTTCTGACGCCTTCCAGTTCCTTGCCCCCCAGGTCAGCGGGACATCTGGTTTGCAGGACGAATTTCACTTTTTCGCCCGCGCCGGCGATGGGAATATCCACGAACACGCCGGTGGCTTGAGAGATGTGATCGTACAACTGCTCCGCGGGCAGCCGCCGGACGAAGTGGCGGGCACCATATGCCGCGTATTCCGGCTTCCAGGGGCCGGACGTCCGCGAAGAAAGCTGGTAGGCGCTTGATTTTGCGATCGTTCTGATGATGTGCCGCAGACTGTACCGGTTCGCGGCGAAATCCTTGGCCAGAGCATCCAGTAATTCCGGATGGGTGGGTTGAATTGTCCAGGGCGCCGGAGGCGGATGCGCGGGATCCTGGCGCGCCAGATCGAACTCGAAGGGCGGGTCCACGATGCCGACACCCATAAGCTCCGCCCATATCAGGTTGACGGCGGCGCGTGAAAATTGCGGGCTTGCCGCCAGCATACGGGCGTAGGCTGCGCGCGGATGATCGTTCGCGGCCGCTTGCTCCCCGGAAAGCAGAAAGGTGGGAGTGGTGTCCTTCTTGTAGCGTGAGACGCGCTTGACGCTTGGATAGTCGAGATCGTAGCGGTGCGGTCCGTCGATGACCGCGAACTCCTGCCCGATGCCGAATGCGCGCCAGATGCGGACGCCGCCGAAGAACGAAGCATGGCGCCAAAACTCGTCGCGCTTTCGCTCGCTGAGCCACAGGTTGATCTTTTCCAGGTGGCGCGCGCCGTCATGGCAGGCGATGCATTCCAGGTTGATGCCAAGGAAGATCTTCGATGTGTTGATGGCGATGTCTTCCGCGGTGTCTTCGTGATTGATGGCAAGGCCGTCGGCGTCGTCGGCGTGGTTACGCGCCAGGAATCCGCTGGCGCCGGATTGCCAGTTGGAGCGGGCCGTCGCCGTAATCAGCTCGGTGGCGAATTCGGTATAAGGAATGTCCAGCAGAAGGGCGGTGTGGATGTAATCCCAAAGCAGGTTCCTGCCCTTTACGCCGATTTCAGCCGCGGCATTGCGAAACAGGTCGCCGTAAAAGTAGGTCCAGCGGTCGAGGAACGGATGCGAAGGATGCGGGATGGCGGCGGGGTCTACCTGAGCGTTGGTCAGCTCGTCTATGACGCGATCCCGCTTCTTCGGATCGGCGTCGGCCAGGAAATCGCGGATCTGCTTGGGCTCAGGAATCCGGCCGGTGAGATCGATGTGCACCCGGCGCAGAAACTCTTCATCGCTCGAAAGCGGCGCGTGTGGAATCCGGTCGCGCTCCATCTTCCCGAAGATGAAGTCGTCGATATAGTTCTGGCGGGCTACGGCTGACGTCTGCGTGGAGCGGCCGCCGATCGAATTGCCGATTTTCGTGGTCAGCCGGTCCAGTTCGGGGCGCGAGGAGGTAACGCTCGGGGCAGGGTGGTGGTTGGGTTTTGGCGCGCTGCCGGGCTGAGCGCTGAGCGGCAAACCGATAACGATGACTGTAAGGAGCAGCCGCAGTGTCAACAACCGAAATGCCTGCATACTGTGCTCTTGACTCAATTCCGACGTGGATCTACAATCTGATGGTCGGATCAATCTCGCTCAAGATCATATCAGAAGGAGCCAGCTATGAGGTACCTTGTTGCTACCCTCGTCGCGTTCTCGCTGATCCTGCCTGCGGCGGCCAACGCCCAGGAATCCACCGTCGCTGGAATCGTCGGCGCGGTGAAAGATGCTTCCGGAGCCAGCATTGCCGGCGCCAAAGTCACGGTGACAAACACCGGCACCGGAGCCGAACGCCAAGCCGTAACGGACGACGCCGGCGACTTCGCGGTGCCGAACCTTCCGCCGGCCACCTACACCATCCGAGTGGAAAAGCCCGGATTTCAGTCGGCGGTGATCGCGCCCTTCGATCTCCGCGTGGGACTGGTGCTGCGCCAGACGGTGACGCTGGCGGTGGGTGCGGTGAGTGAAGCGGTCACGGTGCAAGCTGAAGCGCCGCTGATGCAGACCGAGACCGGGACCGTCGGCCAAGTGATCGACCAGAAGCGAATCGTCGACTTGCCTTTGAATGGGCGCAACCTGGTGCAACTTGCCGTGCTCTCCGCCGGCGTCTCACCGCGGCTGATCCAGCGCGGCACGCCGCAATACGGCGAGCGCAATCTGTTCGTCACCGTGGACGGCGGGCGCGACTCCTCCACCAATTATGTGATCGACGGCGTCTACGTGCGGTCGCTGCGCTTCAACAACCTCTCGCTGCAGCCGGCCATCGACACGATCCAGGAGTTCAATATTCTCCGCAACTCCTTCTCGGCCGAGTATGGCCAGGGGCAGTCCGTGGTCACGGCAGTGACGCGCTCCGGCACGAATGAGCTGCACGGCAGCGCCTTCGAGTTTCTGCGCAACGATAAGCTGGACGCCCGGAATTTCTTCGCCGCGCAGAAGCCTGCCTACCGCCGGAACCAGTTCGGCTTCACCGCCGGCGACGCCATCGTCAACAACAAAGTGTTCGTGTTCGGCGGATACGAAGGCCAGCGTGTGCGCCAGGGACGCCCTTTCCGCGCCAGCGTTCCGGATCCGGTGCTGCTGACCGGCGACCTCTCGCGCTTTACGGCGCCGGTGCTGGATCCTTTTTCCGGACCTCCTGGCTCGCGCACCGCCTTTCCCGGCAACATCATCCCCAGCCAGCGAATCTCGCGCTTCGCGCGCGTCTTAAATCCCACCATTCCGGCGCCCAACGTCGCCGGAGCGAATAATTTCCTCACCACCCGAAGCTTCAGTGACGACTGGAACAACGTCACGTTCCGCTCCGACCAGACGCTTTCCGCTAAACACACGCTTTTTGAGCGCTACATCTGGTACGACGCCTCGCAACTGTTGCCCGCGGCCTTCACCAGCACCAGCTATCCGCAGAGCGCGCAGAACCTTTCCGTCGGCGACACCTACATCATCCGGCCCAACCTGATTAACGACCTGCGCCTGGGCTACAACCGCGCCAACAACATCTGGCTGCCGCAGAGCCTGGACGGCAAGAACTGGATCGAAATGCTGGGCCTGCGAAATCTGGCGGGCGCCACCGACCCCATCGACTACGGCCGTCCCGGCTGGACCATCGCCGGCTATACCGGCCAGGGCGAGGTGACGCCCACGCAGGGAGCCATCGAGAACCTTTACAGCCTGTCGGACACGGTCACCAAGGTCTTCGCCAAACACACGCTGCGCGGCGGAATCCAGGCGCAGAACCGCCGATTCTTCCACATCACGGAGGTCCCGCCGCGAGGCAGTTTCAGTTTCGACGGCAAGTTCACCGGGAACGCGATCGGCGATTACCTGTTGGGCACCTGTTCGAGCTGCCAGGGGGCACTGGGCAGCTCGCGCTCCAACTATCGCTCCAATACGATGAGCGCCTTCATCAATGACGACTGGCGCGTGACGTCCCGCCTCACCATCAACCTCGGGCTGCGCTACGAATACCTGGGGTGGTGGCGGGAGCAGACCAATCTGGAAGCCGCCTTTGTGCCTTCACAGGGCAAGATCGCGTATCACAAGGTGCCGGCGAATATCCCGGCGTCGTTCGCTCCGCTGGCCATCACGCAGGATAACTTTTTCCCCGCCGGCATCGTGGCTCCAGACAAGAACAACTGGGGCCCGCGCATGGGCATCGCGTATCGCGCCTCCGACCGGCTGGTGATCCGCACCGGCTTCGGGACATACTTCGACAACGTCAATCTGAACGAGCTGCAATTCACGCGCCTGCTGGTTCCTTTCTATTCGAACCGGACGCTGGTGCCGGATCTGGCCGCCCCGGTGAGCGCCGACAATCTGTTCCCCGGCATCAACGAGGTGACCACTTTCCCCGCGCCGTTCTCGGTGAGCCCGGACAATCGCACGCCGTACACCATGCAGTGGAATTTCAACTTGCAGTACAACGTAGCCCGCGATTTTCTGGTGGAGGCCGCCTACACCGGCAGCGTCAGCCACCGGCTGACCAAGCGCTGGAACCAGAACCAAGCCGATTTCGGGACTACGCCCATCATCACGCGGCAGCCGTTCCCGGCCTTCGATCCGGCCATTCTGACTTCCACCAACGACGCGAATTCATCGTTCCACGGCCTTTCCATCCGCGCCGAGAAACGCTATTCGAACGGCTTTTACTTCCTGGGCAATTACCAGTTCTCGAAGAATCTGGACAACAACTCCGGAGAAGCCGAGGCCAACGACACGTCATTCCGCATGAACAAGCGGCTGGACCGGGGGCGCTCCCGATACGACCAGCGCCACCGCTCCACGATCAGCGGCGGCTACGAACTGCCGTTCGGACGGAAGCAGAAGTTCCTGAACAACTCCCGGGCGGCCGACCTAGTGGCCGGCGGATGGCAGATTCAGGGCATCCTCACCGCGCTCTCCGGCCCGCCGTTCACGCCGAACGGGCCGTCGGTGTGCGATTGCGGGTCGTTCATTCCGCAGCGCGTGAACGTGCTGCGGCCGGACTACGGACGCCTTTCAACGCGCACGCCGAACCGCTGGTTCGATGCCACGGCGTACGCCCTGCCCGCCCGCGGATTCCAAGGCGCGGCCGGCCGCAACGTCCTGGAGGGGCCTGGTTTCCAGACACTGGACTTCTCCGCGGTGAAGATCTTCCATCTTACTGAGCGCGCCAACCTGCAGTTCCGCGCCGAGCTGTTCAACATTTTCAATCACGCGAATTTCAACAATCCGGACGGGAATATCTCCAGCAGCACCGTCGGCGTGATCTCCGCCGCCAATGACGGGCGGAGCATCCAGTTCGGACTGAAAGCGACTTGGTGATTTTACGGTTTGGCAAGAGGCGGTCACTTTGCTGTATGGCCAGCCAAGGTAGATAGCTTTGAGTCACGAACTCTGACCGCTGCGTCCAACCTTCCGAAACCGCGCGCGCCAGAGGTTGGCCATACACCAGCGTGAAGGGTGGCGTGGTCAATGAAGCGGCCGACGCACTGACAATTCGCAACTGACGGGGTTTTCCTGCCCCCGGAACGCGACGCCGCAGCGGATCTTGGTCCCGAGGCGTCGAGACCGCGTTCCGAATCGTTTCAGGGAAGCTCCATTACTGGAGCCCGATGCGGCTTATGAGCTGGAACCTTCGCCGTCGCGAGGCCGCAGCACACGGAGCCGCGCCCAACTGCTTTCCATTGATGGGACGAGGGCGATAACATCGAGAGAAGAACTGAGGAGGGGAGGCATGACACCAAAAGCGATGACGACGTCGTACATCCTATTGCTGGCAATGTTGGCGTGGACACTGGCAGGAGCGCAGGATAGGCAGCACCTGGCCAAAAAAGGTCCGGTCGGCCCGCAGCTTCCGGAAGCGCCCGTGGGCTTCGACAACGAGAGCAACGGTATGGTGGATACTCAAACCCACAAGGCGGATCAAGTGAAGTTTGACAGTGTGGAGGAGCTGGCGGATGGGCTGGGGCCGCTCTACAACGCGCAATCCTGCCGTGAATGTCACCAGAATCCCACATCGGGCGGCGCAAGCCAGATTACAGAGCTGCGAGTGGGACATCTGGGACCGGATCACCGATTTCGCAATCCGGATATTCCAATTGCTCGCGGAACTGAGATTATCTCTGGCCGCACCCTGGTGAACGATCGCGCCATTTGTCCGAATGCCGCTTTTCCCGATTCGGAGATCCAGGAACGCGTGCCGGAGAGCGAGTCGGTCCGGACTACGCGCATTTCCCTGAATCTGTTGGGCGACGGGTTTGTGGAAGCCGTCTCGGATCGCACTCTGATTGATCTGGCCCGGAACCAGTGCAAGAGCACTCATAGCAAGGTTTGTGGGTTGGTGATTTACGTGCCCATTGTCGAAGCTTCGGGGCAAGCAGGTGTCGGCCGATTTGGCTGGAAGAACCAGCATGCAAGCCTGCTGTCTTTTTCGGGCGACGCCTACTTAAACGAGATGGGTATTACCACTCAGTTGTTCCCGGACGAAGTGACTAAGCTTTGCAACACGGTGTCTGAGCCAAACGACAAGCCCGGACCGGACGGATTGGCCGACGTAGACCGCTTCGCCCGCTTCCTCCGGGCATCGAAGGCGCCCGCCCGTGATCTGAAACTCGCCGATACACCCGCGGCAAAGAGTGGGTCCGATTTGTTTGACAGAGTCGGCTGCGCAGTCTGCCACGTGCAAACCTTGGTTACGGCGGCTGCCGGCACGAAGATCAATGGTGGGGCATTCGCGATCCCGGCTGCGCTAGGAAGCAAAACCTTTCATCCTTTCGGTGACTTCCTGCTACATGATGTCGGGACGGGTGATGGAATCGTAATTCCCACAGTCGAACATTACGGACGTGTAGCTCGCCAGATGCCGAAGGAATATTCGCCCGAGAACTTCCAGAAGACGCGAAACAGGGTGCGTACAGCTCCTTTGTGGGGAGTGCGACTTCGCACCCGATTGATGCACGACGGAGCGTCTGTGACCCTCCGCGACGCCATTCTGCGGCACGCTGGAGAGGCGGGTCAGGCGACACACGGCTTTCGGAAGCTCGCAGCGAAGGACCAGGAGGCGATACTGGAATTCCTGAGATCGCTTTGAGGTTGAACCCCGGCCCCGAAAGTGAAATCGCAGGCGACACCGCATTCTACCAACCGTCGGTCGTCTGAATCTGACAAATTCCTTTCAAGAGCGTCCATGGCGCGCGCAGTTGGGCTGGCGGCGGTTCAGGCGCTTTGGCGTTCCTACGGTGATGACAATCCGGTTGAACGAGGATCGCCATACCGGAAACTGGCCGTTTCCTGGCACATGTCGGTGGCTATTACAGCTCATACCACCAATTATTATGCTCGCGCCCTACGCCAATACCTCCGAAACCACCCGCGCCGGAGTCTGGTCCGTGATCCGCGCCTGCAAGCCGTTCCGCTCATTCCTTCTTCTTGTGAGGGATGCTTTCTTGGCCGCTTTGGCCGCGCCGTTTTGACTGCCCGCTTGCCAGGTACGGCAACCAGTTCCCCTTTTCGCCGGATGCGTCCATGCGCGCCTTGCGGTCCTCACGGACCACCCTCAAGGCCGGGCAGGACAAACATGCCGGTTTTCAGGCCGCTCCGCCATCTCAGAGAGAATCTCTACGTCATGCTTCGGAAACTCCAAGCCTCTTGGCTGTCTCCAGGACCGATGGAAACGGCGTGGTTATTTTGGCTATGGGAGCTATGACTACTGTACGGCACGCAGACCGGCGGTTCACCCCGGCCTCTCTCCTCGTCCGGCGAAACCTGTGATAATAACCTGTTTCAGCCATTTCTTTACCGGCGAGCAAATAAATGACCTGCCCAACTTGTTCCAGCCCAATGCTATTCGGCGCGACTACATGCGCGTGCGGCTACACACCGAGCACGTCGAACGAAGCAGATAACACAATCGACCTTTCGTATTTTGAGGCCCTCCGTGCTTATTGGCGCGTCTATTGGCCCACGCAATTGTTCATTGCGCTTGGCATCGCGATCGCCGGAGGAACGCTCTTTGATACCCTCGTGCAGGTCATGCTCTCAGCCGTAGGCTTCTTGTTGTTCGTGGCTAGAATAACGGCGCGCCCTTACAAGGGATTCTCCATAGTTGTATCGTCGAACGATGACGCTGAAATTCGACAGCGTCTAACTTTTCGACAGCGCCTGGAAGTATGGGCCTTTCTCTGGTGGCGTCAATTCCTGGCCATGGCGCTTGCGGCCGTTCTTTCGGCGCCCCTACTCTCGATACTCGGCACTATGAACGCGAACCCTCAGATAGGAACTTGGATCGTCATCGGCGCTGGTGTGCTTGTTGTTGGACCGATCCTGCTCAAAATGCTGATCGGACATACCTTCAAAAGCTTTCAATTGCTCGCGCTACGCAAGGCAGCATGAGCGGGATACCTCAACCTACGCCAACACCTCCGAAACCACGCGCGCCGGAGTCTGGTCCGTGATCCGCTCCTGCAAGCCGTTCCGCTCATACACCAGCTTGCGGAAATCCAGCCCCATTGTGTGCAGCATGGTGGCGTGGAAATCGTGCACGCTGACACGACCCTCCACCGCCTTGTGCCCCAGCTCATCCGTGGCCCCGTGGATCACGCCGCCCTTCACGCCGCCGCCGGCCATCCACATGCTGAAGCCGCTGGGACCGTGGTCGCGCCCCGCTGAGCCCGCGCCCTGGCGAACCTGCGAGATCGGCATCCGCCCGAACTCGCCGCCCCAGAGGATCAGCGTGCTGTCCAGCAGGCCTCTACGTTTGAGGTCAGTGATCAGCGCAGCGGCGGGCTTGTCGGTCTTGCCGCAGCTATAGCGCAGCATTTGCTCCAGGTCCGAATGCGCGTCCCAGATCTGGAACTCGATGAAGATCTGCACGTAGCGGACGCCGCGCTCCACCAGCCGGCGCGCCATCAGGCAGCGCCTCCCGTAGGATGCCGTGCTCTCCTGGTTCAGCCCGTACATCTCGCGCGTCTCTTCGCTTTCCTGCGACAAATCCAGCGCGTCGGTGGCGGTCAACTGCATGCGCGCGGCCAGTTCGTAGCTGGCGATGCGCGCGTCCAGGTCGCCGTAGCCAGGGTGCGCGGCGCGGTGCTCGCCGTTCAGCCGCCGCACGATCGAGCGCGCCGCTTCCACCAGCGGTGAGGGCAGATCCTCGGGCGGCTTCAGATTCAGCAGCGGCGCGCCTTCGGAGCGAAATCGCGTCCCTTGATAAATCGGCGGCAGGTAGCCCGACTGCCAGTTCTGAATCCCGTTGACCGGCAGTTTTTTCGGATCGTCCAGCACCACGTAGGCCGGCAGATTCTGGTTCTCGCTGCCTAATCCATAGACCACCCACGCGCCTAGCGACGGCCGCCCGGGCAGCGTCCGGCCAGTGTGCATCAGGTACAGCGACGGCTCGTGATTGAAGTGCTCGCCGTACATGGATCGGATCAGCGCGATGTCGTCGGCGCACTCGCCCAGGTGCGGTAACAGCTCGGACATCTCCATGCCGCACTTGCCTCGGCGGGAGAACTGGAACGGCGAGGGGAGCATGGTGCCGACCTGGTCGGCGAACTCGATCTGGTTGACGATGTCGCGGCTGGGCGCAGTGCCGGCGAACTTGCGCAGCATCGGCTTGGGATCGAACAGGTCCACCTGGCTGGGACCGCCGTTCTGGAAAAGCTGGATCACCGCCTTGGCTTTGCCGGGGAAGTGCGTTGGCTTCGCCTTCAGGTCAGGTATCGCCGCGCCGGCCAAGTCCCGGCTCAACAGCGACGCCAGCGCCGCCCCCTGTACACCGCCGCTCATTCGTGAGAAGAAATCCCGGCGCGTCCACTCTGGCTTCATCGCGAGTCCTTTAGTCAATGTACGAGAATTCGGCGGAGATCAGCACTGCGTGGCAGAAATCGGCCAACGCAGCCCACTGCGCGCGAGCCTTCCGCGGCGCATCGTCTCTCTCGGATTCCAGGTGCGCGGCCCATTTCGGCTCCAGCTCCGCGATCTCGCGCCGCGCGGCGGCGATTTCCTTCGCCGACGGACGCCGCCCCAGCGCCCTCACATACAGCTCCTCGATCTGGGCCTCCGGATTTTCCGGGTGCAGGTCCATCAGCCGCCCGGCCAGATAGCGCGCGCGATCCCGCACGAACGCGCTGTTGGTCATTTGCAGGGCCTGGGTCGAAACGGTGGAGTATGCACGCTGGATGCAGTTCGGCGACATTGGCGGCAGGTCGAACGCCTCCAACATCGTCACCGGAGTGGTGCGGCGCTGCAAAGCGTAGATCGACCGGCGCCAGCCCTGCTTGCGGGAACCCTTGTCCACAATTTCGCCCGCTCCTTTCACCTCCACGGGCACGGGCGGGCCGAACGTTTTCAGGTCCAGCTCGCCGGACACGCCGAGCATGGAATCGTGCAACTGCTCGGCGTCCATCCGGCGCAGCGGCATTCGCGACAGCAGTATGTTGTCCGGATCGGCGGCTTCCAGCTCGAGTGTCAGGCGCGATCCCTGACGGTAGGCCGCTGAGGTCAGCATCAGCCGGTGCATGGCCTTGAGGCTCCAGCCGCGGGCGACGAACTCGGTGGCCAGCCAGTCCAGCAGCTCGGGATGCGACGGCGGTGTTCCCAGCTTCCCGAAGTTCGCCAGGCTGGCCACGATGCCTCGGCCGAAATGCTGTGCCCAGAGCCGGTTTACCATCACCCGCGCGGTCAGAGGGTGATCGGGCTGCGTCAGCCAGCGGGCCAGCGCCAGACGGCGTCCGCTCGCCCCCGGCCACGGCGGTTCGGCGTGATAGGGAGCCAGGCCCACCCGCAGCACCGACGGCGGCCCGGGCTGGACGGCCTCGCCGATCAATTGCGCCTCGCCGCGCCGCAGGAGGTATGCCGGCGACGGGTCTCCACCCATTTCGTACAGCGCGCGGATGCGAGGCTTCTCCTTCAACCTTTTCTTCGTATCGGCGATCGACTTGCGCAAAGTGGCAGCTTCGCTCTTGTAGTCCGGGAATTTCGCCGCAAGGTCATCGCTGGAAATCGCGATCGCGTCCTGAAATTTCTCCGCCAGGTACTTCTGCGTCGCTGTCCGCTTGTCGTCCGGAGTCGACGCGGCGGCGGATACGTCCGCGCGAATGGCTTCCGGCAAAGCCGCCAGCCGTTCCGCCAGCAGCTTTTCGCGCAGCGGTTTGGCCTTCGCCTCCAGCGCCGCCTCCAGCTTCGCGATCTCGGCTTCGATGGGAGCGTTAAACGACGCCACTTCCGTGCGCTCGGCTTCGAGCGCGATGTCCAGATGGCGCTCGGTCGGCTTGACCCAATCGTAGGGATCGTACGCGGTTTGGAGAATTGCGCTCAAGCGGTAATAGTCGCGCTGTGGAAGAGGATCGTACTTATGGTTGTGGCAGCGCGCGCAGCCCACCGTCAGCCCCATCACTGACGAGCTGAGCACCTCGATCTCATCCGCGATCACGTTCATGCGCTCGGCAACCGAGCCGTTCGCCGGCGAGTAGGTGCCGTCCGGGACCATGCGCAGAAACCCGGTCGCGGCCAGCTTCTCCACCATCTCCGGCGTCACCGACTTCGCTTCCTTGTAATTGACCAGCTCGTCGCCGGCGATCTGCTCGGTCAGGAACTGGTTGTAGGGCTTGTCCTGGTTCAGCGCTCGAATTACGTAGTCGCGATAGCGCCACGCGTTGGGCCGCAGCAGGTCCTCGTCGATGATGCCTTCGGAATCGGAATAGCCGGCGGCATCCAGCCAGAACTTCGCCCAGCGCTCACCATAGCGCGGCGATTCCAGCAGCCGGTCCACCATACGGTCATAAGCATCGGCCCGGGTGTCATTAGAATAGGCCGCGATCTCTTCCGACGGCGGCAGGAGGCCGGTGACATCCAGCCACGCCCTACGCATCACGGCCAGCTTCCCGGCTTCCGGCGAGTAGCCGAGCCCCTTGGCTTCCAGTTTCGCCAGCAGAAACGCGTCGATCGGGTTGCGCACCAGTTCCGCATGCCGGACAGCGGGAACCGCCGGCCGAAGGGGCGGCTGAAACGACCAGAACGCCCGTTCCTTTTCGCCGACCAGCGGATCTTCTTTTGCCTGCTGAGGCTCCTTCGGCGCGGGCGCCGCGCCTCCGGCGATCCACTGGCGGAGCGTCTCGACCTCCTCGCTCGATGGCGGCCGCACATGAAATTCCACCAGCAGCTTGGGCGGCGGCATCTGCCCCGCGAGGACTCTCCGCATCAGCAGACTGTCGTCGGGCTTGCCTGGCACAAGCGCGGGTCCGGATTTTCCGCCCTTCAGCCGGCCGGCCTGCGAGCGCAGGTCCAGGCCGCCTTCCTGTTTCCGCTTCCCGTGGCACACCACACAGCGCATCTGAAAGATCGGCAGCACGTCGCTTTCGGTCACCAGCTTCTGCGGCGCCAGCCGATCGATCCATTGGCGGATCGCGGCGACCTCGCGATCGTTGAGCTTCTCTCCCGCCGGCGGCATGGACTTCGAGACGATTTTCTCCACCAGCAGGCTTTTCTCCGAGGAACCCGGCTGAACCGCCGCGCCGGATTTTCCGCCCTTCAGCGCGGCGTCGGCGGAGCGCAGATCCAAGCCGGCCTGCGGAGCCGCTCCGCCATGGCAGCCGATGCAGCGGGCCTTGAAAACCGGCAGGACGGCCGAATCAAAATCGTCCGCGGCGCGGACCCACGCCGGGAACAGGATCAGAATCGCTGCCAGTGCTTTCTTCATGTCGCGGGCCGGACGCTGTCCGAATGCTCCGAGCATAGTCAATCGTTCGCGGGAGAGTCAATCTCGAACGATCCGCCTCCGTCTCACGATGCGAGACACAGTAGGCTATCCTGACGGTCATGCCGCGCCGCAAAAACGCGGACCTGGTTCAGTCCGTCCAGCGCGCCTGCCAGCTCCTGCAGGCTTTCCGCAATGAAGGCGAGGTCCTGCGCCTGCGAGAGCTTACTGCCCGGACCTCCCTGCACAAAGCCACCGCGTCCCGCCTGATGCGGACGCTGGAGCACGAAGGTCTGCTCGAACGCGTCGGTGACGACCGCTTTCGCAGCCGCGTCAAGGTGCCCGCGCTGCGCCGCTACCGCATCGGTTTCGCCACGCGCGGCGTCGACACGCCCTTCTCCCGTGCCGTTAACGCCAGCGTAGAGCGCGCCGCCGAGGAGGCCGGCGCCGAGCTGATCACCGTCAGCAGCCACCGCAGCCCCCGCGCCGCGCTGCGCAACGCCGAGACACTGGTCCGCGAAGGCGTCGACCTGGTGATCGAATTCCAAAGCCACGAGCGCATCGCTCCTATCATCGCCTCCCGCTTCCTCGCCGCCGGAATTCCGGCCATCGCCATCGAGATTCCCCATCCCGGCGCCACTTTTTTCGGCGCCAATAATTACCAGGCCGGCGTCATCGGCGGGCAGGGCATGGCTCGCTGGCTGAAGCAGAACTGGAAGGGCGAAGTGGCCAGCGCGCTGCTGATCGAAGAGGACGCCGCTGGGCCGCTGGTCAAGCTCCGCGTCACCGGGATGCTCACCGGCTTGCGGGAAGCCCTGCCTTCGGTGGATCGCGTCCCGACTTTCGAAATCGACGGGAAGGGATCTTTGGAGCGCACCTTCGAAGCCGTCCGCAAGCACCTCCGCCATGCCCCGCCGCGCAAGACGGTGGTGCTGGCGGGAAACGATCCCTCCGCACTCGGCGCGATCCGCGCCTTCGAGGAAAGCGGACGGGCCCGTCTTTGCGCCGCCATGGGCCAGAACGCGTCGCGCGAAGCCCGCGCCGAGCTGCGCCGCCCCCAGACTGCGCTGGTGGGATCCGTCGCTTACTTCCCCGAGCGCTACGGCGACGAGGTGATCCGCCTGGCCAGCGCGATTCTCGCCCGCCAGCCGGTGCCGCCGGCGGTCTTCACCAAGCACGAGCTGATCACTCGTGAGAACGTCGACCGCATCTACCCGCTTGACGAATTGCTGCCCGAGCCGCTGGGCGGCGCGCTGATTTCGTGAAGCGGACCGGCCTTCACTCCTTCGCCAAGATCAAAACAGTGGCATCGTCTGCGTATACCGAGTCGCCGCTGAACGCATTCATCCCGCTCATCAGGCGGCTGACAATCTCTGCGGCAGAGAGGTTCCACGCGCCCCGAAGAATCTCCATTACGCGGTTTGCCCCAAATTCTTCCCCCTCAAAATTCAGCGCCTCGGTGATTCCGTCGGTAAGGACCACCAGCAGATCGCCGGACTCTAAATTGATCGACGACTCCACAAATGTCGCGGAAGGAAATACACCAAGGAGTATGGAAGTGGGTTCCAACGCCTGAATGGATCCGTTCCGCCGCACCAGAAGAGCGGCGACATGTCCGGCGTTGACGTAGGTCACGCCGCCCGTTCTTGGATCGAGTATGCCGTAGATGCAAGTCACAAAGCGATTCCTGCTTCCTTGGGAAAGCTCGATGTTCAACGCTGCAACCGTTTCTTCCACTCGTAACAATTGCCTGGAGAGTCCGCGAAGATACGCCCGTACCGTGAGCGCCTGCATCGCGGCAGGGACACCCTTTCCGGAACAGTCCGCGATCCAAAAAGCAACCCGGCCATCGGGAAGCTCCATCACCTCCTGCAGGTCGCCGCTCAAGATGTGTGCAGGCTGTAAGTGTCCGGCGAAGCTGGCCCCGGCAACCTGGGGCCACCTTTCAGGGAGCAGTTCCTGCTGATACGTTCTTGCGACTTCCAGCTCCCTCTGCAGTCTGTACTCTTCGGTCCGCTCCTCTGCCGCGGGCAATGAGCCGCCTTCGTCGCGAAGCCCGCTGGCCTCTAGAAAGTCTCGGATTTCGGGCGTGATCGACAGGAGATTCTGCGCCGCCCAGCCCTGGGCGCGTTTCAGCGGCGACCCGCGATACAAAAACGTCGGATCGCGCTCGGACTCGATCCAGTCCTTGGCGTCCACGCGGACGCGCCACTCGATGCCCAGAGGTTGATGTTCCTGTTTTCTCAGCCGCGAAATCGTTTCAAATTCCGCCTCGCTTTGCGCCAGAAACTCCCGCGGCCGCTCTCCCAGAATCGCCTTGTGGTCGGCGGCCCATCGCTGCGCCGCAAGCAGCCGGGAACCTGTGTATAAGTAGGCTGAGTCCTTGTCCGAGGCGTACCACCGATCCGCAACTTCGCGCAGCTCGCCTTCAACGCTTAACGAATCCATCTCCTGCGCGATCCAATCCCTGTAACGCTGCCAATTTTCGAGCAGGACTTCGTGGACCACCTCTACCACCCGCGGACCGCTCTGCGAAGTCTCCTGCAGGTCGTTTGAACCGCTCACCACCAGCCGCGAGTCCACCAGCCGTGCCAGTACACGCGCGACCATCGCGTCATCTTCACTCAGAGCGAGAACTTCTTCCATCGGCGCGCGGCGGCGTGTGGGCGCGGTTGCAAGCCCCGGGCGCACCAGGCGCAGAAAAATGGCCCGCGCCAGGTCCCGCTCCGCCTGCCCCAGTCCGAGATAAACCTCCTCGGCGTGATGCCGGAGCGCGCCCCGGATTCCATCGATGGAATCGTAGTCGGCATGGCTGAGTACGCCGTTCGTAGATCTCTTCCACAATTGAAGAAGGCCGTGCTCCAGCAGCGGCAGGCGGCCCGGATCCTCTCCCAGGTCCGCGAGCAGCCTCTCTACCAGCCCCGGTTCCGCGTCGCCGCCGGCCAGTTCAAGCGGCTTGGTCACCACGTCGCTGATCTCGCCGGCGCTCATCGGAGGAATCAAAAACGTCCGGCGATCCAGCAGCGGCACCAAGCCCGGTACATCCCACAGACGCGAAAAGAAATCCGCTCTTAGCGTCAGAACAAACCGGATTTCCCGGTCGCCCAAAGCTTCTGCTGTGGATTTCACAACATTCACGAATTTGTCCCGGCTCGCGGAAGTGTGGTGCGTGAAAAGCTCCTCGAACTGGTCCACTACCAGGACCGATCGCGACCCTTCCGGTGTGAGCAAAGAGACCACTCCATACAGGTCATCCGGAGCGCTTTCAAGATGCCGGATGGAGACCGCGCGCAGTTCCAGCCTCTGCGCGTCGGACAATTCCGGCTTCAACTGCGGCAATGCCGACGCCATTTCGCGGAAAACGTTGTCGCCAGGGCGAAATACCGCCGCATGCCATTTCCGGGTTCCCCCCGAGGGGTCCGTGTAGCGCCCGCGGAGCAGCGCCGGCAGCAATCCCGCGCGCACCAGCGACGACTTGCCGGTGCCCGACGCGCCGACTACCGCGACCACTCGAGCGCCTTTCATCCGCTCCAGTAACTCCTCCACCGCCCGGTCCCGGCCGAAATAGAGGATCGAATCTCCCGCCTCGAATCGCTCCAGGCCTCGGAACGGCGCTTGACCTTCCGTCAACAGGCTTCCCGCGCTCGAAACTGTTGCGAGCAGATTTCGGAGGGCGAGCGCGACATCCTGAAAATCCCGCTTGCCCCGAAGATCGAGATGATGATGCTGTTTGAGGAACGGCGGCAGACCCTCGGGCGTTGCGTTTTCGCCGAGAATCGGAATCACGCGAAAACGGGCATCGCCGGCATTTCGGGAAAGGGCCAGGCGAAGCTCCCGGTCCACCCAACGCTGCACTCCGAGCCGGCCTACGTAAACGGCAAAGGCCTGAGCCTGCGCCATGGCCTGCTCGATCGATTCCATCCATCGATCGCCCGGCTGAAGGTCGTCCACGTCAAGCCAAACCTTCAAGCCCGCGCCCCGCAAAAGCCGGGCCAATTCCTGGGCGCGGCCGGCATCTTCACCGGAATGGCTGAGAAATAGGAGCGGCTCCTCCATCGGACCACGTGAACTCGGTCCAGTGTATCAAGGGATCTTGGGCCGGCTTTAGAGCCCGACAAGTTTCGTTTCGCATCGTGAGACGATCCGCCACCCCCGATCCTCCTCTTGCTCTCCGGCCCGTCCTGGCGCAAGGTGACAGTATGCTCTCCCGGCGGCCTATGTGCCGCTGCCAGACCGCGACGTATTGGGGGTGTGAAGTGCATTCGATGAAAAGTTTTCGCCGGCGCGCTACGTGGCTTGCCTGCTCCTTTCTGATCCTCGGCTCGCTGCTGCCGGCTCAGGTCTCCACCGGCAGCATCGCCGGCCAGGTGACCGACGCCAGCCACGCCGTCATCCCCGCCGTAACCGTAACCTTGACCAACCAGGGAACCGGCATCCAGCGCACGGCGAAAACCGACACCTCGGGCAACTTCGTGTTCCCTTTGGTCGCGCCCGGCTTGTACCGCCTGCGCGCCGAGTCCCAGGGCTTCAAGGCATCCGAGGTCTCCGGCCTCCAGGTGCAGGTTGCGCAACTGGTGACGGAGAACATACAGCTCGAAGTCGGCGACACCGCGACGAAGCTGGAAGTCATCGCCACCGCACCGGTGCTCGACCAGCGCAGCGCCGAAGTGGGCCAGGTCATTGGCGAAAAGGAAGTCGTGGAACTGCCGCTGAACGGCCGCAATTTTCTCGATCTCGCCAAGCTCGTCCCCGGAGTCACCGAACTGGCCGGCTCCACTCAAAGCAACGGGCTCGCCATCAACGGACAGCGCGCCAACCAGATCGGCTTCTACTTCGACGGAATCGACACACGCACCGAAACCAGCGGCAAGCCGGCCTTCACCCCTTCCATTGAGGCCATCCAGGAATTCAAGATCCAGCAGAACGACTTCGCCGCCGAGTTCGGCCGCAGCCCGGCCGGCATCAATGTCTCGCTGAAATCCGGCGCCAACGACTTCCACGGCAGCTTGTTCGAGTTCCTGCGCAACAACCAGCTCGACGCCCGCAGCTTTTTCTCCCCCCGCGTGGACCCGCTGCGACGCAACCAGTTCGGCGCGGTGGTGAGCGGACCGGCGATCCGCAACCGTACCTTCTTCATGGCCAACTACGAAGGCCTGCGCACCAGACGTGCGAACACGCTCTACCTGAGTGTTCCGACCAATGATCAGCGGAGCGGAAGCTTCGCCGGAGGCCCGCAGATTTTCGACCCGCTGACGCTCGATTCCACGACCGGACGCCGCCAGCCGTTCGCCGGAAACGCGATCCCCACGTCGCGATTCGGGCAGATCGGCGCGTCCAGCCTGAAGTACTTCCCGGCGCCCAATGCAGCCAGCTCCGGTGGATTCAACTACGTCGCCGGTGCGTCCTCGCTCAACGACGGCGACCAGTTTCACAGTCGCGTCGATCACCAAATCTCGGGCCGCGATCTGTTGTTCGGCCGGTACTCCTTTAGCAAGGGCAAGATTGTCGCTCCCGGCGGGCTGCCCCTCACCGGAAGCCTCGAAGACATCAAAGTACACAGCATCACGCTGCAGGAGTCGCATACCTTCAGTCCCTCCAAGGTCAACCAGTTTCGCGCGTCCTGGACCTACTTCAACGACCTGGGCGGATTCCCCCTGGCTTCCAGCAACCTCGCCGCCACCGAGTTCGGTCTGCTGAACCTCACTCCGGCCAGCACCGCTTACGGACTTCCTCAATTGAACGTCGCCGGCCTCAGCACCATCGGCGCCAATGCCTTCCAGCCCTCCGGGCCGCGCGAAAACATCTTTTCCCTGGGCGACGACGTGAGCTGGATCTCCGGCAAGCACACCATCAAGTTCGGCTTCGACGGCCGTTACTACCGTCCCGCGGCGCTGGTCCAGCAGACGCCCAACAGCATCCTCACCTTTGAGAACCGCTTCACGAATCAGCCCGGCCAGGCGGGCACGGGCAGCGCGATTGCCGATCTGCTGCTCGGCTACCCCTACACCGGCCGCGCCACGCAGTTCGCCGAAAGCAACGGCTGGGTCAGCCTGAAATATTACTACTACGGCTTCTACGTCCAGGACGAGATCCGCATCACGCCGAAGTTCACGGCCAACGTCGGGCTGCGCTACGAGTACCAGACGCCTTACTATGAGCGATTCGGCGACCTGGCCATCTTCGATCCGGTGAACGCGCGCTTCCTCAAGCTGGATGAAGACATCAAGCAGCTCCACGATCCCGACCGGAACAATTTCGCCCCGCGCATCGGCTTCGCCTACTCGGCCACTCCCAAGACTGTCGTGCGCTTCGGCGCGGGAGTCTTTTACGGCCAGCCACGCGGCAGCGAGTTCTCCTCCTTCCAGCTCTCGCCTCCCTTTGTCATCGACACCACTCTGGTCTCGAACCCGACCGTGCCCGACCTGGTCGGCAAGCTGTTCCCGCAGACTCAGGTTCGCGACCCGATCACCAAAAAGATCCTGCTGTCTCCGAACACCAACGTCTTCTCGCTGGATCCGAAATTCCGCACCAATTACACCTACCAGTGGAACTTCAGCATCCAGCGCGAGCTTCGCAACGGCTGGCTTCTCGAAACCGGCTACCTCGGCAACAGCGCGCACAAGCTCACCGGGCGCGACCTGGTGAACCAGGCTTTCCTCGACGCGGATCCGGCGCGGCCGACGCCCGTCATCAACCGGCGGCCAAACCCGAACATCGGCGACGTCAGCATGGTGAAATCGCTCGACAACTCCAACTACCACGGGTTGAACGTGAAGCTCGACAAGCGCTTCTCGGGGGGCTTCTCGATTCTGGGAGCCTACAGCTACGCGAAAGTCATGGGAATCGGCGGGGCACTGTTCGGCGATCAATCCCGCCAACAGGATGGCCGCAACCGGCGCTCGGAGTATGCGCCACTCGAATTCGACCAGAAGCACCGCCTGACCATGGCCTGGATATACGAATTGCCCTTCGGCAAAGGAAAGCCCTTCGGCGGCAACTTGAGCGGAGCCGGCGCGGCGGCGGCGGGCGGATGGTCCTTCCAGGGAATCTACACCGCACATTCCGGATTCCCGCTGACACCCACGTCCAGCGTGTCCACCAACGTCGGCCGCCAGGACCTGAACCGCGCCAACCGCACCTGCGACGGAAACCTCTCCGGCGACGCCAGGCAGTTGAACCGCTGGTTCGACACGAGCTGCTTCGTCAACCATCCTTTTGGTGCATTCGGCAATTCCGGCAACGGCGTCATCATCGGCCCCGGCGTGAACAATTTCGACCTGACGCTGATGAAAAACACAGCGATTCCGGTGGGCCGCCGTGAACCCGCCAACCTCCAGTTCCGCGCGGAATTCTTCAACGCGTTCAATCACGCTTCCTTCGGCGACCCGAACCTGGCGGCCGGCACGGCCCAATTCGGTGTGATTCGCAGTACCCGCATAAACGGCCGGGAGATTCAACTGGCGTTGAAACTTCTGTTCTGATCCTCTGATAACCTGTGAGCCGAACTCATGAGGACGCGGTTTTGACCGGACAAGCCGGCGCCGATTCACTCGCGACGCCGCGAATCCCGCGCCGCAAGCCACTAACGGCCCACATCGGGGTATTCGGCGTGGGGCACCACGCCTACTGGCCGCAGTTCGACGGCCTGCTGGACGAGATGAAGCGCAAGCTCGCCGTCTTCACCGGCAAAGTGCGAACTCACGGCGTCACTGTCACCGACTTTGGAATGGTGGACGACGCCCGCTCGGCCTACGCGCTGCGCACCCAGCTGGCCGCGGCTTCGCTCGACCTCATCTTTTGCGACATGGTGACGTACGCCACCTCGGCGACGTTCGGCGTCCTGATCCGGGATCTCAACGTGCCGATCGTCCTGGTGGCCTTGCAGCCACTGAAGGCGATGGATTATTCGCGCGCTTCCACTTACATGCAGCTCGTCAACGACGATTTCTGCTCGGTGCCGGAGTTCACCGGGGTTGCGATCCGCATGGGCAAGAAGCCGCCGCCGGTTATCCTCGGAACTCTTGACGACGATCCTCAAGCCGACGCCGAGATCGCCGGCTGGTGCCGCATCGCGTGCGTGCTGCACGACCTGAAATGCGCCCGCATCGGCCACTTCGGCCACGTGCTGGAGAACATGCTGGACATGCAGACCGATCACACAGCGCTCACCTCCGCCTTCGGCTGCCATATCGTCCAGACCGAGCCCGACGGCCTGATGCGGCATTTCCGCAACGTCTCCGACGCCGACGCGCTGGCCCGGGAGAAGCGGATTCTGGAAATCTTCGACACGCCGGACCCGATCTCCGACCCCATCACCCGTAAGCTGACGCCGCAGGACCTGGACATGGCCGCCCGCGTGGCTGTGGCCCTGGAGCGCTTCGTCGATGAGCATGAGCTGGACGGGCTCGCGTACTATTACGAGGCGGAACCCGACAGCCCGATGCGCAGCCTGGTCAGCAACCTGATCGTCGGCAACTCGCTGCTCACCGCCGCCGGTTTCCCAATGTGCGGCGAGTCCGATCTGAAGACCTGCGTGGCCATGCTGATTGAGGACCGGCTCGGCGCCGGCGGCAGCTTCGCCGAATTCCACCCCATCGATTTCCGCGAAGGCTTCGTTCTGGTTGGGCATGACGGCCCGCATCACATCAATATCGCCGAAGGCCGGCCCGTCCTGCGCAGCCTGGTGAAGTATCACGGGAAGCCCGGCTCCGGCGCCAGCGTCGAGTTCCGCATCAAGGACGGCCCGATCACCATGCTCAGCATTGGCATCAACCACGGCGGCCGGTTCAAGTTCGTGATCGCCGAAGGCCAGAGCGTACGAGGCCCCATTCCGCCCACGGGGAACACCAATACGCGCGGCTTCTTCCGTCCCGACATCCGGACGTTCCTCAAGGGCTGGGTCGCCGAAGGCCCCACGCACCATTTCGCCCTCGGCGCGGGCCACTGCGCCGCGTTGATTCAGCAGGTCGGCGAAATTCTGGGGCTGGAAACCGCCGTCGTCGCCCGGGAGTCCGACTGAGTGCCCGCCGGCGGGCGCTTTCGCTGGTCGATCGCCGCCCTCCTGTTCTGCGCCACGGCGCTCAGCTTCTTCGACCGCCAGGTGCTCTCGGTGCTAGCGCCGAAAATTCTTCCAGACCTGGGTATGACCAACATCGAGTACTCGCACGCCGTCTCGGCCTTTACGCTCGCTTATAGCGTCATGTTCACCGCCGGCGGACGGCTGATCGATTATCTCGGCGTCCGCGCCGGGCTCGGTCTTACTGTTGCCTTCTGGACGCTGGCCAGCCTGTTGCACACCGTGGCCCAAAGCAGCGCGCAATTGAGCGTCTTCCGTTTTTTGCTGGGCGCCGGGGAAGGCGGATGTTTTCCCGGCGCGGCCAAAGGAGTGCTCGAATGGTTTCCGGCGCGGGAACGGGCGCTGGCGATGGGGATCGCCACCACCGGAGGGTCGGCGATCGGGGCGGTCCTGGCGCCTCCGCTGATTGTGTGGGCGGCGGCTCACACCGGCTGGCGCGGCGCGTTCGCTGTCACCGGCCTCATCGGCGCAGCCTGGGTAGCGGTTTGGTTCGTCTTCTACCGCCGGCCGGAGGAGTCCCGCTTTGCCAGCGATGCCGAGCGCCGTTACATCCTCTCCGGACGCACGACGCCAGTTAGCGGTGTAAAGGCGACCTCCGTCTGGCCGCTGCGGCGGCTGCTGTCGCGCAAGGAGGTCTGGGGCGTTGTTGTGACGCGTTTTCTGCTCGATCCGGTTTTCTACTTCTATATGTTCTGGATCCCGCAGTATCTCCACCAGGAGCGGGGCGCTTCGCTGGATGAGATCGGACGGCTGACCTGGATCCCCTTCCTGTCCCTTGGAGTCTCCTCACTGATCGCCGGCGCGGTGTCCGACGGACTGGTGCGCCGCGGCTGGACCGCGGGCCGCGCGCGCAAAACCTGCATGGCCGCGGCCGCGTTGCTGACGCCAGTCTCCATCCTGGCTCTGTACGCGCCGGATTCGTTCTGGGCCGTGGTGTTGCTCGGCGTGCTCATGTTTGCCCACGGGTTCTGGATGACCAACTTTATGACGTTGATCGGCGACCTCTTTCCCGCTTCCAGCGTCGCCACTGTGGTCGGCCTCACGGGAACAGCCGGCGGACTCGGCGGCTTTGTCTCCAGTCTGGTCGTGGGCAAGTTCGTCCAGTCCCACTCCTTCGGCCCAGTCTTCCTCGCTTGCGGCGTGCTGTATCCGCTAGGGCTGGCCATCATCCTGCTCACCGTGCCCCGGGTGGAACCTTTGACCCCTTGCAACGCCAGTAACTTTCCGCCATAACATGGGTTAACTATCGAAATGCTTCTGCGAAGCGGGGGCAGGGTGAGTCCCGATAAGAAAG
>JACXTT010001810.1_pt1 | contig 35005 bp, 25 predicted proteins | sample 9270951 | NCBI WGS metagenome assembly JACXTT01 (sample SAMN15532306, study PRJNA645909) | rock metagenome | isolation source: weathered quartz diorite | place: Puerto Rico | collected 2017-06-21 | reverse complement strand
GTTGTTGGGGGGGCCCGAGAACGTGCCTCGTAGGCCTGTTCCTTGGGATCGCTGGTTCCATTTTGGACGCCGCGTCGAGTGAGCACACCCAGGCCGTCGGCATCCTTGGGAGGTTTGGGATCAGCTACGGCCTCCGTGGGCCGTGCCCGGGCCGTGACGAAGGTCTTCCATCGTTCGGTTTCATTGACGGAGGGCAGGCGAGAGAGCGTGCGCAAGTAGAGGGTCTGGATCTTGGCGGCGTCATCGCCGGGCTGCCGGAGGATTTGGGAGAGGGCACTGGTGGGAATGAGGCTTCCCCCATCGTTGGTGAGGCGTCCGTTCAACAACATCAGCGCTTGGGGAATCGTGCCTTCGAAGCTGCGCTGCTCATGGTCTTCATCGATCGAGAAGAGGAAGATAAATTGGCGAACCATCTGGGCCTTGATGGTGTCGAGCCGCTCGCTCGCATGCTGCTGCAGCAAACCCTCGACGCCCGTCACCGTGATGAGGGAGTCGACCAGCTCATCCGGACCGAGGGGGCGGATGGGATGGGCGGCGAAGAGCTCCGACGCTTGGGGCGTTACGGCGATGCCCGCGCGCTGGTAGGTCTGGCTGAGGCAGATGGAACGGAGGAGTCGCTTCAGGTTGTATCCGTGCGTGGTGAAATCGGCCGCGATGAGGCGCAGCAATTCGGGGATCTCAGCGACATCAGAAGGGAGATCATTGAAGGGCGCCAGGAGGGGTCGACCCATCAAGTGGGTCCACATGCGATTGACGATGGCGGCGCCGAACCAGGGATTCTCAGGGGCGATGATCCAACGGGCGAGGGCTTTGCGTCGTTCGGGGGAGGCGCTGAAATCACTCCCATCGAGCGCGGCGGGCTTGGCGAGAAGCAAGGGCTTCAACTCTTCTTGCCCGGCTCCGGGGAAGGCCACGCGGTTCATATCTGAGAGCGTCATGCGGCGCACGGTGCCGCTAAGCGGGCCTTTGTCCAAGGCCTCCATGCGCACCTGGGCGAAGCAGGAGGTGAAGGCCCGGAAATCGGCCTGCGTCCACTTCTCGGTCTTGTGGTCATGGCATTGGGCGCATTGGATCTGTAGCCCGAGAAAGGTTTTCGAGACGTGGCCTGAGAGATCCTGCGGCATCTGCGCGAATCGGATCAGGTAATTCACGGCGCCGTTGGTCTCGGGGCTGCGTCGGAGGATCGTCTCGACCCTCGCCTTATCCATGTGCTCCAGGCCGTTGGCCTGCAAGCGAGGCGTATCCCCGGGGCTGTTCTGGCCGGTGGCCGTGAGGAGATCGAGCACGAGTTGATTCCACGCCACATTTTTTTCGAGCTGGGTGTAAAGCCATGCGCGGAAGGCGCCACGATCGATGGCCTGATCTCGGGACTCCCGCCCCATGAGCACGCGATCCCAATAGGTGGTCCAGTGCTCGGCGTATTTGCGGCTGTTCAAGAGCCCATCGACCAGCTTCTGCCTCCGGTTCGGAGAGGAGTCATGCAGGAAGGCCCACGCGACATCTGTGGAGGGCAGTGTGCCGACCAGATCCAAATAGACGCGCCGCAGGAAGGTCGCATCGTCGGCGATTGGCGCAGGCGTGATGTGCTGATCCCTGCATTGTTTCTGCAGGTATCCATCGATGCGGGCCGGTCCGAATTCCTGCACCGCAGGTTTCACCTGAGCCTGAGGCACAGGAGGGGGGGCAGTTTGTAGCACCAGGGCTGCGAGGGCGATGAGCATGAGAGCCAGTAGAGGAAAGCGCCGCGATGCGAGAAGGATGCCGCGGCGATAAGGCACTCGAGGGTAAAGAATTGGAAAAGGTTTAAAAAAGGTTGCGAGGCAATGTACCTCGGACCATGAGGCAATGCGCAACGGCTGTCGCCTTCTCTCGTCGGAGATGTCCAAGGTTCTCGGTAAACTACCTTTTTCGATGTGGAGGTCCCATGTTCCGTCTCGACGGCAAAGTTGCCCTGGTCACCGGTGCGAGCCAAGGCATTGGCGAGAGCATCGCGAAGGCTCTGGCGAAGCAGGGGGCCTTGGTGGTGTGCGCCGCGCGTACTGAGGCGAAGCTGAACACCGTAGCCGAGGCCATCCGCGCCGAGGGTGGCAAGGCCGACGTGGTGGTGATGGACCTTTCCAACACCGAGAGCGTGAAGGCCGCCGTCGCCACCACACTGGAGCGCCACGGCGCGTTGCACATTCTGGTGAACAACGCCGGTATCACCCGCGACAAGCTCCTCATCCAGATGAAGGAAGAGGACTTCGATGTGGTGATCAACACCAATTTGAAGGGCGCTTACACGGCCATCCAGGCGGCCACCAAGGCGATGATGAAGCAGCGCTTCGGCCGCATCATCAACATCGCCTCCGTGGTCGGCCAGATGGGCAATGCGGGACAGGCCAACTACGTGGCGGCGAAGGCCGGCCTCATCGGCCTCACCAAGTCCGTGGCCCGCGAGCTGGCTTCGCGCAACGTCACTGCGAACGCCGTGACGCCTGGCTACATCGAAACCGAGATGACCTCTGGCCTTCCCGAGGATGTGAAGGCCGAGTTCAATAAGCAGATTCCCCTCGGCCGCATGGGCAAGCCTGAAGACATCGCCGCTGCGGTGAGCTTCCTGGCCTCCGATGAGGCAGGCTATGTGACCGGCCAGATTCTTTCCGTCAATGGCGGCATGTTGATGCCCTAAAAGGGAATGCAGTGATCGGTAGACCGATCGCTTCCGTAATGGTCTGCGCGTTTTCTGCGGTACGCGCACCTTTGGCTCTCTCCCGGCATAAGCAGCGGCACCGCTTAGCCATATGGACCGCTCGTTGGGAGAGGGCTTTGGGGCTGCCGAGGGGCGGTCCGATCGTCTGACAGCGCTTTTGCAGGTATGGTGGAGAAGCGCAGTAAGAGCGAGTGAGCTCCTGCGGCCGCCCTTCGAGTCATCATGGCGAACGAGCAACCCGGGACATCCTCCATTGCCAATCGGCTAGACCGAGCTTGGAAGGCGTTCTCTTGGCGCAAGCATTGGCCCTGGCTCTTCTTCATCCTGGGAGTATCGGCCCGCCTCGCTGGCGTAGGAGGCTGCTTCACGTTCCTCCTTTGGAACGGGGCGCTGGTGCTCCTCTGGAGGGGGCTCAAGCTGCTCTGGCAGCGCCTGCTCTTCCGCGTCAGCCGGAGGCTCTGGGCTATTCTCGTGCTGCTTGCGGCAGTGCCTGCCGCGTGGCTCATCGTGCTGGCCCTCTCGGTGGGCTGGTTGGCCATCGGCGGACAGGCCTCGCGCTCCTTCCAGGCCACGGTGCAATCCCTGGAAGATGCGCTGGGCGAGGCCCGGCAGCATCCGAGTGATCGCGATGCCCTGCTCCGCCTGCGCGGGCTGGGCCCAGTGAAGGTCTCTCACGTCCCGGCGCTGCCCGAAGGCGTACGATCCGATTATCTCGGCCTCGTGGCTTTGAAAGAGGGCGGGCAATACCAGCTATCCCTGAAAGCCATTTCTGAAGAGCCGGGTGGGTTCCGCATTCTTTCGCTGGGTCTCGAGGCCCTTCCCGAAAAGCTGCGCGCGGTGGTAGGCGGCCGTCTGACGCTGCGACTGGATCCCAATGAGAAGGACTCGGGGAACAGCGAGATGCGGGAGGATGGCGATAAGGTGGGCTTCCACCTCCCTACCCTTGAATCAAAAGTCCCATTGCGTCAGTGGACCCTGGGAGAACCGCTAAAGGGTAGCTCCCTCCTCCATCCCTTCAACCTGCCGCCCATGGCGCTCGGTGCCTGGGATTGGACGGATCGCCGCTATCTCACCCTCACGGCAACCGCGGAAACCAATCTGGCGGTGATCTTCAAGGGACATTTTCTCGGCAAGGAAAAGGGGAATGCGAGCGGCGAAGCTCTGCTCTACATCATCGTCGCGGGCTCCATCGTGTTTCTGCTCGCCTGCATCGAATTCGGCGCCTTCATGCTGGGCATGCGCCTCGCTTGGAGTCTCGGCGGCCACGTGGACGCGCTGGACAACGGCGTGCGTCAGCTGCGCGCGGGCGACCTCTCCACGCGCATCCGCGTGCGGGCCCAGGACCAGCTGGGACGCTTGGCCCAGCACTTCAATGAGATGGCTGCCCAGCTTCAGAATTCCATGGCCGAACGCGAACTCCGGATGCAGTTGGAGGAAGAGCTGAGGGTGGCGCGCGAAGTGCAGATGCGCCTGCTCCCAGATCTGGAATCGCTGAAGCTCCCTGCCCACCTCAGCGCTGCGATTCTGCCGGCGAAAGAGGTGGCCGGGGATTGGTACGACTTCCACCGCCTTCCCGATGGGCGCGTGGCCTTCCTCATCGCCGATGTGAGCGGCAAGGGCACCTCCGCAGCCTTCTATGCCGCCGAGACCAAGGGCATGCTCTCTGCGCTCGACAAGATCAAGCGGGGCCCCAAGGAAGTGGCCATCCGTATCAACGAGATCTGGTGCGCCAGCCACGGCCGACGCACCTTCATCACGCTGTGCTACGGCACCTTCGATCCTCAATCCGGTGAGTACACGTTTGTGCGATGCGGGCATCCCCCTGCCTTTCTGCGCACGAAGGATGGCTCCGTCTCCCGCTTGCAGCCCAAAGGTCTCGGCATCGGCCTCACGGATAAGCGTTTCGAAGCGCATTTGGAATTGGCCTCCGGCCGTCTGGAGGACGGCGACGCGCTGGTCTTCTTCACCGATGGCCTTTCCGAGGCTCAAAACGCAGGCGGAGAACTCTTTGGCGAGGCGCGCATTCTGGCGTGCCTGAAGGAGACCACGGGGGATCCTCAGGCCGCGCTGCTGGCAGAGGTGCAAAGCTTCATCGGCGAAGAGGGTCTGGCGGACGACCTGACCCTTTTGGTGCTGAAGGGCTAAGCGTCGGGCGATATCGCAGACGCCTTGATACGCTGACTATCCACGCGAGGACACCATGGCATTGAAGGAACGATCGGCCCGAGCGCTTCAGGCCCTCAAGCAATTGCCTGCGAAGGCCCGCGCAGCGCGGGAGCATCATCAGGAGCGCCATCGCCCCACCGGATTCTCCTTCCTCATCGGGGAGCGCATCGCCCTCATGCCTGCGGCCTGGGACGCGCTGACGATGAAGGCCAGCGTGTGCATGTCCCGAGGTTTCCTCGAAACCCTTGAACATGCCGGGCCCGAGGGACTCCGCATGCACTACGCTCTCGTCGCAGATGCAGAAGGTAACCCTTTGGCGGCCATATCCTGCCAGAGCTTGACGGTGGATGGCGCCGCCGTGCCCTCTAAATCCTCTCCCACCAAGTTGAAGGAGGCTCGCGACAAGGGTCTCTCTCGTCTGAAGCAGCGCATTTTGGTGTGTGGCAATCTTCTGGGGTGGGGACCGCAGGGCGTCGCCTTCGCGGAAGGCGTGGACCAAGCGGAGGTGTGGCCCGGCATCCTCGAAGCGCTCTACCGCATCCGCCGCGCCGACGGCCTCTTTGGTCCTACAGGCCTCGTGATGGTGAAGGATCTCGCCGCAGAGGATTGGGCCGCTGGCGACGACCCCCTGCGCCGCTTCTCCTACCGCTCCCTGGAGACTGAGCCCAACATGGTCGTTCGCTTCCGCCCCGAGTGGAAGGATTTTGAGGGCTATCTCGCTGCGATGAAGAGCGATTACCGCAGCGGCATCAAAAAGCAGATCCGTGATGTGGAGGCCGCGGGCCTCGTGCTGGAGCGCCTCGATGCCGCCGGTGTCGCGGCCCATGCGGATGAATTGCACCGGCTCTACCACGAGGTGCACGACCGACAGAAGCTCCGCCTTGTGAGCATCTCCCGTGAATGGCTGCCTTCCCTCGCCGCGCGCTATGGCAAGGACTTCATCGTCACCGTGATTCGGCGGCCCGGAGAGAAGGGACTTCTGGGCTTCATCAGCACGCTGAAGGACCGCGACGGCGCCATCGGCTACTACATCGGATTCGATAAGGAGGAGGCCGCGAAAGGCACGCCCATCTACCTCCGCCTCCTCTACGCCCTAGTGGAAGATGCGCTGAATATGGGTGCTGCGTGGGCCTCTTTGGGACGCACGGCGCTAGAGCCCAAGGCCAAACTCGGCGCCGAAGGCCAGCCCCTGCGCTGCTATCTGCGCCATCGGATTCCCGCCCTCAATACGGTGGTTCAGGGCCTGCTTCGCAACCTGCCCGAGCCCGCCCAGCCCCCTGAGCGCCGGCCCTTCAAGCCGTCCAAGGCCTAATATGTTTTGAAAAGGAATGAGGGCCTCATGAAGGCCCTCATTCGCAGTTCACAGGCGTAAATCTTATTCTGCGCCAGCGCTTTTCTCGATGGCGGTCCGCATGATGGCTTCGGAGGCCGCCTGGTGCATGCCGGTGGTGCTGCGGGCGACGACTTTGATGTGAAAGCTTCCCTTGGCGGGGAGGTTGAAGCCACTTTCGTTGACGCCGAGCAGGCCACTGATTTGCTCGTAGTCGCCGTCGTTGCCAGAGAAGGAGCGCCACACGGTGTAGCCTTGGGCGAACTGGGAGGCCTTCCAGGTCACGCGGTTGCCGATGAGGGCGAGGCCGGTGGGGGGCAGGGGATGGGGTTCTCCTGGTACCCAGAGATCCATGTAGCCCTTGGGTTCGGAGACGTTGCCCGTCTTGTCGACGGAGCGGATGGTGTAGCGCTGATAACCCCCAGGGGCGTCCTTATCGAGGAAGGCGTCGGACTGGGTGGGCTTGGCGGTGAGACGCTGGGGATCGCCAATGGGTGCGCCGGGCTTCGCCTCGCCATCCACCACCGTGTAGTTGAGGGTTTGGCGGTCAACGAAGCAGCCGACGTAATCCGGTGCGCCCACGTGGGTCCAGGTGAGGTTCACGTTGAAGGTGTCTGCGTTCACTTCCTGGATATTGGAGGCACCAGTTTCCGGCGGAGGCGGAGGCACCACGTCCGGCAGTTTCACTTCGATGGGGTCGCTCATGGGACCTTCCACCAATCGTCCGAACTCCAAGGTGCGGGCCTGGATGCGGTAGTAGAAGGTGGTGCCGTTGTACTGCGCGACATCGGCGGGGAAGGTGATGGCGTAGCGCTCGGTGACCACCTGCGTATCGTTCACGCGGGTGAACTCTCCCGGGCCGGTCAGAAGCGTGAGGTGGGCCCGCTGATCTTTGCGTGCGGTGGAGGCTCGAAGGCCCATATCGTCTGAGGCGACGATGCCCTTCGCGGCCAGGTTGTGGAGCTCGGGAGTGGTGGTGACCGAGGCCGCCTGAGCTGCCGTACTCGGAGCGCCGGGCGAGGACCTGGCGTTGGTGTCGGGGGCGATGGGAATCACCTTGAGGGTGGGCTTTCCGGCATCGGAGGCATTGATGATTTGCGCGTTGATCGAGCTGTTGTTGACGGCGCTAATAGCCGAGAAATTCCTGAAGGCCGAGGCCGTGCTCATCGCGGGCCGAGCTGCCGTTTTCAATTCGAACTTCTGCGGGGCCTGGTATACGACGTATTCCGTCGGCGTCGCTCCGGCCGGTCGGGTCCATTCCAGCAGAACGTGAATCTCCTTCGGGTGCTCGGGCTCGACCATCATGATGTTTAAGGCGCTGGCCCGCGCCTTGGGCGCGAACTTGACGGCGAGGTTGGGTTTCAGGGCGTTGATGTCCATGGTCTTGGCGGCCACGGGTTTGGCATTCTGCACCGGCGCCTCTGTGGAGACGAGCCCTGTGACATGGCTGGCCTTTGGCGCGCTGCGATGCTGGGGATCCTTGAAAGCGATGGGGGCCGAATCACCGAAACCCTCCGGGAGCTTCATGACGGCGGAGTGCGCCTTCAATACCGACATGCCTCCTGCCTTCATCTTGCGTCCGGCCGGGCGCACGAGACTGCGGGCGCTGACGCCCGCAGGCACCGCGGTGCTCCACTTGCCGTTGGCAGAGGGAATGGCGAGCTTTTGCTTAAGCTGGCTATCGCAGACTTCGACGCGACCAATGTTGGACTGCTCGGATTCATTGCCGCGCTGATCCGTGGCGGAGATGGCATAGCGGTAGGCCTGGCCGACCTCGAGGGTGTTGTCGCTCCAGGCGGGGCCGGCGACGCTGGCCATTTTCTTGAAGGATCCATCTCCGCTTGCGCGGTACACCTCGTAGGACTTCAGATCCGAATCGGGGGAGGGATCCCACACGAGGTTGGCCGTGGGCGCCGATCCATCGGGGTTCGAGTAGAGGTGGGCGGCCTTGGCGGCATTGGCCATATCCTTGATGGGCATGGTGGTCAGCCACTGCGATCGGCGCATGGCCCTCAATTCGCTCATCGAGGCGGAGGCGAGCGCGGGAGGCATCGGCTCATGGGGCGCAGCTGGTGCGGGGACGGGACTTCCATCGGCCCGGAGGAGCGGCGTCAAAGGTCGCTCATTCATGGGCATCTTGGCGGCGAGAGCGCGGTCCACATCCTTCATCCGAGCGTTCTGCATGCGACCCTGATGCGTGGCCCTGAGCGAGGCGAGGGCGTCGTATTCCGCCTTCAGGTGGGGTTGGCCGGGGACCTTGGGAGGTTCCAGATCCTTGGGCATGCCCGCGATGATGGGAGCCTTTTCCAAGGCCGTTTCAAAGCCGCCGATATCCACCGTGACGATGCGGTAGTAATAGGTTTTCTCGTTGATGAAATCGTCGTTGTGCTCAGCCCTGCGACTGTCGGTGAAGGCGGATAGAGGGGATTGAAGGGCTGGCTTGCGCAGGCGGCCTGACGCGACGCCTTCCTTGATGGAGGAGTAGAGGGCGGGGCTGAGGCTGGGCAGCACGGCAGCGGCGGTTTCGATGGCCTGGAGGTGCATATCCCGCACCTTCTGCTCCGTCATGGGCGCGCCGACATTCCGTCGCATCTCCTTTTCCAAGGCCGTGTCCTGGGCGATCAGTCGCTTCATGCCCAGTTCGGGGTCCTCGGGTTCGAGCTTGACCAGCTTGACGGGGGTCTTGGTGAGTCGCTTCCACGGCCCGTTTTGCGATTCGGAGCGGAGCACCTGGTAGCCCGCGATGATGTCGGAGGGAGGCGCTTCCCAATTGAGCAGCACACTCCCATTGCCGCTTTGCGCAGAGAGATTGACGGCGGAGGGCACGGGCGTGGGGACGGAGGGATCGAAGAGCTTGTCGCAGGTCGCTTCGACGGTTTTGCCCTCCCGCAGCTTGATGGCGATCTTGTAGCGCCAGGAGCCTTTGCCAGGCTTGTCGAGGTAGGAGAGCCCGAAGAGCGCAGCGGCGGAGGCATCCATATCCGCCCGGGCATGAAGCATCTGGAGGTCGGATTGGGCGAGTCGGCCCGAGCTGCGAAGCTCCAGGTACTTATCGGCCACGCGGTCGGGGGTGAGATCTTTGAGCTTGGTGCCGGGAGCCGCAGCAGGCTGTTTCACCATGCGCAGCTTGGTGGCCGGGTCGTACTGCAGATCGCTGTGGAAGAGCGAGAGGATGCGATTTCGCTCATCCTCGTGCATGGACTTGAGCTGATCTTTCACATGCTTGCCGCGGAAGAAGGAGATGGGCGAGCCATCGTTCAAGGCCTCCCACTTCTCCCGCCGATCTCCGGCCTTCTGGCGGTACACGGTGATGCCGCCGGTGGGCATTTCGCCGTGGGTGTTGGCCCAACGAAGCAGCACGGTCTTGTTGGGAAGCACCATGCCGTTGAGATGGAAGGTGCCCAAGGTCGTGCTCGCTGGAAGCAAATCTACTTTATAGAGCACGGGCGTCTGAGCCGCGCGGGCCCGGGGCGGCTCCGACCGCGCGCCTTCCTTCCGTGCAGAAGGAGGCGCTTGAATGGATTGAGTGGTCAGGACGAGAGCGAGGGGCGTGAGACGGAAGAGGGTCATCATGGAAGTCCCCTGGATCAGAAATCGATGTGGGCAGAGGCACTGCCGGAGAAGAGACCGCCGAGCACGTCGTAGTGGAGCGTGACGACGCCGGAGAACTTGGGGCTTCCGGGCACTTGGAAGGCCAAGTTCGCGCCGAGGCTTCCACTGAAGATGGTGATGTCGTAGTCATCCCAGAAGGTGGAGAACTCCATGCCGAACTCAGCACCGCCGTGCGCGGCGATGGTGCCATGCAGGCGCGTGGGGCCGCCCTTGGGGATCTCGACGATGAGATCGCCATTGGCGTTGAACCAGGCGCGGCCGTAGAAGGGGCCGAAGTCACGGCGCTGAGTATCCAGGCTGTAGCCGATGCCCGCGGCGAAGGTGGTGTTCCCGCCATTGAAATCTGCCGTGAAGTAGCCAGTCCCCTTGCCGATGGATTCGAGAATGGCCTGCACGGGCGAGGCCTGAGTTCCGATGTGGAGGAACTTCTTGCTGGGGGAGACGTAGAGCTGCACTTCGCCGATATAGCGGAGGGCGCCGCCAGCCTGGGCGATGTCGGCGCCGAAGGTGGCGTCGAGGGTGTTGGGCTTGCGCGTGAACTTGATATCCGTCCACACATGCTTGTCGCTGGGCTTCTCCTCTCGGTCGCAGAAGAGCCATCCGTCGCCTTGGAGCTTGGTGGTGAAGTTCTGAGCGATGTAGAGGTCCAGATCTCCGTGGAAGGTGAGCCTGTCGGAGGTGCCCACGTCCACGCCGGCGATGACGGCATAGCCCAGATCCGAGCTGGGCGTGCCGGTGATGTTCTTCATGTCGCGAATGTTGTCGGGCTGGAAGTTCTGGGCCAGGCCGCCGAGGAACCCGTAGATCTCCACATCCGGCGCGATGGGCACGGCGAGGTTGTCGGAGGCGAGCTCGCCGAGCACATAGAAGTAGGGGAATCCCGCACCCTTGAAGCTGCGGCCGAAGAGAAGTCCCGCCTTCGCGTGGACCGGCGCCTCCGCCATGTTCACGTAGAGATCGCCGTTGCCTAGGAAGTAGGCTTTGGACACCTGCTCGTCCGCCACTTCCACATGAAAGCCCATGCCGCCTTCCACGCGGCCGAGGCCCGCCATGTCCTGGTGGATCTCATAGCCCTGTTCGAGCTCCACCGTGCCCTTGGGCTTCTTCGGATCGCTCGCGGGGTCCGTCGTCAGCAGCACTCGGTTGTACATGCTGGGGAGGATCGGATTCGCTTCCACCTGACCACCGAAGCCGACGAAGAAGCGGCCGTCATCCCGAGTGCCGAAGCCGCATTCGGACAGGCCGAAATTGAAGCCCCACAAACTGATGTTGGGATTGTCGGGGAAGGTCTCCCAACGGTCGCCGGCCATGCCGAGCTTCAATGGCGAATTATCGCCATCGATGCCTCCGCCCGTCGCCTGAAGAATCATGTGCTGGAAGGGGAAGGAGGGCAGGGCGGCACCCACCACGTTCAGATCGAAGTGCCCGCTGAAATCCCAGGACGTGGGGTTGAGCACCGCGCTCTCCAGCGCGATATCCACGCCGATGAGATCGGATTTCAGCACCTTGTTCGGCTTCACCTCCACCTGCTCGATGCCGTTTTGAGTGAGCAGGAAGGTGAGATCCCCATCGAAGTTCTCGAGGATGGGGGGTACGGAGACGTGCACATTGCCCGTGACGGTGGGGCCTTTGAGCAGGACGCCATCGGCGATTTCCATTTCGAAGGGATTCAGCGTCACCGGCGCGATGTAGAGCATGAGCTTCTGCGTGATCGTGGCGGCCAAGGTTGCGGAGAAGCGGGCATTGGCTTCGAACCTGCCCTGTTGCCCCACCATCCAGGCAGGCTTGTGCGTGCCGTCCAGGGCCGGGGTGTACAAATCAGGCGGGAAGATGAAGAGGAAGTAGGGCATCACCACGCCCTTCCACTCCGGAGGGAAGCCCTCGTAGCCGAGCGTGGGCGAGAAGTCGCAGACGACGTTCAACCAAGGCGCGCTGACTTGGTAGGGGCCCATCGCGACGTAGTCATTCATTTGGGCGGTGTCGACAAAGAGGCCGTCCAGGAGAGAGGCTCTGGCCTTCAGGAAGGTGACCTTGCTGCTGTAGCCGTTGCCGAAATCGAGGTGGCCAGTCAGCTCTGATTGATCTTTCACCGCTTTGCTCTTATCGATTTGGATGCTGCCACCCTCCACTACCAGCTTGTAGGCGGTGAGCCCCGAGGGGTACAGCGTGGCGAAAGGCAGAGGGTAACTGCCGTTGAAGCCGCCGAAGCCGATGACGACATCCTTCGCCGCGCTGGCGGCACCTTCCACATCGTGGGTCCGGGCCGACTCTATGAGACCGTGGTGCGAATCGGGCTTGGGGATGCGTCCGTAGAAGTTGTTGGGCGTCGCCTCGGTGATGTAGGGCTGATCCGTCGCACCCACTTTGCAGAAGACCTGCAGCGCGAACTGGAGCCGGACGGGGCTGCTCAGCATCGGGTTTCCGCGCTCGAAGCGGAACGTCACCTTGTCCATCCACCATGTGCTGCCGAGATGCTGAGCGGGAAGGCCGGTGGCGAGGGATTCCACGACGATGCCAGTGCCGGTGGGTGTGAGCAGACGGCTATCGAGGGTCACCGGGCCGGGCTCCATCCGGACCTTCTCGCCGGTGATGGCATTTCGGAGAGGAGATGCCATCTCCACCTTCAGTGCGCCTTTGAGCTGGGGGGCAGGTGGGCCGAAGACCACGTCGGCCTTCTGAAGCACGGCGGTGAACTCCCCTTCGGAGAGGTAGAGGTCGCCCGGAGAGAGGGTGCCTTGCAAGCCCGCGGGCGTGAAGGTGAGAGGCCCGATGTTGAGTCGGATGCCTGCGAGGGTTGCGGTGCCCTCGAGGTGAGATCCCTTATCGGAGATGACCGCCTTCTTGAGCTGGTAATTCCAGCCTTCGTGATCGGCGTGATATCCCGAGTGGAAACCGGCTTCGACTGTGCCCTCCGCGGCACCGCCCTTGAGGATGAGGTTCTTGAAGGTGATCTTCACGGGCTCTGCCGGTGCCGGCAGCTGGATCATGCCCGTGCCCTCGAAGTGCTCGGCGGTGGCGTCCTCAGTGGGATCCACCTCCTTCACCGTGAAGCCGCCCACGGTGAAGGACTCCACCTTCATCTTGGGCTTGAGGATCTTTTGGACGAGCTTGTCCGCCAGAGGCTTGAGAACTTGAGCCGGCACCTGCGCGAAGGCGGGGAGGGCGACCAAAATCAACAGGCATCGGAGCCGTGCAAAAGGACGGAGCGGGGAGGCCATGGGACCCTCTTGGAATGGGGATTTCTGGGCCAGAGTCTCGCACGGCGGGTCGGAATCTGACAACTCAAGGTCCTGTTCCTGCAGTAAGATGACGCGGAGGTTTCAGAAGCGTCTTTTCGAAGGTGTCACATTCTTCGTGGTCCGCCTTTACTATTACTTGTTGATCTTCGACTCTTCTCATCTCAAAGGCGCGGCATCCGCATGTCTCATCGATCTAAAGGCCTGCTGCGCGGGCAACTCGTGCGGGTTCGCAGCGCAAGTGAGATTGCTTCAACCCTCGATGCCGCTGGAAAGTTGGAGGGGCTGCCCTTCATGCCGGAGATGGCTCGGTACTGCGGACAGACTTTCAAGATCTACCGTCGGGTGAGCAAGACCTGCGTCGAAGGATATAGCTTTCGTCGCATGAGCGGGACAGTGCTCTTGGAAGAGCTTCGCTGCGACGGTGCGCTCCATGAGGGCTGCCAACGGAACTGTCTCTATCTTTGGAAGGATGCTTGGTTGGAGCCTGCCGAGCACCCGGCTCCCGGGCATCAAACGCCCCTGCCCATCGAAGCGCTGCCCGATTGGGTGAAGCAGCTTCCCACGCGAGAGGGCGAGCGGTTCCTTTGTCAATCGACGGAATTGGCAGGCGCGACTCAGGAGCTTTCGCGGTGGAACCTCGCGCCCTATTTTGAGGAAATCCGGAACGGCGAACTGTCCATCCGCCAGTTCCTCGGCATTTTTACCGACGTGCTCATGGATCGGGTTCGCGTCCTGTTGGGACGCCAGCCCGCCCATACGCTGACGGGAACCCAAGTGGGGCCCTCTCGCGGGGAGCTGAATCTCAAGGTCGACGAGTGGGTGGAGATCAAATCGGCCCACGAGATTGAGCTCACCCTCAATGCCGAAGGGAAGAATCGAGGTCTCTCCTTTGGGGCCGACATGATCGACTTCACCGAGGGGCGCTACCAGGTGGATTTCCTCGTCGAGAAGATCATCCTCGAAGAAACGGGCAAGATGATTCCCCTCGTCAACACCGTGGCCCTGAAGGGCGTCGCGTGTTCGGGCTCGTGCACGAAGAACTGTCCGCGGAATAACACGCTGTATTGGCGAGAGGCCTGGCTGAAGCGACTGGCGGATCGAGATTCCACGCACTGAGTCTCTATTGTTTCGTCGTTTTTTGCCTAGTTGGTGCGCGTGGGGCTTGCGGTATCCGAAGCCAGGCTTGATACTGAATGTTCTGGAATAGTGCGTTCCGAATAGGCCCTTCGCCTGGAGAAGTCGATGGACAGTACTGCGATTCAACGGGACGCCTACCTGCCTTCTACGAAGGAGCTGAAGACCCCGGCCGATGGGGCTGAGGTCCCCAGCTTTCTCGGTACCCATGATCTGGAGGCGCTCAAAACCTTCTATCGGAGAGAGGGCTTTGCCATCATCCGAGGCCTCGTGCCACAAGAGGTCTGCCAGGCGGCGATCGAAGCCTTCGAGCGCGATGTGAAGCCGAGCCGGGCCTACTTCAAACGTCACGAGTGGGGGCGCTTTCAGAAGCACACCTTCACGGAACACGGCTTCATGCAGTACCCCATCATGAACTTTCAGGATCTTTCTCCACGCTTCGCCACCTTCAAGCGCTTGGGTTTGGATGTGCTCGCCCATGCGCGCGTGCAGGAGGTGATGAAGGCCCTCTTTAACGAGCCCGGGCGAATCATCCACACCATGTTCTTCGATGGCAATCAGCGCACCACGGCCCATCGGGATAGCCACTTCATCGACGCGGAGAAGCTCGGCGAGATGATCGGCGTTTGGGTGGCCGCGGAAGATATCCACGAGGGTGCGGGGCGGTTCTACGTCTGCCCTGGAAGCCATCACATCGAGACGCCGGTGGATCTGAACCTGGATGCGATGGATCCCAATACCGAAGGTTACAAGGAGTCCATGGGGCGCTTTGTTCGGGGCGGCGGGGCAGCCTTCATCGCGCCGGCCTTGAAGCAGGGCGATGTCCTGCTCTGGTCCTCCCTGGTCATCCACGGAAGCTTGGAGACCACGGATCCCCGCCACTCCAGGAAATCCTTCACCGCCCACTACGTTCCTGCTTCCCAGGGCTATCTGGTGAAACGTCGGACCATCGGCTCTACGGCCTTTGATGAGCACAACGGCATCAAAGTGACCCGTCACGAGAATCAGGGCAGCTTTGAAAACCAATTCCGTGCTGCGGTGATTGCGACGTTGGGGCGTTTTCCAAAGGTGCTGGAGACGATCCGGAAAGTGAATCAGAAGATCCGCAATCGATAAAAACCGGAGGCGGTTCTTATCGCAGGGGGCGCTGCATCAAAAGCTCGGCCAAGGCTTCCAGATGGAGGGTGGCGCGGTGTCCGCGCGGCCAGAGGAGGCGAAACTGATCCTCGGGAAGTCGCAACCTCGGTAGGAGGTTCACCAGGCGGCCCTGGGTGAGCTCTTTGGCGACGAAATAGCTAGGGAGCACGGCGATGCTGCCCCCTTGGAGCAGGCGGAGTCGCACGGCTGCGATGGTGCCCAAGCTCTCCACCCGAGCGAAGGGCCAGAGGCTTGGGCCGCCAGCCTGGTCGAGGAAGTAGCGGGAGAGGGGGAGATCAGGGCGCAAATCGATGAGCGCGTGGGCTGCAGCATCCTTAGCGCCGCGAAAAGGGTGCTGGGCGATCCAGCGGCGCTCCCCTACCAATACGTAGGATTCAGCGTGCAGATCCCGGGACTCCCAGCGCCCTTCGGTGATTTTTGAGCTGCTGACGATGGCGTCCAGGCGCCCCTCTCGCATGCGGGCCAGGAGTTCGGGGGTGTCGCCGAAGTGAAAGTGGAAGGTGCGCTCGGGCCAAAGCGCTTTCCATTGGGGGAGGGCGGGGATGAGCCATGAGAGGCCCAGTTCGTAGCGGGTGCCGATCCAGAGCTCCGAGGGCCCGGGTGTCCCTTCGCCATGGATGGATTCCTGAGCGCGGGCAAGGGCCTCGAGAACGTGCCGGGCCTCGGGTAGGAGTCGCTCGCCCTCCGGCGTGAGGGCCACGTGTCGCGTGCTGCGCTCGAAGAGACGGGCTCCGATCTGGGTTTCAAGACGCTGGATGCGCTCGCTCAAGGCCGTGGGGGATAGAGCGAGGCTGCGGGAGGCGGCGCGAAAGTTCAGCAGCGTCGCCACGGTCTCGAAACAGCGGAGGGATTCCGAATCCAAAAGCATTATTTGTATTCTACGAATAATGTCATTCAAATCATACGGATTCAACGACCAAGTCTGATGACCTAGGTTGGGAGGATCGCAGGCCAGGAGACGCCATGCCTCATCCGGATCCCGTTCAATCACGCTATACCTTGGCCTTCAGCCTTCTCTTCCTTGAGCCGGCAGAGCCGCCCACTTCCACTTCCTTCCACTTGGACGGCCTGGCCGTCTCCAGCTGCCCTCCGGAGTAACCATGGACGCCCAGACCTTCCGCCGCTACGGCTACCAGCTCATCGATTGGGTGGCGGATTACCGCGAGCGCATGGCGCAGCTTCCTGTGATGAGCCCGGCGCAACCGGGGGAGGTCAAGGCGGCCCTTCCAGACCATCCACCCTTGCAGGGCGGCCGCATGGATCAGGCGCTGGCGGCTCTAGATCGCGACGTGATGCCCGGCATCACCCACTGGAACCACCCGAGCTTCTTCGCCTATTTCCCCAGCAATACGAGCTACGCGTCCATCCTTGCGGATATCGTCGCCTCGGGGCTCGGGGTGCAGGGCATGAGCTGGCAAACCTCCCCCGCCGCCACGGAGGTCGAAGAGGTGGTGATGGATTGGCTGCGCCAGATGGTGGGGCTTTCCAAGGCCTGGAGCGGCGTCGTTCACGACACGGCGAGCACCGCGACGTTCACGGCCCTGCTTTGCGCTCGCGAAAAAGCTTCGGCCTTCAGCCAAAACGGTGGTGGCCTGCAAGCCCAGGAAGCGCCTCTCGTCGTGTATGCCTCCGATCAAGGTCATAGCAGCATCGAAAAGGCGGCCCTGCTGGCGGGCTTCGGCAAGGCGAATCTCCGCCTCATTCCCACAGACGATCGTCATGGCCTGCGCTTGGATCTGTTGACGCAAGCCATTGATGCTGATCTCGCGGCGGGCCTGCGCCCCTGCGCCCTTGTGGCCTGCGTGGGCACCACGGGCACGACGGCGGTGGATCCTCTGGCGGGCATGACGGCTCTAGCGGAAAAGCATGGGCTCTGGCTTCACGTGGATGCGGCCATGGCGGGAACAGCCATGGTGTTACCTGAATGCCGCGCCCATTGGGAAGGCATCGAGAAGGCCGATAGCCTCGTCTTCAACCCCCACAAATGGATGGGTGTGGGCTTCGATTTCAGCGCCTACTACGTGCGCGATCCCCAGCACCTCATCCGCGTCATGAGCACCAACCCCAGCTATCTGCAGACCAAGCAGGATGGCGAGGTGAAGAATTTCCGCGATTGGCACATCCAGCTGGGGCGCCGATTCCGGTCCCTCAAACTGTGGTTCTACCTCATGGACGTCGGCGTGGAGGGGCTTCAGGCCCGCCTGCGCCGCGACCTCGGCAACGCCCAGTGGTTGAAGGCTCAGGTGGAGGCCACAGCAGAGTGGGAACTCATGGCTCCTGTGGATTTCCAAACGGTTTGCATTCGCCACGTCCCTGCGGCGATCCAAGGCGACGAGGCCGCGCTGAAAACCCACAACCTGGAGATCGCCCGCCGCATCAACGAAGGCGGAAAGGCCTACCTCACGCCGTCCATGCTGAAGGGCAAGCAGATCCTGCGGGTTTCCATCGGAGCGGAGACCACCGAGCGCGCCCAGGTGGAGGCGCTTTGGGCTCTCCTCAAGGAGGCCTCCCTCTGAGGCGTACGATCTAGGGCACAATGAGGCACTTCCATGACTGCCTCCGACGATCCCAAACAGCTTGGCCGTTTCGAAATCCTTCACGCTCTTGGTGAAGGGGGCATGGGGAAGGTGTACCTGGCGCGGGATGTCTCCATGGATCGCCAGGTGGCCATCAAGACCATCCATGCGTCCATGGACCGGTCGCCGAAGCTGCATGAGCGTTTTCTCCGCGAGGCCAAAGCCGCCGGTGCGCTCTCCCATCCCAATCTCGTGACGGTGCACGAGTACGGCGAAGATCAGGGCACCTGCTATCTGGTGATGGAGTATTTGCCCGGCATGGACCTTTCGGTCTTTCTGGCCAAGCGCTCCCTCACGCCGGCGGAATCGCTGGATGTCATGGCTCAGATTTGCGATGGGCTCGCTTATGCCCACAGCAAAGGCGTCGTGCATCGGGATGTGAAGCCTACCAATGTGCGCGTGTCACGGATTGGCGGCCGCCTGCACGCCAAGCTCATGGATTTTGGCGTGGCCCACGTGCCGGGCTCTTCGTTGACGGCCACCGGAGATCTGGTGGGCACCTTCAACTACATGGCTCCCGAATACCTGCGCACGGGCGAAGCGGACGTGCGGTGCGATCTCTACGCCGTCGGCATGATGCTGCACGAAGCGCTCATGGGCGAGCTGCCCTCCATGGCGCCTACGCTGCCGGGCAACAGCCCCGCAGATGCCACCGCCTCGCGCCCTACGCTGGAAGGCATCAGTCCACGCACTTGGGAAATTGTGGAGAAGGCATTGGCACCCGCCTCGCGCCGTTTCACCTCCGCCGCGGTGATGGCCAAAGCCCTGCGTGCGGCCATGCTCCCGAATTGGGGCGGGCTGGAAGAGCAGGATCTCCCCAAGGTGAAGAGCGTATCGGATGTGCCGCTGTCGAAGGCGCCCGGCTCCTCCGGCGGAAGACCGGCTCTTCCTTTCCAACCCATTCTACGACCCGAAGCCGATGTGCCGCCCCGATTCTCGTGGTGGCCAGCGCTCCTCCTCGCCGCAACGGCTGGAGCCGGAATCTGGATTTGGAAAGCTCAGCAGGCCGTGCCCGCGCCCAAGGCTCAAACCACGCCTGCGGTGGCGGAACAGGCCAAAACGGAGCCCGCGCCGACGCTCACGCAGCCCTCTTCCTCCCCGGCTCCGGTTCTTTTGCCCGAGGCGCGTCCACCTGTTGGTACCGGACTCACGCCGCCTCAAACCCAACCTCGGCTGGAGCCTCCCAGTTCCTCGCCGCAATCGAGTGAGCCTGCCCGATACGAGCCCTCGCGGGCCATGCTCGAGTTGGAGCGCCTGCAATCCCAAGTGAAGGATCGCCCGCGGGACGCTTACGACGCGGCTCAATCCGTACTCCGAGAGCAGCCCGCCAACGCCATGGCCCACGCCAGCACCTTCGCCAGCCTGTTCTGGATGAATCGCACCAAAGACATGTTGTCTGCGCTAGATGAGGCCCGGCGCCAGGGCGTCGATGGGCGGCGCTTTGGCGGCTACTCCTGCATCCGCGAGGTGATGGAGACGGAACGGATGCAGCGTCGTTTGCCGCGGGAGCTCATGGACCGTCTGCACGATTTTCTTCCGCCCCCACCAGGGGACCGCGACTCTGGAGAGCGCCGATGAACTGGATACGAGCTGCCCTTCTTTTTTGCATGGGCGTCACCCTCGCAGCCCAAGAAGCCGGCGAGATCACGGTCAATCCGAACCGGCCCACCTTCGCCAATCCGGCCCTCACCACCCAGCCCGGCGTGGCGGAGCTGGAGTTCGGGCTGCAGCACAGCACCTCCCGCGACGGGAGCACCGCCTTCGCCCAGCCCACGCTACTGAAGCTCGGCCTCCTCAAGGATCTGGAGCTGCGCCTTACCTCCAACGGCTGGCTCCGGCAGACGGCGCCGGACAGCCCCGCGACGACCGGTATCGGTGATAGTTCCGTCGGCGTGCAGTGGTGCTACCTCCACGACGGCCTCTTTGGCATGGACCAGGCCATCTCCGTCTTCCACAAGATCCCCACCGCCGACGCGGATAAGGGCCTTGGCAGCGGCGCGCCGGACGACGGGATCATCCTCCTCTTCAGCCGCGACATCGGGGCCAACCACCTCGACGTGAACTTCCTGGAGACGCGCCAGGGCCGGCGAACGGAGGATGGCGGCGGCCATTTCTGGCAGCCCGCCGGCACCGTGAGCTTCACCCACAACCTCAACGACACGTGGTCCATCACCGGCGAGCTCTACGGCATCGGTGCCAACGAGCTGGGCCCCCGCATCGTGAGCAACCTCTGGTGCGTGGCCTACAAGGTGTCCAACCGCCTCGTGCTGGACGCGGGCGTGGACGTGGGCCTCACCACCGGCGCCCCCAAGTACACCCTCTTCGCCGGGCTCACCGTGGGCCTCGGCCGTTTCTACCATCCCCATTGATGGACGCGCCTCTCTCGGTCAAAGCTCTTCTTGAGCAGCTGAAGCGGAAGGTGGAGGCCGCCTACGCCAGCGTGTGCGTCGTCGGCGAAGTGAGCAACTTCCGCGGGTCGGGAAGGCATTGGTACTTCACATTGAAAGAGGAAGGTGCGGCCCTTCAATGCGCGGTGTGGGCCGGGCAGCAGCGACTGTTGCGGCACGTTCCGAAGGATGGCCAACGGGTAGTCGTGAGCGGCTCGCTCAACGTTTATGTGGCGGGCGGATCCCTCACCTTGGCAGTGACCCAATGCGAACTTACAGGCGTGGGCGATCTCCAGCAGCGCCTGAGGGAGCTTGAGGCCAGGCTTCGCAGTGAAGGGGTCTTCGATCGACCCAAGCGGCCATTGCCGCGTATCCCTAAGCGACTCGGGATTGTCGCGGCGCTCGGCGGAGCCGCCCTGCAGGACGTCCTTAAGGTCACCGCCCGCCGTGCGCCAGGAGTGGACCTGCTCATTGCTCCTGCGGCGGCCCAAGGAGAGCGCTGCGTCCCCGAAAATCTCATGGCCTTGCAGGAGATCCAGGACGCCCACTGGGGCTGCGACGCCGTGTTGCTCATCCGCGGCGGCGGAAGCCTGGAGGATCTCTGGGGCTTCAACGATCCGGAGCTGGTGCGCGCCGTCGCCGAATGTCGCATTCCCGTGATCACGGGCGTGGGGCACGAGATCGATACGACCTTGGTGGACCTCGCTTCCGACCGCCGCGCTGCCACGCCGAGTCAGGCTGCTGAGCTCGCCACACCCGATCTCGCGCAGCTGAACTCCGATCTGCAGCGTCGAGTCCTCATGTTGGAGAAGGCCCTGGACTGGCGCCTGCGCGGCTATGAGTCGACCCTCAACCTGCTGACGGATTCCGAGGGCATGCGCGCGGTGCCCCAGCGGCTCATGCAATTGAGCGGCCGCTTGGCGACCATGGAGGCTCGGTTGCAGGGCGCCCATCCTCGTAAGCGCTTGGAGTTATCCGCACAGCGTCTGCTGGCCCTGCGCCACCAGTTGGGGCGGACGATGGAGGCCCTAGGAGAGGCCGATCGCCCGCGTCTCGCCCTGGCTCTTCGTCGCATGCTCCCTGCGGTGGATCGCCGCGTGGCCCGCGCGGATCAGCGCTTGGCTGTGCTGGCCGAGCGGCTGAAGGGGTTGGACCCCAAATCGCCGATGCAACGGGGATTTGTGCTGGCGCTTGCGGCCGATGGGAAACCCCTCACCTCCGCGGCGCAAGCGCAATCGGGTGATCTTCTGAAGCTGCAGTGGCTCGATGGCGAACGGAGCGCGCGGGTTGAAGATTAAAGCCTTTTGAGCAACCCTTTCGGTCACTTAGGTCAGGCTTTGCACCCATCTGGAGGGTGAAAGCTGCCGGCAGGTGCCGGGCTGTGCTTCACTGTTTTTATGACCTCCGATGCGGCAACCTTCCCACTCGGTGCGGGCGGCCCCGTCCTCCGGGCGGGGGAGACGGTGGCGGGCCGCTTCCAAGTGGAAGCCTTGGTCGGGGCTGGTGGCATGGGCGAGGTGGCCCGGGCCTTTGATGCGACGCTGGAGCGGCAGGTGGCCTTAAAAGCCGTGCGCAGCGACCAACTCCAGGATCCTGAAGCTCTGGGGCGGCTCAAGCGCGAAGCCTTGGCCCTGGCCCAACTCAACCACCCCAATGTCTGCCAGGTACACGATTGGGTGGAGACTCCCGGTGGCGCTTATCTGGCGCTGGAATGGGTGGAGGGCCGAACGCTGGACCAGGCCGCACAAGGCAAGCCGCTGAAGGAACGGCTAAGGCTGCTGCGGCAAGTGCTCGCCGGCTTGGAGGCCGCTCACGCCAAGGGGTTGGTGCATCGGGATCTCAAGCCCGCCAACGTGATGGTGACGAGCGAAGGCACGGTGAAGGTGCTGGACTTCGGGCTGGCGCGCCTCGCGGATCTAAGCGGCACCGATTTCTCCACCCCGGCCCACACACCCAACCTCTCCAACGTGATGATCAAGGAGCCCAGCCAGAGTCAGAGCGGCAAGCGATCGTCCGTGTGGGAAGGGATGACCCAAGCGGGCCTCTTCATGGGCAGTCCGGCCTACGCGAGCCCCGAGCAGATCGGCGGCAAGAAGGTGGGCCCGCCTAGCGATCTGTTCTCCTTCGGCATCCTGGCGTGGGAGCTGCTCTGCGGCGAACACCCTTTTCCCTTCGAGGGACGCCAGCGCATGCAGGCCATTCTCGGCGGCCACTCCAAACCCTTCCCTAAGACGTTTAAGGATCGCAAGCTGCGGGAGCTGCTGGAGCGCTGCCTCTCGCGCGAACCGGTGCTGCGGCCCACGGCGGCAGAAGTGGGCGCGATCCTCGATAAGGCGCTGGCGCCCGCCAAGGCGGGTCCCTGGGTGGTGGGGGTCGCGTGTCTTGCCGTGGGCGTGGGCGCTGTGGGCACGTGGCTGCATGCCCGCGGTGCCATCGCGGATCTCACGCGGCGCCATCCCGCGCGCATGGTGGTGCTGCCCTTCGAGAACGCGACAGGGGATGTCCGCTTTGCGGGCCACATCGCCATGGTGCTGCCCGAAGAAATCATGTCGGGGCTCGCGAATCAGCCGCATTTGGAGCTGATCGACCAGGAGACGCTTCGCAAAGCCGCGCGCAAGCTGGGCTTGGATCTCGGAAAACCCTTGGAGCCACCGGCCCGGAAGGCGCTGATGGAATACCTCGGCGCAGCGCTTCTGCTGAGGGGAGAAGTGCATCGCGATCGTGAGGTGAGTCTCGATTACGTTCTGGAAGACATTCGCGGCGGCGCCCGCACCAAAGGGCATGTGCAACGCGCGGGGGAATTGGCGCTGACCCTTCAGGCCATCCCTGAAGATCTCGTCGCTCAGCTGGATAAGGCCATCGCACCACTCGGTCGCAAGGTGGCGGTTACGATGCGGGAGCCTCTTTCTGCCGGCGCCTACCTTGCCTACGGCCAGGCCAAAGAATTGTTGGCGAAGGGGGCATTCAAGGAGGCGCTGCCGCTCTACCAATCGGCTGCGTCGCAGGCGCCCTTTGCGCCGGGCCCCGTGGTCGGCTACGCATCCTGTCTCTATCGCCTGGGCGACCCTTCCGCCGGCGCCACGCTGCATTGGGCGCAAGCCGTATCCCGCCTGGCGGGGGACCGGACGACAGAGGCGACCACGCTGAAAGTCCTGGCCCTGAAGGAGCGGGAGCAGGGCCATCTTGAAGAGGCCGCCCGCGCAGGGCGCGAAGCGCTTGCGCTGCTCAATCACCCCGGCATGGAAGCGCCGCGGGCCTCCATCCTCAATAACCTCGGATTGGTCCTTCAGGATCAGGACAAGGTGGATGAAGCGCTGCAATGCTTCACTCAGGCCGCGGAGATTCAACGCCGACTCCCAGATCCGACGTCGCTTGCGCAGACCCTCAACAATCTTGCGGTGCTTGCCCGTAAGCGGGGCGCCTTCCCGGAGGCGGAAACGCGCTATCAGGAGGCCCTCTCGCTGAGCCGAACCCAGCAGGATCGCTTCAGCGAAGCCTTAGCTCTGACCAATTTGGGGGACCTCTCTCTAAGTCTCCAACGCTTTGATGAGGCCCGTCATTTCATCGAACAGGCCGATACCCTCTACCAGGCCGCAGGCAATCGCACTGAGCGCGCGATGAACCAGGTCAATCTGGGGGTGCTCGATCAGGCTCAGAATGTCTTTGAAGCGGCGGAGCGGGCCTACCAGACGGCGCGCACCCTTTCGGAAGAAAGCCAGGCGGCACCGCAGGTCGCGCTGGCCTGGTTCTATCTCGCAGGGCTCTCCCGTCAGCGCGGACGCACGGAAGAAGCCGCGTTCCGCTATGCCGAAGCCGCGCGCCGCTATCTAGCGCTCGGCAGCATGCCGGAATGGGCAGAAGCCCAGGCAGGCCTCGCCGAATGCTGGCTGCTCAGGACGCCCATCCGCATCGGAGAAGCGGACCGCTTGCTGCAAGAGGCCGCGAAGAAGGGAAAGGCGGAAAGCCCCTTCCTCCTCCGCGCGGAATATCAGCTGGCGCGATCGCGGGGGCAGAAGGACCTCGCCAAGGCCCTACTCGCCCAGGCGATCCTCGCAGCCAAGCGGGATCAGCCTGAGGTGTTCAAGGAGCTCGAAAAGCTTCACTGAGCGAACGCTCAAAGCGAGCTTGTCTGGATGAAGAAGATCTCGTGAGAAGCAAGGCCCGATGGCGTGTGAATGACGGAGCTCGCTAGCCCCGTGCGATGAAGACCGGCAGAGACGAGAGCGAGAACCGGCTCTGGCACGGTCTGGAGCGAGGTCGTCTTCGTCTTGATGATCTCGAAGAATGGGGAGGGCGCTGAGGAGGTCAAAGGCGCTCCATGCTCGAGGCTCAGCGTCTCCAATGGGAATGCCGTGGGCTGCGAAGCGCGTTTCACCACAGGCCGGTAGGCGCGCCTCCGCCCGCCATCGCGGATGCCGCCGAACACCTGCGGCAGTTGATCCTCAGAGAGGCGCGTGAGGGAGGTTGAAAGCTGCATGGAAGGGCCCTCTGAGATCGACCCATTCAGTGTAGGGATGGCTTTAGGACGGAATGCATGAGGACGCCCACTCGAACAAATTCATCGCTGAATGGAAACAAGGTCTCGCCGATCGAGGAGGCCATCCCGCCACTTCTCTCAAAGCCCGATGGAACAGTCGGCCCTCAAGCTCATCCCCTTCTTATGACCTCTGTGACGACCTTCCTCAATCGCCATCGTGGACGCGCGGCTCTGGCGCTCCGCCTCGCCTTCGGTGCCCATCTCATGTTCGTGAGCACGGAGCTCTTCCAGGTGGCAGAGCAGCGCGATTTCGCAGCCTATCTAGCCACGCTCCACATTCCCTTCCCATTGATGTCGGCGTACTTGGCCCACATTACGGAATTTTTCGGCGGCTTGGCGCTGATCCTCGGCCTCACCGTGCGTCCGGCCGCAGCGGCCTTGGTCTTCAACTTCCTCGTGGCCGTCGGCGTCGCCATGCGCGGTCAGCCCTACATCAAACAGGCGCCTGCGCTGCAGATGCTGGCGATCGCGCTCTTCTTCCTCTTTTATGGCGCCGGGGAGTGGAGCCTCGATGCTTGGTGGTTGGATCGGAAGATTTAAAGCCCGGGCGGGAACCCCAGCCCCATCCTCGCCATCGCGATGCTCGGATGCACACGGCCATCGGCATAGCGGATGTAGATGGGGGCTTCCACTTCGGGGCATTGAGATTGAGCTTCAAACCCTTCGGGGTAATCGCCGAGTCGGCCCGCCACCCATAGATCGATGCCGTAGGGTTGGCCTTCTTTGAAGATGACTTCGCGTCGCCGCAGGGCGAGGAAGCCCGCCTCCCGGAGGGCCTTCGCCACCCGTTCGCGCTGGTCGTTGGGGAAGACGGTGGAGAAGACGCCGCCGGGGGCCACCAGGCCGATGGCGGCTTTGGCGTAATCCTCCACGCCGCCGCGCACTTCGAGGCGGGCGGGAATGGCCTGAGGATGAGCGGCCGATAGGCGGTCGGCGGTGGCCCAATAGGGCGGAGAGCTCATGACGAGATCGAAGGGAGCTTCGCCTTTGAAGAGGTCAGGGTCGCGGAGATCGCCGAGGCGCGGGATGACCCGATCTTCCACGCCGTTGTAGCGAATGCTTTTCTGCGCGAGGCGCAGGCTGATGTCCTGCGCTTCCACCGTGCGCACCTGCGCGCCGGGGCAGCGCCAGGCGGCCACCAACGCCAAGGTTCCGATGCCCGAACCCAGGTCGGCGATACGGTCGGCCCGCGGGCACCAGAGCGTTCCGTACCAGGCACCGAGGATGTCATCGACACTGAAGCGGTGGCCTTTTTTGTACTGGAAGATCTTCCAATGACCGACGAGACCGTCGAGGCTCTCATCCTCTTCCGGCGCCAAGCCACCGGGAGGGGTGGGGCCGGGTCGCATCCAACCTTTGAACTTGGGCATCAGGCTTCAGGCGTTTCAGAAGGTGGAGCCTCCACCGGATCGGTGAGATCGGCCACTTCGGGGCCTTCGCTCTCCAGGCCTTCGGGTTCCACCGATTCTTCCTCGGCGGCGCCGCCGAAGAGGCCATCCTCGGGCAGGGCAGGCTCCAGGGCCGCCAGCGCAAGGGCTTCGAGCTTGCCTTCGCCGAAATCCTGAAGCTGAGGCAGGTCGTGAAGATTGCGCAGGCCGAAGTGGACGAGGAATCCCTGAGTCGTGCTGTACATCATCGGACGACCCACGACGGGCTTGCGGCCGTTGGGCGTGATGAGCTCACGCTCCAATAGGCTCTTGATCTGATTGGCGGAGGAGCTGACGCCGCGGATCTGGTTGATCTCCGGCTGAGTGAAGGGCTGGCGGTAGGCGATGATGGCGAGGGTTTCGAGCTGGGCGGGCGTGAGCTTGCCGCTGCGCACCGTCGTCACCAGTTTGCCGATGAGATCGGCGTAGAGAGGCGAGGTGGCCATGCGCCATCCGCCGCCCACTTCCACCAGGCGCAACCCACGGGGCGCGACAAGGCGCTCCTGCAGCTTCTCGATGGCCTGGCGCAGCGCGCCTTCGGGGAAGCCGGTGAGCTCCCGCAGGCGCTTGATATCCATGACTTCACCCGCGGCCGTGAAGAGGGCTTCGAGGGCGCCCACCAAATCGCCACCCTCTTCCCATAGAGGTTCGTATTCGACGCCGGTCTCTTCTTCGGCGGCGAGGACGAGATCGTCGGGGATGGGCTGTGTGACGAAGCCGTCGGGCACTTGAGCTTCGGAAGCCTGCTCAGGCTCTTCGGGATGCAGGATCTCGCTCATCGGTAGCCTCCCAGGCGCTCGCCCACTTTGATATCGCCGCTTTCACGGGCGGGAACCCAATCCTTCGCCTTGGGGCCGCCGATGAGCAGCACCACGGTGGAACCGAATTCAAATGTGCCCAGATCATCGCCTGGCGCGCAGGGCAGGGAGGCCACTGCGAAGGCTCCATCCTTGGGCAGGAGCTTGCCGCCCAGCCAGCGCTCGTCGATGACGACGCCGCCCACGTGGGTGGCGCCCACGAGCACGGCCGCCACTTCCAATCCTTCGGCGGCATCTGCGCCGGTCGCCACCCACGTGGCGCGGCGGTTGCGCTCGTAGAGGCGGGGCACGTTCGTCGTGCTGGCGTCGTTCACGGGCCAGAGCTCGCCTTCCACTCGGCCCACGGCGGTGACGCGGCCCGAGATGGGCACGTGGATGCGGTGGTAATCCTTGGGCGCGAGGTAGAGGGTCAGGAAGTGGCCGCCTTCGAAGCGCTTCGCATCCGGATCGTGCTTGAGCAACTCCGTGATGCGGTAGGGCAGGCCCTTCGCTTGAATGGCCATGCCTTCAGTGATGGTGCCGCTGGCGATGATCTTGGCGTCCACGGGGCTGTTCACGCTGCCGGGGACTGCCGCGGCTTGGGGCCGTAGACCTGGCTTCAGCCGGCGAGTGAAGAAGGCCTGCAGGCTCTCATATTCGGCGAGGGGTTTTTCCGCCTCTTCTACGTTCGCGCCATATTTGGCGGCGAAGCGCCCGAGGAGGGGCTCACGCCAGCCCTGGGGGAGGCGACGGTTGGCCGCCCAGCCCACCACATTGGAGCCGATCTTCTTGGGGTAGAGCCCCAGAAGACGCAGGCCGAAGGGGCCAGGGGTCCACAGTAGGGTGTACACCACCCAAAGGAGGACGAGGATTAGGGCGAGGCGCGGCGGCGAGGGCCAAGAGAAGGGCATCCCTTTAGTGTAAAGGGGCCGGGCGGTAGACCGGCCAAGGAACCCTTGGAAGGGGCGCTGAATAAGGGCTTGACCTCTGTCACAGGGCTCGTGACAAAGGCAAAAATCTGCGTACTGTGGTGCCTCAGACCGACTCCTGCCGAGGTGCTCCATGCGACGTGCCCTATTGGCCTTCCTTTCCTTTGGCGTGAGCCTGATGGCGGAGGGGCCCCTCCGCATCGGCATCGTGAACTCCACCACCGGGCCCCAGGCGCCCATCGGGGAGACCATCGCCAACGGCTACAAATTGGCCGTGGAGGATCTGGCGAAGAAGGGGATCAAGGTGGAGCTCGTCATCGAAGACGATACAGGCAAGCCACAGGTGGCCCTCTCAGGCATCGAAAAGCTCATCACCCGGGACAACGTGGTGGGGGTCGTCGGGGCCTACAGTTCCGCTTGCTCCAGCGCCATCGCCAAATCCGCGGAGCGCTACAAGGTGCCCCTCGTGATCCCCGTGGCCAGCAAGGAAGAGATCACGCGGCAGGGACAGAAGTATGTCTTCCGGGTGAGCGCCACCACCGAGGACTACGCCACCGTGCTGCTCACCATGGCCCTGTCCTTGGGCAAACCCAAGACCTTGGCCATTTTGAACGAGAACACCGACTTCGGCACCAGCGGTGCCAAATCCGCCAAACTCATCGCCGGCCAAAAGGGCCTTCAGGTGGTGGCTGAAGAGGCCTACGCCGCCGGTAGCCCGGACTACCGCTCCACCCTGGCGAAAATCAAAGGCGCGAACCCCGATCTCGTTTTCATGGTGAGCTACGTCGCTGATGGCATCCTCCTGATGCGACAGGCCCGCGAGCTCGGCGTGAAGCCCCAGGCCTTTTTAGGCGCGGGCGCGGGCTTCTCCCAGATGCAGTTCGCTCAGGAGAAAGAGATCAGCAATCTGGTCTTCTCCAGCACGCAGTGGACGCCCGAGGCGCCGTGGACGGGCGCGCGGGATTTCGCCAAGCGCTACCGCGACAAGTTCGGCAAGGCCGAAGTGCCTTATCACGCGGCCAATGCTTACGCCTCGCTGATGGTCATGGGCGAGGCCGCGGCCAAATCCGGCGGCAACCGCGAGACGCTGCGCCAGGCGCTGGCATCCGGATCCTGGGACGGCATCATGGGCAAGATCCAATTCCAGACTTACGAGGGCTACACCAATCAGAACAAGCACGCGATGCTGGTAGAGCAGATCCAGAACGGCAAACACGAGACCGTGTGGCCCTCCAACCTGGCTCCGAAGAAGCCCATCTTTCCCCACAAGTGGTAGACGATGGCCTTCTTTCTGCAAAGCCTCATCAGCGGCGTGCTCGTGGGTGGCGTCTATGCCCTCATCGGGATTGGGCTGTCGCTGATCTTCGGCGTGATGCGGGTCATCAACTTTGCCCACGGCGATCTGATGGTGGTGGGGATGTACCTCACCTGGGGATTGTTCACCCTGCTGGAGATTGATCCCTACCTGGCCCTCCTGATCGTGCTGCCGATGATGTTCCTGTTTGGCGCGGGGCTGCAGAAGGTCTTCATCAACCGCGTGCTCAATGCGCTGCCCCAAAATCAGATCCTGCTGACCATCGGCTTGGGGCTCATCATCAGTAACGGCTTGATGATGGCCTTCACGAGCGATTATCGAATCCTCACTACGAGCTATTCCTCGTCCAGCTTCCAGATCGCGGGCATCTCCGTCAGCCAGCCGCTGCTGCGCTCTTTTCTCGTGACGGTGGTGCTGACGGCGGGGGTGGGCCTCTTCCTCCGTTTCACGGATACGGGCCAAGCGGTGAGGGCCACGGCCCAGGATCGGGATGCTGCGCAACTCATGGGCATCCCCGTGAAGCGCATGTCCATCCTCGCCTTTGGATTGGGTACGGCGCTCGCGGGGGCCGCGGGCGCGCTCATCGCGCCTACCTACTACATTTACCCGCAAGCGGGCGGAAGCTTCACCCTGAAGGCCTTCGTCATCACGGTGCTGGGCGGCATGGGGAGCATCCCCGGTGCGGCCATCGCAGGGATTCTCATCGGCGTCACGGAAAGTCTCGCCGCGGCCTATTTGAGCAGCGGATGGAAGGAGGTGGTCGTGTACGTCCTCTTTCTCGTTGTGCTGCTCGTGAAACCCTCGGGCCTCATGGGCCGGACGAGGGCCTGATGGATCTCAAGGTGAAGCCTCTCTTTCTCGCCTCCTTCCTGGGAGTGCTGGCGATTTTGCTGGCGCTTCCGAAAGTGATGACGGATCCCTACCGCCTTCACATGACCATCCTGGTGTTGCTGAGTTGCATCACCGGATTGAGCTGGAACATCCTCGGCGGGTTCACGGGCCAACACAGCATCGGTCATGCGGCCTACTTCGGGGTGGGCGCCTACACGACGATGATCCTGCTGGAGCGCTTCCACGTGGCGCCCTGGTTCGGCGTATGGGCGAGCGCGGGAATTGCCGCCCTCGTAGCGCTCATTATCGGCCTCATCTGCTTCCGACTGCGAGGCCCCTACTTCGTGCTCGCCTCCATCGCGGTGACGGAAATCATGCGGCTCAGCGCGCTCAATGTGAAAACCCTCACCAATGGCGCTGAGGGGATTCTCATGAATGAGATGCCTCCCTTCAAAGTGGGATCCCATGTGCTTTGGGATTTCAGCAACAAGGAACCCTTCTACTACACGGCCTTGGGATTTGCTTCGATGGCGTTCCTCGTTTCCTTTGCTGTGAAGCGATCAAAGCTCGGCTACTGTTTGCAGGCCATCCGCGAAGATCAAGATGCGGCCCATTCGCTGGGCATTCCGCTCACGCGCTACAAGGTCTATGCGCTGGTGCTCTCCGCTGTGATCACCGCCATGGCGGGCGGGCTCTACGGCACCTATGTGGGCTTCGTCGATCCAGGCACGGTGCTGGGATTGGATCTCTCTGTCCAGATCGCGCTGCTCTGCATCATCGGAGGCATCGGCACGCTTTCGGGTCCCGTGTTGGGGGCGTGTTTGCTGGTGCCGCTTTCCGAAATTTTGAGGAGCAACCTGCTCACCGAGGCGCTCTTCAAGGCCCACATCGCTTCACCGGAGAGCGCTACGGGGATCTTCTTAAAAGAGCATCTGGCCCATGCCCACGTGCTGATCTACGGCATCCTCGTGGTGCTCGTCATCCTCTTCATGCCCGATGGGCTCATGGGCTTCCTCAAACGGGTCTTCCGTCGCAGGGCGGTGGCATGATGGCGCTTCTGGAGCTGGAAGGCGTCAGCAAGCGCTTTGGCGGACTCAAGGCGAACAGTGATGTCTCCTTCACGGTGGAGGAGGGCACCATCCTCGGGCTCATCGGCCCCAACGGCGCGGGGAAGACGACACTCTTCAACGCCATCACCGGTTTCGATCCACCGACCTCCGGCGAGATCCGCTTTCAAGGGCGCTCGCTCAAGGGGCTGGGGCCCGATGCGATCTGTCGCTTGGGCATGGTGCGCACCTGGCAGAAGGTGCGGCCCCTGGCCAACCTCAGCGTGCTGGATAACGCCATGATCGGGGCGCTTTGCCATACCAGCCATTTAGGTCGAGCCCGGGAAGTGGCCATGGCGCAGCTGCAGCGGGTGGGCATGACCGACAAATCCGAAGTGCTCGGGGGCGCCTTGCCCATCGGCGAGCGCAAGAAGCTGGAAGTGGCGCGGGCCTTGGCTACGCAGCCTTCCATGCTGTTGCTGGATGAAGTCATGGGTGGTCTCAACCCGGCGGAGAGCGAGGAGATCATCGAATTGCTGCTCAACTTGCGGTCGGCCGGCGGTCTCACTCAGGTGGTCATCGAACACGATATGAAGGCCATCATGCGGCTCTCTGATCGGGTGGTCGTGCTGAGTTCTGGCGAAAAACTCACCGAAGGCGCTCCCGAAGACGTGGTGCGCCATCCCGCGGTTATCGAGGCCTACCTGGGAGAGGCCCATGCTTGAGGTGAAGGGGCTCTGCGCAGGATATGGCGACCTGCCTGTGTTGTGGGATGTGGATCTGTCCGTCCGTTCCGGCGAGTTGGTGACGGTGGTGGGGAGCAATGGCGCAGGGAAATCCACCCTGCTGCGGACCCTATCCCGCCTCATCCGGCCCTCCAAGGGCGAAGTGCGCTTCATGGAGAAGGAGCAGCGCCGACAGGCGCCCCACGAGGTGGTGGCCGAGGGCATCGTCCATGTGCCCGAGGGACGTCGTGTCTTCCCTGAGATGACCGTGACTGAAAATCTGCGGATGGGCTCCTACCTCAAAGGCGCGCGGGCCCTTCGCGACCGCAATCAGGAGCGCGTCTTCACACTGTTTCCCCGCCTGAAGGAACGGATGGATCAGCTCACGGGGACGCTCTCCGGCGGTGAGCAGCAGATGCTCGCCATCGGTCGGGGGCTGATGGCGGATCCCAAGCTGCTCATGCTGGACGAGCCCTCCTTGGGTCTCTCGCCTCTCTTCGTGAAGACCATCTTCGGGATTCTGGAGGATATCCATCGGGAAGGCATCGCCATCCTTCTGGTGGAGCAGAATGTGAATCTGGCGCTGCGGGTCGCCGATCGCGCCTACGTGCTGGAAACGGGCCGGGTGGTGATGCAGGGGAGCGGAAAAGAAATGCTCGAAAATGAGGAGGTCCGCCGGGCCTTCTTGGGGCTATGATCCCCGTCATGCGCGCCGATCTCGCCTATGGGCCCCACCCCTCCCAGCGAGGGGATCTATATGTCCCGAAGCGCCCCAAGGCACCGGTGGTGTGCCTGCTGCATGGTGGCTTCTGGCGCATGCCCTATGGGCGCGATCAAATGATCCCCTTGGCGGAGGACCTCGCCGCCCACGGATTCGCAGTTTGGAATATGGAGTATCGCCGACTCGGAGAGGGTGGAGGTTGGCCCGCCACCTTCGAGGATGTGGGGATGGGCATCGATCATCTGGCTGCTCTGGTCGCTAGTGGGGAAGACTTGGATCTCTCCCGCGTGGCCACCATGGGGCATTCCGCAGGTGGTCATTTGGCGCTTTGGGCGGCGGGTCGCCATCGCGCGGCTGGGGCCGCTGCGCCCAAAGTTCACGTCGCGGCCAGCGTCGGGCAGGCCGCCGTTGCTGATCTCCACCGCGCCTTTGAACTGGAGCTCTCCGGAGGCGTCGTCTCCGAATTGCTGGGAGGCGACCCGACAGACCAGCCCACACGCTACGCCTTCGCCTCGCCCCGGGCCCTGCTGCCTCTCCGGATTCCGCAACTGCTGGTGCACGGCACCTCCGATGATGTGGTGCCTGTGGAGATCGCGCGAAGCTATGCCAAGGCCGCTCAGGAAGCGGGGGATGCCACCGCCTTGTTGGAGCTCCCCGCGGCGGATCACTTTGCCCATCTGGATGTGCTCAGCCCGGCCTGGGCTGCGGTGCGCGGTTGGCTGACCCAAGTGTTGGCGCCTTAAAGCCAGTCAAGGACGCGAATCAATAAGGTGCTGCGCGATTCATCACTCGGGTGTTATCCGCTCGGCCATTCACTATGCCGATTGAGCCATTACTTGGGTTGATCGGTAAGCGTATTAACAAAAGTTCACACCAGGCGGGTCGCTGGGCCTTCTAGGCTTGTATAAACGCCACGGCTTTCCGATTTTTGTACATGGAGTAGTTATGAGATCCCCCCTCCCCGGATCCCTGAGGAGCCTGCTCGCCCTGTCTCTGGCCGCAGGTTCTTGCTTATATGCGGGCCCGGTTACGTCCCTCCAAGCTCGGGAAGCCGTCCGCCAGTGGCTGAGCAAAACCCAGCAGAAGCCCATGGGCACCAGTCTGGCTTCGCAGGTGGATCAAGTCGTGCCTCACAAGGACGCGGATGGCCGCGTGCTCTTCTATGAAGTCCGGCTTTTGCCCGAAGGCTTTGTGGTGGTGTCTCCAGACGATCTTCTGGAGCCCATCGTCGCCTTCTCCTCCACGGGACAGTTGGAGCTGGATGCTCATAATCCCTTCCTGGCGCTTCTTCAGCGGGATATGGGCAGGCGGGCTTCCCACGCCGTCAAGTTGCAGGCCCGACTCTCCGGGAAGGAGCAGGGGCCGATGTTGGAAGCGCCTGCGCGCCGGCGGTGGGCCGAACTGCAAGGCAATGGCAGTCAGCCTGCCACAGCCATCAGCTCCGTCAGCGATGTGCGAGTGGCCCCCATCGTCTCCACCACATGGAACCAGGACACCGCGGGCGGCGCTAACACCTACAACTACTACACGCCGGGACACTACGTCTGCGGATGCGTATCTACGGCCATGTCCCAGCTCATGCGCTACTGGCAGGCCCCCACGGCGGGCATTGGCCTTCATTCCTTCTCCATCGTGGTGGATGGCGCGTCTTCCACCGTGAGCACCCGCGGCGGTGACGGTGCCGGCGGCCCCTACAACTGGGCGCAGATGCCGCTTAGCCCGAATTCTTCCACCACCGATGCCGAGCGTCGGATGATCGGATCGCTCACCTACGATGCGGCTGTGGCGGTCAACATGGATTTCGCCGCGGCGGGATCCGGCGCCTTCATGAGCACGGCGACTCAGGCGTTGCGCACGACCTTCCAATACAGCAACGCCGTCGATGGCAACGTGGGCAATGGGAACATCCCCAGCTCCAAGCTGGGGCACATGGTCCAGGCTGATTTGGACGCGGGCTACCCGGTGCTGTTCGGCATCCAGAACGCGACCGAAGGTCACGCCATCGTCTGCGACGGCTACGGCTACAACGGCGCCACCCTCTATCACCACCTGAACATGGGCTGGGGAGGACAGAACAACGCCTGGTACAACCTGCCCGATATCAACGCGGGCTGGGTGGCCTTCAACGTGATCGACGACTGTGTCTACAACGTCTACCCCACCGGCGCGGGCGAGATCGTCAGCGGCCGCATCACCGATGGCAGCGGGCTCCCTGTGGCGGGCGTGCTGGTCAGCAACGGCACCGTGAGCGACACGACCAACGCGAAGGGCATCTACGCGCTCAAGCACGTGGTGTCGGGAACGCACACCCTGACGGCCCACAAAGCTGGAGCTTCCTACCCTGATGCGGTGCGCATCGTTGGTCAGTCTGCCGATGGCCCGA
>JACXTT010001809.1_pt1 | contig 35017 bp, 31 predicted proteins | sample 9270951 | NCBI WGS metagenome assembly JACXTT01 (sample SAMN15532306, study PRJNA645909) | rock metagenome | isolation source: weathered quartz diorite | place: Puerto Rico | collected 2017-06-21 | reverse complement strand
GCGCCCGCCACCGACCCGCCGAACGCCACGTTCGCGATCAGCCGGTGCACGTTGATCGGCATCCAGGTGTAGTTGTGGATCGCCTGCCAGACGCTGATCACCGCCCCCTTCTCGGAGACCCCGGCCGGCGACGTCATGAACGTGAGCCAGGCGTTCGCGATCAGCATGATCCCGGTGCCGACGAGATTGAGGCCGACCCCGAGCAGCAGGTGGACGCGCGGCGAGAACTTCCCCCAGCCGTAGTAGTACGCGTACAGGAAGAACGCCTCGAAGAAGAACAGGCCGACGTACGGAAGGAACGTCGGCGAGAAGACGCTCATCATGTAGTTCGTGAATTTCGGGTAGAGGATGACGAGCATGAAGGTCAGCGCCGCGCCGAACGTCGCCGTCAGCGAGAACGACACCGACAGGAGCTTCGTGAACTCGTAGGCCAGCTTGTCGTAGCGCTTGTCCTTCGTCCGGTAGCCGATGAACTCGATGATCAGGGCGAAGATCGGCACGGCCAGCACGAAAGCTGCGAACAGGAGATGGAGCTGGGCGACGATCCAGATCGCGACGCGGCTTCCGATCTTCGGGAATGCCCTGTATTCGGCTTCGACGTACGGTTTGGCGGCGTTCTTCTTGTCGGATTCGGCCTGCTCGTCCGTGAGCCCTTGGGACCGCGGGGTGACGTCGACCGTGCTCATCTTCGCGCGCTCGGGCTCGCGGTACTCGTGCGTCGCCACCATGTAAAGGGTGACCCGCACGGCGGCCATGAGCGCGAGGAGAGCGAGGACCGCTCCCGCGGCGATCTTCAAGCCCCGGGACGTCATGGCGCCGCCTTCCGAGCGACCGCCTCCGCGCGCTCGCGCTCCAACTCCCGGATGTGCGCGATGATCGCCCAGCGATCGGCCGGCGGGATCGGCCACTTGTACGACGGCATCAGACCCGAGCCGTTGGTCATGATGTCGAAGATCTGTCCGTCGGGATAAGCGCGGATCTTGTCGCTGTGGAACGACGACGTCGGCACGTTGCCGCGCTGGAAGAGGATCCCCGTGCCGTCGCCGCGCGCGTCGTGGCAGGGCTGGCAGTAGATGGCGTAGCGCGCCCGCCCGCGGGCGAGAAGCCGCTCGTCGACCCTCACCGGAATCGACGCGATGGGCTTCCCGTCCGGCCCCAATCCCTTGAAGAACGCGTCGTCCTCGCGCAGCTCTCCGCGGGCCACCGTTCCCTCCACCGGCGCACGCATCCCCGAGCCGTCATAGAAGAAGGCGCTCTCCGATTGCGGCAAGAGCTTCGGCTGATCGTCCATGCTCGGGTTGACGTGGATCGGCGGTTGGCTCGACGTGCAGCCGCGCAGGAGGCCGCACCCCGAAAGCGCCGCCACCATCGCCGCGATCGCCGCTTCCCGCCTCAAGACGCCTCCAGGTCCGGGTGCGGGTTGCGCACGCGCGCGAGGTAGGTCGTCCTCGGCTTCGAGTTCAGCTCGGCGAGGAGCGCGTAGTTGCGCGGGTCCTTCTTTCCGGCCGCGACGCGGCTCTTCGGATCGCGCAGGTCGCCGAACTCGATCGCGGAGGCGGGGCAGGCTTGCTGGCAGGCGGTTCTGACGTCGCCGTCCGCGAGCGTCCGTCCGGCGAGCTTGGCGTCGAGCTTGGCGGCGTTGATCCGCTGCGTGCAGTACGTGCACTTCTCCATCACGCCGCGGCTCCGCACGGTGACGTCCGGGTTCTGCACCAGCTTCAGGAGCTCGGGCGTGTCCTTCGTGTAGTTGAAGAAGTTGAACCGGCGGACCTTGTACGGGCAGTTGTTCGAGCAGTACCGCGTGCCGATGCACCGGTTGTAGACCATGACGTTCAAGCCTTCGTCGTCATGGACGGTCGCCGCGACCGGGCAAACTTGCTCGCACGGCGCGTTCTCGCACTGCATGCAGGGGATCGGCTGGAAAACCATCCGCGGCTGCTCGGGTGCTCCGGTGAAATAGCGATCGACGCGCACCCAGTGCATCTCGCGTCCCTTGCGCACCTGGGCCTTGCCGACGATCGGGACGTTGTTCTCGCTCTGGCAGGCGACGACGCAGGCGTTGCAGCCGACGCAGGAGTTGAGGTCGATCGTCATCGCCCACTGATGTCCCGTGTCGTACGGCTTCTCGGTCCACATCGACTCGAGCTTCGGCAGCTCGACCGCTTCCTGTGCAAACGCCGGATGCTTCCTGTACTCGTCGAGAGGCGCCTCGCGGAAAACCGGGCGTCCTTCCATGCTCGCGTGCTCCTGCGTGCGGGCGAGCAACGCCGTACCGGCCGCCTTCACGATCTTCGCGTCGTCGAAATCGGGGGCCGCCAAGCTGCGCAGCGCGTACGCGTCGAAGCCGACCCCCGACCCGATTCTCCCGATGTCGCGCCGGCCGTAACCCAGCGTGAGGATCACGGTGTGATCGGCCAGCCCCGGGACGATCGCGACGGGGAGCGTCATCGACTTCCCGCGCACCGTGACGGCGACGAGGTCCTCCTCGGCGAGGCCGAGCGACTTCGCGGTGCTTGGGGAGAGAAGAGCCGGGTTGTCCCACGTGAGCCTCGTCACCGGATCCGGAAGCTCCTGGAGCCATCCGTCGTTCGCGTAGCGGCCGTCGTGCAAGTAGGGCGAGGGGCGGAAGTGGACCTCGACGCCGCTTCGAGCCGCCGAGCTCGGCGCCGAGCCCACCACGAGGTCCGGGACGAGGGCCGTGCTCGCGCTATCCGCCAGAACCCCATCATGGAGGACACGATTCCAATGCTTCTCGAAGCCGACCTCGCCGAGGATCGTCTTCCAAGTCGCCTGGACGAGATCGTGCCCGCTCTGATCCTGGCCCGTCGCGAGAAGCCCCATGAGCTCGGTCGCGCTCTTACCGCCGAACAGCGGAAGGATCAGGGGCTGCACGACGCTCAGCGTGCCGTCGACCGCGCGCGCGTCGTCCCACGATTCGAGGAAGTGCGCCGACGGAAGGTGCCACTTGGCGAGGCGCGCGGTCTCGTCGACGTGCGTCGTGAGCGCGACCGTCGTGGCGAGGCCCTTCATCGCGGACGCGAATTCGAGGTCGGCCGGAGCGTCGTACGCCGGATTGCCGCCGAGGATCACGAGCGTCGAGACGCTTCCCCCTTTCATCGCGGCGACCAGCTCCGAGAGCGAGCGCCGGGAGGGGAGCGCGGCGTCCGTCGCCTCATGGTAGGTCACCGTCGAACCGACGTTTCCCAGCGCGTTGTTCAAGGCGTGGACCTGAGCGTGTACGGACGCCGGCTGCCCGGCCCCCGCGACGATCAGCGAGCGGCCGCGCGAATCTTTGAGGTCCCTGCACAGGGCGTCGAGCCACTTGAGATCGAGGCCAGGAACATCCGGGGCGGCGCCCTGGCCGGAGACGCGGCTCAGCAGCGCCGCGACGAGGACCGGAATCTTGGCGCTCGCCCAACGGGCTCGATGGTCCGCCATCCCGCCCGTCAGCGAGAACCCCGCTTCGACCGACCAGAGGCGGCTCATCGATCCGCCGTCGATCGCCGCGCGGCGGCCGGCGGCGAAGCCGGCGATGTGGCGGACGTCTTCGGGATCGGATCCCAACGGATCGGCATCGAGCGCCAGGATCACCGACGCGCGATCGAGGTGCAGCACCGGTTGAACCGGCTTTCCCGATGCCGACTTGAACGCGGCGAGCACGTTTTCGTCGGACACCGGCTCGTGGACGGCGACTCGCGCCTTCGGGAAACGCGAGCGAAACGCCTCGAGCAGGCGCGCGCGCGTCGGCGAGGCGAACGACGGCGTCAGCAGCGCCAGAGACGCGCCGCCGTCTTCGAGGTGCTTCTTCTCCAGCTCGCCCCACGCCGCGACGAAATCCGCCCACGATGCAGGCTTCCCTTCGTGGAGTGGGTTCTGCGAACGGTCTGGATCGTAGAGACCCAGGATCGCCCCCTGGATGCGCACGCTCGACCGCCCCGCCGTCGTCGGGTGCAGCTCGTTGCCTTCGATCTTCGTCGGCCGGCCTTCGTGGCTCTCGACGACGAGCCCGTACGCGCTCCGGCCGAATGGCATCGTCGTCGCGTAGCGGCGGGGGACGCCGGGGATGATCTCTTCAGGGGCATTGACGTACGGGACGATCCGTTCCACCGGGCGTCGGCAGGAGGCGAGCCCGGCGAGCGAGAGCGACGCTCCGAGCAGCATCAGCATCTCGCGCCGCGTCACCCCCTCCGGCGGCTCCGACGCGCCATCGGGAAACTCCCGCTCCTGACTTTGCCGGAACGTATCCGATCCCTCGAGCTCGCCGAGCGAGCGCCAGTAGATCTCGTTCATCGGTGGCAGCCCGAGCAGGTGACGGGGGGATGGACGGGATGCTCGCTCGCGAGCTGGGCCGTCATGGCGGCAGCGTCCTTCGGCGGCGTCCACTTCATGTTGGTGACTTCCGAGACCGGACGGCGATTGGGATCGGGATTCCGGTGGCAGTCGAGGCACCAGCTCATCGACAGCGGCTGCATCTGCGTGACGACCTCCATCGTGTCGATGCGGCCGTGGCAAGTCACGCAGCCGATCCCCGCCGCGACGTGAGCGCGGTGCGTGAAGTAGGCGTAGTCCGGCAGCTTGTGGACGCGAATCCATCGCATCGGCCGCCCGCTCGCCGCGCTCTCGCGGATCGGCGCGAGGAGCTCGCTGTCGCGCTTCACCAGCTTGTGGCAGTTCATGCACGCCTGCGTCGGCGGGATGTTGGCGACCGCCGAGACTTCGACCGAGGCGTGGCAGTAGCGGCAATCGAGCCCCATCTCGCCGGCATGGAGCCTGTGGCTGTAGGGAACCGGCTGGATCGGGCGGTAACCGACGTCGGTGAACTTCGGCGAGCCGTAATACCAGATGCCCGCGATCGCGGCGACGGGGGCCGCGAGCCCCAAGACGGCGGCGATGAGCGGCAGCTTGTTCAACCAGCGTGGAAAAGGTTGCGGCAAGAGCGATTACCCTCGCTGGTCGTAGCCGGAAACGGTTCTCATCGTCGGTCGCCGGAGTCTAATTGGGGCGCGCGAGGAGGGTCAAGACTCAAAAATATCAGCATGTATAATCCGGCGCCATGGCAGGACTGTCCGAGACCTTCAAGAAGGTCGAAGCGAACAAGGATCTCTGCTTCGACCTTCTGAGGATCTACCTCGGCGTCGGCCTGTTCGTGAAAGGCATACTCTTTCTCACGGACATGACCTCCTTGAGCGACCTTTTGATGCAGTCCGGGAGGTTTCAGCCGCTGTCCTTCCTCCTGACCCACTACATCCCGCTGGCGCACGTCGGCGGCGGGTTCATGATGGCGATCGGACTCTGGACTCGGACGGCGATTCTCGCCAACATTCCAGTCCTTTTCGGCGCCGTCTTCTTCGTCTACTTCGAGAAGGGATTGTTCACCCAGAACCAGGGGCTGGAGTTCACCGCGCTCGTCTTCTTCCTGCTGATCGTTCTCCTGATCTGGGGCCCGGGGCGATGGTCGGTGGACAACTACTTGAAGAAGGCGGGGCCTCCCGAATAGCGAAGCACGCCCTTGATCCCCACCGACGAGCAATTCGCCCGCCGATCGATCCGCCGCCAGCGCCTCTTTCTCGGACTCTCGGTCGCGGGGCTTTCGATCGCGGCTGCGCTGACGGTCCTTTACACGGTCCTCCGCTGGCGGAACCCTGATTTCCCGATCGTCCCCCGCGCCGTGATCATTCTCCTCGTCCTCTTGAACGCGCGCCAGAACCTGAGGCAGTACAAGTACGCGCGCATCCTCGCGGAGCTGATGCCGCCGGAATCGCGGTGAGCGCGCGCGCCGTCCTCCGCAACCCCTACGTCTGGGGGTTCGTCATCGGCATCGTCACGCTGACCGCGATCCGGCCGCTCCTGAGGCGCATCCCCGAGCCGCCACCCGTGCTCTCCCAGCTCCCGGAGTACTCGCTCGTCGGGATGGACGGGCAGCCTTTCGGAAGCAAGGAGCTACGCGGCCAGGTCTACGTCGCGAGCTTCTTCTTCACGAGCTGCCGGTCGATCTGCCCGGCGATCATGAGCGGGATGAGCCGGCTGCAAGATGGGTTCGCGCGGAAGGAGATCAAGGAGATCCGCCTCGTGTCGATCTCCGTCGATCCGGAGCACGACACGCCAACGGTGCTGCGCGAATACGCCACGGGCATCAAGGTCGATCCCGCGCGCTGGACGCTCTTGACGGGCGACCCCGACCAGGTCCGGCGCCTCGTCGTCGATGGGTTCAAGACACCGCTGGCTCGTCCTCCGGAAGGCGGGCCGACGCCGATGGACATCGCGCACACGGGAAAGCTGGTGCTCGTCGATGGCGAGGGGCGGATCCGTGGGTACTACGACTCGGACGAGATGGGCCTCGACGAGGTCTTCAACCGGGCACAGCACGTGCTGCGCGAGCAGCAACGGACCGAGCGCCCGGGGTAAAGTAGCCCCCTTTCCAGGGAGAGGAATGTCCACGAAGGACCGCGTCGGTCTTCTTCTGATCAATCTCGGCACGCCCGAGAGCGCGAAGCCCTCCGACGTGCGCACCTACCTGCGCGAGTTCCTCTCCGACCCCCGCGTCATCGATATCGGCGGCTTCCGGCGCTGGCTCTTGCTCAATCTCGTCATCCTGCCTTTCCGCCCCCGGCGGTCCGCGGAAGCCTACGAAAAGATCTGGACCGAACGGGGCTCGCCGCTGCTCTTCCACGGGCGGGACCTCGCCGCCAAGGTTCAGGCGCGATGCGGCGACGGCATCGTCGTCGAACTCGCCATGCGCTACGGCAACCCATCGATCGAGGAGGTCCTTCTCCGCTTCAAGAAGCGGGGGGTCGATCGCATCGTCGTCTTCCCGCTCTACCCGCAGTACAGCTCGGCGGCGACAGGATCGTCCATCGAGAAAGTGTGGGAGGTTTCCTCACGAGCGTGGAATACCCCGTACATCCAGATTGTGCCGCCGTTCTACGAACATCCGGCTTTCATCTCCGCTTGCGTCGGCGTCGCCCGCCCGATCCTCGATGCGGCGCCGTGGGAAAAAGTGCTCTTCAGCTTTCACGGCCTCCCCGAGCGGCACTGCCTCAAGAGCGACGAGACCGGAGCGCATTGCTTGAAGAGCCAAGGATGTTGCGACCGGATCGTCGAGGCCAATCGCAACTGCTACCGCGCGCAATGCTTCGCGACCGCGAGGGCCCTGGCCGCAGGCTTGGGCGTTCCCGCGGACCGCAGCGTCGTCTGCTTCCAGTCGAGGCTCGGACGGACCCCTTGGATCCGCCCGTACACCGACGAGATCGTGGTCGAGTTGCCCAGGCAAGGGATCAAGCGCGCGATCATCCTGAGCTCGGCGTTCGTCGCCGACTGCCTCGAGACGCTCGAAGAGCTCGGAATTCGCGCGGTCGAGAGCTTCAAGTCCGCAGGTGGGGAGTCGCTCTCGGTGGTGCCGTCGGTCAACTCGGAGGACGCGTGGGCGGACGGGGTCGTGGCGCTCGCTCGGGAGTCGTCGGCGTGGCTCCGCTAGGATCGAACGAGTCCGTTTCGCTCGCCGTCGTCGGCGGCGGGATCAGCGGCCTCGCAGCGGCGCACCGCGCCGTCGAGATCGCCCGCGAGCGCGGACGGACGCCCTCCGTCGTGCTCTTCGAGGCCGACGATCGCTTGGGCGGACAGATTCGCACCGAGCGCCACGGCGAGCTCGTGCTCGAAGGTGGTCCCGATGCGCTGGTCGCTCAGAAGCCCGCCGGCGTGGCGCTCTGCGAGAGAATCGGGCTCTCCGCCGAATTGAGGGCTCTCGCGGCACAGCACGCCGCGACGCAGATCTACTCCCGCGGCAAGCTTCATCGCGTGCCGGAAGGATTCCTGATGATGGCTCCCACGCGGCTCGGGCCGGTCGTCCGCTCGAGCCTGTTCTCGTGGCGAGGAAAGCTCCGCATGGCGCTCGAGCCCTGGGTCGCCAAGCGCAGCGCATCCGTCGACGACGAGAGCCTCTCGTCGTTCGTGACCCGCCGCTTCGGCGCCGAGGTGCTGGAGCGCGTCTCCGAGCCGGTGATGGCCGGCTTGTTCACCGCGGACGCCGACCGCCTCAGCGTGCGCATGACGATGCCACGCTTCCTGGACCTCGAGGCCGCCCACGGAAGCGTCACTCGCGGACTGCATCGCGCACTGGCGAGCTCCGAGCGGACGAGGCCGTTCGGCCATGGCACCGGAGCGTCGGGGTTCGTCGCCGTCGCTTCCGGACTCTCCCGCATCGTGGAGGCGATCGCCGTGCGGCTGCCGGCGGGAACCGCTCGCACAGGGGCGCGGGTCGTCACGGCGACGCACGCCACCGAATCCGGCGAGTGGGCCCTCGGGCTATCGAGCGGCGCGACGATCCGGGCCGACGCTGTCCTTTTCGCCTGTCCGGCCGGCGCAGCCGCGACGGCTTTGCGCTCGCTCGATCCGCGGCTCTCCGAGGCGCTCCTCGGGCTGCGCTACGCGTCGTGCGCGACGGTCAACATCGCCTACGCGCGCCGCGACGTCGGGGCGCGCCTCGAGGGGTTCGGCTTCTTCGTCCCGCGCACCGAATCTTTGCCGATTCTCGCGTGCAGCTACGTCACCGAGAAGTTCGAAGGGCGAGCCCCCCCGGACACGGCCGTGTTCCGGACGTTCATCGGCGGCGCGACGCGTCCCCGCGCGCTCGACGCCGCCGACGACGCGATGATCCGCGACACTCACGAGACCCTCAAGCGGATCCTCGACATCAAGGGGGAGCCTCTGTTCGCGCGCGCGCACCGCTCACGGGACGCGATGCCGCAGTTCGACGTCGGAGCGCGGGAGTCGATCGACGCCATCCAGGAGAGAGCACGCGCTCATCGCGGGCTCTACCTCGCCGGGAGCGTGGCGGGAGCATTCGGCTTGCCCGACTGCATCCGCTCGGGCGAGGACGCGGCGGCCGCGGCGATCGCTCCGGGATCGTCCGCGTGGGTCGCGTACCACGCGAACCAGAACGCATAAACCCCCACGATCGGCGTCGCTCCCGCCGGGCCCACCACCTCGAATCGACTCTCCCCGGGCGACGGGAACAGGGGCGTGACGGTCCACGCGCCCGGCCTCCCCACGACGTGCACGGGACATTTCCTCGCGAGAGTCCCCTCCGGAGGAAGCGGGTCGACGGGAAAGCGAAGCTCCTCGGAGTTGAGGTACGAGCCGTAGACATCCTCCGCGTACTGGGCGCTCTCGCCGGGAACCGGCGCCAAGATCGACGTGTCCGGATGCTCCCGCAGCCAATCCGACCACCGTGCGAGAGCGAATGGCAAGGGGACGAGTGTCCGCTTCGCCCGTGCCGCGGGGCCGGCGACCGCGCGCGCCTGGAGCTGGCTCCAGAGGCTTTCCGCAACACGGTCCGGGCGCCGGTCGTACATCAGCAAGTTCGACTGAAAGAGGAGCCCGCTGACGCCGAAGGTCAGCGTATCGCCGGCGATGCGGCGGTCGAAGACGGCGATCCCTCCCGAGAGCGGGCTGTAGGTCACGGCGATCGGCGATCCCGCGATCGTGTCGTCGATCACCTCGTGCCAGACCAGAACGCGGAGCGGGTAGGCGCGCGCGCGGTCTTCGACGACGACGCCGACGATCTTGTCGGAGGAAACGAGAAAGCGGCCGCGGCCCGACGATTCGTGCTCCGGTAGTTCGGCGGGATGGATCGTCTTCGGCTCGATCAGCGGCGCCAGACCGTCGGTGACCATCCCGGCGGATACGATCTTCTCGCGAGCGACCAGCGTCGTGGAGAGATCGAAGCCGTAGCTGTCCGCCGTGCGCCCATCGCCGCGGGGACGCGGGCGCTTCGCATCGAAGAGCGGCGCCAGGTTCCAAAGCGTGCCCGCCACGGTGAGCACCAGCGCGGCGAGCAGCACCCATCCGCCGCTGCGCAGCGAGAACATCCTTTCGGAGCGGCCGGAACCCATCGATCGGTCACGATACAATCCGCCGCCCATGCACGCGACGTCCACCGGCAAGGCCCGCGCGGCAGGCGATATCCTGGCGATCGGCTTCGGCACTGCGGTCGCGATGTGGGCCGCGGGCTACGTCGCGCGACTCCCCGTCGTTCTCGCCCCGCCGGCCGTCGTGCTGGCGCTCCTTCTCGCCGCGCTCGTCGGGGGAGGTTACATCGCGGGACGACGCGGAGCGCGCGGCATTCGTCTGGGCGCCTACGCCGGAGCGCTCACCGGCCTGCTCAACCTCCTGGTGCTCGGCAGCTTCCTTTCCACGCGCGACCAGACGAACGTTCTCGTTCCCAGCGCGGCGTTCTGGGCGCCCGGCTCGATCGCATTCTCCTCGCTTCTCGGCGCGGCCGGCGCCTGGTGGGGGGGCCGGCGCGCGACGTCCACTCGCGAGCCGGCCGAGTGGACGGCGGCGCTGGCGCGCGTCGCCGTCGCGGCGACCTTTCTCCTCCTCGTCGCGGGCGGGCTCGTCACGGGGCATCACGCCGGGCTCGCGGTCGTCGATTGGCCCAACTCGTACGGGTACAACATGTTCCTGTACCCATTCGCCCGCATGACCGGCGGGATCTACTACGAGCACGCCCATCGCCTGCTCGGAGCGCTGGTCGGCCTGACGACGATGACCCTGGCGATCCACTTGGCGCTCGTCGAGAGCCGGGCTTGGGTGAAGCGACTGGGGTTCGGGGCCGTCGTCCTCGTTCTCGCCCAGGGGATTCTCGGAGGGCTTCGCGTCACCGAGAAGAACGTGTACCTGGCCGTCGTGCACGGGGTGACGGCGCAGCTCTTCTTCTCGCTGCTCGTCGCGCTTGCGGTCGTCACCGGGACGAGCTTCACGAGCGAAACCGCGCCGGCCGCCTCGGCCACCGTGCGCTCCGACCGGCGCCTCGCCACGATCGCCGTGGTCGCGCTCGTCATCCAGATCGTCTTCGGCGCGATCCAACGCCACCTGGCGCTCGGGCTGACGCTCCACGTCGTGTCGGCGTTCATCGTGGCGTCCTTGACCATCGCCGCCGGGGTGCGCGCCTGGGGGCTGTACCCGAACGATCCGATCCTGAAGCGCGCCGGCCTCGCCGTCGTCCACGCGACGGGAACTCAGCTCGCGCTGGGTCTTGCGGCTTGGATCGCCCGCGGTGCATGGACGAGCGGGGCGCTGTCCGAAGAATGGAAAGTGGTCGTGACGACGCTGCATCAGGGGGTCGGGGCCGTTCTCCTCGCGGCAGCCGTCGCTCTAAGACTTTGGCTTTCCCGCCGGCTCGCTCCCGCGTGACTCCTTCGCGAGCTGGGGGCAGCCCAGCTCGTGATACGCCTGGCCGAGCAGCTGCTTCGCCCCGGCATTCTTGGGATTCGCCTGGATCGCCCGGTCCAGCACCGGGATCGCAAAGACGAACTGCTGATTCGTCATGAGCTTGCGCGCAAGCGCCATCGCGGTCTCGGACGCGGGACCGGCGGCTCCGGCACGGACGAACTCGCCGGCGGTGTCGACGATGGCGGCATCGGACGTGGCCGTCGCCGTCGCGAGCTGGCGCATGAGAGATCCACCCGCCTTCGGATCGAGGCCGTACGCCGCGGCGTACGAAGCGAATTGGTCGGCCGCACCCCGGCTCAGGCGGAACGCCGCGTCGAAGGCCGTCTGTGCCCGCTTGTAGTCCCGCAGGAGCATCGCGCCGATCGCCTTGGTGCGCGCGTAGCCGGCCTCCGTCGGCGCCAGCCTTGTCACGCGATCGAAGGCCGCGTAGGCCTCGGATTTCTTCCCCAGCCGGGTCAAGACGTTGGCGTAGTCGACGAGAATCGTCGCATTGTCCGGAAATGCCGCCACGACCGGCGCCAGGAGCGCAGCGCCCCCCTCCGCGTCGCCGCGCTTGGCGCGCTCCGCGCCGTAGGCGGTCATCGTCTTGGCTGTGGCCTGCGTCTTCGGAAGCGCCGCAAGGGCGTTGACGATCGCTCCCTTCGCCCGCTCTATCCGCGCGGAATCGGTCAAGAGAAAGCACTGGAACACGCGCAGGTCCTCGCGGGCAGGCGCGCGCTTTATCGCGAAATCGAGATGCTGGAGCGCTTCGTCGAGAAGACTCGAGTCGTAGTCGACGTCGACAGGCCCGCCGCCCAGATCGACCCCCTTCACCGTCGTCCCGCCCCGCGCGATGTCGTCGCTCGTCATGTTGAGGTTGACGACCTTCTTCAGGCGACGCCCCTTGGCGGCCAGCGCGCGCGCCAGCGCCAGACGGACCTCCAAGTCTTCCGGGCGCGCGGCAACGGCAGCGCGCCCCTTATCGATCGCCTCCCCGGCTTTGCCGTCCTGAACGAGCTTCTCGATCTCCGGCGCCGTGGCGACGGCGGACGCCGGTGACGCGGGGATCGCCGCGAGGGCGATCGCAAGAGCCAGGACAACGCTCATCCCGGCTCAGACCTCGGGGGGCGTGCTGCGCTTGCCGGTCGGGCGCGGCGGCTTCGGGGCCGGGCCACCGGTCGCGATCGCGGCGAGCGCCTGAATGTCCTTCCAGGGAAGATGTAGCATCGTCGCGTGATAGTCGATCACCTCGACGGTGAGGATCTGCTCGTTCCAGTGGAGGATGAACCCCTCCTTGAGGTACTCGATCTGGCCTGCGCGCCGCGGCTTGGTGCTCATAAACCCCCCTTCATATGATGCCATCACGCCACGGCCGCGGCGCTCACTTGGCGAGCTCGTCCACGAGCGCCCTGAGATCGGCCAGATCGGGGTCGCCGGGTGGGGAAAGCTCGAGAGCGCGCGCGAACGCGGCCCTCGCTCCTGTCCGGTCGCTCAGCTGGTAGAGCCGGATGGCCCCGAGCGTCTTGGCGAACGCCGCCGTCGGGTGGGCCGAGAGCGCCCGATCGTAGTAGCCGGCCGCTTTGACGTATTCCCCCGACGCGTACGCGAGCTTGCCCATCCCTTCGAGGGCTTCGAGCTGCCGGGGATTGAGCGCGAGCGCCCGCTCGAAAGCGGCGCGCGCGGCGGTCGTGTCTTTTCGCACGGTCTCGAGCAGGGCCAGCTCGGTCTCGAGCGTCGGGTCGGCGACCCCCGCCGATCGCGCGCGCAGAAGAGTCTTCCTCGCTCCATCGGGATCGCGGCGTCCCGCCTGAAGCGCGGCGAAGTTCAAGTAGGTGTCGGCGTGCCGCGGCGAGAGCGTCAGCGCCCGCTCGTAGCAGCGCTTGGCTTCGTCGAAGGCGGACTCGTCGCTCGCGGCCTTCCCGGCCAACGCGTTGCCGAGGTCGAACCAGGCGAGCGGGTTGTTCGGCGCCAGCGTCGTGACCTCGCGGTAGGTGGCGACGGCGTCGTCCGCGCGTCCGGAGCCGAGCTGAGCCTGGCCCAAGAGCAGGCGCGCCGGAATGTTCCCGGGGTTCTTCGCGAGCAGCCGCGCGAGCGGCTCGAGCGCATCCTTCGGGTCGCCGGTCTGGACCGCTCTCCGCGCCGCGTCCAGATCGGGGAGGAGCTTCACGCCGTCCTTCGGATCGAGCCCGCCCTCCTCCGGCGCACGGCTCCCGGAGACGTAGCCCAAGGACGCGAGCTTCTCGCGGCGCTCCGAGCTCTCGTCGTCCGAGACGGACGTGACCACGATGTCCGTCTTCGCCCGCTCCGACAGGACCGAGGCCATCTCCGCCGCATGCGAGGCCTTCGCCCGAGCCAGGTCGTGCATCTCGCGCGGGTCGGTCGGCAGCTCGTAGAGCTCGGGCCGGGGCGCCGCGATGTACTTGTAGGGGCCGACGAGGAGCGCGCGAAGCGGTGCCCAACCGTAAGAGAACGACGGATAAAAGGTCTCCATCTCGTACCCCATGCCCGGCGTGCGCATCCCGCGAATCAGCGGCAGGAGCGAGCGGCCGTCCGCGCCGGGCAGCGGATCGAGGTGGAGGAGATCGAGGAGCGTCGGCGCGAGATCGATCAGCCCCGTGGCCGCCCCGACGGTCGTTCCGGAGGGCAGGCCGGGGCCGGACAGGAGCATCGGAATCCGCTGCGTCGCCTGATAGAGGAAGACCCCGTGGCCGTCCTCACCGTGCTCTCCCAGGCTCTCGCCGTGATCCCCGGTGATCGCGAGATAGTAGGTCCCGCCCTTGCGCCGCAAGGCGTCGAGCAGCCGCCCGAGCTGGGAATCCATGAAGGCGATCTCCCCGTCGTACGGCCGCGCCTTGAACCGCGTCGCGTACGGCTCGGGAGGCACGTACGGCAGATGCGGGTCGTAAAAGTGAACCCACAAGAAGTACGGGGGCTGGAGGTCGGCGAGGCGGGGGAGCAGCGCATCGACCGTCTGGCTCGCCGCGCGCTCCTGATAGTCGAACTCGCGGCGCTCGCCGACGCGCACGGCGTCGTCATAAGTTGCGAAGCCTCGCGCGAGGCCTCCATCGCGGTCGAGCACCGCCGCGGACACGTACGCGGCTGTCGTGTAGCCCGCGGAGCGCAGCCGCTCGGTCAACAGGGGAACATTCGCGTCGAGCCGAAACCCGGCGTTGTCGCGCACTCCGTGGCGGCGCGGCACGCGGGCCGAGAGCAGGCTCGTGTGCGCCGGCAACGTCAGCGGGACGGGGGAGAGGGCTTGCTCGAAGCGAACCCCGTCGCGCGCCACGCCGTCGAGAACGGGCGTCGCCACACCCTTCGCGCCGTAGCAGCCGACGTGGTCCGCCCGCGTGGTGTCGAGCGTGACGATGACCACGCTCGCACGGGCGGGACCGGGCTTGGACGCGGCGCCCAGCGCCAGTGTGAGCCAAAGCGGAGCGAGCATCCGGCAATTCTATGACGCCGCGAGGACGATCGCCGCGAGGGGCGACCGAAACGGCTCGCCGCCGTGCGGGAGGAGCTCGGCCTCGACGGCCCGCAGGACGAGGCCGAGGTCGGCACCGCGCTCCGTCAGGCCGTTGAAAAGGGGCGTTCCCCTGATGAATCCTTCGGCCACGACGCGAGCGGAACTCGCGCGCCCCTCGAACGCGACGCGGGTGACCACCGCCGCGCTGAACCCCGCTTCGGCCGCGCATAACTTCAGAGCCGCCGCGTCCACGGATCCGTAGGCGACGTGCAGGAAGCGCGGAGGGTCGTCGTCGAACATCCGTGAGAGCACGCGGTCCGCGATCGCTGCGACGGGATTCTCGCGAAGCGCGCACCACACGCTGGCATGAAACGTCCCGCCCGGGCGCAGCACGCGCCGGGCCTCGCGAAATCCCGCCAGCCGGTCGGGTAGGAACATGAGCCCGAACTGCGAAACCACGGTGTCGAAGACGGCGTCCTTGAACGGTAGCGCCACGGCGTTCGCGACGCGCCAGTGGATGTCGCGGCCCGAGAGCTTCGTCCGGGCGATCCCGATCATCGCCGCCGAGAGGTCCGTGGCGACGAGCTGCGTCTCGGCCGGCAACGTGTCCCGCAGGCGCCGCGTCGCGATTCCCGTCCCGCAGGAGAGCTCGAGCACCCTCGATCCGGCCGCCGCGACGACGCGGCGGGCGAGATCGTCCGCGTACGGCTCGAACAGGAACGGTCCCAGGCACCGGTCGTAAACGGCGGGAATCGACCCCTCGTATCTCGCGAGACGTCCAGGAGCGCGCGCTTCGTCCGGATCCTGTGCGGTCATCGCGCTCATCTTCCCCGCCGCGGCTCTCGCGTCAAGACGTTTTGACGAATCCGGGGCTTTCGGTCAGAGTGCGCGCCGTGCCGGGCAACGTGATTCGCGACGCGGAGCATCCCCTACGCGCCCGCTTGGCGATCCTGACCGCCGCCGTTCTCTTTTCGACAGGCGGCGCGGCGATCAAGGCAACGCACCTGACCGGATGGCAGGTGGCTTCGTTCCGGTCGGCCATCGCCGCCGTCGCGGTCTTGGCGATGCTCCCCGCCGCCCGGCGCGGCTTCAGCCGAGTGTCCGCGAGCGTCGGCGTCGGCTACGCGGCGACGATGATCCTCTTCGTGCTGGCGAACAAGTTGACGACGGCGGCGAGCACGATCTTCCTGCAAGCCACGGCGCCCATCTATCTGGTGATCATCGGACCCTGGCTCTTGAAGGAGCCGATCGACCGGCGCGAGCTCCTGTTCATGGCCGCTCTCGCGGTTGGACTGGGGCTGTTCTTCGTCGGTCGAGATCCGGGAAGCGCCACGGCTCCGGATCCGTTCACGGGAAACGTTCTCGCCGCCTTTTCGGGGCTGTGCTGGGCTTTCGCGGTGGCTGGGCTCCGCTTCATGGGAAAGCGAGGCGGGCAACGAGGCGGCCCTGCGGCGGCGGTCGTCCTGGGGAATCTCTTCGCGTTCCTATTCTGCCTTCCCAAAGCGCTTCCCGTCGTCTCGATCCGTCCGACCGACATGGCGATCGTCCTTGGATTGGGCATCCTCCAGATCGGATTGGCCTACGTCCTGCTGACCTACGGGTTGGGCCAGATCAGTGCGCTCGAAGCCTCCCTCCTGCTCTTGGCGGAACCGGTCCTCAACCCGCTCTGGGCTTGGCTCGTCCATGGCGAGCGCCCGTCGGCCTGGTCGCTCGCCGGCGGGGCGATCATCGTCGCCGCGACGCTCGGCATGACCTTGCTCTCGAGCGAGGCTAGAGGAATCGCGGAAGCGTCTCCATAATGGGCACGTGAAGTTCGAGACGATTGCCGTTCACGCGGCGGAGGCCGATCCGGCGACGGGAGCGGTCGCTCCTCCGATTCACCTCGCCACGACGTTCACGCGCGACACCGACCTCGCGCTCGTCGGGGAGACTCAGTACGCTCGGGAGGGGGGCCCCACGCACTCGCTCCTCGAGAGCGCTCTCGCCAGGCTCGAGGGGGGCGCGGCGTCGCTCGTCTTCGCCTCGGGCATGTCGGCCGGCGTGTCGATCCTTCAGAGCTTGGAGAGCGGGAACCGGATCATTCTGCCCGACGACGCGTACTACGGATTCCGCACGGCGGCCCGCGACTTCCTGGCGAAGTGGGGGATCTCGACGTCGATCGTCGACATGGCGGACCTCGGGAGCCTCGCTCGCGCGCTCGAGCAGCCGGCGCGCGTCGTCTGCCTCGAGACCCCGTCGAACCCGCTCCTGAAGGTCGTCGATTTGGCCGGAGCGATCGCCCTCGCAAAAAAGGCGGGCGCGCTGACGCTCGTGGACAACACGTTCGCGACCCCGGCTCTCCAGCGTCCGCTCGATCTCGGGGCCGACATCACTTTGCAATCGTCGACCAAGTACCTCGGCGGCCACAGCGACGTCATGGGCGGCGTGCTGACTTTCGCGCGCCGGGACGCTTTGTTCGAGCGGATCGAGCACGCGCGCCACATTCTGGGCGCCGTCGCGAGCCCCTTCAGCTCTTGGCTCGTGCTGCGCGGTGTTCGGACACTGGCGCTGCGGATGGAGCGGCACAGCGCCAACGCTCTCGCCGTCGCCCGTGCGTTGTGTCAACACCCGAAAGTCGCCGCGGTCCATTACCCCGGACTTCCGAGCCATCCCGGGCATGCCGTAGCCGCCCGTCAGATGAGCGCGTTCGGCGGGATGATGTCGTTCCGCACGCGCGGCGGGAGGGAAGCGGCGATTTCCGCGGTCTCCCGAGCCCGGCTCTTCGTCCGCGCGACATCCCTGGGCTGCGTCGAAAGTCTGATCGAGCACCGCGCCACGAGCGAGGGCGCCGGCTCCACCGCCCCTCCGGAGCTGGTTCGGCTGTCTATTGGCCTGGAACACCCCGAGGACCTCATCGCCGACCTGGACCAGGCGCTTCGATAAGGGGACAGAGCCCCTTTTTTCTTGCAAAGCTCCCCGGATACCGCTTTGCAAGAAAACAGGGGCCTGTCCCCTATCAAATCGGCTGGGCAAGATCACTGTCCGGGACTAAGTTTTCGGGCATGAGCACAAGCGAGAAAGTCCTGGCAAGCGAGTTTCGAATCTTGGTGGTGGATGACGAGCTGTCGGTTCTCGAGGTCATGTCCGAGATGCTGCAGAGCGCGGGGTGGCAGGTCGACGCCTTGACCAACGCGGCGGAGGCGATTCGCCGGGTGAAGCGGACGCGCTATGACGCTCTGGTGCTCGATCTCTACATGCCCGACCTGCCGGGGCTGCTCGTGCACTCCAAGCTGAAGTTCATCGACCGCGAGCTGTGGAGCCGGACCGTGTTCGTCTCGGGGCACTTTTCGACCGAAGACTTACGCCGCTCCCTGGAGGGGACCCCTCGCTTCGTGCCGAAGCCGTTCAAGTCCGAGGCGCTCGTCGGCACCGTCGGAATGGCGCTGCCGGCGGTCCCCCGCGCTGTCAGCGGAGGACCCGCTTCAAATCGTCCGGACGGAACGCCCGGCCGTTCTTGACGACCAAGCTCACCGTCTCCGAGTTCTCGATCCGCTCCAGCGGGTTGCCATCCAGGACGACGAAATCGGCCAGCTTGCCGCTCTCGAGCGATCCCAGATCCCTGTCGAGCCCGAGCGTCTCGGCAGGATTGCGCGTCGCCACGCGGATCGCCTCCAGCGGCGTCATTCCACCCTGAACGAACGCCCACATCTCCCAGTGCGGCCCCAACCCCTGCATCTGCCCGTGGGCCCCTAAGTTCACGCGTCCGCCGGCGCGCAGCACGTCCCTGGCGGACGTCGCGACGTCGATGTGATGCCAGTCCGCCGGGTCGGTTGCCATGATCCCTCGGATGCGCCCAAGCGAGTCGACGATCCCCTGGGGGACGAATTTGGCGAGCCTCTCGTCCTTCCAGAGGTCGTAGTGCTGGTGGAACCACTTGTCCCCCGAGATCCCGCCGTAGGCCACCAGCAGCGTGGGTGTGTAGGCGGTGCCGCTCGGCGCGAAGAAGGAGACGACGTCCTTCCTCAGCGGCGTGATCGGCAGGGCATGCTCGACGGTCGTGTGGCCGTCGAGCACGAAGGTCATGTCCATCTCGAGGTCGCCGCCTCCTTCCGGGACAACGAGCATCCCGAGATCGCGCGCGGCGCTGATGATCCACTGCCGCGCCTCGCGCCTCGGCTGCATGTACGACTTGACCGAGAACGCCCCCAGAGCCTTCATGCGATTCAGGTGGTGCCGGGCGTCGTCGAGCGAGTTGACGATCGCGCGCCCAGGATCGTCGGCACCGTAAAGGATGTACCCGGTCGAGAAGATCCTCGGGCCCAGCATCAAGCCCGCTTCGACCATCTCCGACTGGCCGAAGACCTCCTGGTTCGACGCCGAGGGGTCGTGGGTCGTCGTCACCCCGTACGCGAGGTTGGCCAGGTACTTCCAGGGGCGCTGCGGGAAGATGTCGAGGGTCGAGTAGTGCAGATGCGCGTGCTCATCGAACAGGCCGGGAATGATCGTCTTCCCGGCGAGATCGACGACCTTCGCCCCGGAGGGAACGGTGACGCGGCCGGCGGCTCCGACGGTGACGATCCGATCGTCGGTGACGACGATCGTTCCGTTCTCGAGAACCTCGTCCCCCTTCATCGTGACGATCCGGGCGCCGGTGTAGGCCACGGTCCCCGACGGTTTGTCGCGGGGGACCGAGAGCGCGATTTCGATCGACTGGCTCTCGGGGAGCTTCTTTTTCTGCTCCTTGGCCTTGTCCTTCTCCTTGGCCTTGCCGTCCATCTTCTCGTCGTCCTTGGCGGGCGGCGGCCAAGCCTTGTCGAGTGAGATCCGGTGGTAGGCCGGGCCCCAGACCCACGTGATGGTCTTGCCGCCGTCGGCCCACTGGACCCACTCGCCTCCTTCGTCGGTGAACTGCGCGAGCGGGAGCGCGGCGCCGCTCAAGTCGATGTCGACCGTCTGGGCTCCGAGCGGCGGCAGCGCGGTGACCCAGGCGTTGTACTGCTCGTTGAATACGACCCAGCGGCCGTCCGGCGAGACCGCCGCTTCCTCGGCGCGCGTGAACTTCAGGTGCGTACGCTTGTCGGTGCCGTCGGGCCTCACGCTGACGAGGACGGTCTTGGGCGGATTCGGTCCGGTCGCCTCCGCATCCTCGACGTAGTAGATCCTCGACCCGTCGGCATCGAATTGCGGCCGCGTGATCCTGCGGTTGACCCCGCGATTCTTCGTGCCGATGACGACGTGCGCCGGACCTCCTTCCGCGGGGACCCAGCGCAGCTCCTGCCACAGCTCGTCGGAGAGATCCTCGTCACGGAACGTCGCGCCGCTTCCGGCGACGAAGACGATCTTGCTGCCGTCCGGGGAGAACGCGGGGTTCGCGTACTGGCCCGGAACGACCGTCAACTTCTTGGGCGTTCCGCCGGGGACCGACATCGACCAGACATGGCCTCCCTCCGGGTCGCTCCACGTCACGTAAGTCAGCATCCGGCCGTCGCGTGAGAACGACGGCGCGTACTCGAGGTCGGTGGCCGTCGTCACACGCTTCGGCGCGCCGCCGGGAAGCTCCATCGCATAGAGGTGGCCGAGCGCCGAGAAGACGAGGGTCTTCCCGTCGGGGGATTCCACCGGCCAGCGGATGATCCGCGCGCGCACGTCGTCGACACCGACCCGCCGCGGCGTATGAAGCGACTCGGCGAGCGTCTGCTCGATCTTGGCTGTGAAAGGAATCGCCGCCCGCCCGCCCGAGGCGACGTCGATGCGCCAGATCTTCCCTCCAGCGGTCGCGACGATCGCTCGGCCGTCCGGTGTGAAGGCGTACCCCGGGAACACCCCATGGAAGCAGAACCCCTCCTGATTGTCTCGCTGCAGATCGGAGTCGACTTGCCGGATCTTCCCGCTCGCAAGATCGATGATCTCGAGAATCGTCTTGGCTCGTACGCGACGCACGTAAGCGATCGACCCACCGTCCGGCGCCACGACCGGCGTGGCGGCGCCGCCGAACTCTCCTGTGATCGGAACCGTCTGTCCGTTCCACCGGTCGAGGCGCTTGATCTGCCAGATCCCCTCGTTGACGTTCCGGTCGTAGCGGTAGCGCGCATCCCGCGCCGAGAAATAGAGGAAGCGGCCGTCCTTCGAGAACGCGGGGTCCGCGGCGTCCGGCTGCTCGTCCTTCTTCGTCAGCTGGATGCCGTTGCCTCCCTTGACGTGCCACATCCACAGCTCGACGGTGCCGAGCGACGAGCGGTCCGTCAGCCGCTTGCGGCCGACCAAGTATTGGCCGTCGGGTGACCAGGCCGGACCGTTGACCGTCGAGTCCTTCTCCTTCGAGATGGCCCGAGCATTTTTCCCGTCCGGATCGCAGACCTACAGGTTCTCGATTCCGGAGCGGTCCGAGGCAAACGCGATCGACTTGCCGTCGGGGGAGAATCGCGGCTGCACGTCGTAGGCGGGGCCGCTCGTGATCCGCTTCGCCTCGCCACCCGCGATCGGCAAAACGTACAGGTCTCCCATCAGCGAGAAAACGATCTCGTTCCCCGAAGGGCTGACGTCGAGGGCGAGCCAGGTCGCCTCTTCGGTCGTGAAGGAGACCGTGTGCGTCGGCCCATGCGCCTCCTCGACTTTCCACGGCGCGTCGGCATCCGGTTTGTCGGTCTTCTTCTCGGCCTTGCCCGCGGCGGGCGAGAGCGAGGGGGCGAGAATGGCGAGGCAGGCGAAGACGACGGATGTGCGGCGCATGGGCTCCCTCCGATGGAGCCCAAGTTTACGCGGGGGTGCGTTCCGAGTTTCCGGCGATCGCTAGGACAGCGCGGCGACGAACGACTGGTACACCGGCGGAGGCGCCGAAAGCCGGATCCCCATGCCGGCCGGCCGGTGGAGCTCGGCGCGCTCCCGGTTCCACATGACGAGGCCCCTCATCCGCAGAGTGTGCCCCTCGAGATCGAGATTGATGAAGAGGGTCCGGCCTTCCGACTCGGGGGCGGGTGCGCCGACGAACATCCCCTCGGCCGACAGGTTGACGGTCATGCCGCGCGTCACCGCGCGCTCCAGTCCGAAGCGCACCGGCAGGGAGCGCAGCTTCCGCGGCACGGCCGTGAATCCCGGGCGCGAGGCCGGCGCCGTCCGGCCCGCGCTCCGGACAACTTTCAACGAGCGGACATGCTCCTCGACGAACGAGATCGCCAGCGCCTCCGCTTCTTCTCGCGTCTCCCCGACGAACTTCAGCGTGCCTCGGCCGCCCGGCGCGGTCCAGAGCACGTTGGGAAACGTAAGGATGCGAGCTCGCCACTGGCCGTACGACGGCGCCAAGAGCACACCGACGGCCTCACGGCCGGACGGCGTCTCGATGTCGAGGCGACGTCCGGGTCGCTCGGCCCCGGTCGCGCGGAGCTCGCCGGGACACTCCCCTCCGCGGTGGTCCGTTCCGCACACAGAGCAAAACCGCTGTGAGACGAGACTCATGCCCATGACCTGCCTCCTGCCCCGACGCCCGGGTCGCCTCCTGGTCACTGCGCGGCCCATCCGATTACAAGGCAAGCGGGATGCCACCTCGCGGGGCGCGGTGTTCGGCCCGATGACGGTTCGCGGTGTCACGCTCGTGCAGCGCGGATTACCGAAGCGAAAGCGTCGCTACGCGAGCTCGGTCACGAAGTCGCGGTAGGTCGCAGGGGGAGCGATCAGCTCGACTCCCATCCCCATCGGGCGGCCCATCACGGGAACGTCTCGCTTCCACACGACCTTCCCCTTGAGGCCGACGGGCCCCGTCTCGATGTCCATGAGCACACGCAACCCCGTTCCGGGGTCGGGCGGAACGAGCGTCAGCACGAAGAGGCCGCTCTCCGAGAGGTTTCCCGTCATCGCGGCGAAGAGGCTGGCCCCCGACCCGAAACGGACCGGGATCGCGCGCAGCTTGCGCAGCGCCGGTCCGGCGGAGGCGGCACTCTGCGCGGCCTCAGCTCCGATCTTCGCCACGTCGGGGGCCTCGAGCGCATCCCGGCGGACGTAACCGAGCGATCGGATGTGGGCCTCGACGAACGCGATCGCCTGCGCTTCCGCTTCCTGCGCCGACGATCCGACGAACTTCACGGTGACGGCGCCCCCCGGGGCGGTCCAGAGCACGTTCGGGTAGGTGAGGATACGGGCGCGCCAGCGCTCGCGAGACGGGGCCACCAGCACGCCGTAGGCCTCGATCCCAAACGGCGTCTCGACGGCGACGCGCCAGCCGTGGCGTTCGGGACCGGTCGCCGCGAGTTCCCCCGGGCAGTCCTCGGTCCTCGCATGGCTTCCCCCGCAGATCGAACACCAGATGAGCGACACGCGCCGTCCTCCGGTCGGATAATCTAGGGAGGATTCTAGGACGGAGCACGCCGATGACGTCGGAGAGGGAGCCCATCCGCTGGATCTACCCGATCGTTGGCGGAATCATTGCCGAGGCTCTGACGATCGCGTTGATCGCCCTCATCGTCGCGCTGACGGGACACGGCGGGTCGGGGTCCGGGGGCGAGCCCGTCGACCCTGTCGCCCAACGGATCGGCGCGGTCACCGGCGCTACGGTCGGATCTCTTCTTTGCTTCCTCCTGGGATGGTGGGCCGCGCGACGCGCGGACGGCCGGTTCGAGACCCACGGCGCTTTGACCGGCGCGGCCGCGGGATTCCTGACCGGGCTCGGTGCGATCTTCGGTCCGCCGGGACAGGCGGCGTATTACGTCATCGCGGTGCTGATGAAGCTGTTCGCCGGGCGCGCCGGCGGACACATGGCGGGAAAGATGGCGCAGGAAGCCGGTCGCAACGCGCCGTAGCGCGCCGGTCGGCGCAGCTCAACGCGGCTCCGGGCGTGGCCGCGGGAATCGTGGATCGCTTCCAATCCCGAGCTCCGCCACGCGAAACGCGACGCCCGTCGCCAGGCAGCCGAAGCCGTAGCGCACGCTCCGCCCGAAGTTGATCGACGAAGCCTCCTCGAAATACTTCGTCGGACAACTGACCTCTCCGACGCGAAATCCCCGCCAAAGAATCTCCGCCAGCATCTGGTTGTCGAAGACGAAGTCGTCGGAGTTCCGGTCGAGCGGCAGCGAGGCGATCACCTCCCGCGAGAACGCCCGGTAGCCCGTGTGGTATTCCGAGAGCTTGGCGCCGAGGAGGATGTTTTCCGCCAGCGTCAGCGCGCGGTTCGAAACGTACTTGTACCGGGGCATTCCACCGGACAGCGCCCTGCCCCCCAGAATGCGCGATCCCAGCATGCAGTCGTGCACGTCCCACACGATCGGCGCGACGAGGGCGGGGAGGAGTTTCGGCGTGTATTGGTAGTCCGGATGGACCATGACGACGACATCGGCATTCTCCGCGAGCGCCAGGGCGTAGCAGGTCTTCTGATTGGCACCGTACCCCCGGTTGACGGCATGGACGTGCACGGTCGTTTGTGGCAGCGATCTCGCGAGCGTCGCCGTGTCGTCGCCGCTGGCGTCGTCGACGACGATCACGCGATCGACGAAGCCGTGGGCGAGTACCTCTCGGTGCGTGCGCTCGAGCGTCAGCGAAGCGTTGTACGCCGGCATCACGACGACGATGCGCTTGCCGTCCATCATGAGGGCGCGACTATCCCCGGCCCCCCGAACGATGTCAAGAATTCGCCCGGCTTGATAGCCTTGAGGCATGGCGCGCGTGCACGGCGAGGTCGAAGGGGACAAGTCCCGCATCTTCCGGCGCGTCTACGAACTGGTGCGACGCATCCCCAAGGGCCGGGTGATGACCTACGGGCAGATCGCGACGCTGACCGAGAACCGTCTATCGCCGCGCGCGGTCGGATGGGCGATGCACGGGTGCCCCAAAGGGGTGCCGTGGCACCGGGTCGTCAACGCGTCGGGGGGCACCTCGACCGACCGCCTCCCCGACATGCCGCCGGGTCTCCAGCGCGCGCTGCTCGAGGCCGAGCGGGTCGCGTTCCGGCGGAACGGCACGCTCGATCTCGAGACGTACCGCTGGTCTCCTCCCGGAGCCCGGGCGCTCCGCCCTCCGAGAAAAAAGCGACGGGCTTGACGGACGCCTCGTCCGGCTCATCTTCAACCTCTGGCGTCGTCGTGGGTCGGGGCGCGAGGAGCGTGGATGACGGAAGAGCCGAAGGCGGTCCTTGGAATCGCCGGCCTGCTGACGATCGGGCTGGCGCCGGCGGTCGCGGCGCTCGTGATCGCCCCCTCGCGCGAGATCGCGATGGCGGCCGCCGGAAACGCGGCGATGGCGGTCGCATTCGTGCTCTGGGCACAGCGCCTCGTCTCCGACGCGCGCCGGTTGCGCGCTCAGGCGGGGGCGCTCCGCGGAGAGCTGTCGGCGATGGAAGAGAAGGTCCAAGCCCAAGCCCGGGAGCTGCGCGACGTGAAGTCGCACGATGTGACGACGGGCGTCCTGAATCGCTCCGCCTTCCTGAGGCGACTCGACGAGACGATCTCGCGCGACGGGCGCCTCGGCAAGCCGGCCGCGTTCCTCCTGGTCGACGTCGAGGGGTTCAAGGCCATCAACATCGAGCGCGGCCGCATCGGCGGGGACGCGACGTTGAAACGCGTCGCCCACGCGCTGGCCGAGGCGACGCGCGGCACCGACTCGGTCGGGAGGCTCGGCGGCGACGAGTTCGGCGTGGTCCTCACGGAGTGCGAGGATCCCGGTCCGGCGGTCAACCGCATCTTCGTCGAGCTGAAAACGCCGGCCGGGGGCGACGGCGCGACCGGCGTGCAGGTGGCGATCGGAGCCGTCCTGATCGAGAACCCCTCCGCCGGTGTCGACCTCCCCGAGCTCTTCCGGCTCGCGGAGGCCGCGCTCGCGTCGGTGCGCGGGACCGGGGGAAGCCTGTGCGCGCGGCGGACCCTCGGCGGCACGGCGAGCCGCCGGTCCGCCACGGCCTCCTGAGCCCCGTTCCCGCGGAAGTATCCTTCGTGGGTGATCGCCACCTTCGAGGCGGTGCGCAAAGCGTGCACGCCGCAGCTGTGGTCGCGCGGCATCGAGCTGGTTCGCGCCGGCAGCGTCGTCGGTGAGTCCGCCTCACCCGACGAGATCGCCGTCCGCGTCGCGACCAAGGGGGGGATGATCGCACGTACGGTCCGGTTGTTCCTCGACGACGCGCAATGGGAGTGCACGTGCGGCGCGGCGGTCTGCGAGCATGCCTCTGCGGCGGTCATCGCCGTCAAGCGGGCCCACGACGACGGGCACGAGCTTCCGATCCCGACGCACACGACGGGCACCATCGCTTACCGCTTCCTCCGCGGACCGGGCGGCGTCGCTCTCGAGCGCGGCGTCCGTGTCGGAGATGAGTTCCACGCCTTCGAGGCGACGCTCGCTGCTCTCTCGTCCGGGCGCGTGACGTCGCCGCCGTTCACCGCGCGCCAGGACGACCTGGCCGCCGAGCTGGCGTTGGGCACGCATCGACGAGGGCCGATACCGAGGGCCATCGCGGCGAGGCTCCTTCGCGCTGTCGCCGGATGCTCCGACGTCTCGCTCGACGGGCGGGCCATCCGAACGTTGGCGACGCCCGTGGGGCCGCGCGTCGCGGTGGAGGATCAGGGTGACGGTTTTCGGGTCGCTCTCGAAGACGATCCCGAAATTTCGGAGGTCTTCACGAACGGCATCGCACGATGCGGCGACACGCTCCGGCCGACGGCGGAGCCCAAGCTCACCGGGCGCGAGTTGCACGAGCTCGGCGGCGGGCGCCACTTCGGCCCAGCGGATTGGAACGAGCTGGTCACCGAGATTCTCCCGTCCCTTCGTGGACGGGTCGCGATCGATATCCGAACGTCCAGGCTCCCGGCGATCGAACGGATCCCGCCGAGGATCGCGATCGAGACGAGGAGCCTCGGCCCGGGCCTGCACGTGCTCGCGGTGCTCGTCTACGGAGATCCACCGCAGGCCCGGGTCGACGGCGGTAAGCTGGTTCACTTGGGCGGATCGCTGCCGCTGCGCGACGAGCGTGCCGAGCAGCGCGAGGTTCGCCGTTTGTCGGCGCGGCTCGGACTCGCCCCCGGCGTCCCGGCGGTCGTCTCGGGTGCGGACGCCGTGGCGCTCGCGGGCAAGCTTTCCGCGTGGGACGGGGAGATCCGCGGCACCGGGCGGGAGCGGTTCGCCCTCGCCGCGCCACTGAAGCCGAGCGTCCGGTTCCGGGACGACGGCGGCGTCGACGTGCTTTTCGCCACGGAGGGGACCGAAGGTCGGCCGCCGCGGCGCGCCGACGCTGCCGCGGTTCTCTCGGCGTTTCGGGCGGGGGAGTCGCTCGTCGCCCTGGAGGGCGCTGGATATGCCCCCCTGCCGCTCGACTGGCTTTCACGTTTCGGGGCGCGCATCTCCGATCTGCTCGCGGCGCGCGAGGAGGCTGGGACGATCCCGCGCGCTCTCCTGCCGGACGTCGCGCGCCTCTGCGAAGAGCTCGACCAGCCCAAGCCCGCTGCGCTTTCCGGCCTCGAGGCGCTGGTCTCACGCTTCGAAGGGCTCGGGGAGCCCGAGCTGCCTACGGACCTCACGGCGGAGCTTCGTCCCTATCAGCGCCACGGCGTCGCGTGGCTTCAATTCCTTCGCAGGGCGGGACTGGGGGCGCTCCTCGCGGACGACATGGGGCTCGGAAAAACCGTCCAAGCTCTCTGCGCCGTCTCCGGAAAAACACTGGTTGTCGCGCCGACGAGCGTGGTCCACAACTGGTCGGACGAGATCCGCCGATTCCGCCCCAGCCTCGCCGCCAGCGTCTACCACGGCCCCAAGCGCGCTCTCGATCCGCAGGCCGCCGTCACGATCACGAGCTACGCTCTCTTGCGCCTCGACGAGGGGCTCCTGGCGAGTACGACGTGGGACACTCTCGTGCTCGATGAGGCACAATCGATCAAGAACCCCGAGAGCCAGGTCGCTCAAGCGGCCTGCCGGCTCGAGGCGCGGTGGCGCGTGGCGCTCTCGGGCACCCCGGTCGAGAACCGCCTCGAGGAGCTGTGGAGCCAGATGCATTTCCTGAATCGCGGGCTCCTCGGCGGCCGCCGCGACTTCCAGGAGCGGTACGCCAAGCCCGTCACCGAGGGGAACGTCGCGGCGTCCGCGAGGCTGCGCGAGCGGATTCGACCGTTCGTGCTTCGACGGTTGAAGCAGGACGTCGCGCCCGAGCTCCCGCCCCGCACGGACTCGGTGCTCTACTGCGAGCTGGACGACGTGGAGCGTCAGGTCTACGACGCCGTGCGCGCGACGACGCTCGAGGAAGTGGTGGCGAAGCTGCGGGAGGGCGGGGGCGTCCTGGCTGCGCTCGAAGCGCTTCTCCGCCTCCGCCAGGCGGCCTGCCATCCGGCGCTCGTCCCCGGCCAGACGGCGCAGAACTCCTCCAAGGTGGATCGCCTGCTCGAAAGCCTCGAGATGGTCGTCGCCGAGGGGCACAAAGCCCTCGTCTTTTCGCAGTGGACGTCGCTGCTCGACCTGATCGAGCCGCACCTCCGTGAGGCCTCGATCCCGTTTGCGCGCCTCGACGGCGCGACCTTGGACCGCGCGGAGGTCGTCGCCCGTTTCCAGGATCCGGGGGGGCCTCCCATCCTCTTGATCTCCCTCAAGGCCGGCGGCACGGGTTTGAACCTCACCTCCGCCGACCACGTTTTCCTGATGGACCCTTGGTGGAACCCCGCCGTCGAAGACCAAGCCGCCGACCGGGCCCATCGCATCGGCCAGGACCGTCCCGTGATGGTCTACCGGCTCGTCGCCGAGGACACGGTCGAGGAGCGGATCCTCCTCCTCCAGGATGCCAAGCGTGGCATCGCCGACGCCGCCCTCAGCGACACCGGCAGGGCTGCGACGCTCACCCGAGACGACCTCCTCTCGCTGCTCGAATAGCGGATGCCGGCCCAAGAGGGGGCAGGAAACGGGGCCTGTCCCCTTTTCCTGCCCCCTCTTGGGCCGGCATCCGCTATTGCTAACGGCGATCGCGATAGGGGTCAGGGGCGAAGCCGGATCCCTCGAAGCCGCGGGCTCGGGAGCGACGGGCCAACGCATCATCGCTGATTGGGAGAACGCCCAGTCGCACCAGGGCGTCGTGGTACTCGTAGCGGAGCGAGACGACCGACGTCGGGAGGTCCTCTTCGTCGAAGTCGACCTGGACAACCCGGTGCTCGATCTCGCGTCCGATGCCCGTCGCCGCCAGCTCGTCCTTCTTGAGGGCGCTCTTAGCCTCGCCGCTCGCTCTCTCCTTCAAAGCGTCGGCGGAAGGGGCATTCTCCTGGGCGCTCCTCGAGAAGGGCTCGGGCGCCGACGGGGCGGCGTCGATCTCGTCCCGCCGCCTCGCCTCCCTGAAGAACGCGGCGGTGATGACGCCGAGATCGCGCGTGCGTCCGAGCCACGCTCCATAAGAGTTCGCCTCTGAGGTGAACGTGAACCGGCGCGCGGTGTCCATCCCGGTCTGCCAACCGGAGAGTGTGACCGTTTGGTAGGGAGCAAGGATCCACTTGCGCGCATCGCGGCTCGAAGTGTGACGCGCGTCGATCGAGTTGAGCCCGTCGACCGCCAGCGCCACCGCCACGCGCTCTCCGGTGCGATTGACCAAGCGGACCTCGTAGTCCCGTCCCTTGCGCGCCTCGATGAAGTCGGTCCCACCGGAGGGGTAGACCGGCAGCGCGCGTCCGTCAACCAGCACCTCCATCGAGAAGGGAGGCACCGGCGGGGGAAGCTGCACCGGCCTCCCGCAGGTGATCGCGCGCGCAGCGGGGGAAGCGATCGTCGCGGCGAGGGCCAGCAGCACGATGGCTGCGGCCCGGAGCAAAGTGTGCGGGCTCATGCTGGGCTCCTTCGGGCCGGGGGAGTCGCGCCGGCCTCGGGAGATGGGACCGGCCAGGACGCGAAGAGTTCCCGGGACGGCTAGAACAGCGTCAAAAGCCCGGTGAGGGAGCGGTCGACGTCGTCTTCGTGCCTCCAGAAATCCCGCCCCAGCTCGGAGGCCCGGAGCCTGGCAGACCGCGTCACGTGGAAGCGCAACGGCCCCAGGAACGTGAAATCGGAGGTCACGTGCAGCTCCCGGTCGCTGCTCTCGTCGGGGAACTGCTGCGAGAGCCTAGACACCCGCTGCTCGTACCACGGCCGAGAGATCTCACCGCGCTCCAGCTTCAGCTTGAGCATCCCCATCAGATTCCGCCGGTCGATGATCTCAGGATGGTGGTTGACGCCGAACACGCGCGGCATGCGAGCCGAACGATCCCGGGCGACCTCCATCATGGTCATCGCGTTGCCGGGCGGTCCGTCGATGCCGAGGGTCTCGGTCGCCATGATGGCGATCCGGTCTCCGCTTCCCGTCGTGGGGATCAGGTCGTAGAGGCGGCTGTCCAGCACGCGAAGCCGGGCCTTGGGGCCGAGACGCCGGGCGAACGCCCCGAACAGTGGGTGCTCGCGGGCTTCGTCCGTGAGCACGTTTTCGAGCACGCCCTCGCTCTTCCCCCCCTTCTCCGGCCCGCGCGCCATCGGCTCGGCGACCTTGAGCCAGCGGCACATCAAGCCGAACGTGTGGCAGACGGCGATCAGCGAGGCGTCCTCTCGCTCGAGGATGGCGTCGAACAGCCGGAACAGCGGCGCTTCCCAGGACGGGTCTTCGAGGACGCCCTGGGCGGTCTCCTCGCTTCCGTCGTTCATGCGGGGATCGAGATGGCCTGGACCGCCCGTACCGACGTAGATCGAAAAACGATCGTCCTCCGGGTCCGGGACCTGGAGGCTACGGCGGACGTCGAACGAGATCGCCCGGACGGAAATCCCGGCCGCGTCCAGCGGCATCGACAGCTCGCAGGTCGATTCCTGAAGGGCGGCGATCACCGCGTCGTGGCCGACGTTCGGCCAACCGTGGTTCATGTCGAGGACCGCGACGTCGAGGAACCTCGGGTCCCGCTTCGGCAGCGGCGCCCCGGCGGCGAGCCGCAGATGTGCAAAGGTCCCGCTCTTCAGGGCCGTGCAGTCCGGCCCGCAGCAGGCGACTCCCTGCGTTCGCTTGAAGGCGCAATAGTTGGGCACCGGCGTTCCGCGGCGGCCTATTTCTTCGCCTTCGCGATCTCTTCGTCGATGAGCTTCTTGAACGACTCGAGCGGCTGCGCCCCCGAGAGGTACCGCCCGTTGACGAACGACGAAGGAGTCCCCGTCGCCCCGACCTTCATCGCCTCTTGCGCCTCGGCGTCAATGCTCGCCTTGTGGGCGTGCGTGTCGATGTCGTTCGTGAACTTCTTCAGGTCGAGGCCGATTTCGGAGGCGATCTGCAGGTACTTGTCGCGCGAGAGCGCCGTGCTGTTCGCGAAGAGCTTTTCGTGCATCTCGTTGAACTTGCCCTGGGCGTTGGCCGCCATCGCCGCCTCGGCGGCCTCCATCGCGTGCTGGTGGATCGACAACGGGTGCATCTTGTAGACGACCCGGACGTCGTGCGGGTAGTCCTTGAGGAGCTGCTCGATCGTCGGCGAAACGCGCACGCAGAACGGGCATTGATAGTCGAAGTAGTGGAGGATCGTCACCTTCGCGTCCTTGGGGCCGCGCGAAGGCGCATCGCCGGCGGCGATGTCGTACACCTTGTTGGGATCGGGGCCGGCGGGCGCCGCCGGACGGGCCGAGGCCTCGGCGACGTTCTTGCCGGTCTTGAAGTCCGGCCGGTTGTTCGCCTTCGCCCAGCCCAGTTCCTCGTCGATCATGTCCTTGAACGAGCCGTACGGTTTGGCGCCGCTCAGGTATCGGCCGTTGATGAACGACGCCGGCGTGCCCGAGGCGCCGACACCCTCCGCCTCGCCCGCGTCCTTCTGAATGGCGGCCGCGTAGGCGTTCGCGTCGATGTCCTTCGTGAACTTGTCGACGTCGAGCCCGATCTCCTTGGCCAGGGCGATGTATTTGTCGCGCGTCAGTTGCTGCTGGTTCTCGAACAGTTTCTTGTGCATCTCCATGAATTTCCCCTGCGCGGCCGCGGCCATCGCCGCCTCGGCGGCGGGCATCGCGTTCGGGTGCATCGGCAGGGGGTGCATCTTGTAGACGACGCGGACGTCGTTCGGGTAGTCCTTCAGGATCTGGTCGATCGCCGGCGCCACCTTCGAGCAGAAGGGACACTGATAGTCGAAGTAGTGCAGCAGGACGACCCTCGCGTTCTTGGGGCCGACCGCGGGAGAGTCGCCAGGCGTCAACGGGAACTGGACGAATTTGCTTGGCGGCGTCAGCACCGCCTTGACGATCTCCTCGCGGCTCTCCCCCTTCTTGACCAGGTCGATCACCTGCGCGCCGAGCCCGGGGCTTCGCGGGCACTTCTTGTCGTCCCGCCGGCACACCGCAACCTTCATCCCGCAGCCGCAGTCGCAGGAGTTGTCGTTGAGGATCGACACCGCCAGAGTCTTCTGCTCGGCGCTGAGCCCGTCCCAAACGAGGCCGGTCATCTCCTCCGCGGCGACCGGACCCGGAGCCGGGGCGGGCTTCGGAGGTGTTGGGTCCGCCGCGAGCGCGAGCGCGAAGACGAGGAGGCACACCACGAAGAGCAGGGGAAACTTGTTTGTGGTCATAGGCCGTAATGGTTACGCGCAACCGCCGCCGCACGCAACCCCCGATCGCCAGGCGGGGGCAGGCTCACGACGCGAGGGAAATGGCCTCGATCTCAACGAGAAGCTCGGGGCGGCAGATCTCCGCGTGAACCCACGTGGCGGGCACCGAGCCGCCGGCAGCCGCAGCGACCGTTTGCCGGATCTCCGGAAGCTGCTCGGCGCGCCGCACGTAGACACGCAGGGATCGGAGGCGCCTGCAGAGGACTTCGCCTCGGCCGGGCGCGCCGGCGGCGTCGAGCACCGCTTCGATGTTGCGCATCGTCTCCCGAGTCTGCTCCACCGGATCTCCCGGGTTGGTGCTCTCGTGGCCGACGATGCTCGCGGTGCCGGAGACGAGGACCGCGCCGCCCCATGCCGGAGGTGCGACGGTTCCTCGGGCGAAGGACGGGCTCCTCGGACCGTAGCGCTCGGGGTAGCGATAGGCCGCGGTTTGGCGAGGGTTCTCGACGTGGTCTCCGGGCTCGCGCGACGTCAGAGCGTGCACGACGAGCGCGTGGCCGGGGCATCCGACCGCCGAGGCGGCGGAGAGCCGCTCCGCAAACGCCGCTCCGTAGACCGCCTCGAACGCCTTCGAGCGCCCCTTGCAAAACAGCATGTAGCGGTCGAGCCCGTCCTGGGTCTCGTGGACGCGGGGGACGTAGTTCCAGACGCGCAGCAGGTGCGGATAGTCCGCGCGCTCGATCCCCTGGAATAGCCGTAGGTACAGCTCGAACGTTTGTGCCTCGAGATCGGCCCCGGCATCCGCCGATTGGACCTCGACGAAAAGGGAGCGATCGTCCGCCGCGGCTCGCCCACCAGCGACTTGATGCGGTACGACCGGTCCGGACGCGAGCCAAATCTCCCGGGAGGCCCCCGCCACGAGCGATCGATTGGGAACGTTCGCTTCGAGCCACCGCGCACCCGAGGGCGTCGAGGACGGCCCTCCGATCTGCACGGCAGCTAGAACGTTCGCCGGTCTTCTCGACGCCGTCGGAGCGGGAGTCGTCTCCTCGACGAACACGGGCATGGGGAGAGAGTACCGGAGCGCGACTCGGAATTCGAGAGGCTCGCGTTCGGGCGACGGACCAGCTCACTGCTACCATCACGCGCATGCCCGAGCGGAAAACGGCGCTGTTCGTCCCCTGTCTCACCGGGGCCGTGTTCTCCCGGGACGTCGATGCGCAGCGAAAGCTCTTGGCCCTGGCCGGACACCCGGTCGACGAGACGCTTCCGGCGTTTTGCTGCGGCCAGCCGGCGGCGACGGCGGGGGACGCGGAAGGTGCGAGCGAGATGAGCCGCTCCTGGGCGTCTCACGCGGCTGCTTATGAAACAGTATTCATCGCCAGCGCGACCTGTTGCGGCCACCTGAGGCACGCCGGGGCTTCGAGCGACCGCGTCCGCTACGCTCCCGACGTGTGGGTGGATGCCATACGAGTCCGGTCGGGAGCAGATAGGATCCCCGTCTATCTTCATCGGCCGTGCCATGACGTTTGGGACGACGTGCGATTCCGAGACTACGAGCGGTGGGTCGCCGAGACGGCGAACGTCGACGTGATCGCCCGGCCGTTCCGCGATCCCTGTTGCGGATTCGGCGGGGTGTTCTCGACGCTCTTCGACGAGACCGCCTCCGCGATCATGGCCCATCGAATGGGGGCGATCGAGGGCGCCGGCTGCCGCACCGTGGTCAGCGCGGAGCCCGGTTGCCTGAGCCATTTCGCCGCCCACACAGGTGCCGTCGAGGTCGTCCCTCTGGCGACGTTCCTGGTGTCGCGGGGGATCGGATGAGCGGAACGGCGGCCCCCGACACGAGCACTCGGAAGGCGGCCGACGTCACCCTGAGCAAGCGTGAGCAGGTCGCGCGGAGGCTGCCGTGGGAGCGTCTCCGCGATCTGGCGACGGCCTCGCGTCGCGACAGCACCGAGCACCAGGACGAGCTGATCGCCACGTTCACGCGGAATGCGCAGGCTTCCGGGGTCCGCATCGTCCGCGCCGCCGACCCAGCGGATGCATGCCGCGCGGTGATGGAAGAGCTCGGCGCCTCGCCGCAGGTCGTCATCAAGTCGAAGTCGATGGTGACCGAGGAGATCGGCCTCAGGCACCACATGGAGGCGTCGGGATTCTCCGTCTACGAAACCGACCTCGGCGAGTGGATCGTCCAAGTGCGCGGCGAGCTCCCGTCGCACGTCACCGCGCCCGCGATCCATTTGAACGCCGCGGAGATCGCGCGGACCCTGGGCGGCGTGCTCGGCCGATCGCTTTCGTCCGACCCGACGGCGCTCGCCGGTGCCGCGACCGAGTATCTCAGACATCCTCTCAGGACCGCGCGCCTCGGGATCACCGGAGCGAATTTTCTCATCGCCGACACCGGCGAGGTCGTCATCGTCGAGAACGAAGGGAACGCCTACTTCTGCACCGCCGCTGCCAAGCACGTCGTCGTCGCCGGCATCGACAAGGTGATCCGTTCGCGGCGCGATCTCCCCGCGCTTCTGCGCGTGCTGACGGTCTCCGCCACCGGGCAGCCGCAGACGGTCTACACCCACGTGATCGGAAGACCCGTGGTGGCCTCGGCGTCGCGCACCATCGTGCTGGTGGACAACGGGCGCAGCGCTCTCGCCCGGAGCGCGTACGCCGACGCGAGCCGGTGCATCCGCTGCGGCGCGTGCATGGTGGTCTGTCCGGTTTTCCGCCAAGTGACCGGACACGCGTACAAGACGGTCTATCCCGGACCCATCGGGATCCTGGTCGCACCCTACCTCGAGCCGGACAAGACCCCCTCGGACCATCCGTTCTTTTCCACCCTCTGCGGGGCCTGCTCCGACATCTGCCCGGTTCGCATCCCGATCAGCGCGCTCATCGGCAA
>JACXTT010001808.1_pt1 | contig 35020 bp, 23 predicted proteins | sample 9270951 | NCBI WGS metagenome assembly JACXTT01 (sample SAMN15532306, study PRJNA645909) | rock metagenome | isolation source: weathered quartz diorite | place: Puerto Rico | collected 2017-06-21 | reverse complement strand
CCGGCGGAATCGCGGACATCGACGATCACGGCTGGCAGCTTCAGACCTCCGCGATGGCGGTGCGCGACATCCTCCAGGTCTATCTGAGCGGCTCCGAGATCAACGGCAAATACGGCGACGGCTCGGAGCTACGCGCGGGGCTCAACTGGTACATCCTCAAGCGGAGAGGGCTTCGGCTGAACGCCGAGTGGAACCATCTCCGCAAGTGCCCGGTCGGATACACGGCCGTCCCCTACCCGGTCGGGGGCAACGGCGACGTCTATCACTTGAATTTCGAGATGAATTTCTGACCTCCGGCCGAGGAAGGAGGTGCTCGATTGAAGAGTCCGGCGCGCCGCATGCGCATGGCGGCGGCACTTCTCCCGTTGCTGCTGATCGGAGCCATGCCCGTCGCCGCCTACGAGCTGAACGACTCCCACTTCCATCTGACGAACTACGTCCAACAGGGAACGGACATTCACCGGTTTCTCGAGATCATGGGGGACAAGGTCGGGCGCGTGGCGCTCTTCGGCATTCCGCTGCAGCAGACCTGGGCCTACGGGAACTCCGGGGATTTCGCTCCGACGTATTACCTTCAAACCGACGCGCCGCTCTACTACTACTCCTTCACCGACGCCTTCATCGCGATGGCCTACAAGTCCCTCACCAAAGAGGAGCAGGCGCGGTTCGATCCGATGATCACGGGGTTCAACCCCGCGGACATGTACGCGGCGGACCACATCCGACGCGTGCTGACCGTCTTCCCGGGCGTGTTCAGCGGCATCGGCGAGTTCACGATCCACAAGGAGTTCGTCTCATCGAAGGTCGCGGGCGAGAAGGCCAGCCTGACGAACCCGGCGCTCGACCGGATCCTCGATTTCGCCGGCGAGACCGGCTTGATCGCGCTGCTGCACAGCGACATCGACATGCCGTTCCCGAAGCCCGGGCAGGAGCCGTACCAGGTTTATCAGCTTCGCGATCTCTTCAAGCGGCACCCGAAGACGACGATCATCTGGGCTCACTGCGGCCTGGGCCGCGTCGTGCACCCCGTCAAGGACCAGCTCGGGATCGTGGAGCGGCTGCTGACGAATCCGGAGCTGAGCCACGTCTACATCGACATCTCGTGGGACGAGGTCGCCAAGTACCTCGTCTCGTCCCCGGAGGCGATCGAGCACGTCGCGGAGACCATCAACAAGCATCCCGATCGGTTCCTCTTCGGAACCGACGAGGTCGCGCCGACGGAGCAGGCGAAGTACCTCAAGGTTTACGACATGTACGCTCCGCTCTTCGCGAAGCTGACCCCCGAGGCCAGCGCTATGGTGCGAAAAGGGAATTACGAGCGGCTCTTCGACGAGGCTCGGCGCAAGGTCCGGGCTTGGGAGAAGGCCAATGTGGGAGGAGCGAAATGACCGGAAGACGAATTCTCGTTCGAATGCTCGTGGCCGCGTGTGCGCTCGCAGCGCTCCTGGGTGGAGGCGCCGCTCGAGCGCAGGACGCCACGAAGTCGAAGATCGACCTCTACGGCTTCGCGATGCTGGACATGGGTTATGACTTCCAGCAGAACGACCCCGACTGGTTCGACGTCATGCGCCCGACCAAGCTGCCTGCATTCGAAAACGAGTTCGGGCAGGACGGGCACTTCTACTCGGGCGTCCGGCAGAGCCGCTTGGGCGTGAAGAGCTGGATCCCCACCCCCCACGGCGAGATCTACACGATCTTCGAGTTCGAGCTCTTCGGCGTCGGCGTCGACGCCGGCCAGACGACCTTCCGCCTGCGCCACGCGTACGGCCAGTGGCAGCAGCTCGGCGCCGGCCAGACTTGGAGCCCGTTCATGGATCCCGACGTGTTTCCCAACTCGATCGAGTACTGGGGACCGAACGGCATGGTCTTCTTCCGCAACGTGCAGATCCGCTACATGCCGCTCCAGGGGGACGACGAGGTCGTGATCGCTCTCGAGCGCCCCGGCGCCTCGGGCAGCGGCGGGGTCGTCTCGGATCTGGTCGTAACGGAGGGCGTCACCGCGCGGTTTCCTGCGCCCGACATCTCCGCCCACTACCGGATGACCCGCGGCTGGGGGCACGTCCAGTTCTCGACGATGATCCGGTACATTGCGTGGGACGACAACGTCGCGGACGCGGTCGACCTCTCGGGGCACGTCGTCGGCTGGGGCTTCCACGCCAGCATGAACTACAAGATTCACAAGGACACGCTCCGCTCGTCGCTCGTCTACGGCCGTGGGATCGAGAACTACATGAACGACGCGCCCGTGGACGTCGGCGTTGAAAGCAATCCCGGCGACCTGGTGACCCCGGTCAAGGGCAAGGCCTTGCCGGTCGTCGGCGCGGTGGCGTTCTACGATCGGACATGGAACGACAAGATGACGAGCACGATCGGCTATTCCCTCGTCCACATCGACAACAGCGATCTGGAATCGCCCTCCGCGTTCAAGACCGGGCAGTACGGCCTCGCGAATTTCCTCTACTACCCCGTCCCCGGCCTCATGTTCGGCCCCGAGATTCAGTGGGGGCGTCGTACGAACGAGTCGGACGGTTGGGGCGTGAACGACTTCCGCGTTCAGTTCTCCGTGAAGTTCAACTTCGGGCATTCGTGGGGAGGTCAGTGATGAAGCGATTCCCGTCCCTCCTCGCCGCGGCGGTCGTCGCCGCCGCGGCCGCGTCGGCGGCCTGGGCGCAAGCCGCCGGCGACATCGATGCCGCGCTCAAGGCGGCCTACGACAAGTACAAGGACATCAAGGAAGGCGCGAACGCCGACTACATCCCAGCACTCGCCAAGGTCGACCCGAAGATCTACGGGATCGCGTTGGTCACCGTGGACGGCAAGGTCTACACCACGGGCGACGTCAAGTCCGAGGTGTCGATCCAGTCGATCTCGAAGGTCTTCACGATGGCGAAGGTAGTGGAAGAGCAGAACCCGGCTGCGATCGAGAACAACATGGGAGTCGACGCGACGGGGCAGGTCTTCAACTCGATCGTCGCCGTCGAGCAATACAAGGGCGCCGAGATGAACCCGCTCGTCAATCCGGGGGCGATCACGGCGACCAGCATGGTCTCGGGCGCCACGCGCGACGAGATCTGGAACAAGATCCTCGACTGGTACGGCCAGTTCGCCGGCCGCAAGCTGTCCGTCAACCAAGAGGTGTTCAAGTCGGAGTCGGACACCAACCAGCGGAATCAGGCGATCTCGATGCTGATGTACGCCTACGGCCACATCAAGGACAAGCCCCTCCAGGCGACCGACATCTACACCGAGCAGTGCTCGGTCAGCGTCAACGCGAAGGACCTCGCGACGATGGCCGCGACGCTCGCCAACGGCGGCAAGAACCCCGTGACCGGCAAGCAGGTCATGAAAAGCGAGAACGTCCCCGACGTGTTGGCCGTGATGGCGACCGCGGGTCTCTACGACGACTCGGGGAAGTGGCTCTATCACACCGGGCTTCCCGCCAAGAGCGGCGTCGGCGGCGGCATCATCGCCGTCTCTCCCGGCAGGTTCGGCATCGCGGTGATCTCGCCTCCGCTCGACAAGGCGGGAAACAGCGTGCGAGCCCAGAAAGCGATCGCGGACATCTCGAACACCCTGGGCGGCAATCCGTACGCGGTGAAGCCGCACTGAGGACCTGACCGGGTTCAAATCCGCGGCTGGTCGGAGTAGTGTTCCTCCGATGAACGCGACTCATCTGACCGCGTGGGCGCTCCCTCTCGCGCTGCTGACCTTGGAGCCGTCCCCGACGCCGGCGCCGAGCCCCGTGGCGGCGCCTGCGGCGCCCGCTCCGCCGCGGATCACGCTGCCGACGCTCGCCCGATCGCTCGAGTCCGATCTCTCTCGGGTGCGATCTCTCGAGGCGGCCGTTCAGCCCTCGACGCGCTTCGGCGAGATCCAGCGTTCGCTTCCTGCGTTGGATGAACGCCTCGCCGCGCTCGAGGCGAAGCTCTTGGCGGCGCGCCCGGACAACCTGTCCTTCCGCGAGCTCGATCTCATCAGGATTTCCTGGCTCGACCTCGACCGAACGCTCTCGGACTGGGAGGCGGCGCTCGAGAGAGAGGCCGATACCGTGGACGACGCGGGCGGCCAGCTGACCGCCATCCAGGCCGATTGGACTGCGGCCCTCGCATCCGACTGGCACGATCGGCTGCCGGCGGGGCTCGTCGAGAAAATCGACGGCCTCCTCTTGAAAACAGCCGCTCTCCGGGATTCCCTGCGCGAGCGAACCGCCTCGCTCCTCATCGTTCAGGACGACGTTTCCTCGGGGCGCGCTCGCGTGCGTGAGGCGATCGATCGCACCTTCAGTCTCTCCAAGGAGGTCAGCGAGAGCCTGTTCGCGGTCGAGACGGATCCGCTCTGGGCCGCCGTCGCCCGTGAGCGCCCCAAGGTCTCCCTCGGAATCCAGATTCTCGAATCGTGGCGCGCGACGATCACCGATTTCCTGCGGTCCATCAACCGGGACCGCGGCTACTTCGCGTTCCACATCCTCGGCTTCGCCGCCCTGGCCGGCGCCGTGATCTTTTTGTCCCGGCGGACTCGCAAGGACGCCGATGCCGATGCCGAAGCGAAGACGGCCGCCGAGTTCCTCGACCGCCCGTTCGCCGCGGCGGGGGCGTTGACGGCGTTCGCCACGTTCTTCACCTACCCGCCCACGGCGCTCGCCGTGCACGCCGCGGCTCTCGCGGTCCTCCTCATCGTCTATTTCCGACTCGTTCCCAAGGTCGTGCCGCCACCCCAACGCCCCCAAGCCTACGGGTTGGGCGCCCTCTTCTTTCTCGATCGGATTCACGATTTCGCTCTCCCGCACTCGCTGCTCCAGCGACTGATCCTTTTCGCGATCGGCGTCCTGGGCGTTTTCGGATGGGTCGCGGCTCACAGGGCGACGATGCGCGCGATCGCCCGGGGAGCGACGGTCTGGAGCCGCGGATGGCTGAACGTGGCGCGCATCGCGATCGTCTGTTTGGCGTTGGCCAGCGTCGCGAACCTGATCGGAAACGTCTCGCTCGCCGAGCAGCTGACCGTGGTGGCGGTGAAGGGAGTCTTCGCCGGAGGGATCCTCTTCGTCCTCTCGAAGATTCTGGAATCGATGTGGGTGCTGGTCCTCCGCTATCTGGCCTCCATCGGCTCACGGATGGTCGCCCGAAACATCGGGCTGCTCGAGCGCCGCGGCCGGTTCACGATCCGCACCGTTTCCGTCGGGGCCTGGGTGATCTTCCTGCTCTGGATCATGCGGATCATCGAGCAGTCGGGGCAGATGTTCGTCGCGCTGTTCAGCAAGCGATGGACCGTCGGCCACGTCCAGGTCGGGCTGGGCGCGGTCGTCGCCTTCGCGACGGCGCTCACGCTCGGGATCGTCGCCGCGAAGCTCATCCGTTTCATTCTGGACGAAGCGGTCTTCCCCCGGACCACGCTTCCGCGCGGCGTGCCGGCGGCGGTTTCCACGACGGTGGGTTACCTGCTGATAACGGCCGGCTTCGTTCTGGCGTTCCTGGCCGCCGGTCTCGAAATGAGCCAGTTCACCTTCCTCGCCGGCGCCTTCGGCGTCGGCATCGGCTTCGGCCTCCAGAACATCGTCAACAACTTCGTCTCGGGATTGATCCTGCTCTACGAGCGCCCGATCCAGGTCGGCGACGTGCTCACGGTCGGGACGCTGCAGGGTTACGTCCGGAGGATCGGGATCCGCTCGAGCACGCTCGCGACGTTCGACGGCGCGGAGGTCATCGTCCCGAACGCGACCTTGATCGCCACGGACGTCGTCAACTGGACGCTGTCCGACCGGCTGCGCCGAGTCGAGATCAAGGTGGGCGCCAGCTACGGCTCGGATCCGAAACAGGTCCTCGAGGTCTTGAACCGAGTCGCGCGGAGCCATTCCGAGGTGCTCGCCTCCCCCGCCCCGAACGCGCTGTTCATGGGGTTTGGCGAGAGCAGTCTGGAGTTCGAGCTCCGGGTCTGGACTCCGGACTACGACGCCTACGTTCGCGTGGGGAGCGAGCTTCGCAGCGCGATCTTTGCGGCGTTCCGTGAAGCGGGGATCGAGATCCCGTTCCCGCAGCGCGACGTGCACCTCAAGTCGCTCGACCCGACCACCGTCCGAACGCTCGGTGGGCCGACGAAGAGCGGCTAGCTCACGGCGACGTCGAGGCGGCCTCTGCCTCGCGCTTGGCGGCGTTCTTCTTGGCCTTCTCGAGCGCGTGCACGCAGACCTTCCGCTCGGCGGTGATCCGATCGTAGATCCCCCGAAAGAGGAGCGTCAGTCCCGCGGTCGCCACCGCCGCGCCGGTCGAGGCCGCAGCCTCGAGCGGCTTCGCCTCGATCGAAGGGGCCGAGAGCGTCCCGCCCAGCTTGATGTACGGGTTGGCGATCGACCCCGGAGTGATCCCGACCCCCTTCCGCGGCTTGATGGTCCAGCTCAGGTCGATCTGCTCCGTTCCGAAATCCACCTTGCCATTGCCCAAGACGGTCATCTTGTCCGTCCGTGCCGCGATCGGTTGCACGGCGGCCTTGCCGTTCTCGAGCTCCGCTGCGGCGATGCCGCATTCGAACGCGGTGTACGGGCTCGACTTTCGAAACGGATTCAAGACGTCGAGCAGTCCGGCGAGCAGCCCCGAGCTCGTGAAGTCGCCGAGGGTGTTCGGGATCTGGCCTGAACCCAGGACGACGAGGAGGCGACCGTCGCTCGTGGCGGCGATGTCGTGTAGGGAGCGCCCTGCTCCCTGGACGTCGAGCTCGATATCGACGCTGGGAGCCTGCTCCGGCTGCTTGGGATTCTTCTCCGTCCGAAGCCGCGCATCGTCGACGCGCGCCGTCAGCCGGGCCCGGTACCCGTCCCCCTCCGGCTCGAGCGAAAGGCTTCCCGTGGCGCGTCCCCCGTAGGCGCCTCTCCCGGCGATCGGGTCGAGATGCAGTCCGCCGTCGCGCGCGCGGGCTTGGATCTCGAGGTCGTGCAGTGGAAGTCCGGGGAGGATCAGCTCCGCGGCCGATAGCTTGACCTCCGCGGTGATGTGCTGGAGAGCTCCGAGCGAAAGCGGATCGCCAGGAATCGCCAGATCGCCCTGGCCCTTCCGCTTCTTCTTCTTTTTCTTCACCGGCGCTTCCGGCGCCGGCGCCGAGGAGGACGACACCGGCTCGCCGACGAAGTCGTCGAGGAGGCGCTCGGCTTCCAATCGCTGCGAATGCAGATCGGCGGTCAACGAGCGTGGCTCGACGAGGTGGGCGGAGACGCTTCCCTCGATATCGCTCTCCCCGAGTCGCGCCGCGAACCGGTCGGCCTGCAATTGATCGATGCTGCCTTGAACATGACCGCTCAGCTCGAACTCGTCCGTGGGCAGCGGCGAGAACCCGGTGATCGGTCCGAGGGTCGCATCGAAATCCGAGCCCGAGGTCTCGAAGCTCAGGTCGGTTGCCTCGAACGTCGGCGCATTCCCGAGCAATCCGGAGAGCTTCACCCGGGCGTCGCCGATCGACGCCTCGACGTCGCGCACCCGGGTCCCCCCGGACACGCGCTCGACGCGTCCCTTGAGCGACAGTGCGCCTTCCGGGAGCGTGACGGCCAAGAGCGCCGCGGGCAGGGAGGAATCCGGGGCGCTCGCTTCGAGGCGCAGGTCGGTCCCGATGAGGCGCTCCCCCGTCCCGATCGTTCCGTCGATCCGCCCGCGCGCTTCGCCGACCGCGGCGGTCAGCCCGGATAGCTCGAAGCCCGAGGCGGATCGCACGATTTTGCCGCCCACCGTGTACGGCTGAGCCGGAAGTCGCGAGACCGGCCCGGAATCGTGGTGCGGAATGAATCGCGCGAGACCGGCGACGCTCGGTCCGGACGCCACGACCGAGACGTCGAGTCCGTCTCTCCCGTGCCTCGCCGCGAGGATTCCCGAGACCGTGGCACGATCCGGGCCGGCTTGGAGCGCGCCGTGCTCGATGCGATAGGCACCCTCGTCGACGTGGAGCTCCCCTTCCACGGAGAACGGGTCGGTCGGGAGCTTCTCAGTATGAATTCCCCAGTCCGCGATCTCGGAGAGTTTGGGTCCGTGGATGCGGACGGTGACGACCGTGCCCGTGGGATCGGGGTGGATGCGCAGGCGCCCGCCGGCGCTCGCAGCGATGCTGCCGGCGCGAGCCTCGACGCCCTCGAGCTCCAACGCCTCTTCCGCGACGCGCACGCGGCCGCTCACCGAGTAGCTCTTCGCGGGAAGCGGGTGCCGGATCCATAGCGAAGCGGCGCGAGCGAGATCCGGACCTTGGACGGCGGCGGTGAGATCCGATCCGGCTAGCCCGTGCACCGGGACGAGCGTCCCATGCACCGAAGCCGCGTCGCTCGAAAGAGTCGCCGTCACGCCGTCGAGCGTGAGCGCCGTCCCGGATCGTGCGATCCGTCCGTGCAGCGTGAACGGCTCCTTGGGAAGGGACGTGCGAGCGATCTCGTCGAAGAGCGAGAGGTCGGGGCCCGAGGCGTCGGCCGTGAGATCGAGATGGGCGAGCTTCGGCGGCTCCCCTACCATCCCGCTCGCGCGGACTGCCGTTTCGCCGATGCGGACCTCGGTCTCTTCGATCGCAAGACCGTCCGGCTTGCGCAAGAAGCGACCGGTGATCGTGAAGGCACCGGCCGGGAGCCGGAGTCCCGTCAACGAGTCCAGCCCCGCGAGGTCGGCCCCCGATCCCGCGATCGCGAGCCTCGTGCCTTCGCAACGCGGCAACGGGCCGATCGCGCCATCGACCCGCAATGTGGTCTGCCCGATGCGCGCTTTGACGTCGTCGAGCGTCAGACCGGAAGAATCCCGGCGCACTCGGCCGTGGATCGAGAACGCGCCCTTGGGAAGGCCCGTGACGTTGAACCAACCTCCGACGACGGACGCGTCCGGCCCCTCGATGTCGATCGACGCCCCCACGCGTGAGGGATCGAGGATCGCGCTGAGTCGACCCTGAGCGCTCACCGAGATTTCACCGATGTCGACGCTGAGCGTCGTCTCGACCCCCTCCGGCGCCTGGCTCACCCGGCCGCGCATCCGGTACGGCCCCGTGCTCGGAGCTTTGACGCCGAACACGACGGCGACCCGGGCGACGTCAGGGCCGTCGACCTCGATCTCGAGATTGGGGCCTTGCAGCGTGAACGGGTCGCGAATGCGGCCCCGGACGGAGATCGTCGACCCGCCGATCGTCCCCTCGAGCGTCTGGTCGATGTCGCGGACGTCGTAGAGTCGCTCGAGCGTCCCGAGGCGACCCGACACCTCCCACGGCGCGTCGTCGAGCCGTCCGTCGGCCCGTAGGTCGACCATCTGGCTTCCGAGATCGAGCCGCGCGTCAAGGCTCCGCACACCCACGACGAGCGGAGGGCGGTCCGGCCGGCCTTTGAAGACCAGCTCGAAGTCGCGAACCGACGCGCGCTCGACGACGACCGGCTTTTGCGGAGTCGAGGACGGCTTCTTCGGCGGAAGCTTGAGCTCGAGCGCCCAGTTGGCGAGGCCGCTCGCGTTTCTCTCGAGGAGGATGCGGGCCCCGTCCAACTCGACGTCTCCGATCCGGATGTGGCCCGTGAGGAGCGCCTCCGTGTCGAGGTGGACCACGAGGCGCGCGACGCGCACCATCTCCGGCTCCGAGCCCCACGGCGCGTTCGCCAGCGCAACGCCCCCTACGGAGAGGCCGGGGGCCGGAATGAACGCCAGCTCGAGAGGGCCAGCGACGGTCACTTTCCGGCCGAGCGTCTCGCTCAGCGTGCGCTCCGCCGCTCCGCGGAGCCAGGTCGGGAGGATCGTCTCGACGAAGACGACGAGAGCGGCGATCAGGGCCGCTGCAACGAGGCCCCCGATGAAGACCCTTCTCCGCCAACGTGACACGGAACCCATGCCTCCGGGAGATCATGCCTCATTTCGAGGGGGACCTAGGGGTAAGATCCGGACGCAAACCACTTCGGGGGCACCGATGATCGACCGCTGGGCCGCATGTTCTCTCCTGGTGCTTGCATCCGTCGCCTGTTCGAGCCGGCTTCCTTCCCGGCCGGATCTCTACACGCAAAGCCGGGACCAAGTCGGGTCGGAGGGACGGACTCTCCACCTCGACCTGGTGACGCCGGTCCGCGCAACTCATCCGGGAGTCATGATCGTCTACGCGACGGGTGACGCCGGCTATTACGGGGTGAGCAAACAGATCTTCGGCCACATGGCCGAGCGGGGATACACGATGGCTGCCATCGACTCGAGCGAGTCGGTGAAGAACATCAAGCACACGGGCGGTAAGCTGACCTTCGCCCAAGGGGCGGCGAGAATCGACGCGGCCCTGAAGGAGGCCAAGAAGAAGCTGGGGCTTCCGGAAAACGAGAGGGTGATCCTCGTGGGTTACTCCCGCGGCGCAGGCGTCGCGGCCTTTGCTGCCGGCGAGGCGACGTTGCAGCGGGACATCGTCGGGTCCGTGGCGATCGCCCTGACACGGGAAGGCGACTATTTGAAGGCTCCGGATCCGCCGAATCGCCCGTCGTCGATCCAGGTGGACGACAAGGGTCGCGTGCAGACCTACCCCGCGTTGGCGCGCCTCGGCGACATCAAAGTCGCCGTGATCCAGTCGACGGGCGATCCGTACGTTGGCGCGGATGAAGCCCGGACGCTCTTCGGACCGGACACGGCCACGCGCCGCTTCTACCGGGTGGAAGCCCGGAATCACGGCTTCAGCGGCGGCCACGAGAGGCTCATGTCCGATCTCGACGACGCGCTCTCCTGGATCGAGGCGGACAAGGCGCCGTGACGGACCCATCCCCGCGACGCCTGCTCGACCCGACCGATCGATTCTCCGAGATCCTCTTCGGGCTGATCATGGTGATGACGTTCACCGGCACGCTGAGCGTCGCCGAATCCGGACGCGAGGACGTTCGCGAGATGCTCATCGGCGCCCTGGGCTGCAACCTGGCCTGGGGGATCGCGGACGCCGTCATGTACGTCCTCACCGCGATGGCCACGCGCGGGCGTGGCCATGTCCTCCTGCGCGAGCTCAAGGCGGCCTCCGACCCGGCCGAGGGTCATCGGAAGATCGTCGAGGCCCTTCCCGAGCGGGTCGCCGCCGTGCTGGGGCCCGACGAGCTGGAGTCGATGCGGCGCCGCCTGATCAAGCTGCCCGACTCCGGGGCCGCCGTCGCTCTTCGCCTCGAAGATTTTTGGTCGGCGCTCCTGATCTGCCTCCTCGTCTTCCTCTCGACGTTTCCCGTGGCGGTCCCGTTCCTGTTCGTGCACGACGCCCGGCCCGCACTGCGACTCTCGAACGGCGTGGCGCTCCTGATGCTGTTCGTCCTCGGGCACTCGCTCGGCCGTTACGCCGGAGGCCGGCCATGGCGGTTCGGTTTGGGCATGCTCGTCCTCGGCGCCGTGCTCGTCGCCGTCATCATCGCGCTCGGCGGATGAGCGCGAAGCGCGCGCTCGCGGCAAGCTTGGGTCTGGCGCTCCTGGCCAGCCCCGCCCGCGCCCAGGACAATAAGGAGGAAGCCGCGTGGGCGTTCTCCGTATCGGCGTACGGCTACGACGTGCCGGACTCGCAGGACTACGTCAACGTCAACGCCACGGCGGACTACGGCCGGCTCCACCTCGAGGGCCGGTACAACTACGAGGCGATCGATTCGGGGTCGGTTTGGGTGGGCGCGAATTTCCACACCGGGTCGAACTGGATCTTCGACGCGACCGTGATGGCCGGCGGGGTCTTCGGCGATCTCGAAGGAATCGCTCCGGGCTACCGGTTGTCGCTCACTCGCTCGTGGTTCGGGCTGGGGAGCGAGGCAGAGTATTTCATCGACACGCACGACCACGAAGGGAACTATCTCTACAGTTGGAACGAGATCTACGGGAGCCCGGCGGAGTGGTTTCGCGCGGGTCTCGCCGGCCAGCGAACGCGGGTCTACCAGAGCGATCTGTCCATTCAGCGCGGGATCTTCGTCGGCTTCACCATCAAGTCGTTCGACGTGGCGGCCTACGTCTTCAATCTCGGGTGGGAGGATCCGACCTACGTTCTGTCGATGAGGTTCGACTGGTGAGATGCCCCTAGGTCACGGGGATGAAGTAGAACATCAACGCGATGATCGCGTAGACGGTCATGAGCTGGACGCCCTTGAACCAGTTCGACCGCCCGTCCCCGCAGACCACCGCCCCGATCAGCACGGCGATGAACAGCGAGCCGACCTCCGCGCGCGTGAACGACAGCTCCAGAGGCTTCGGTCCGATGACGCGGCTGGCGAAGACCAGAACGGGCGCGACGAAAAGCGCGAGCTGAATGGAGCTCCCCAGCGCGATGCCGACGGAGAGATCCATCTTGTTCTTCCGCCCCATCGCGATCGCCGAGCCGCTCTCCGCGGCGCCGCCGACGATCGCGAGGAAGACGATGCCGATGAAGACCTGCGACATGCCGAGCGCTTGGCCCGTCGCCTCGGCTGCGCCGACGAGGACCTCGCTCATCCAGGCCGCGAGCACCGAGGCCGCTACCAGCGTTCCCACCGCCCGGGTGGTGCTCCACGAGGGGCCGTGGTGGTGCTCGTTCGAGGCGTCCGGCACCACGCTCTCGAAGGCTCCCGGATGCGTCTTCAGGGAGAACACGAGGTAGAGCACGTAGGCCGAAAGAAGCGCTCCCGCGACCCCCAGATTGAGCATTTGCTCTTGCCGGATCACCCCCTCGGGAGAGAAGTACCGGCTGAAGGCGGCGGGGATGGCGAGGCTCACGGCCGCGAGGAGCATCATCGAGCTGTACATGCGCGCCGCCACCGGATTGTAGGTTTGATCGTGGTGGCGAATGCCGCCGAAGAAGAACGATGCGCCCATCGCGAGCAGCAGGTTCGCGATGACGGCCCCGGCGATCGACGCCCGGACCATCTCGACGTAGCCGGCCTTGAGCGCTACGAGCGCGATGATCAGCTCCGGCGCGTTCCCGAACGTCGCGTTGAGCAGGCCGCCGACGGCGTCCCCCGTTCGCTCGGCGATCTGCTCCGTCGACCGAACGATCAGTCCGGCGACCGGGACGATGGCCAGCGCCGCCGAGAAGAAGACGACCGGAGCGGGCATCCCCGGCACGCGCTCGAGCCCGAGCGTGACCGGGATGAAGACGAGCAGCCAGTTCATCGACGGCCTCACGCCCCCGGCTTCTTCGCAAATCGAGCGACGGCCGTCTCCATGTTGAAAAGCATCCGCTCGCGACCGAGCGTGGCGCCCAGCGGCGCGCGCTGCACCATCGCGAGCACGCTCGGGTTGAGCTTCACGAGCCAGAGCGACACTCCGAGCTCGCGCAGGCGATGCTCGGCCTCGGTCAGCATCTTGAGAGCGGAGAACTCGAGGTCGGGCACCCCTCCCAGCTCGAGCGCGACCACTCTCGGCTTGGCCGCCTCGACCAGCGGCTTGACCTTCTCGATCAGCGTTCCGGCGTTCGCGAAGAAGATCGAGCCGTCGAGGCGCAACATCAAGAGGCCGGAGAACGACTCGTCGTCGGGATGCTCTTCGGAGCGCGGGCGGAAGACGTTGGTGCCGCGCTTCCTGCCGAGAACGTGCACGGCGGGGTTGGCGGACTGATGCGCGAGCGCCAGGAGCGACACGATGATCGCGACGAGAATCCCCTTGAGCGTTCCCAGCGTGATCACGCCGAGACACGCGACAACCGCCCACTGGAACTCCATGCGTCGGATCGAGCGGATCGCCAGGAACTCCTTGGGCTTGATCAGTCCGACCGAATAGACGATGACCACCGCTGCGAGGGTGGCCTGCGGCATCAGGGCGATCCACGGCGCCAGGACGAGCATCGTCAGGAGCGTGCCGGCCGCGGTGACGATTTGCGCCATCTGGGTCCGCGCGCCCGACAGGCGGTTGACCGCGGTCTGGCTCGTCCCGCCGCCGGCGACCATCGAGCCCAAGAAAGCGCCCCCCGCATTCGCGAGACCGGTGGCGAGCAGCTCCCGGTTCGCGTTCGGCACAGGCTCGTCGCTTCGCGCGAACGCCCGGCCGGCGGCGATCGTCTCCGTGAAGCTCATCAGCGCGATGCCCACCGCTCCGGGCCAGAGCCCCTTCGCGAGGTCGAAGGCGGGAAGCGTCAGCTTCGGCAGCCCCTTGGGGACGGCCCCCACGACCGCGACGCCCGCAGCGTCGAGATGGAGGAGCGAGATCGCGGCGATCCCCAAGGCGACCGCGATCAGCGGCGCCGGCGCGCGCGGCGCGAAGTGCTCGATCGCGACCAGAAGCGCGACCGTGAGCGCCCCGATGACGAACGTCGGCCAGGCGATCTCCGGGAAGTGCCGCACGATCTCCAGGACGTTGTGAAGGAACCCGCCCTTGTCGATGTGAACGCCGAGGAGCTTCGGGATCTGATCGAGGACGATCACGAGCCCGATGCCGGCCTTGAAGCCGGTGAGCACCGGCTCCGAGATGAAGCTCGCGACGAACCCGAGCCGCAGCACGGAGGCGACGACAAGAATCGCCCCGACGAGCAGGGCGAGCGTCGCCGACGCGGCCATCAGCGCCGCCGGATCGTCCCTGAGCCCGATCTCGGCCATCTCCGCTCCGACCAGGATGGCCAGAGTCGTCGTCGTGCTGACCGACAACACGCGGGACGCGCCGAGGAACGCGTAGATCAGCATCGGGACGAACGCCGTATACAGCCCGACCTGAACGGGAAGCCCGGCGATCGTCGCGTAGGCCATCGCTTTTGGGATGACGACGGCGGCGGTCGTCAGGCCTGCAATCGCGTCAGGCCGCATCCACTCCCGTCGGTAGCCGAGAAGCCACGACGTCATGCGAGAGGCACGCTACCGGCCGCGATAGGCGAAGAAGCTCGCGCTGACCGCGCCGCCCGTCTCGTTGTAGAAGTAGACGTGGTATCGGGGAAACCCGATGTCGGCGCGCTTGGGCTCGGCCATGTAATAGGCCGTGCCCGGCTTGACGTTGACGTCGATCTCGATCGTCACGGGGAGCAGGTTCAGCTGCTCGAACGCCCGGACGAACGGGTCGACCTCCGGGACCAGAATCGCGCCGATCTTTCCCGCGTGGATCACCGGGTCCTTCACCTCGCCGGCGAGATTGAGCACGACGGACTTGTAGCCGTCGCAGTCGAACACGCCGCCGTCGACAAGCTGGGTCGTCTGCGTGCGCACCACGGGCGGCACGACCACATGGCGGACGGCGGCGAGCGAGCCTTCGTATTCGAACGCAACCTGCGCTTGGGCGATCGTCGCGGTCATCGCAGCGAGGAGCGACCCGAGGAGGAGGGACGAGGCGGGCCTGCGGCGGAGGAGGGCGCTCATGCCGTCGCCGCTACGGCTTTGCGGAGGCCGGCATCTGAAAGCGCGCATCCGCGAGCGGAGGATTGACCTCGACGGAATCCACGGTCACGCGAAGCGAGTTGGGCCTTCCGGCGGCCTGAACCTCGACCGTTCCGGGGAACAGCAAGCCGTCGGTCGTCTTGAAATCCCCAAACGTCGTCTGAACCTGCGTCGGCCGACCGCGAATCTGCCGGGTCGCCTCGGTCCGAAGCAAGTACGACGTCTCGACGTCCAAGTAGTCGTAGACCACGCCGCCGCTCTTGAGCGTCACCTTCAGCTTGTAGGCCGGGCGGTCGCCGACCGTCTCGCGCCCGGCCAGCGCGATCTTGTGTCCCTTCGCTTTCCAGTCGACCAGAGGGCCTTCGAAGTCCCCTTGCTCGACGGCCTCGCTGACGACGTCGTCGGGCAGCTTCTTGACGTCGGCGTCGCCGCGGATCGGGTCGACCTTCCAGCCACGCTTGCCGTCGGACGCGAACACGGAAGTGACGCCCTGAACCTTGAACTCGAATCGCGTCTTCGATGGTTTTTTCAGCTCCCGTGTGACGAGACCTTCCTGGTTTGGACCCGCGGTGACGCGCCCCTTCTGCCGCAGGGTCTGGACCGACCGGATCCTCGTGAGGCCGCCGCGCGCGGCGATGTACTTCGCGACGAGATCGTCGGCGGTCGGCGATTTCGGCGCGGGCTTGCCGGGTGGGGGCGCGGCGACGGCGATCGCGCACGCGAGCACGGCCGTGATGAAGAGCACGGGCTTGATCACTGGGAGTTGCTCCCGAACGTCGGCCAGGCCGACACGCCGTATCCCCATCCACCCCAGTACACGGGTGGATTCAGCGTGTCGTACTTTTCTTTCTCGCGCCGGGCCTCTTCCTCGGCCCTCTCGGCACGTCTCTCGGCTTGCACGGCGGCGTTCTCCGCCTGGTTCGCTCGCATCTCGGCGTCGCGCGCCGATCGGTGGGCGTCGTCCGCGGCTTTCGCCGACTGGGCCTCCGAGGCCGACATCCACTCACCCTGGTACTTGACGTATCCCTGGGCGCGGTAACTCTCTTCCAACGTCACCCACTGCCCGTTGAGCTGGACGTAGCCCAGCGCCTTTCGCGCCGCGGCGTCGTTGGGCGCGATCGCGATCACCTTCTCGTACGCCTGCTTGGACTGTGCCGGGATCCCCTGCTTCGCGGCCCAGTCGCCCAAGGCTCTCCAGCCGTCGGCGTCCTGCGCCCCAAGCTTGGCCGCGCGCTTGTCGTACTCGTCGAGGGCGGAGGGCCCCTTCTCGATGCGCTCGACCCGGTCGGCGGGCACGGCGATGAAGCCGTCCCCGATGTCGACCTTCACGGTCTTTTCGTTTTGCTCGACGATCCGTCCGGATATCGAGCCGGCGTCCTTGAGATAGACCTCGTCCGCGAGCAAGACGCCGGGGGCGGCGAGTACGAGGATCGATAGGAGTATTCTCAAGCGTTCACCGCGGATCGAGCCGACTATAAGCCGCGGCGTCCGGGAGTGTCAATTCAAGGTGGCCCCAAAGAAGCCGACGTTTAGATTCGCGCGGTTGGCGCTCGCCTCCGCCCTTGCGTTGCGCACCGCTCCGGCCCAGGAGCACCATCACGAGATGCACGTGTCCGGAATGTTGTCGGGGCCGCTCGACGTTCCCGACACGCGCCTCGCCTCGGGCACCGCATGGCAGCCCGACTCGACTCCGATGTACGCCATCCACCTCATGCGTGGCTCGTGGATGCTGATGGCGCATTGGAACCTGTTCGCCGGGTTCGACTACCAGGGAAGCGATCGTGGCGATTCCAAGTGGTTCTCGCCGAACTGGGGGATGCTGATGGAAAAGCGCCCCATCGGGAAAGGCGTCCTCGTCCTACGCGAGATGCTGAGCCTCGACGCGGTGACGATCGGCACCCACGGCTATCCCCTGCTTCTCCAAACCGGCGAGAGCGACCACGGCGCTCCGATTCACGACCGACAGCACGCGCACGATCTCTTCATGGAGCTTGCCGCGCACACCACCTACCCGGTTGCCGACGCGCTCGCGGTTCAGCTCTACCTGGCGCCCGTGGGTGAGCCCGCTCTCGGTCCGGTCGCTTTCCCGCACCGGTTCTCGGCGTCGTCGGACCCGCTCGCCGTCCTCTCTCACCACTGGCAGGATTCGACGCACATCAGCTTCGGCGTCGTCACGGCGGGCCTCATGACGCGGCAGTTCAAAGTCGAGGGCTCGTGGTTCAACGGCCGCGAGCCGGACGAGCATCGCTACGACTTCGACTTCCGGCCGCTCGATTCCTACTCCGGACGCGTGTGGTTCAACCCCAACCCGGCGTGGAGCTTCCAGGTCTCGTACGGGTATCTGGCGAGCCCCGAGGAGCTTCGTCCGGACGTCAGCGTTCATAGGCTGACCGCTTCGGCGGCCTACAACGTCGGGCTGGATGCTGGCGTTTTCGCCGCAACCGCGGTTTTCGGACGGAACGACTCGTCCTCGGAACCGGATACGTCGTCGTGGCTGCTGGAGGCCAACTACGACATCGATCCCCGGAACGTCGTCTTCGGGCGGCTCGAGCTCGTACAGAAGACGGGAGCGGACCTCGCGCTCCCCGCCGCGCTCGATTCCGACGTCTACAGCATCACGAGCTTGGTGGCCGGCTACGAGTATCGGTTCTACCGCTCCGCGACCATCACGCTGGGTGTGGGCGCCCGCGGGTCGATCAACTTCATCGGTGGTGGACTGGACACGTTTTACGGCACGCACACGCCGGGCGGCGGAATGGTGTATCTCCAGCTGCTGCCGCCGAAGCTGTGAGCCGAAGCGTCTCGCCGATCATTGACGTCAGGGCGCGCAGTCGAGGTTCGCGGAAGGCTGGGGCGCTCCTCCGACGCCGGTTCCGCTGATGCTCTCCTGGCAGAGATCGTAGCTGGTCACGAGGTAGTAGCTGCTCCCCGCCGCGGGCGTCACGGTGACGGCGCGGCGCCCCGCGGACGGGGCGGGCGACTGGCCGCACGCCTTGCCCGAGTGCGAATACCAACTCCCGATCGCTCCTTCGTAGACGTTGTAGCCGCCCACGGCCCCGCCGAGGTCCTCAAACGAGACCGTGACATCTCCTCCCGCGGCCCTGTCGACGAGGAGCGGCACACCCGCGGCTGGGGCGGAGACCTCGACCGGCGCCGGGCTCGACGTCGCCGGCGCGGAGTACGTGATCGAGAGAACTGGCCCGTCCCTCCGGAGATCCTCCTCGGTCGCATGGAACTTCGACTCGTGCACGGTGCCCGCGGCAAGCTGGAGCGCGTACCCCTGGTCGTAGCCCGGGTTCGCGTACCAGAACCGGAACGCGTCGAGGACGCCCGCGCCGCCGAGAACGAACCGCTGGTTGACGCTGCCCATCGTCGCGGTGGCGTCGGGGTCGAAGGCGGTGTCCTTCGTTCCGAAGTAGTCCGTCGTCGCGTGTCCGTTGACGCCCGCAGCGCGCGCCGCGGCGTTCGCCTGATTCCACGCCCGGACGTTGAGCTCGCTGTCCCGGTAGGTCGGAGCGCCGTGGCCGTTCACCGGATTCACCGGGTTGTTCGTCTGGTCGGGGCCGCCGTAGTCCCACCAGCGCTGGAGAACGCGGCGCGCTTCGACGGCTTGCGAATCGCCGAAGTCCGGCGCCAGCGAGAACGAAGCGTCGACGATGCTCGAAGCGCTCGCCACGCCCGTCGACGCGAACGCCGTCTCCCACTCGAAGCGCACGAAGTCGGTATTTCGCTGCGTCCCCCCGTTGTTCGACCGCAGCCAGACCTCACCGTTGGCGAACGTCGGATTGCCGTAGATCGTGCCGACGTCGTGGACCGGCACCGTGAAGTTCTCGTACCCCGATGCCCCGAAGGTCACCGCGAGAGCCGCGCCGACGGTGAACGTCTTGACGTTCTGCGGGTCCGCGAGATCGAGGGCGTTGGCGACCCCGCCGGCCGCGGCATCCGCGCGATCGAGGATGAGGCCGAGGGGAGTCAGCCTGTAGGTCGCCGGTCCGCAGTCATGGTGCAGCGTGCCGACCGTCAACGTCACGCGGTCGCCATTCTGCGGATCGAGCGTGGCGCCCGTGATCGCGACATCGGGCCCGCCGACGGCGCTCAAGCGCCATGCCGCCGGATTCGCCGCGGACGCTGCGATCGTTTCGCTGAACCAGACGTCGACGCGCGTCAGCGAGGCGGGCTCGACGCGCACGACGCGAGGCGGCGTCGCGTCGACCACCGTGCGCGCCTGGGCCGCGGTCAGGCTCCCGTCGATCGAATCGACGAACTCGGCGAGATCGGAGAGCTGCGCCTTGGTCAGCCCGGCGACCGCGCCGTGCGGCGACGTGCGGCCGGGGAGACCGAAGTCGAGAAGCTCCGCCGTCATGGTCTCGGGATCCTTGGGCCCTGCAGCGCCGACGTACGGCGGCGAGTCGAACGCACCGAGGAGCGACGCGGTGTTGACCCCCCAGAGCGGCGCGCGGGTGTTCAGCTCGTTCTCGCCGGGATCGTGGCGCTCGCCCACGTCGTGGAAGGTGAGATCGACCCATCCGGTCTCGGGAACATGGCAGCCGGCGCACTTCGCATCCCCCGGGCGTCCCGAATTGCCCCGGAAGAAGGTGGCGCCACGCACCGCCGCCTCGTTGAGGGAACCGTCCGGATTGCGGTGAGGGCTTCGTGGGAGCGCGGGGAGCTGGAGCACGTAGCTCGCGATGTCGTCGAGGTCCGCGCTCCGGCCCGCGTTCGGCGCCCCGAGAGGAGGCTGCAGCTGCGCCGCCGGGATGAATCCCGTGCCCATCATCTGCTGTCCGCGGAAGGTGTGATCGAAGTCCTGGACCTCGTCCCGGTCCCCGGATCGATGGAGCTGCCCGAGACCGGTCGCCGCGTCGATCGGGCCCATCGACGCGCCGACGCCCAGCATCGACTGCGTCTGGCGGGGGCCGTGGCTGCCGGCGAGGTTCTCGTTTTCCCACGCCCGTCCGTCTTGCTCGCCGTAGATGTGACACGACCCGCAAGCCACCTTGCGGTTCGACGAGATGCGTGGATCGTGCGACGAATGGAACAGCCGCTCGCCGTTCCGGAACGACGCCGAAGCCGGCTCGGGGGTTGCCGGGGTCACGCCGATCCGGTGAAGCTCGACCGGGGCCGACCAGGTCGTGACGTCGAGCACGGAGACATCGCGCGAGAGCAGGTTGGCGACGTACGCCCGCGCTTTCCCTCCGATCGCGACCGGCGCGACCGCGATGCCGGAGGGGCGGAAGCCGACGTCGACGACAGCCGGGCTGGGAGAGGTGCCGTTCTGGTAGGGCGGCGTCGCGGTGGGCATCGTGAGAACGTTCTCGCTGAGCTCGTTGACCAAGTAAACCGTCGAACCGTCCGCGGTGAACGCGATGTCGACGGGGCCCGCGACCGGCATGTCCCAGCCCGGGCCCAGCCAGACCGAGGTCGCCGGATCGTGCACCTGTTTCGCACTCACGATGATCTTGTCGTTGATCGTGTTGGGAACGTGGCGCGTCGTCAGATCGATCTGCCGGATCGTCGTCTGGAGGATCGAGTCCGGATTGATGATCGTCTGCGACCGGTTGCCATACTGGGTCGGCACCCAGACGCGCGTCGTCCCCGGGCGCTGCGCCAGATGTCCCCGGAGGGTCAGGTACCCGCCTTCGGCGATGTTGTGCGCCGGAATGGGATCGTGGAGCGCCGAGCTGTCCTGAGGGCCGGTTCCGTCGATCCGCTCGATGGTCGTCAATCGCGCCAGAGGCCCAGAGACGTCGACGCGAGACAGGCGCGGCAGGCGGTCGAAGACGTGGAGATGCGTGATCCACGCGGAGACGCCGTCCTCCATCCACGCGATGCCGAATGGGCTGCGGTAGGTGTCGAGCGTGACGACGATCTGCCGGGAGGCACGGTCGACGATCGCGACCTTCCCCGCGCGCAAGAGCGTGACGAGCGCCTTCGATTGATCGCGCGAGATGGCTACGGAAAACGGCCCGCTCCCCCACGGGAAGTCGATCTCGGCGAGCACGGCGCCGTCGCTGCCGCTCAGGACGTAGACGCGGTCGGAGTCGTGGCAGGCGACCCAGACCTCGGAGCCGTCCTCCATGACCGACAGGCCTCGTGGCGCGTGGCGGACAGGCGGGCCGCCGCCGGACTGCGGGAGCGCGTATTCCGCGACGGTCTCGTTCGCGGTGTCGATGCGCGACACGGAGTCGTGATCCGGGTTGACGACCCAGACCTTCGAGCCGTCGGCCGTGATCTGAATCGGCCCGCTCTTGAACGACCGCGCGCCGAAGGCACGCACGGGACCGCCCGCAGCGGCGACGAGGCACGCCAGCGCCATCGGCACGATGCGAGCGAAGCGCATTCGGGAAAGCTAGAGCAACAAGATGTCCGATACAAGCGTCTGTTTCGACGACGCCGTCGCGTTTTCGGCGTTGTACGGGTTGGCATTGGCAGGCCAGCGACCTCTGCGGTCATAATCCCGTGCGTTCGCCGCAGGATCCCTTCTCGCCGAAAGGAGCCGTCCGTGCGCGACCCGATCGCCCGCATCGCTGTCGTACTCCTGACCGTCGGCCTGCTGGGCCTGAAAAGCTCGTCGGCTGCTTCATCGTCGAAGACCCACGCCAGCACCAAAGCCCCGGCGAAGGCGGTCGACCTCAACACCGCGTCCGAGAAGGAGCTCGAAACGCTTCCCGGGATCGGCACCTCTTACGCAAGAAAGATCTATGCGGGCCGTCCGTACAAGTCGGTGTCGGACCTTTCGAGGGTCGGAGTTCCTTCCGGCACGATCCAAACGATCACGCCGTTCGTGACCGTGTCGGTCGCCGCGCCGGCCGCGCCGGTGGCGACTTCGCCCGTGACGGCCGCTCCCGATGCCGCCGCACCGGGCGCCAACAACTCTCCGACGCGCATGCCCCCGGTGAAGGGCATGGTCTGGGTCAACACGGCGAGCAAGACCTATCACCTCGAGGGCGACCCGTGGTACGGCAGGACGAAGGACGGCCAATTCATGACCGAGAGCGATGCGATCGCCGCCGGCTACCATGCCGCAAAGAAGGGCGGCGCGCCGCAGCACGCCGCCAGCAAGTAATAAGGTAGGGCGACCCTTCGGAAATCGAAAATCTCGTATTCGATCGTCGGGGCCCGGCGGATCGGCCGGTGGTTGGATGAAGAGCAAGACTGCCGATGGAGTGCAGAGCGAGGCGCGCCTCGAGGCGCTGCGGCGCACGGGGCTGCTCGACTCCGATCCGGAAGAGGCGTTCGACCGGCTGACCAGCCTGGCGGCAACCGTGCTCCACGTCCCGGTGGCGATGGTCTCGCTCGTCGACGACCATCGCCAGTTCTTCAAGAGCCATCGCGGCCTGTCGGAGCCGGTGGCGTCCGCGCGCGAGACGCCGCTGTCCCATTCTTTCTGCCGCCACGCGGTCGACTCGCGCAAACCCCTCGTCGTGCCGGATGCGCGGCAGCATCCGCAGCTCGAGCGTCTCCCGGCGATCGCCGAGCACGGCTGGATCGCGTACGCGGGGATCCCGCTGATCACGTCCGACGGGTTCGCGCTCGGATCGTTCTGCGTGATCGACCATCGGCCGCACGAATGGACGGAGGAGGAGGTGTGCATCCTCCAGGTCCTGGCCGAAGCGACGATGTCCGAGATCGAGCTGCGGCGGCTGGCCGGAGAGCTGCGCGAGTCGGGAGCCAAGCTTCAAGAGCTGGTCGAGGCCAGGACGGCGCAGCTCCGCGCCGCGGAGGAGCGCCAACGGGTCCTCCTGGAGGTCAACAACGCGATCGTCACCTGCCGCGATCGCGATTCGCTGTTCGCGGCCACGGCGGCCGCGCTACAGCGCGCGATCCCCTTCGATCGAGCCGCGCTGGTTCTCTACGATGCGGCAAAGAACGTCTTCCGGGTGCTGGGCGTCGCCGGGCGGGTGGCGACGACCTCGAGCATCCCGCTCGGCACGGAATGGCCGCGGCACGGTTCGCGCGCGGGGTGGATCGCCGACCATCTCAAGCCGCTGCTTTCCCAGGACCTTCGCGACGGGCCCGACTTCTTCGAGACCGGGCCGCTCCTCAAGGAAGGAATCCGCTCCGCCGTCTCCGTGCCGATGTCGATCAAGGGAAGGTTCATCGGAACGGTCAACCTCGGAAGCCGCACGGCGGGACGGTACGGGGAGGAGGACTGCTCGCTCTTGGCCGCGATCTCCGAGCAGGTCGCCCTCGCGATCGAGAACCTGCTCGCCTACGAAGAAATCGCGGCGCTCAAGGCCCGCCTCGAGGAGGAGAACCTCTATCTGCAGGAGGAGGTCCGGGCGGAGGCCGCCTTCGGCGAGGTGGTCGGCAAGTCGGCGGCGATCCTGGGAGTCCTCGGCAGCGTGCGCAAGGTCGCCGAGACCGACTCGACGGTGCTCGTCACCGGCGAGACGGGGACCGGCAAGGAATTGATCGTCCGCGCCGTCCACGGCTTGAGCCGCCGGAAGGACAAGATCCTCGTCAAGGTCAACTGCGCCGCGCTTCCGGCCGGGGTGATCGAGAGCGAGCTGTTCGGCCACGAGAAGGGCGCGTTCACCGGCGCCCTCACGAGAAAGCTGGGCCGGTTCGAGCTGGCCAACGGCGGAACGTTGTTCCTCGACGAGGTGGGCGATCTTCCGCTCGAGCTTCAGGCCAAGCTCTTGCGCGTGCTGCAAGACGGAGAATTCGAGCGGGTCGGCGGGACCCAGCCTCTGCGCGTCGACGTTCGGCTCGTCGCGGCGACGAACCGCGATCTCGAGCGCGCCGTCGCCGAAGAGCGGTTCCGGGCCGATCTCTTCTACCGGCTCAACGTCTTCCCCATCGTCGTGCCGCCGTTGCGGGAGAGGCCGGACGACATCTCCCGTCTCGCGCGGCACTTCGCCGCGCACTACGCGGCGAAGCTCGGGAAGCTGGCGATCCCGCTGAGCGGGGACGCTTTGCACAAACTGTCCCTCTACCGCTGGCCGGGAAACGTGCGCGAGCTTCAGAACGTGATCGAGCGTGCGGTCATCCTCTCGCCGAAGGGACGGATCGAGATTGGCGAGTTGTCCGAAATCCCGGGCGGCGCCGCCCAGCGCGGCCAGCGCCTCGAAGACGTGGAGCGCCGGCACATCGTCGAAGTCCTCGAGCAGTGCGGATGGCGCGTCAGCGGCGAGCGCGGTGCGGCAAGAGTCCTCGGTCTCAAGCGCACGACGCTCGAGGCCCGGATGAAGAAGCTGGGGATCGCGCGACCCGAGTAACGGCGGCGACGGCGCCGCCCGACTGCCATTCCGTTGGCAGGCTCCCGATGGGTTGGCAAAGAACCGAGGATGCGATCTCGTCGCATCTCACCTCGAACTTCCCGATAACTTCTTTTGCTCCTTGGTCTTGAACTCGTCGGCGTGCCGGGTCCGCGCCCGTGGCACGACCGATGCTCTGTCGTCCTCTCCGGTCCGCTTTCACTCGATCGCACGTAAAGGAGACGACGCCATGAGACGAACTCACGTATCGGGATTGCTGATAGCGCTCGGAATCTCGGCGCTGGCCGCGGTCGGCACCGCGAGCGCCCGCACCATCACCAGCTTCGAGCTCGTGCCGCGGAACGCGAGCTGCCTGCCGAACGCGGCGGGTGCCGTGAGCGTGGTCCACAAGGAGGACATGGTGGGCCTCGACACGCTGCATCTGGCGGTTCGCGGGTTGCCGGCGAAGACCGGCTTCGAGGTCTTCCTGACGTCGGACGACGCTTTCGCGACGCCGGCCGACGGTTCGGCCTACCTCGGCGCGTTCACGACGGATGCATCGGGCGACGGATCTCTCAAGGTGGAGAAGATCATCGCCGAGGCGACCGCGAAGGTTCCCGCGGGAACGCCCGGCGTTCGCACGAAGAAGGATCTGGACCACCTGGTTTTCCGCTTCGCGAATCCCACTCAGGTCCCCGACTGCTTCATCTCGTCCGGGGCGTTCGACCTCGCCGGCGACGGCAGGACTCTGCCCGTCGCGATGACGTCCGAGGGCGTCACCGGGCTCGAAGAATTTCCCCAGTAATCGGAACTCCCGAAGGAACGAAGGAGAATGTCATGATCCCGACTCACCTCAGCGGTCTCGCGAGCCGGCTGCCGCTCGCCCTCACCCTGGCCGGCGCCGTGACGATCGGTGGATCGACCGGCAAGCCCGACGCGGTCGCGCCGTCGTCCGGATCGGACAAGGCGTTGCCCGCCGCGCAGCGCTTCGCGACCGACGCGATCCAGGCTCCCTGCCACCCGAATCCGCATTCGCAGAGCGACATGGCGACGCTCGCCAATCGAGGCGACATTCGATTTCTGCCGGCGGCGCTCAAGCTTCAGCTCATCCGGCTCGCCGGCCGGCCGCACAGCACGCTCCCGATCCAGGCGTTCGCCGAGGCCGACCAACCCAGCCGGCTGTTCCAGTACTACCTGCTCGACAGCCACAATTTTGAGCCGAACGTCTTCACGGCGCGTTTTCCGGGCATCAACGACAACGTGGAGCTGACGGCGACGGGAGCGGACTGCGGCCTCGAGACGATCGGCAGCGTCCGCCTCGTCGTGGAGCCGAAGCCGGACCTTCCCACCGATCCGAACGACGTCCGCGCCTTCATCGACGTGTTCACCGACATCCACCCCCTGTTCGTCATCAACAACGAGAGCGGCTGGTACGAGGGGTGGATGATCCACGACCTGCAAGTCGCCCCGGTCGCGCCGCCGCGCCCGAACGGACACGCGCAGTTCGGGACGATCCTCCAGGTCGATGCGGACCGCCTGCGGACGATGGGAACCGGGAACAACGTGTTTCCCAATCTCTTCACGACCAACGGGAATTCCGTCCGGATCCCGGCCGCGACGGATCACTTCCCCGACATCCACGGCAACCTCGTGCCGATTTATCTGAGCATGGGGGCCTACAACGCGCTACAGCAGAGCGACGTTCACTCGTACTGGGAGTTCAACTACACGACCAACTGGGTCTTCCCGCTGTACGAGCTTCCGTTCACCGGAGGCATCGCCGGCACGTTCGAGGCCGGGCAGATCGGCGCCCTGAGCTCGATCGTTCCCGGGTCGGGGCCCTCGGGATTGCAGAACGATCCGGTTCGCTACGGCGACAACCCGTTCCTGCCCCGCGATCCGGATCGGTTCGACGGCGACGACGACAGCCAGCGTGAGTTCCGGATGCGGTTCATCCCGAGCGGGCTCGCGAACGAGATCTTCCTCGACGTCTTCGAGCGACTGGAGTCGTTCGAACCCGGCCAGAACTCGTTCGTCCAGCGCCTCAACGACGCCTACGCGCAGGAGGTCGCTCGAGTCGATCAGGACCGCGACGGCGTCATTTCCGCGGTCGAGGGAGACGTCGACAGCGCGTCCGACGGGTTTGCCGACAACTCGCGTCTGTTTCTCCCGGCGACCAGCTACGACCGGTTCGCCGTGACGCGGGAGATCAACGACGGAATGTTGGCGCCGCGGTTCGCCAACAGCCAACGAGCGTGGGTCCTGACCGGCTTCGCCAAGGGGGTCAATCCGGTCGTTCCCGCGTCCGACGGGCGGGACTCGGACGACCGCTGAAGCGGGCAGGCACGCCGGTCCCGAGGTCTCGCGAGAGGGACGGGCGGCGTCGACGAATCGCGGCCGGGTATCCCCGATGGCCCCGCCGCTCCATTCGCCGCGCGCCGTTCGTCCCTCCTTTTTCTTAGGGCGCCGCGTCCATCGGACGGCCGGTCAAGAAGAGCAGGTCCGTCTCGGCATGGGCGGCGCTGGCGAACGCATCGACCCGCGCGAGGCGCGTGGACGTGAGAGATCGAAAGGCGTCGAGAAGCTCCAGGATGTCTCCGCGCCCCTCGCGGTAGGCTGACTCCGCCATCGAGCGCATCTCGGGAAGCCGCGTCGATACCGCGGAGTCCAGCTCGGCGAGCGCGGCGCGCCGGCGCGCGGCGACCTCGGCGGCGCGGTCGAGATCGGCGCGCGCTTCCGCCTCGATCGCCTTCCGCTCGAGCGTCGTCTCCTCCGCGTGGGCCCTCGCGCGCGCCACCGCCCCTTGGTTGCGGTCGAACACCGGAAGAGGGAGGGTGATGCCGAACGTCGCCGAGGTGCTCTCGGCATCCTTCGTCAACGTCGCGCCCCCGCTGAGAACGGGAACCGGCCAGGCGTCCCGCTCCGCGGCGGCGAGGGCGGCGCTCGCCGCGGCTTCGTCCTTCCGCGCGGCGTCGAGGGCCGGGAGGCGCTCCGAGGCGATCGCCCACAGCGCCTCGGCGTCGATCGGGGTCGAGGCGTCGATTTCGAGCAAGCCCTTCGCGCGGGGTGCCGTCCCGCGCTGGCCGAGCAGCATGGCGAGGCGGCCGCGCGAGTCGGCGAGGTCGCCTCGCGCGTCGCCCAAGCTCGCATCCGATGCCCGGAACTCCGTCTGGACGCGGAGGCTCTCGTAGTCGGAGGCTTCGCCGGCCTCCTTGCGACCCGCGACGATCTTCGCGACGCGCTCGAGGTCGGCGCGCGACTCTTCGAGGATGCGGGTGCGCTCCTGCTGTGCGAGGAGGTCGTCGAAGCCATCGCGGACGTCGCGGGCGCGGATGGAGAGATCGGCGTCGATGTGCGCCTGGGCCGCGGCGACGCTCCCGGTCGCCGCCTCGACGCGGCGGTGGCGCTGACCGAAGATCAGGAGCGGCCACTCGACCGAGTACTCGTCGACCGTCGCGGCTCCGGTGTTCGTGCCCGAGCGCAGGCGCGTTCCGGCGTAGTCCAGCGAGACATTGGGAAGAACCTTCGCCCCCGCGACGTCGGCTCGCGATTCCCCGATGCGGCCGCGGATCGCCGCGGTGCGCGGGCTCTCGGCGGCCGCGATCGCGAGAGCCTGCGCGAGGGTCATGCCGGCATCGGCATCGCCCCCCTCGGAGCTCGAGCTTTCCACCGCCGGACCCGGATCCGACCAGGGCGAGGAGACCGAGAAGGTGCTCCGGGCCACGGCGGCGGAAAGTAGGAAGGGAAGCAAGGTGTTCATGCGGCCAGCTCTTCATCCTCTGCCCCGGGCGCGCGGAGCGGCTCCGTCGTGAACATCCGGTAGACGAGGGGAAGCACGAAGAGGACCACGGCGATCGAGGTGAACAAACCGCCGATGATGACGAGCGCGAACGGGCGCTGGATCTCGCTGCCGACGCCGCGCGACACGGCCATCGGGGTCAGCCCCAGGATCGCAAGGAGGGCGGTCATGAGGACCGCGCGCAGGCGTGTGACGGCTCCGCCGAGAATCGCATCGTCCAGGCTCTCGCCGGCGCGGCGGCGGGCGTCGATGGCGCTGATCACCAGGAGCGCCGCCAGGGAGACCTGGCCCAGGAGCGCGATGAATCCGACGGCGGCGGAGACCGAGAGGTCGACTCGGCCGACGAGCAGCGCGAATGCCCCGCCGGTCATCGCGAAGGGAGCCACGGCGAGCACGGCGGCGCCGCTGCGCGCCGACTGGAGCGCCATGTAGAGGAGAGAGAAGACGGCGAGGATCGAGATCGGGACGATCGTCGCGAGGCGGCGCATCGCACGGGCTTGGTTCTCGAACTCCCCTCCCCAGACGAAGTAATGCCCATCGGGGGGCTTCACCGCCTTGTCGACCGCCAAGCGCGCGTCGGCGACGACGCTCCCCATGTCGCGCCCTTCGACGTTGAATTTCAGCGCGAGCACGCGGCTGTTGGCCTCCCGATTGATGCAGGCGCGGCCCGCGTCGACGGTCACCTTGGCGAGCTCGTGCAGCGGAATCCTCCCTCCGCCCGCCGAGGGGACGAGGATCGAGCCGATCGCGTCCGGATCGTCGCGCTCGCTGAACGGGAAGAGAACGCGAACCGGCACCGGACGCTCGCCTTCCCACATCGCGGTCACCACGCGCCCTTGAAGCGAGGTCTCGACGACATCTTGCGCGGCGCCGACGGTGATTCCCGCGCGCGCCAGCGCGGGACGGTCCAGAACGACCCGCAGCTGCGGAACCGTCGCGTCCCGGTAGAGCTCGAGGTCGACGATGCCCGGAATCGAGCCGAGCGTGGCCTTCGCCTTCTCGAGCGCGTCGCGCATCGCCTCGAGGTCGGAGCCGAAGATCTTGAGGACCACCTTTCCCCGCACGCCGCTGATCGCCTCTTCGACGTTGTCCTTGATCGGTTGGGAGAAGTTGAAGGAGACTCCCGGAATCTGGGTGAGGTACGAGCGCATGGCCTCGACGAGCCCGTCCTTGTCGAGCCCTCTGCGCCACGCCCCGTGCGGCTTCAGGTGGACGAAGGTCTCGCTCATGTTGACCCCTTCGTCGTCGGTGCCGTCCTCCGGGCGCCCCTGCTCGCTCATCACTTCGATGACCTCGGGAAATCGGAGCAGCCGCTGTCGCACGTCGGTCAGGATGGCCGTGCCCGTTTCGAGCGAGATGCTCGGGGGCATCTCGACGAAGATGACGAGGTCCCCTTCGTCGAGCTCCGGGAGGAACTCGCTGCCGAGGCGGCTCATGCCGAGCAGGCCGCCGGCGAGGAGCGCGAACGCGAGCCCGATGACCAGCGCGCCATGCCGCAGCGCGAAGGCCAGCGAGCGCGAGTAGAGCTCGCGCAGCCTGACGACGAATCCCGGCTCTCCGTGGTCGCCGTCGCGGGGCCGGAGCAACAGCGCGCAGAGCGCGGGAACCGCCGTCAGGGCGAACACGAGCGCGCCGGCGAGCGCGAAGCTGTAGGTCATGGCGAGCGGATGGAAGATGCGACCCTCGATCCGCTCCAGGGTGAAGACGGGGATGAGCGCGGCGATGATGATCGCCATGGCGAAGAACGTCGGCGTGGCGACGTCCACCGCGGCCCGCGAGACGAGCCCGAGCAGCTGCCGGCGACTCGCCGGCTTCCGGGCCGCGGCCTCGTGCAGGACGTTTTCGACCAGCACCACCGCCCCATCGACGAGAATCCCGAAATCGATCGCTCCCATCGAGATCAGGTTCGCCGGCAGTCCCAGCCATTTGAGCCCGATGAACGCCGTGAGCAGCGCCAGCGGGATGACCGAGGCCACGATCAGCGAGCAGCGCACGCTCCTCAGGAACAGCCAGACCACGGAGGCGACGAGCAAGGCGCCGAAGAGCAGGCTGTGATGCACCGTTTCGAGGGTCAGGCCGACGAGCGTCGTACGGTCGTAGAAGACCTCGATCTTCATGCCGGCCGGGAGGATCTTCTCGTTGAGCTCCTTGACCTTCGCGTGGACACCGTCGAGCACCGTCGATGGGTTCTCTCCGCGGCGCAGGAGCACGAACCCCTCCGTGACGTTCGTCTCCGCGTTGTAGCCGACGGTCCCGCGTCGGGGCATGTGGGAGACGACGAGCGTCGCCACGTCGCCGACCGTCACCGGCGTCCCTCCCTCGTTTTTCAAAACGGTTTGGGCGATCTCATGCGGGTCCCGGAGATAGCCGACGCCGCGAATGACCAGCTCCTGATCGCCGTGGCGCAGAAAGCCGCCCCCGACGTTCTGGTTCGTCTTCGCGACCGCATCGCAGAGATCCTGAAGCGTCAGCCCGTGCGACTGGAGCCTCGCCGGGTCCACCTGGACGTGGATTTCCTTCAGGTACCCTCCGAAATTGACGACGTCGGCGACCCCCGGGACTTGGCGGAGCAGGCGTGAGACGTTCCACTCCTGCTCGGACCGTATCTGCTCGGGGGTGTGGCGATCGCTGACCAGGTGGTACTGGTAGATCTCGCCCAGGGGCGTGTCGTCGGGCGCCAGGTTCGGCTGCACACCCTCGGGGAGGTCCGCCTCCTGGATCTTCTCCGTCACGATGTTCCGAGCGCGATAGCCGTCGGTACCGTCCTCGAACGTGAGCCAGACGAGCGACAGCCCGAAAAGGCTCTCGCTGCGCATCTGGATCATCCCGGGGGTGCCGTTGAGCACGCGCTCGAGCGGAATCGTCACCTGCCGCTCGATCTCCTCGGGAGCCTGCCCGGGCATCTGGGCGATGACGTTGACCTGGATGTTGGTGACGTCGGGAAAGGCTTCGATCGCGGTGTCGCGGTAGGCGGCGATCCCGTACGCTCCGATGGCCAGAACGACCGCCAGCACCGGAAGACGACGGTGCACGCATGCATCGATCAGGGGGCGAAGCACGGCGAAACCGGCGCCGGCGGTCTACAAGAGTTGTTCGGCCGAGCCGTCGAGCAGGAGCGCGCCGTGAACCACGACGCGATCGCCCGGCGACAAGCCCGACAGAACCTGCACGCGCCCTTCGATCGGGCGCCCGGCCACGACGCTCCGGCGGACGAACGTGTCGTCCCCCTTCGCGACGTAGACGACCCAGTCCTTTCCCCCCCGGAGGAGCACCGCTTCGGCGGGAAGCGTCGCGCCCTGGGGGGCGGTGTCGATCCGGGCGCTGCCGAACGTTCCCGGCCTCAGACCCGGAATAGGAGAATCGAGAGTCAAGCGCACGGGAGCCGCGCGGAGCGACGGGTCCACCACCGACCCGATCGACACGACGTGGGCGCGCAACGGGGTCGGCGAGACGCTCAGCAGGATCTCCGCCGTGTTCCCTTCCTTCACGAGCTGAAGATCGTGATCGGTGACGTCGGCCACGATCCACACGGCGTCGGGATCGCCCACGTCGATCAGCGACTCGCCCCCGGGTGCGACCGCGGCGCCGACGGAAGTCTTGACAGAGATGACGGTGCCGGAGATCGGCGCCCGGACGACGAGATCGGCGCCGGTCCCCTCGCCGACGAATTTGGCCGTCGCCTCGGCGCGGTCGACTTCCGCCTGCGCTTGCGAGAGCCGGAACCCGGCTTCCATCTGCTCTCGCTCGACGCCGACGCCTTCCCGCATCATGCGGTCCTGGCGATCGACCGCGGCCTGCGCCTCGCGCAGGGCCGTCTTGGCTGAGGAGAGCGCGTTGCGCGCGGAAGCGGCGTCGGGGGAGGCGACGGTCAGCAAGGGCTGACCCGCACGCACGCGCTCTCCGGATTTAGCGGCGATCGACACGACTCGGCCGGAGGCCGGAGCACCCACGCGCGACACCGCGCCGTCCTTGAACTCCGCCCGCGCGGGGACCCGGATCTCGAACGAGCCGCCTTGCAGCTTGATCGGCTCGACTCGAAGGTATTGAAGGGAGGCCTTGGGGAGACGGACAGAGCCGTCCGCGGCCAGCGAGGGAGACTCGCTGGCCGCGGCCCCCGTGCTCTCGCCGTGCGACTCCGAGCATGCGGGCAAGAGCGCGGTCGAAACCACGAGCAAAGGGACTAGGAGGACGATTCGGGGAGTCATGCGCCCGCTTCTTGCAAGCCCCTTGCCCGCCGGGAATTCCCCGGTCGAGGCGGGAGCGGGCGGGAGACCGAGTGGCATTCCCGCCACAGTCGGTTCATTCTCTCCCCGCACCCCGGGGGGCGGACGGGAGCAGGTCGATTGCGCGTTTCGACCAAGATGACGCTTGGGATCAGCGCAGCCGGGCTGCTCATCGCGGGCGTCCACGGCTGGCGCCAGATCCGGCAGGAGCGGCGGGATCTCAGAAGTGCCGTGGAGCGTGAGATCCGCATCCTCGGGAACGCGATCCAAGTCTCCTTCGAGCACGCGCTGAGGGACCGCCAATTCACCGACATCCAGGGGGCTCTGGACTCCCTCGAAGGGATCGCGCCGGACCTCGACCTCTACGTCTACGGACCGGGCGGTGAATCGACCGCGACCTCGGCCGGGGCGGTGAGCGACCCGGCGCTGACGTCGATCGCGAAATCCGCGATGCGCTCGCGCGGATCGGTGCTCAACATCGACACCGACGAGAGCTGGACCGCGACCCTCGGGCTGCCGCTCGTGGACGCCGCTGGCGACAACGTGGGCGCGATCGTCTTGGTCCAACCGCTGAGCGAGGTCCACCGCGATCTCCACGACACGACGCTCAACATCGTGCTCTCGCTGATCATCCTGGTCGCCGCGATCACGGCGCTCGAGGCGCTCCTGGGCTGGACCTTGGTCGGCGGCCCCCTGACGAAGATGGCTCTCGGGATGCGCAAGCTGCGCGTGGGAGAGCCCACCGCGACGCTCCACACCCAGCGAAACGACGAGGTGGGCCGTCTCGCCGAGCAATTCGACGGCCTCGTCGCCGAGCTCCGCGAAGCGCGGGAGCGCATCGCGCGCGAGGTCGACTCGCGGCTCGTTCTCGAGCAGGGGATGCAGCGGGTGGACAAGCTGGCGACGATCGGGCAGCTCTCCGCCGGCCTGGCTCACGAGATCGGCTCCCCTCTGCAGATCATGAGTGGTCGGGCGCGCGCGCTCCTCGCGCGCGACCTCAGCCCCGACGAGGTCCGGAAGAACGCGACCATCCTTGCGGAGCAGGCCGACCGGATCGCGGGGATCGTGGAGCAGCTTCTGAGCTTCGCGCGGCGCCGCCCCGTGCGCCCGGTGACGACGGACATCGCCGCGCCCGTGCGGAAGATCCTCGATCTGATGGGTCCGGCCGCGCGGCAGCGCCGCGTCGCGCTCGAGTTCTCCTGCGTCCCCGATCCCCCGCGGGTCGTCGCGGACATCGATCAGATCCAGCAGGTCGTCCTCAATCTCGTCAAAAACGCGCTGGCTGCGACGACCGAAGGCGGACACGTCGCGCTGAAGCTCGACCTCGCGACGATCGAATCCCAAGGCGGGGGGATTCCCGCGGTCCGCCTCGAGGTCGAGGACGACGGCTGCGGCATGAGCGACGAGACCCGCGCGCGCTTGTTCGAGCCGTTCTTCACGACGCGCGCCGGAGAGGGCGGAACCGGCCTCGGTTTGGCGGTCGTCCGCGCGATCGTGCAAGCCCACGGCGGTCGCATCGCCGTCGCGTCCACCCGCGGCGCGGGAACGCGATTCCATATCGATCTTCCCATCCAAGGAGCCCATGCATGACGAAGGCCAAGGCCCGGCTGCTCGTTCTCGACGACGATCGCGAGGTCGTCGCATATCTCGGCGAGGAGCTCGGTCGCGAAGGATACGCGGTCACCGCCGTGATCTCGCCCTTGGCGGCGCTCGCGGAGATCGAGGCGACGCCGTTCGACCTCGTCATCTCGGACGTCGAGATGCCGGAGATGCGCGGAACCGAGCTGTTGTCGGCGATCCAGGCTCGGCGCGAGGGGCAGCTGGTCGTCTTGATGACGGCATTCGGAAGCATCGATCTCGCCGTGCAGGCGGTGCGCGCCGGCGCGGCGGATTTCGTCGCCAAACCGTTCCGGATCGAGGTGTTGTGCCTGGTGATCGAGCGCGCGCTCCGCGAGCGGCAGATGCGGCGCGAGATCACGCGACTCAGAAACCGCTTGGAGGGCGAGGACGAAGGTCCGATCGTCGCCAAGAGCGAAGCCATGCGCCGCGCCGTGGATCTCGCCCGTCGAGCCGCGCTGACGGAGGCGACGGTCCTCTTGACGGGAGAAAGCGGGACGGGGAAAGGCGTTCTGGCGAGATTGATCCACGACGCCGGGGCTCGGCGCGAGGCGCCGTTCCTCGAGCTGAACGCCGCCGCGCTTCCGCACACGCTGGTGGAGTCGGAGCTCTTCGGGGTCAAGCGCGGCGCCTTCACCGACGCTCGCGAAGACCGGAAGGGACTCTTTGCGGCGGCAACCGGAGGCACGCTCTTTCTCGACGAGATCGGCGAGCTTCCTCTCGACACCCAGGCGAAGCTCCTGCAGGTCTTGGAGTCGGGGATGGTCCGCCCCGTCGGAGGAACGGAGGCGATCAACGTCAACGTGCGCGTCGTCGCCGCGACCAACCGTCCGCTCGAGTCGCTCCTCAAGGACGGGCGCTTCCGCACCGACCTGTATTACCGCCTCAACGTCATTCGGATCGAGGTTCCGTCTCTCCGCGAACGTCGAGACGATCTCGTGAC
>JACXTT010001807.1_pt1 | contig 35046 bp, 31 predicted proteins | sample 9270951 | NCBI WGS metagenome assembly JACXTT01 (sample SAMN15532306, study PRJNA645909) | rock metagenome | isolation source: weathered quartz diorite | place: Puerto Rico | collected 2017-06-21 | reverse complement strand
ATGATATCTCCCGTATCGAGGCCACCAGTTACGTGGGTGTCGGCGTGCTGAAGGTGTACCTCCGCGAGGGGGCGGATGTGACGCGTGCTGTCTCGCAGTTGGCCAGCAGCGCACTCGTTGTGCTGAAGTACATGCCGCGGAATATCACTCCGCCGCTGGTGCTGCGCTACAGCGCGACCGACGTTCCGATCATCCAGCTGAGCTTGTCCAGCCGCTCTCTCCCGGACACAAAACTCAACGATCTCGGCCAAAACATCATTCGGCCCAGTCTTGCAGTCGTGCACGGCGCAGAGGTTCCGTATCCCTATGGGGGCAAGCCGCGCGTCATCATGGCCGATCTCGACCAGCGCGCCTTGCAGTCGCGCGGGCTATCGCCGTCGGACGTCAGTCAGGCCCTCGAGCGCCAGAACGTCATCCTGCCAGCGGGCGACGTGAAGATCGGGGGAAAGGACTACGCGCTCTCGATGAACAACAGCCCCGATGTCATCGATGCGATCAGCTCGTTCCCGATCAAGGAAGTCGATGGCAGGACCGTCTTCATGCGCGATGTGGCCAATGTGCATGACGGGTTTCAAGTACAGACGAATTCGGTGGCGGTTGACGGAACGCCTGGCGCGCTCATGTCGATCCGCAAGACGGGCGGCGTGTCGACGCTGGCGGTGATCGATGGGGTCAGAGAGGCGCTCCCCGATATCGAGCGGGTGATGCCCGGCGGTGTCGTCATCAAGGCAATCTTCGACCAGTCGATTTTCGTCAAAGCCGCTCTCAACAGCGTGTTGATGGGCGGCCTGATGGCGGCGGGGCTGACCGCCTTGATGATCCTGTTGTTCTTGGGAAACTGGCGGTTGACGCTCATCATCCTCGCGGCTATCCCGCTGTCGATCGTTACTGCGGTGCTCGTGATGTATGTCGGTGGACAGACGCTTAACACGATGACACTGGGCGGATTCGCGCTGGCGGTCGGCATCCTCGTAGACAACGGTACAGTCGTGATCGAAAACATCGAGCGGCACGTCGGCCTCGGCGAGCCACTGGAAACCGCCATCGTGCATGGGGCCGGCGAGGTCGGTGTGCCGACGTTTCTCTCGACCTTGTGCATCTGCATCGTGTTCGTTCCGGTGTTCCTGCTTCAGGGCACGGCCAAGTACCTGTTTTCCCCTCTGTCAGTGTCCGTGTGCGTGGCGCTCCTCGCGAGCCTTGCGCTGTCCTTTACGCTCGTGCCAGTGCTGTTCAAGTATCTGATGCGCTCCTCGCTGGGCCGGCATACCGCGGGCTCGGCTGCCCGCAAGCACTCCGCCAGGTGGAGGCCATTCAGCGCGATCCACCACGGCTTCGAGAGCGCGTTCCACTCATTTCGGGAGACCTATCGCAACGTCGTTGCCTGGGTGTTGCCTCAACCCCTGGCAACGATCTCGTTCTTCGTTCTCCTGATGCTGGCCTCATTGATTCTGTTTCCCCAGCTGGGCCGGGATTTCTTCCCCGAAGTGGATGCGGGTCAGATGCGTCTTCACGTTCGCGCTCCTCCGGGAACCAGAATCGAGCGGACGCAGGAATACTTCGCGGAGGTGGAAGCGGCGATCCGCAAGATCGTCGGCAACGATCAGATCGATGTCGTTCTCAACAATATTGGACTCCCCTACAGCGGCATCAACATCGCCCTGAGCGACTCGGCGACTGTCGGCCCGATGGACGGCGAGATTCTCATCTCCCTCAAAGATGCGCACACGGCCACCGCCGACCTGGTCGCCCAGCTGCGCCGTGAGCTGCCGAGGCGGTTCGCGGAGCTGCAGTTCTTCTTTCAGCCCGCCGACATCGTCGATCAGGTGCTCAACTTTGGCCAGCCGGCGCCGATCGACATCCGGGTTTCCGGGCCTAAGAACGACGAAGCCTATGCTCTGGCCGCCGGGCTCTCGCGCGATCTCCAGAAAGTGCCCGGAGTTGTCGACTCGCATGTTTTCCAGGTCCCAGACGCGCCCGCGCTGACCGTCGATGTCGACCGCGCATTGGCCACCGAGCTCGGCACCTCCCAGCAGGTAACGGCCAACAACGTCCTGGTTGCGACCAATTCCAGCGCACAGACTGCCCCCAATTTCTGGGTCGACCCGCGAAACGGTGTGAGCTATCCGCTGGTAGTTCAGCTGCCGACGTACCGGATCGACTCGACGCACGACCTATGGACGATGCCAGTGACCCCCGGTGGCGGTGGGGAGCAAGGCCAACTGTTGATGAACATGTCCAAATTTGGTCGCGCCGCGGTGCCGATAGTCACTTCCCAGCTCAATATCCGGCCCGTTTTCGACGTGCACGCAGACGTTCAGGGTCGCGATCTCGCATCGGCAGCCACCGACATCGACAAAGTGATCGAGGCCGCTCGCCCAGACCCGTCGAAGGCGATCTCGGTCAAGCTGAGCGGTCAAGTGGAGACGATGCGGGAGAGTTACGAAGGATTGTTTTCCGGCATCGCCTTGGCCGTCGTGCTGGTCTATCTGTTCCTGGTCATCAATTTTCAGAGCTGGATCGATCCGCTGATCGTCCTGATGGCGGTGCCGTTCGCTCTGGGCGGCGTGATGTGGATGCTATTCCTGACGCAGACGCATTTGAGCGTGCCAGCCCTGATGGGAACGCTCATGTGCATCGGACTGACCACCGCGAACAGCATTCTGGTCGTCACGTTCGCCAACCAACGCATGCAGGCCGGGGACGATTCGTTCGTGGCCGCCGTCACAGCCGGATATACTCGACTGCGTCCCGTGCTCATGACGGCGGGGGCGATGATCTTAGGCATGATCCCGATGGCGCTCGGCGTCGGCGAGGGCGGGGAGCAGAACGCGCCCCTGGCTAGAGCTGTTATTGGAGGGCTCCTCTTCGCCACCTTCGCGACACTCGTCTTCGTTCCGACCATGTACCGACTGCTCCGCCGGGCTCCCGTCGCATCGGTCCTTTCGACCACGAAGGATTCCCGTGCGCCCGGATGATCACCTCGCGCAGAAACATGACCCGAGCAAGGCCCCGCTCGCGGACCCGGCGCCGGATTGGGAATCGGACTTGTTGAACGAGCAAGGCGTGTCGACCAGCGTAACGCCGGGCACCGGGCGGAGGGTCAAGATTTCCGCGGCGGTGGTCGCGGTTGCCTTGCTGGCCGGCTTCTTGGTCGTGCATTTCTTGAAAGCGTCCGCGCGTAGCGAGCTATCAAGCGCTTCGAGGGCAGCGGCTTCTCGTCCACCTCCGGTCAACGTACTCGTCGTTGGTAATGCAGCGGGAACGCGTCCTCTGAAGCTGCCCGGCCAGACCGCGGCATGGTACGAGAGCACCATCTACGCGCGGGTCAGCGGCTATGTCGCCAAATGGTATGTCGACATTGGCGATCGCGTTCGCCGCGGTCAAACGCTGGCTACCATCGACACGCCAGAACTGGATGCCGAACTCACCGCCGCCCGCGCCGAGCTCACGGCTGCGCAGGCCCAGGTAAAAGTGAGCGAAGCCGAGGCTGAGTTCGCCAAGACGACTTATGAGCGCTGGCGGGACTCGCCCAAGGGCGTCGTCTCCGAGCAGGAGCGCGAGGCCAAAAAGGCCGACTTTGACAGCGGCGTCGCAAAGCTGAACGCAGCACGTGCTCAAGTCGCTCTCGACCAGGCGAAGGTGGATCATTTCATGGCGATGACGCAATTCAAACAGGTCACCGCGCCTTACGACGGCAAGATCACGGAGCGTCGCATCGATATCGGCAACCTGGTCACCGCGGGGAGCGCCGCTGGCAATACGCTCTTGTACCGAATGAGCCAGAACGACCCGATGCGGATATTCGTCGATGTACCGCAGAGCGCTGCGGCAGAGTTGATGAAGATCGGCACACCCGTGCAGATCCAGGCGGCGACAGTTCCGAACCCTATCAGCGGAAAGATTACTCGAACCGCGGAGGCGATCAATCCGCAGGCGCGTACGTTGCGAGTCGAGATCGATATTCCAAATCCCGACGACGTGCTCGTCCCGGGAATGTACGTCGATGTTGCCTTCCAACTTCAAACCAGCGGCTCGGTGCAGGTTCCTGCAGCGGCTCTGGTTTTTCGCTCCAGCGGCCCGGAGGTCGCGGTGGTCGACAACAACGGCCACGTCAGCTTTCGTAAAGTGGCTATCGCGCGCGACGATGGCAATATGGTCGAGCTGGGATCAGGGCTCGCCCCGGGCGAGAGAGTCGCACTGAATGTCAGCAGTCAGATCCGCGATGGCGACAAGGTGACCGCGATCGAGTCGGATGCCAGTATTCCGGCGGCCGCACTAAAGTCACGCTAAGGACCGGTGGCATGAGGATGCTCCAATATCTGTTCGGTGTCGGGGTGGCCGCATGGTTGGGCGGGTGCACGGTCGGGCCCAACTATCACGAGCCGCAGATGAAGGTCCCGGACAGTTTTCTCGCAGCGTCGCAGACCGGGGCATCCAGCACGGCGGACTCGACCGAGCAAGCCATAGATGTCGCGACGTGGTGGCAGGCATTGAACGACGCGGAACTGAACGCGCTGATCGAGCGTGCGCTAAAGGCCAATCCCAGTCTCGAAATTGCGCTTACTCGCCTGCAGGAGGCGAGAACTTTCGAGGTCGCGATCACAGGGCTGGCCCTGCCCGAATTGGAAGCCAGCGCCGGTGCGGGCCGCGGTACCGGAAGCAACTTGACGCGCGGGCGTGTTTCCCCGCCCCTCAATTCGGCCTCGAACACGTCAGGCCTGCACCAGATCAACTACGTCGGCGGATTCGACGCGGTGTGGGAAATCGACCTGTTCGGCAGGTACAGGCGCGCGATCGAGGCGGCCAGATATGACGCGCAGGCGGCCGCCGCTGCCCGCAACGTCGTGCTCATTACTGTGTTGGCAAACGTCACGCGGGCGTACGTGGATATGCGCGGATTACAGATGCAGCTGGCGGTCCTGCGTCAGAACATTCGCACTGCGCAGCAATCCGTCGACCTCGTGCAAGCCCGCTTCGATCGAGGCATCATCAACGAGCTGGACGTCACTCTGGCGCGGCGTCAACTGGCGACCTTCCAATCCCAGGTTGCACCGCTGGCATCACAGATCACCGCAGCACAAAATGTCATAGCCGTATTGCTTGGAAAGTTTCCCGAGGACCTGGCCAAAGAACTGGAGAAGCCAGGTCTCATCCCTCAGGTGCCCGAAACGATCCAAGCAGGGCTGCCGCTCGATCTGATTCGACGCCGGCCAGACATCCGGGAAGCGGAGCGGCAACTGGCCGGAGCCACGGCTCGGATCGGTGTCGCGACAGCGAACCTGTTTCCACGGGTCGCGATTACGGCGGGCGCCGGAGGGCAGGGACAGGGGCTGGGGGTGACACCGGTGGTAAATCAATCAGTATGGTCGGCTGGAGTATTGGCCACTTGGCCGTTGCTGGATTTTGGCACCCTCGATGCGCTGGTCGATGTGGCGGACCTTCGTACTCATGCCCTTTTGGTCAACTACAAGCAAACGGTGCTGAATGCAGTCCAGGAGGTGGACACTGCAATCAGCAGCTACGCTGCACAACAAGACCGATTACGCAACCTGGGCGACGCATTGACGGCCAGCCAACGAGCCGTGAGCCTCGCATCGCAGCGGTATGACCGGGGCCTGACAGATTACCTCAATGTAGTTGATGCGCAGAGGCAGGAGTACGATCTCGCGGCGCAATACGCTGCTGCGCAGACGGCCGCGGCCGAGAACTTCGTTGCGCTCTACAAGGGGCTCGGCGGCGGTTGGGAGCACTATCAGTCGATTCCCCCGATCCGCCAGCCGCAACCCGCCGTCGTGGCAGCCTTCCGCCGTGTGCTGGCTCCGGAGGACCCGCTTAAATAATGGAGCCTATGGATTCCGGCAGGGAGCCAGACGAGAGAGACGGGAGGATCGGACACTCCCGCGCCATGCGATGAGTACTGCACCGCATATCCTGGTTGTCGACGACGATCAAAGTATCCGACAGCTCATCGCCGACTCCTTGAGCAACTACGAACTGCGGGTGACGGGTGTGCCCACCGGTGCGGCTATGTATGACGCCATGAACGCGAGTGTGGTCGACCTCATCGTTTTGGATCTGGAGCTTCCCGGGGAAGATGGGCTGACCATCGCACGCGAGTTGCGTGCGCAGTCGAATATCCCAATCATCATCTTGACCGGACACAGCGATGACGTAGATCGGATCGTCGGGCTCGAATTGGGAGCGGACGACTCTTTGACTAAGCCCTTCAATCCACGCGAGTTGGTTGCTCGGGTTCGCGCCATCCTGCGCCGCGTGCAGGCACACGCCGCCGCGTCAGTCCTAGGACAAACTCCACGAGCCTTCCGCTTTGTCGGCTGGGAACTGGACTTGAACTCCAGACGCTTGACGTCGCCCGACGGCGAACGGATCGACCTGACGCGCGCCGAGTTCGAGCTTCTCAGCGCCTTCTTGGGATCGCCCCAGCGCATACTGAGCCGGGATCGACTGCTGCAGATGAGTCATGGCGTCGACGACGAGAGCGGCTTCGACCGCAGCGTCGACGTACAGATCCTCAGGCTGCGGCGCAAGATCGAGTCCGATCGCCGTCGTCCACAGCTCATCAAAACTCAGCGGGGCGTCGGCTACTACTTCGCTGCGAAAGTTGACCTAGTTGCCTGAGTACGCGGCGCGGACCTTTTGGGACATGCGTCAGCGGGCGTCCTCCTTCCTCGAATCCAATAGTTGCAAACAGCAACACCACCGGTTGTCGTGAAATCATCGAGAAACCTGTGAGGCGGACACTTGGCACCATGGGTGCAACAACGTGCGCGGTGTGCGGAGTCATTCGACCAAAACGCCACACGCCTCCACCTTGCGGATCGCCCTAGATTCTTATCAGGGAGGATAACCACGAAGGAGGTTGCCATGAAAAGCTTGTTATCGTTACTGATCGCTACAGTATGTGTTGCCGGCAGCTTGCAAGCGGTCGCCGCCACCCAAAGCCAGAGTCCCACGCCAAACGGAAACTCGACGCCGACTCCGGCGGGGTCTGCGTCGAAAGGTATTAGAAGCGCGGATTGGGGATTTGCGACGCCGCAAATGATCCCACTCGACAGCCAACCCGTGCGAACCTGGGGCGCTGCCGTACTTCCAGGGGCGCGTAATACGCATGCAAGCTTACCTCACGGGGGCTTGGTCACCGCGGGTGATCGATCCAACGTGCCTGGGCGTGAGTAGCCCTTTTGCCCGTGGATCCCACTGGATCCACGGGCGGGTCACGTTTCGGGCCGACACAACGAGGAGGTCGCATGAAACCCCTGTTCTTTGCGGTAACCGTTTTGATATTGACCGCGTGCGCGAGCAATCCATCATCGACATTGGCATCGCGTTCTCAGGAGTGGAGTGCTTATCGAAACCAGGTAATGCAGGAGCGAGACCGTGGCACTCTGACTCCAGTTGCGGCCGAGGAAAAGATCGCGGCAAAGTACCGCCAGATCTATGGACCGGACCCGATGATGGAAGGGGTGTTCGCGTACAGCAAACGTCTGTACACGATGGCAGATGCGGGAAGGCTGTCGATTGACGAAGCGGACGCGCTGGCGAGCGCTCGCATGGACGAAATCCTAGCCCGTGACGCGGCGCAGGTGCAGTATCATGAGTGGCTCGAAAGGCGCTTTCCTCCGAATGGAGGGGACTAGCCGGGAGCACCTGAGCTGTTGATTGCCTGCGGTCCCGGCCCTGGGAGCAGCCGATCCATCCAGAGGGACGGGATGGCGGCGGTGACTCAGTTCACGGCAGTCAAGCTGGAATCGCAGATGCCGCGTTAGGTATTCGAGCAAATTCCTCGTACGCGTGCACTGCTTCCGCCGCATACATCAGCGCAGGCCCGCCTGCCATGTAAACCGCCACGGCCAAAGCTTCCATCACCTGTTCGCGTGTGGCGCCGAGGCGAACCAATGACTTGGTGTGAAACCCGATGCAGCCGTCACAGTGGACGGCAACCCCGATCGAAAGCGCGATCAGTTCCTTCTGCAACTCGGAAAGCGCTCCGGCCTTGAGCGCGCCCTTTGCCATCGCACTGAATCCGGCCATCGCATCTGGAACGCTCCCGCGCAGCTTGACGATGCCGCGATTGATTTCGGCGGTGATGTCGGCGTAGGACTTATCCATCTACGTCCTCGAGGCTCGCTTGCAGCAGCACCATTTGAGGGTGCCGTTGATCCTGATTAAGTCCTTTGCCCCTGGTCTCGGCGGAATTCGTTGGGTCATGCGGGTTTCGTCTTGGTCCGACAGGTGCTCAGGCCGAGCACGGAATACAGTGGGCAGTAGCCGATGAGGCCCGTGGCCAGCGGCACGATGCCGATCAGGCCCAGTAACCGGGCGTCGCCCTTCAACAGGAAAAGCAGACTGAGCACCCCCACACCTACGATAATCCGGACGAGCTTGTCCGTCCCGCCTACGTTTATGTTCATGATGGCCTCCTGGTGAAATATCACAGTAAATTCTGACGTCAAGAGCAAGTCGGCGTATGTGACCGACGTCACAAACGAGATGGTGCGTGTTTGAGACGTCTGTTACAGGTTGCACCATCCTAACTGGGCATCATTTGACGCGGATCAAATGTTCGCTCATGCACCTTAACAGCATGGGCAGCCAGCAGGGCGAAATGAAGATGGGCATGAAGGACGGCAGCAAGGACGACGGTGGGATGATGGGCGGCGGGATGATGATGCACGAGAAGGTCGAGCAGCGCCTGAACATCCTGGAGCGTATGCTCGAGCAAATGATCGCGCGCAGCCTCCAGCTGCAGATTCCAAGACCGAACTTGATTTCTTGAGCTCATCGACCCGTCTTCCTTTGCCAAATTACGTGCATATGCACTATAATCCTCGGCATGCCTCAGATCAAGCTTTCAAGTGCCGCGGCGCCAGGGGGAGTTGGGCAGATCGCCCTGCGCGGGTGCACGTGCTTTAAGCTGCGCCGGCTCAGTCGGCGCGTGACGGCGGTATACGATCGTGCGCTCTCTGCTGCGGGCATGCGGGTGACGCAGTACTCTTTGCTCGGGCACTTGCGTGGGTTAAGTGGTGTTCCGATCTCCGAGCTGGCTCAGATGCTGGACATGGATCGCACCACGCTTACGCGCAACCTCAAGCCGCTCCTCGACGCCGGCTGGGTCAGGGTGCGATCGAGCGACGAGGATGCGCGCGTTCGCCTGGTGCGGCTCACGTCTGTGGGCGAGGAGCGTTGGAAAGCTGCGCGCGCCTGCTGGCGGCAGGCTCAGGATGAGGTCAACACTACGATCGGCGCGGACGGCCTGGCCGCGCTGCATCAAATGCTGGACAGCTGCGTACCGCTGTTTCGGCCGGTGACGGGAAACGAGGGGGACTCTGAATGAACGACTCATCGCCAACCATGGCTCGCGTGTCGACCTGGCCGCTGGTCCTGACCGCGGCCGCGATCATGACGATCACCATGGGAGCGCGTCAGTCGATGGGCCTGTTCGTGTCGCCGCTCAATACGGCGACGGGCCTGGGTATCGTTGCCATCAGCTTCGCGATGGCGGTGGGGCAGTTCACCTGGGGAGCGTCGCAGCCGATCTTCGGGGCGATTGCCGACCGCTACGGCTCGGCGCGTGTGATCGTGGTCGGCGGCATCCTGCTGGCGGTCGGTACGGCATTAACGCCCTTTGCATCCAGCCAATGGATGCTGCTTGCGACCATCGGCCTGCTGTCGGCGGCCGGGGCCGGGGCAGGCAGTTTCTCGATCTTGATCGGCGCCACTGCCCGGCGCCTGCCTCCCGAGAAGCGTGCCTTTGCCGCGGGGTTCATCAACGCAGGCGGCAGCTTCGGTCAGTTTCTGTTCGCTCCGCTGAATCAGGCGCTGATCAGCACGTTCGGTTGGGTCGCGGCGATGATGGCCATGGCCGTAACGGCACTGGCAACCCTGCCCCTGTCGCGCGTGCTTCGCCATAGACCGCCATCGGCGGCGGCATCGCCTGCGCCGGGAGCCGCGAGCACGCCTGGCATCGGGCTGCGCGAGCAACTGCGCATCGCAGCTCGCGACAAGAGCTATTGGTGCTTGCATGCCGGCTTCTTCACCTGCGGTTTCCACATTGCTTTCCTGATCACTCATCTGCCTGGGGAAGTGCAACTGTGCGGGCTGTCTGCGGGTGTCGCGGCTACCTCCATTGCCCTGATTGGGCTTGCCAACATCGCTGGCAGCCTGACCTCTGGAGCGCTGGGCAACGTCTATCGAATGAAATGGCTGCTGTTCTGGATGTACTTCACGCGGGCAGCGGCGGTCGCCATCTATCTCGCGGCACCTAAGACCCCGCTGACCTTTTACGTCTTCGCGCTGGTGCTCGGTTTCACGTGGCTCTCTACAGTACCCCCGACAGCCGGACTGGTGGGCAAGCTGTTCGGCACGCGCTACCTGGCGACGCTGTTCGGGCTCACGTTGCTCTCGCATCAGATCGGTGGGTTCTTCGGCGCATGGCTAGGCGGGATCGCGCTGGCCAGCACCGGCAGCTACGCGTGGATGTGGTATGCGGATATCGCGCTTGCGCTGGGTGCCGCGTTCATCAATCTGCCGATCGAAGAAGCGCCGCTCAAGGTCGGGGCTGAACCGGCCTGAGACCGGTTCACAGGCGGACAACGATCGGGCGCCCTCCGGTCTCCTGCAGGGTCTTCGCGGTTATTAAGATCAAATTTCTGGCTATTTACCGCGACGGCGCCGTCGAATTACACTTCCCATCCAGCGCAGTCCCGAGCACGACAATAGGGGCGGGGAAACGTAACCTGTTCCTGAGTCGTTTGGCGGAGATCTCACCGTGAAACACCGAACTTCATCGATTGCGGGATGGGCACTGCTCGCAGGGCTGGGGCTCGCGTATACCGCAGCGGCGCAGGATCAGGGTGCTCGCAGCCTGGCCGCGAATTGCACCGGTTGTCACGGTCCGAGCGGAAACAGTTCCGGGGCTATTCCCACCATCGCCGCCCTGGACCGGGCCTACATCGTCGCTGCCATGCAGGAGTTCAAAGCAGGCACCCGGCAGGCGACCGTCATGCACCAGCACGCGAAGGGATACACGGACCAGGAGATCGAAATCCTGGCGGAGTACTTTTCCAACCAGAAGCGTCCATGACCCTCGCGAGGTTCCGGGTATGAGCCTGTCCAGACGCCGGTTCGTCAAACAGCTTGCCGCGCTCGCTGCAGGCGTGGCGGCCGCAAGCGGACGTTCTCCCGCCTTCGCCAGTGGGGGACGCGTGGTTGTCGTCGGCGCTGGATTCGGAGGCGCCACCGCAGCGAAGTACATCCGGATATGGGCGCCGGATATCCAAGTCACCCTGGTCGAGCGCAACCGCGAGTTCATCTCCTGCCCGCTCAGCAACCGTGTCTTGGCCGGGCAGGTCGAGCTGGTCGACCTGACGCGGGGCTATGGCGCGCTGTCCAGCAAGTACGGCATCGATGTCGTGTACGACGAGGTCGTCGGGATCAACCCCGACAGGCGGCAAGTCTCGCTGGCGGACGGGGATATGCTCCCCTACGATCGGCTGATCGTTTCTCCCGGTGTCGATCTCCTGTTCGATGAGATTCCAGGTCTGCGCGATCCCGGCGCGCGCGAGCACGTGTTGCATGCATGGAAGGCCGGGCAGCAGACCGTGGCGCTGAGGCGGCAGCTTGAGGCCATGCCCGACGGCGGTGTCTACGCTCTGACGATTCCCAAGGCGCCGTACCGTTGCCCCCCGGGACCCTACGAACGTGCGTGCCAGGTTGCGTGGTACTTCAAGACCCAGAAACCGAAATCGAAGGTCTTGATCCTGGACGCCAACGACAAGGTTCAGTCCAAGGAAGCGCTCTTCACCAAGGTCTGGAAGGAATGGTATGCAGGTGTCGTCGAGTACCGGCCCAACAGCACCCTTGTGGACGTGGATGCCAAGACGTTGACGGCAAAGCTGGAGTTCGAGCAGGTCAAAGCCGACGTGCTCAACGTCGTCCCACCCCAACGGGCCGCCAAGATCGCAGCCGACACGGGTTTGATCACGGCGAACAACAAGTGGGTGGGAGTCGACTTCCTGACTTACGAATCGGTCGCGCAGAAGAGCATCCACGTGCTCGGGGACGCGATCCTCGCAGCTCCCGCCATGCCCAAATCCGGGCACATGGCTAACCAGCACGCCAAGGTGGCCGCTGCTGCCGTCATCGCGCTGTTGCGGGGGGAATCTCCGAATCCGAGCCCCATCATCAATAACACCTGCTACAGCTTCGTCAGCGACAGGCAGGTGATCCACGTGGCCTCGGTCCACCGCTACGACCCGGAGAAGAAGACCATGGTCGTGGCGCCCGGAGCCTCTGGCGTGTCGGCCGCCCCGAGCGAGCTGGAGGGGACCTACGCGGAATCCTGGGGCAAGAACATCTGGGCCGACATGTTGGCCTGATCGCCATCTCCGCCAGGGCTTGGCATCGGGGCAGGGGCGGGCCGCAGCACGCAAATAACCCCATCGCATTAGGTAGGAACTTCAAAGTAGTTCTGATTTCCCGCCGTTCACTTTATCGTTGAGCCGACCCCTGCCGCAGACCTGCCGGAGCGCGAGGCGGGTCGGCGGCGGATCACCCCCAGGTTGTTGATCCTTCGAGGAGCTTGCGCAGGTCTGGACGAACTCCCAGACCGGCGCATTTTTTTGGAGCGCTCCAGCCGATGATGAACGGTTCGATCAGGGCCCTGCTGATCAGATGAGTGCGGCCGCGCGACTGCAGTGGCGGCAGCCCAGCGTGCTCCCCGGGTTCGGTCTGGCTTTCGGTTACACGATTCTGTACCTCTCGCTGATCGTCCTCATTCCCCTGTCGGCGACGTTCTTCAAGACGTTCACGCTGACTTGGGCCGCGTTCTGGGGCACGGTAACCGCGCCGCGGGTGCTCGCCTCGCTGCGCCTGACGTTTGGCGCGTCATTGGTGGCTGCGCTGGTGAACAGCGTGTTTGGGCTCTTGGTCGCGTGGGTATTGGTGCGCTACCGATTCGCGGGCCGCCGCATCATCGATGCGCTTGTCGATCTGCCGTTCGCGCTGCCTACCGCGGTGGCCGGGATCGCGCTGACGGCGGTCTATGCCGGCAACGGCTGGATTGGCCGGCTTCTGGAACCGATCGGTATCAAGGTGGCCTTTACCCCGCTCGGGGTGATCGTCGCCCTCACGTTTATCGGGCTGCCGTTCGTGGTGCGTACGATACAGCCGGTGCTCGAGGATCTGGAGCCCGAGTTGGAAGAAGCCGCGGCGACGCTCGGAGCGGATCGGTGGCAAACGTTCCGCCGGATCATTTTTCCGGCCATCTCGCCGGCGCTGCTCACCGGTTTCACTCTGGCGGTTGCGAGAGCCGTGGGCGAGTACGGATCGGTCATCTTCATCGCCGGCAACGTGCCAATGGTTTCCGAGATCACGCCGCTGCTGATCATCACCAAGCTGGAGCAATACGATTACGCGGGGGCCACGGCGATCGCAGTTGTGATGCTGGTGATCTCGTTTGCGCTCTTGCTGTTGATCAATTTCCTGCAGTGGTGGGCGGGGCGCCGTCTGGCGAGAGCCTGAGCCATGAGCGCGACGATCGCCCTTCCCGCGCCGGTGGCTGTGCGCCGCCGCGCCACCGCGGAACCGATCGCGGTGCGAGGCCTGTTGATTGCGGTTGCGTTGGTGTTTCTCGGTGTTTTCCTTGTGGTGCCGCTGGCCGCGGTTTTCACCGAGGCGTTCCGCAAGGGCGTGCAGGTCTACTTCGCGGCCCTGACCGAGCCGGACGCACTGGCGGCCATCGAGCTCACGGTCCTGGTCGCGGCCGTTGCCGTGCCCGCCAATCTCCTGTTTGGCGTCGCTGCCGCCTGGGCCATCGCCAAATTCGAGTTCAAGGGCAAGAGCGTACTGATCACGCTCATCGACCTCCCGTTCGCCGTCTCGCCGGTGGTCTCGGGTCTGATTTACGTGCTGATGTTCGGCCTGCAGGGTTGGTTCGGCCCGTGGTTGCAGGCGCACGACATCAAGATCATCTTCGCGCTGCCCGGCATCGTGCTGGCAACCATCTTCGTGACCTTTCCCTTCGTGGCGCGCGAGCTGATTCCCTTGATGCAGGCTCAAGGCAGCGAGGAGGAAGAGGCTGCGCGTGTGCTGGGCGCTTCCGGCTGGCAGCTATTCTGGCGCGTGACGCTGCCGAACATCAAATGGGGTCTGCTGTACGGCGTGATCCTGTGCAACGCGCGAGCCATGGGCGAGTTCGGTGCCGTGTCGGTGGTGTCCGGGCACGTCCGCGGTTTGACCAACACCATGCCGCTGTACGTGGAGATCCTGTACAACGAGTATCACTTCGCCGCCGCTTTCGCCGTGGCTTCTCTGCTCGCCGCACTGGCGCTGGTCACGCTCGTGCTCAAGAGTCTGGTCGAATGGAAGGCGAGAGCGGAGGAAGCGCAAGGCGAAGCTTCACCTGAAAATGGAACCGCGACATGAGCATCCAAGTCCGCGAGATCGAAAAACGCTTCGGCGCCTTTACCGCGCTCGACCACGTTAGCCTGGATTTTCCTTCGGGAGAGCTGGTCGCTCTGCTCGGCCCCTCCGGGTGCGGCAAGACGACGCTCTTACGCATAGTCGCCGGCCTCGAGGTTCCGGATGCGGGCAGCGTTCTGTTCCATGGAGAAGATGCCTCTCACCGCGATGTTCGCCAGCGCGAAGTCGGCTTCGTGTTCCAGCACTACGCGCTGTTCCGCCATATGACAGTGTTCGACAACGTGGCCTTCGGGCTCGAGGTGAAACCGCGCGCAATCCGCCCAGCGGCCGATCAAATCAAGCGCAAGGTCCATGAACTGCTCGAGCTGGTCCAGCTCGACTGGCTGGCCGACCGCTACCCGCATCAGCTTTCGGGCGGACAGCGCCAGCGCATCGCACTGGCGCGCGCGCTCGCAGTGGAGCCTAAGGTCCTGCTGCTCGACGAGCCCTTCGGCGCTCTCGACGCGAAAGTTCGAAAGGAGTTGCGGCGCTGGTTGCGTCGCCTCCACGACGAGCTCCACATCACCAGCATTTTCGTCACTCACGATCAGGAAGAAGCGCTCGAGGTTGCGGACCGCGTGGTACTGATGAACAAAGGCCGAGTGGAGCAGATCGGCAGCCCGGAGGAAGTCTATGAGCGTCCGGCAAGCCCGTTCGTCTATGGTTTCCTCGGCACCGTCAACGTCTTTCACGGTCGGGCCACGGCCGGCTCACTGGATCTGGGGCCGGTGACGGTGGACGCCCCGGAGCACTCCGACGCCGACAACCACCCGGCGACCGTATATGCGCGGCCCCACGAGATCGAGATCGAACGGTTCTCGCCTGGCCAGGAAGGTATCCCGGCGGTGCTCCAGCGGATCCTGGTCATCGGGCCCACTGCCCGCCTTGAGCTGGAGCGCGATGACCGGGCGGAGATCATCGAGGCCGAGCTTGCGGCCGACCGCGTCCGCAGTCTGAACCTGAAGCAGGGTGAAACGCTGCTGGTTCGGCCCAGGAAGATGCAGGTGTTCCTCGGGGAAAAACCAACGCCGCCCGGCGCGGTGCCGAACCCGACACAGTCACCGGCGAAACCTCGCGGAGCTGCGCGCTGGCTGGCTTCCTTCGGCCAGGTGATCTGGTAGACGGTCAGAGCTCGAGGCCCGCGGCTCCGGCCAGTGCCCGCCAGTCTTTCCCGCAACGGACCGAGAACGCAATCGCCTGTTGCTCGGAAAACCAGTGCAGCCATCCCTCGTTGCCGCGAGGGTCAGCGACCGCCCTCAGATATCGAATCCCGTCTTCGTGCAGATGGATGTCCATTCCATCATCCAGCACGTTGACCCACCCGCCGCGGTCCGAGCGCTTGACGCGCTCGATTGCTCTGCTCGCGGAGAGGCAAGCCGCGTCGTTGCGCGCCACGAACGTCAGGGGCTGGAGCAACTGCGCCGCAGTCTGAAGAAATTTGAGAAGCGCGCCCGGAGCCACCGGCGCCGGAACTTGCAGGGGAAGGCTGAACTCGGCAACCCTTGACTCGGCCGACTCCTGTGGGGATTGGTCCGCGCTAGCAAACGCGGCGACCAGTTGTGCGAACGCCTGCGCGTCGCTGGCCGGCCGCAGGAAAAACTTGGCGGCGGATGTTCCCGCTGCGGTGAAGAACTGCAAGCTCAGCTTGCACCCGCCCGAAGTCTGCTCGCGCTGCGCGAATCCCTTTTTCCATCGGTCGACTTCGCAGACCATCTCGAAGTTGTCTGCCTGTACCAGGTCGGCCCCAACTCCGTTGGCCTCGACGCCACGCACCGTGCCGTCCCGCTCGATCACCGCCGCGGGATTGCGCACCACGGCCTTGATCTCACCCAGCAGGGGCAGCTTGCGCAGTATCGCCTCCGGTTTCGGCAGCAAGCGCGTGACAAAGCGCCCGCAGCCGGACGCGATGAGCTCCGCCTCGCTCACGTTCAGCGTCGCGGCTGCGTTGCGGTTGTTGAGGCCCCTGGTGCGCGCCTGTTGCCATGCCGTCAATAGCTCGTTCGCATCCATGCGGAAAGTGTCAGAACCCTCTCCCCGAGCAGGCTCCCACCACCCCGCCCACTTCGTGGGCACCCCTCCTCGGGCAGGAGGGGAATGGCGGGTTTTCTCCCAGACTAGTGGCCGGGCTCCTCGGGCAGCTCCCACCACCCCGCCCACTACGTGGGCACCCCTCCTCGGGCAGGAGGGGAATTGCAGTTCTTTCCGTACTAGTGGCCGGGCTGATAGATCTGATCGAATACGCCGCCATCGACGAAGTGCGTCTTCTGGGCTTTCTGCCACCCGCCGAACACCTCGTCGACGGTGAACAAAGTGAGCTTGGGAAACTGGGTCGAGAATCGTGCGGCAATTTTGCGGTCTATCGGACGATAAAAGTTGCGAGCGATGATCTGCTGCGCCGGCTCCGTGTAAAGATACTCCAAGTAGGCCTGCGCGACCTTGCGGGTGCCGCGCTTGTCCACGACCTTGTCCACCCAGGCGACGGGCGGCTGGGCGAGGATGCTCACCGATGGCACGACGATCTGCACCTTGTCCGGCCCCAACTCTTTTACGGCCAGGAACGCCTCGTTCTCCCAGGCTAGCAAGACGTCGCCGATGCCGCGCTCGACGAACGTGGTGGTGGAGCCGCGAGCCCCCGAGTCGAGCACCGGCACGTTCTTGTACAGTTGAGCGACGAAATCCCGTGCCTTGGCCTCGTTGTTCGCGTTGTGCCTGAGCGCGTAGCCCCAGGCCGCGAAATAGTTCCAGCGGGCCCCGCCCGAAGTCTTCGGATTCGGCGTGATCACCGCGATCCCGGGCTTGACCACGTCACCCCAGTCGCGAATGTTCTTGGGATTCCCCTTGCGGACGAGGAAGACGATGGTCGAAGTGTACGGAGAACTGCCCTGCGGCAGGCGACTCTGCCAGTTGGGCGGAAGGAGCCTCGCCCGCTCCGCGATCTCGTCGATGTCGTAAGCCAGTGCGAGCGTGACGACATCCGCTTCCAAACCATCGATGACCGCGCGCGCCTGTTTGCCCGATCCGCCGTGAGATTGCTTGATCGCGATCTTCTCCTTGGTCTTCGCCTCCCAGAAGGCCGCGAAGCTGGTGTTGATCTCTTGATACAGCTCGCGTGTGGGATCGTAGGAGACGTTGAGCAAGCTGATTTCACCCTGTGCCCACGTGCTTACGCTGAGTCCTAGAGCGAAGGCAGCGGCGAGAAACTTGTAGCGCATTTGTAGGATCTGCATGCCTGCGTCGGTCGGGATCGTGCCCGGTCAGAGCGCGTACTGGAAGCGAGTGATCAGTACTTTTTCGTCGGGCCTGTTGCCGCCGTTTGGAGCCCCGCCATCGAATTTCGTCTGGTCGTAGGTGAACAAAATGCGAACCTCTCTGCTCAAGTCCCAGCTCAGTCCAATGCCATAGTCGGTGGCCTTGTTCGGATTCGCGTTCGGGTTGGCGAGTTGCGTTGCGGCCGTGCCGACGAAGGCGTCGCTGTCCGCCTTGAGCTGGCTCACCCGCGCTACCAGCTCGACGCTGCCCCAGCGGCGTTGCTTAAGGCTGAAGCTCTGGCTCGGGGTCACGCCAAGGTATGACGCGTTCTCGCCGGTCAGGACCCAAGTGAGCTGAACTTGCCATGCGCTGTTGGAGACACTCTGCGTGTTGGTGGAGCGCGTAAAGTCCTGAACCGTGCTGGTCCACTCCCCCAGCAGTCCGACTGGGCCGATCGAATAGTAGAGCTGAGGCGTCCAGCTCTCGCGCCTGCCGTTGGCGAAGGCGCCGGCGTTGTAAGCGAACCAGCTCTGCTGGCCGGGGGTAACATAGGTCGGCAAGGCGGGAGTTCCCAAGCTGCCCGATTGAATTCCAAAGCCGTAGCCGACGCCGATGCCGAGCCCGCGCACCGCTTTGAGATCGGTGTTCTTCCAGGGTTGTGCGAACAGCCGAAAATTCACGTCTTTGCCGTTGTTGAAATCCCCAGAGCCCACGTTGGTTCCGTCCACGGCGCCGTCGAACACCCCTGCCGCATAGTTGATCGTACGGTTGAACAGCGCTCCAGAGGCCTGCAGGCCGATGTCGCGATTCGGAATCAGATTGGACGGGAACGCGCGCTCGGGGAAGGCCAGATTCACGTCTTCCTGCAACTCCTCCAACCCCAGCGGCGCCTTCATCTTGCCAACGCGCAGGTTGAGTGCCGGGTTCAGGTTCGCATAGATCCAGGCGTCAAAAATCTGCGACGTTGGCGCCGTCGTCGGGGTGGAATTCGAGCTGTTGCCGAAATCCGGCATGATCTTGAAGCCGAAGTCATCGTAGCCACCCTCAAAAATTGGACGGATGCGCCGGAGCAAGAACGTGTCGACGCCCGATTGAGGTGGCGGAGAGGGCAGGTCAAAGAACTCGCGATAGTCGACTTGAACCACGCCCCCGAACCGGAGCTGGAACGGCGAACTCGGGGAAGTCAAGACCAACCCGGGCCTGACGCCAGGCGCAACCGGAAGCACCGTTTTCTTTTCCGTGGCGGCTTCGACCGCCTGCTCTTTCTGCTCGAGGGTTTTGACCTGCTGATTCAGGTCCTCGATTTGCCTCTGCACCGCCTGTTCTTGAGGCGAGGGCGCAGCCGGTTTCGCCGCTTCGGACGGTTCAGTCGGCCTCTGAGCGCTGGGGGGTGCCGTTCCCTGCGCAGGTTGCGCCTGCTGCTCGAGCCGGTCTTCGAGCTGCTTCAGTTTGCGCTCCAAATCCTCTACGCGCTGACGCAACGCCTGCTCCTCCGGTGAGGGCGTGGTCTGAGCGTTGAGAAGCGTAGACAGCGACAAGACGACAGCCGCGCTGGACGCGAGCGTCGATGACCGCAACGACCACATGGAAAGCTCTCCGTGACTGCGCGAAGAGATCTTCCGATGGTTCGGTCAGCTCGCTTCAATAGCTATTTTTCTCGTCGCCTCCGTGGGACCGGTCGGCGCCATATGGCAGTGCCGCGGGAGGTATTAAACTTTTCGCGCCGCCGCGGAGGAGGCAAAACGCACCTTCTCCCTGCGCTCGATCTGCGTGACGCGCCCCTCGTGCACGACGATCTCGATCGAACCGAAGCGCACTTCGCGGATCAGACGCACCAGCGTACCCAGAACCTCATCGGGCAAGGCGCGCCGCGCGTCGGCTAGCTCTTCCGCTGTTGCGATATCCACGTTATGCCCCGTTGCGGCTCGAACCATGCAACTGTAATAGTCCAGCGAGAGAAGCGGAACGAATTGGGAATTCTTTGCTTATGCCTCGCGTGGGCACGGCAGCTAAGCGCGGCTCGCGCGCGCTGCGGGCAGCCGGGTGGAGATCTGTTCGCTGCGTTGATGGGCGGTGAGAGCTTCGCGCAGAACCTCCCCCAAAACCAGGAGCGTGGGCCCGCCGGGAAGCATTTCGGCCGCGCGGCGCGGCAATTCGTCAAGCGTCGTGTAGAGCTTGCTCGCGGCAGGCAATGATGCGCTTTGTACGATAGCAACGGGATGGTTGCCAGGAACTCCCGCTTGCTTCAGCGCGTCGGCAAGCAGGCGCGCTTCGCCGACGCCCATGTACAGCACGGCCGTATCGGCCGCGGCCACGGCCTCGGCCCATTCGCCCGCCTGCTGGTCGGCGCCGATGCGCGGGGTCGCGAGTACGACACTGCGGCTCGCGCCGCGCCGCGTGAGCGAAACCTTCAACTCAGCCGCGGCGGCGAGCGCCGCCGTGACGCCGGGGATCACCTCGCAGTCGACGCCGTGCGCGGCGAGTGCGTCGAGCTCCTCTTGCGCGCGCCCGAAGACCATGGGGTCGCCGCCCTTGAGCCGCACCACCGTATCGTAGCGTGCGGCTGCTTCCACCAGACAGCGGTTGATGAAACGCTGGTCAGTCGAGATCTGACTGCAGCGTTTCCCGACGGGAACGATGCGGGCGCGGGCAGCGAGAGCCAGTACCTCCGGGTGAACGAGCGCGTCGTGGAACACGATGTCTGCCTGCTCCAGAATGCGCGCCGCGCGCAGCGTCAGAAGATCCGGAGCCCCGGGTCCGGCGCCGACGAGATAGACCTTGCCCATCAGTCGATCATCCCCGCAGCCACCGTCTGGTCGGTGACCTCGTCGATGAGTATGAACGCGCCGGTGGCGCGATTCACAGCGTACGCGTCGCAGGCGATCGGCTGCTGCAGCGCGAAGTGCGCGTGCACGATGTCGTTCATTCCCAGTTCCCCCGAGAACGGGTCGCGCTCGAGTGTATGGATGTTGACGCGCGCATCGATGTTGCGCAAACGCGCCTTGACCGATCGCGTCGTGTGGCGCAGGAGATAGTGCCGCTGCGGCTCGAACGGTTCGGCGCTCAACCAACAGAGGCGGGCCGAGATCGACTGTTTGAGTGCCGGCGGATCGAAGCCTCCCACGATCATGTCTCCGCGCGAGATGTCCAGGTCGTCGGCCAGCATCAGCGTGATGGAATCGCCAGCCACGGCTTCGGTTGCAGCGCCTTCAAGCGAAATGATCGCCCGTACGGTCGTGGTCTGCCGGGACGGAAGCACGGTGACGCGCTGGCCGCGCGTCAGAACCCCGGATTCGAGCCGGCCGAGGTAGCCACGCGATGCGCCCAAATGAGACGCGTCGGGACGGCTGACCAATTGCACCGGGAAGCGCGCGGGCAGATCCAGCAGGCTGCGGCTCGCGTCTACCGCTTCCAGCGCCTCCAACAGGGTGGGACCTGTCCACCAGGGGAGGCTGTCACCTCGTTCTACGACCATATCGCCGCGTAGCGCTGAGATAGGGACGAAACCAACTCTCGCAGCGCCCACACGGGACACAAAATCCAGCACTTCCCTGCGTATGACCTCGAAACCAGCTTCGTCGTAGCCGACCAGGTCCATCTTGTTGATGGCGACGATGATCTCGGACAGCCCGAGCAGCGCGGCCAGATAGATGTGCCGCCGTGACTGCGGCAGCAGGCCCTTCCGCGCGTCGATGAGCACTACCGCCGCATCAGCCGTGCTGGCGCCGGTGACCATGTTGCGCGTGTACTGCTCGTGCCCGGGGGTATCGGCGATGATGAACTTGCGCCGCAGCGTGGCGAAGTAGCGGTACGCGACGTCGATGGTGATGCCCTGCTCGCGCTCCGCTTCCAGGCCATCGGTGAGCAGCGAGAGGTCGACGAACTCTTGCCCGCGGTTGCGCGACGCGCGCTCCACCGCCGCGAACTGATCCTCGAGGATGGCGCGGCTATCGTGCAGCAACCGGCCGATCAACGTGCTCTTGCCGTCGTCCACGCTGCCGGCGGTGATGAAGCGCAGCACGCCCGTGTTGGCGGTTGTCTCGGCGCGCCGAACCTGGAGCACGGTCGCGTTCATCAGAAGTAGCCTTCCTTCTTGCGGCGCTCCATGGACGCGTCCGAGGTCTGGTCGTCCATACGCGTGGCGCCGCGCTCGGTAATGCGCGCTCCCGCAGTCTCGGCGACGATGGCCGCCACCGTGTCCGCGTCCGACTCCACGGGGCAGGTGCAAGTCATATCGCCAACCGTGCGGAAGCGCACCATGATCTCTTCGACCACCTCGCCGGGCTTGGGCGGGGTGACTGCCGTGGCGGCGACCAGCAGACCGTTGCGGCGCACGACCGCGCGCCGATGAGCGAAATACAGCGCCGGCAGGCTCATGCGCTCGCGCTCGATGTACTGCCACACATCCAATTCGGTCCAGTTGCTGATCGGAAACACGCGCACGTGCTCGCCTGGGTGCACGCGAGGGTTGTACAGATTCCACAGCTCGGGGCGCTGGTTCTTCGGGTCCCATTGGCCGAACTCGTCCCGGAACGAGAACACCCGCTCCTTGGCGCGCGCTTTCTCTTCATCGCGCCTGGCGCCGCCGATGCAGGCGTCGAGCTTGTGCGCGGCGATGGCTTCGAGCAAGGTGATCGATTGCGCGACGTTGCGGCTCTCGTCTGGCCGACGCAGCTTGACTGTGCCGCGCCGGATCGACTCCTCCACCGACCCGACAATCAGCCGGACGCCCAGCTCCGCGACGCGCGCATCGCGGAACTCCAGGGCTTCGGGGAAGTTGTGCCCGGTGTCGATATGCAGAACGGGGAAAGGGATCGGGCCCGGACGGAAAGCCTTCTCCGCAAGCCGCAACACCACCGCGGAGTCTTTGCCGCCGGAGAACAGCAAGGCTGGGCTGCGGCATTCACCCGCCACCTCCCGTAGGATGTGCACCGCCTCGGACTCCAGCCAGTCGAGGTGACTGTGATGTTTATACGCGTCGCCGGTGCCATCCACCAAGCGCGCTGCGCTGGCCACGTCGTTCATCTGAGATCACCAGGTTGCGCATCCATCGCTTCCACCCGCGGCTGGTGCAGGCCGCATTCTTTGGTTTGCGCATCCTCCCACCACCAGCGGCCGGCGCGCAGATCTTCTCCGACCGCGGTCGGGCGAGTGCAAGGCGCGCATCCGATGCTGCGGAAGCCGCGGTCGTGGAGCGGGTTGTAGGGGACGTCGCGACCGCGCAGGTAGTCCCACACCTCACGCTCGCTCCATTCCGCCAGCGGATTGAACTTCCACAGGCCGTGAGCGGGTTCGAACTCCTGGAAGGGGAGGTTTGCGCGCGTCACCGACTGTGCACGCCGCAAGCCGGTGACCCACGCAGCTTTGCCGGCAAGTGCTCGTGCCAGCGGTTCCACCTTGCGGATCTCGCAGCAGCGTTGGCGCAGCGCCACGCTGCGATAAATCGCATCGAGGCCGAGCTCGCCAACGTACCGAGCGACGGCGCCGGCATCGGGCGTGTAAACCCGGATCTCGTATCCGTAGCGTTCGCGGACGCGCTCGATCACGCTCAGCGTTTCTGGATGCAAGCGTCCAGTGTCCAGCGTGAAGATTTCGATTGCGATGCCGCTGCTCAGTATGGCGTCGGTCAACACCATGTCCTCGGCACCAAGGCTGCTGGCGAGCGCTGCGGGCGTATGCTCCGCTGCGATCGCGTGCAGCGCGCGCTGAAGATCCTCGGCGCGCTGCTGCGGGCCGGCAGGCGCCAGGGTGTTCATGTCGCGAGGGCTACTGACTGGTGATGCGCTGCTGCAGCGGTCCGAGGCAGCGCGTCGCGCAGTACCAACGTTGGGTCGCGCCGCTGGCAAAGTTCCGCCGCCGCCAGAATCCAGGCGTCGACACGCGCAAACAACGCAGAGATATCCGGCTCACCGGGCGCGTCCTCGAGCGCCACAGCCCCGGACAAGATGGCCAGCTCGGCAGCTAGGGCCTGTGCCTCCGGCGTGGCACCGGCCAAGGTCTCGGCGAACGCGGCGAGGTCGTCGTTCTCGGGTATCGCGGTCGCGTCGGCCAGGGCACGCGCTACGGCTTGGAGCCCGGCCTCCGCGCAGCTCATCGCTTCAGCGTACTTGCGCTGGTACTTGAGCGCATCGCGGTAATTGCGCTCGTGCGCTGCCTCGAAGAACAAAGTCCCGATCTTCTGCTGCGAGGCGCCAGCGCACTCGCCGCCGCCCAGTTGCAGCACGCGGAAGTCTGTCGCGTCGCCGTGGTCGCGCAGCACGGCAGGCACCTGCTCCGCCGTGACCGCGACCAGGTCGGCCAGCAGCTTCTGAAAATAGTCGGCCTGTTGCCGCCGCGACCACGAGAAGAAGCTCTCCTCGTCGATGCGCTGCTCGGAGTAGGCGCGCTTCAGCCGTTCGATGGCGTCTTCAATCCGCACCGACGGCACGGACGGCCCTTTGCGACCGATGCCGCCCCCGCCCATCCCATCGCCGCCCACATAGATCTGATAGTGCGGGATGAGTTTGCCGTGCAGCCGGCGCCCCTCGCCATAGACGCCGATGTCCCCGCTTTCCGGTTGTGCGCAGCCGTTATGGCATCCCGAGACGCGAATGCGCAAATCGTGCTCCCCGCCGTCGACCTTGGGGCCGAGGATCGTCGAGGAGGTGATTCCGAGCCGGCACGTCGAGGTGCCGGGGCACGCGACTACGTTGTCGCCCACTCGGGGCAGGCCCAGGCCCAGCTTCTCGAACTGCGCCAGCAGTTGTGGCACGAGGCCATCGGGCACATCCAAGAAGATCAGATTCTGGTCCTGCGTGGTTTGCAGCTCGGTCAGCCCGTGCTGCTCGGCGATGTCCGCGATGCCGCGCATCTGCGGCGCGGTGAGATTGCCGATCGGCAGCGCCAGCGGCAGCACCGAGGACCCTTCCTGCTTCTGTGGCCAGACCTGGCGGGGCGCGCCGGGCCCAGGAGCCCGCCCATCGGCGCCGGATCGCCACTGTGCCGCCGGGAACTCGCGCTGTCCCAGCGCCTCCTTGATGCGCGAGAACTCCTCACGATAACGCTCGACGAAGCCTTCGGCCCCGAAGCGGTCGACCAGGAACTTGATGCGGGACTTGGCGCGCTTGGTCCGATCCGAATACTTGTTGTGCAGGGTGACCACCGCCTCCATGGCGATGAGCAGATCGTGCTCCTCGATGAAAGACTCTACGGTGATCGCTTCGTGCGGCTTGTGACCGAGGCCACCGCCTGCAAGGATCCTGAACCCAAAGCGCTGCGTGCCATCCCCGTTATCTCGCCGGACGGCAACGATGCCCAAGTCGTGGATCATCGCCTGCGCGCAATCGGACTCGCAGCCGGAGAAGCTGATCTTGAACTTGCGCGGCAGCTGCTGGTTGAGCGGGTTGCGCAGGAAGTGGCGCACCGCCGTCTGCAGGTGATGATTGACGTCGGTGTGCTCTTTCGAGCAAACGCCGGCCAGGGGACAGGCCGTCACGTTGCGGATGGTATTGCCGCAGGCTTCCCGTGTAGTCAGCCCGGCGCGTGCCAAGTCGCGCATCGCGCCCGGCGTTCTCTCCAGGGGAATGTAGTGGATCTGAATATCTTGACGCGTCGTGACGTGGGCGACTTCGTGCTGGGAGTGACGCTCCAGGACATCGCCGATGGCGCGCAACTGACTTGGCCGCAGGCGCCCGCCGGGGATCTTGATCCGCAACATGTTCACGCCTTCCTGGCGCTGGCCGTAACACCCCATCTGCAGGCGGATGGCGGTGAAGCGCTCGGCGTCGATCTCGAGGTTGCGGAAGCTTTGGAGGTCGCGTTCGTATTGCTCTATCTCGACCAGATCCGCGAGGCCCTGCTTGAAGCTGACAGACCCTTCCATGTCCCTAGCTGATGTGATTGTGGGGCGTTGAATGGGAGCCCGCCGAGGTCAGCGCGCGAGCCCCTTTCCAAGAACCGGTTGATCGTAATAAGCTTTAGATATAAACAAAACGAACTAATGCGCATAATTAAATAACCTGGAATTACTAGCGCCCTGACCCATGAACTTTCAACAGCTACGTTACGTGAGGGAGGCGGTCCGCCAAGGCTTAAATCTGACTGAAGCGGCCAACGTCTTGTTCACTTCGCAACCCGGCATCAGCAAGCAGATCCGCGAACTGGAAGACGAGTTGGGTGTCGAGATCTTTGTGCGTCGAGGCAAGCGGCTGGTAGACCTGACCGAACCGGGACGCACTGTGGTGAAGGTGATAGAGCGGCTGCTCGCCGAGGCCGAAAATCTGCGGCAGGTCGGCAAGGAATTCGCGGACCGCGACTCCGGCGCGCTGATCATCGCGACCACGCACACACAGGCACGCTACGCGCTGCCCGCGGTCGTGCAGGAATTTCGCAGCCAATATCCGAAAGTGCGTCTTTCACTGCAGCAAGGCAGCCCGACTCAGATCGCCGAGATGGTGATGGCAGGTCAGGCCGACCTGGCGATCGCGACCGAATCGCTCGACCACTATCCGGAATTGCTCGCGCTGCCCGGCTACACCTGGCGCCATTGCGTCATTGTTCCGCACGGGCATCCGTTGACGAAGGTCAAGCAGCTGGCGCTGGATGAGCTCGCGCGCCATCCTCTGATTACCTACAGTCCCGAGTTTGCCGGGCGCTCGCACATCGACCAGGCCTTCGTCACCAAGGGATTGAAGATGGATGTCGTGCTGACGGCGATCGACGCCGACGTGATCAAGACTTACACCGAGCTCGGGCTCGGCGTGGGCGTGATCGCTGCCATGGCCTACGACCCGAAGCGCGATACGGGCTTGCACGCGATCGACGCCGGCCATCTGTTCCGCAACAACACCACGCGTGTCGCGGTCAAGCGCGCTGCCTACCTGCGCCGCTATACGTACGCGTTCATCCAGATGTTCGCGCCGCACCTCACGCCGGAGATCGTGGACAAGGCCCGCCTGGCCGACGGGGAGAGCTACGAGCTGTAGCGCCTTACGTTCACTTTGCGCTAGCTGACTTCAACCTCGCAGTCGAGGTAATAGCCCGCGCCCCGCTCTGTGCGAATCAGCTGCGGCTCGGACGGATTGGATTCGATCTTGCGCCGCAGCCGCAGTATCTGCACGTCGATCGAGCGGTCGTATACGTCGTCGTACAGCCTGCTTCCCTCCAGCAACTGGTCTCTGCTCAGGATCTGCTTCGGTGAGTTGAGGAACGCTGCCAGCAGCGAGAATTCGCCGCCTGTCAGCTCCACCTCGCTGCCGGCGGGAGAGATGAGTTTGCGCGTTCCGCTGCGCAGCTCGAAGCCGGCGAAGCGGTACACTCGCAGCCCCTGCGTACGCCGGCTGCCTGGCTTGCCTTGCGTCCGTCGCAGCACGGCACGAATGCGGGCCAGGAGCTCGCGCGGGCTGAAGGGTTTGGTTACGTAGTCGTCTGCGCCCAGTTCCAATCCGAGCACGCGGTCCATTTCCTCGGTCCGCCCGGTCAGTATGACGATCGGGATATCGCGCTCCGCCAGCAGCCTCTTCGCGAGCATCAGGCCGTCCTGGTCGGGGAGATTCAGGTCGAGGACGACGAGGTCCACTGAATCGCGCCCCAGCGTCCCCTCGCCCTCGGCGCCTGTCACGGCAGTGGTCACCCGGAAGTGGTTGTCCGTCAGATACCGGGCAATGAGATCGCGCGTGGGCCGATCGTCCTCCACCACCAGAATGTGCTCAGTCACCCTGGGCCCCCGCCCGCTTCGGCTGCGACGATCCTAACCATAAACCACGGCGCGGCTGCGTACAACGGTTTCAGACGTAATCGAACGGCACGTCTGGGACATGAGGGCGAAACCGGACTGGCGTCAAATGCGCGGCGCGGCGGCAATCCTCCGCGAAGGTTCGCCCTCCCCGGATTCTCGTGGTCGGCTTCTCGCCGCCGCTCCATTTACGGTCTCGACCGCTCGCGCCAGACAGGGGGAAAGTTGACTTCGGAGTCCGATATGAGTAGCCGCCACCCGGCCATCCTGGTAGTCGAGCACAATCGTTTCCTGCGCGACATGATTTGCGACTGGCTGGGCGGTGCCGGCTATACGGCCCACGCGGCGGCTGACTCCCACGATGCGCTGGCGTGGCTGAAGCGGCGCCGCTTCGATCTCATGCTCCTCGAGCTCGACCTTCCACGCAAGGAGGGCATCTCGCTGCTGCGCTCGGTTGAGAGTAAGCTTCCCGGGACGCCCATGGTGTTGCTCACGGGTGCGGTGGGCTACGACGATGTGCTCGCCTCCGTCCCCGCCGAGGTGCCCTGTGTCAAGATTGGGAAGCCGTACAGCTTTTACGCTCTGGGGCTCGTGGTCAAGGCAGCGCTCGCGCGCTTCGGCCGCGCGCCCGACCCGGGGTTGGCCGCGACGGCCTGCGAGTAGCAGGCTCCTGCAGCGCCGCTTCGCTAGCGGTCATGCGGTTGCTGCGCGGACCGGGCGCCGCTGCAATCCGGTTCGATCAGCACACAAGACAGCAAGCTGAAAGCCATCTACCTGCAACGCCTGCGCGACGCGGCCATGTGTCTGATGGTCGGCGCGATGTACTTCGCGCTGGCCTGGCTGTCCACGCGCCTGACGCCGCGCGCTGGCGACATCGCCTATCTGTGGCCTGCTGGCGGCTTCGCTCTCGGCGTGCTGCTGGTTGCACCCAACCGGCTGTGGCTGCCGTTTCTAGGCGCCACATTCCTCGCCGACGTGTTACATGCAGAGACGGTCACCAACGCTCTGCACAAGAGCGTAGGCTACGCTTCGGTCTACTTCGCCTGCCTCTTGCTGGCCGCGTTGACGTTGAGGCGCTGGGCGGGAGTGCCGCTGCGGCTCGATCGCATGCGCAGGGTGATCTTGCTCGTCCTTGTCGCCCCCTTCGGAACCAACCTGCTTGCGGCGGGTGCCGGCGCTTTTATCTCCATTGAGCCGGGGGAACAGGCTTTTCTGCAGACGTTCCGCGTCTGGTGGGTGTCCGACGCGCTTGGCATGTTGCTGAGCGTGCCGCTGGTGCTGGCGTGGTGGGATTTTCGTCTGCGCGAGTTGCGACGCATCCGAGCGTTGCGCGCCGTGGAAGCGATTTCCTGCTTCGCAGGATTGGCGCTCACGGCGTACTGGGCGTTCAGTGCGCAGCCCGTCCCGGGCGGCAGTGTCCCACCGCTCATGCATTTCACTGCGCCGTTTCTCGTGTGGGCGGCGCTGCGTTTCGGGACGCGCGGGCAAAGCGCGGCGCTGCTAGTCCTGTCGGTCATTGCGGTGTGGTCCACAATGCAGGGCATGGGCCAGTTTTCCGCTGCCTTCGTGCAGCCGGAACGCTCGGTGCTCTACCTGCAGATATTCCTTGTCGTTGCGGCGTTGATGACGTTGCTTGTGTGCGCCGTGATGCAGGAGCGCGCTAGCGCGGAGACCGCTGCCGCTGAATGGAAGCTGCGGTACGAGGCGGCGGTAGTCGCCTCCGGCAACGTGTTGTATGACATGAACCTGCAGACGCAGCAGGTGGTCTGGGGCGGCAACACGCGCGGAATCCTCGGTTTCGAACCCCGAGAATTGGGCGATGCGTCGGCTTGGCTGGCCCGTGTGCATCCCGACGACCTGGGCAAGATCGAAAGCCAGCTCGAAGCCGCAGCGCCGGGTGAGGCTCAGACCCACACCCTCGAGTACCGGGTCCAGCGCAAGGATGGCGTGTACATCGACGTCGAAGACGCTGGACGTGTGGTGCGGCTGCCGAAGGGACGCGCCGTTCGCGCCATCGGTTTTCTGAAGGACGTGACGGAACGCAGCCGTGCGCAGGCCGAGCGAGCCCGGCTGGATGCGCAGCTGCGCGAGGCGCAAAAGATGGAAGCTCTCGGCACCATGGCTGGCGGCATCGCTCACGACTTCAACAACATCCTGGGAGCGATCCTCGGCCATGGCGAGTTGGCCGAGGCTGATACTCTGGCCGCAGGCAAGCAGAGCCAGCGGCTGCGAGCCATCCTCGAAGCCGGCCTGCGGGGTAAAGCTCTGGTGCAGCAGATACTCACGTTCGCTCGCCGGGGAGAGACCGAGAAGCGTGCGGTCGAGCTGTGGCCGGTGGTGCGGGAAGTGCGGGATTTGCTCGCCGCTTCCACACCCGCGAACGTGAGCGTGCGGCTCGACGTGGACGACCCGCTCACGTCGGTGCTCGCCGATGCCACGCAGATGCATCAAGTGTTGATGAATCTGTGCACGAACGCAGTCCAGGCCATGAGCGACGGCGGGCAGCTCACCATCGGCCTCGGCCTCGAAACGGTGACGCGGGCACGGGCCCTGACCCAAGGCCGCCTCGAGCCCGGGCGGTACGCGGTTCTGAGTGTGCGCGACATTGGCCCCGGCATGACTCCGGACATAGCGGCGCGGATATTCGAGCCGTTCTACACCACTAAGGGCCCGGGGCAGGGCACTGGGCTCGGCCTGGCGCTGGTGCACGCGATCGTCGCGGACCACGGCGGTGCCATCGAAGTCGAGACGAGGCAGGGCGTAGGCACTCTGGTCCACGTCTATCTTCCCTGCGCGCCGGAGCACGTGATGGAAGCGCAGAGGCGCGAGGCGCAGACCCCGCGCGGCAGCGGGCAGACCGTCTTGCTGGTGGACGACGATCGCGCGCTGCTGGCAATGGCGGAAGACATGCTCGCGCAACTCGGGTACGAACCGGTCAGCTATGACAACAGCGTGAAGGCTCTGGAAGCATTCCGCGCCGGTCCCGGGCGCTTCGACGCCATGCTCACCGATGAGCTGATGCCGGAGCTCACCGGCACACAGCTCACCGTGCGAGTGAAGGAATTGCGGCCTGAGCTGCCCGTGGTGATTGCCAGCGGCTACGGCGGGCCCGAGCTGCGCCAGCGCGCGCGGGACGCCGGAGTGTCCCAGGTGGTCAACAAGCCCTACGAATCCGGCACGATTGCGCAGGCGCTCGCGGCTGCGCTCGGGACGGCGAGCTGATACCACGACAAGTAGCGCGCGGCTTCCAGTTCTGCTTTAATCCCGGGTCCATCGCGGTGCGGGCCTGTAGCTCAGCTGGTTAGAGCAGAGGACTCATAATCCTTTGGTCCTGGGTTCGAGTCCCAGCGGGCCCACCAAAAAAGATCGATACTCCCCGACCCGCATTGCACGAGGCTCTTCTACGGCGTTTCTGAGGCGTAGAGCAATACCGCCTCCGTGTGGGATTTGAGGCTTTCCTTCCCTCGTTGCGCAGGATCAGAATACGCGGCGGAGCTTCAGGAATGCGCCAACCGGGTCTGATTCCAGTTCTTTTGCCAGCCATCGCCATGGCAATATCCTGGAATCCGAGTTGGGCGGACGATGTCGGAGCCAGTGCTCATCGCAAAGCGCTGGCGCAATCCACCGACAGTTCGGTCCCGCGAGCTTGCTTGCAGGTGAACTGCGCTACGGTACTCGCCATTCGGCGCTCGGGGTTGGACGAGTCTGCCCCTCCTGCTCACACACAGGGCCCTCTGAGCCGCCAGCCGCCGTTCGGACCGTATAACCCCCATGTTCCTCCCATCACCCAACCCAGCTTCCAGGTGCAGAAGCACACCGACACCTGGGTCATCGAGCTACGCCGGCGCGATGGAACCACCCAGTCGATCGTACAAGACTATCCTGCGCTGTTCCAGGTGGGGGACGAAGTGCTTGTCGAGGGGGCTCGTGTTCGCGCTCCGGATTGAGTCCCTTCTTCCCAAACCAGCCGCTCTCGCTCGCGTAGGGCATGCGAGGGGCGCCTCGGGTGTGACCGGTTCAATCTATTCTCTATAATTCCAGGCGCGGCCAAACCCGCGACGGATGGTTCGTGTCTGCGCTCGAATCCCAGCGGGCCGACCACAGGCTTCTCAAGGAGCAAGCATGAACAAGCTCTGTCTCGCGCTTCTCGCCATATGGGGCATCGAAGCTCACGCCGTCCTGCCCGGGGCAGCGCCCAAGCCTGTGGAAGAACCGACGTTGGCAACAATGCGGTTTTGCCAGATCTTCTCGGTGCGGGCGGCGTGGGGCGCTGAAGCCAGGTTCAAAGGCGCGCCTTCGTCATTCAAATATGTGGCGCGGGACATCGTGCATGAGTATTTCATGGCCGACAACGCCCCTCCAGACGGCATCTATGTAGCCGATGATCTAGATCTGAACGAGCGCAGCGCCTACGAGCAAGTGGCCTTCTTCGGATGGAAGCGGATGGACGGATGGCTGAACGTAGACCCAGGGCGGAGCGAACCCGATTGGGCTGCAATGCCCGCCGTGTTCTACCAGATGTGCAAGGACGCGGCCAATGACTCGGTCAGTGGCGCGATTCCAGACTGACCACCGAATCGGCCAAAGACTCCAAGAATGACTCGAGGGGTGGGCCGCAGATGTCTCGTGTATTGGCTGCCCGCGTTGCTGGCTTTTGCGACATCGCCGGCCAGCGCCGACAGCTCTCAGGACGCGGGCTGGGCTGAAGCCTTCATGATCGACGAAGACTACTTCAGCGCCGGGGGCAGCGTGGAGCTGGACAAGCGCATCGAAGGGGACGCCTTCCTGTCGGGCGGGCGCGTCGCCGTGCGCGGTCCGGTGAAGGGTGACGTGGCGGTGGCGGGAGGCGACATCTCCGCAGCCGAAACCGTGGGCCACGACCTGTACGCGGCCGGCGGTAGCGTCGCCGTCAGCGGCCAAGTTGCCGGAAATGCCCGCATCACGGGGGCGCATGTGACCATTTCGCCGCGTGGCGGTATCGCTGGAAAAGCCTCAATCGCTGCCGCTAACGTAAGGCTTGCGGGCCGTGTCGGACGCTATCTCTCGGTGTATGCCGAGTCGGTCCGCATCGAAGGGGAGGTAGGCGGCGACCTGCGTATCGTGGCGCGCCTGGTGGAGATCGGCCCGGAGGCGAAAATCAGCGGCAAGCTCGTCTACCGCAGCCCGCAGCTGGCGAAGATCGATGCCACCGCGCTGATCGCCGGTGGCGTAACCCACCTGCCCATGGAATGGCCGAGCGGAACGATCGGCTCGCTCGCGCGCGTAGCGACTTGGATCTCGATTGTCCTGCTGGTGCTGAGCCTGCTGCTGGTGGGCGTAATCATGCTCGTCGCGTTTCCGAAGTTCTCCGCCGCGACCGTTCACACCGTGCGGTCGGATCCGTGGAAGTCGCTTGCCCTCGGGTTTTGCCTACTGCTTTGCCTGCCGGCGGCTGCGATCTTGTTCATGATCACCGTCATCGGCATCCCGCTTGGCGTCGCCGTGCTGCTGTTCTATCCGGTGATGCTCCTGCTGGGGTTGGTAACCGGCGCACTGTTCCTGGGTGATTGGGTAGTGACGCGGATCGCCGGGCGGCGTGGTGTGGTGGTCAAACCCGGCTGGCGTTATGCGGCCCTCAGCGCTGCGCTGCTGGCTCTGCTGCTCCTGTGCAAGATCCCATTGGCCGGCTGCGTGGTAGCGTTTCTGGTCACGTTGTTCGGGTTGGGTGCGTTCTGGATCTGCGCCTATCGCGGATACCTGCGGCGGGAGGATCCGGCCGAGGAACCGTCGCCGCTCGGCCTCGATCTCGTGTAGCATCGGCGCCAATTGGCCGCTCTTGCGGCCAGGTTCGACCAAGGCGCGACTAGGGCAGCCGCAGTGCGTGCCGTCCAACATAGAAGAGACGATTTTCGGAGGAGCGCAATGAGACGTCTCGCGACGCTCGTCTTTTTCGCTGCACTGGCGGGCGGCGTCCAGGCCGACTTCCAGAAGGGACTCGACGCCTGGAACGGCAGTGACTACAAGACCGCGTTCGACGAGTTCAAACAAGCTGCTGAAAAGGGCGATGCCCGCGCCCAGTTCTATTTGGGCGAAGCCTACAACAAGGGGCGGGGTGTCGTGCAGGACTACGCCGAGGCCATGACGTGGTACAGCAAGGCGGCAGAGCAGAACAACGCGGAAGCCCAGGAGACGTTGTGCACCATGTATTTCTTCGGTCAGGGCACGGTGAAGCAGGACTATTCCGCGGCGGCGAAGTTCTGCGCCGGCGCCGGCAAGCAGGGTAAGGCCTACCCCGCTTATCTGGGCGGCTATTTGTACGAGTTCGGCAAGGGCGTCGGCGTCGATCTCGCGCAGGCTGCAAACCTGTACAAAGTGGCCGCGGAGGCGGGCAACGTGGACGCGCAAGAAGCGCTGGGCCGCATGTACTTCTTCGGCCAAGGTGCGGCGCAGGATTACGCCGAAGCGGCCAAATGGAATCGCAAGGCCGCCGAGCAAGGACGCTCCTTCCCCCAGTTCCTCCTCGGTTACGCCTACGATTACGGCAAGGGCGTCGAGAAGAATGCGACCGAAGCGGCGACCTGGTATCGGAAAGCAGCGGATCAGGGCGACGGCCGCGCGATGGGCGCGCTGGGATACCTCTACTCGCAAGGCACCGGAGTTCCTAAAAGCGATGCCGACGCCGTGAAATGGTACCTCGCCGCCGCCGACAAGGGTGAAACCTCCGTGTACAGCACGTTGGGCTGGGCCTTCTACCAGGGCAGCGGCGTGACAGCCGATGGGGCGCAGGCCATCAAGTGGTTTTCGCGTGCAGCCGAGAACGGCGACGTGCAGGCGCAGTTCATGGTGGGCTATCTGAATGAACTCGGGAAAGGTGTTGCGAAAAATCCCACGGAGGCCGTGAGCTGGTATCGCAAGGCGGCCGAAGCCGGCAATATCGAAGCTATGGAGGCCCTGGGGCGGTTGTATTTCGCCGGGGACGGGATCCCCGTGGATTACTCCCAAGCGGCCAAGTGGTATCAGAAGCCGGCGGAAAATGGCAACGCCTACGCACAGTTCCTGATGGGCTACATGTACGAGTCGGGTAAGAATGGGATCCAGGCCGATCCTGGGCAAGCGGCGAAATGGTACGCAATGGCCGCGGAGAAGGGCGATCCGCGTTCGCAGTTTCACCTCGGCTGGCTGTATTTCGAGGGCAAGGGCGTGCCGGGCGATCCCGTGCTCGGCCATATGTGGAGCAATCTCGCCGCGGCGCAGCTCTCGGGCGACGAGCGCAGCGCAGCGGAGAAGCAGCGCGATTACATCGGCAGCAAGCTCAACGCCACGCAGCTGGCGAAGGCCCAGCAGTTGGCGCGCGACTGGAAGCCGAAAAAATAGCGTAGAACGCAGCTCAAAAACGTTGCGGTCGCCAACGCGGGGATAAGAACCCGCGTCGCTGCAGCAGCGGGCCTATCCCTGTAGCGAGCGTGAAACGCGAGCTGTCTCCGAGCTTCATCCGCACGGGCCAACGCATCGAACGAGGCCGGGAGCGCCTTCCCGATTTGTATCGCAGGGCGCGCGAGTTGTGCCCCGACTTGTTCGTGGCGGAAGAAACTCGCACCTTCGATGCGCTCTACGACTACGTTCCT